>Ga0207678_10005483_pt1 | contig 11344 bp, 15 predicted proteins | sample KBSC63metaG_FD_184319 | JGI IMG/M metagenome (GOLD analysis project Ga0207678, IMG submission 184319) | Corn rhizosphere microbial communities from Kellogg Biological Station, Michigan, USA - KBS C6-3 metaG (SPAdes) (version 2) | ecosystem: Host-associated > Plants > Roots > Rhizosphere > Soil ...
GCCCAGGTGGCGGAATTGGTAGACGCACTAGTTTCAGGTACTAGCGGTGAAAGCCGTGGAGGTTCGAGTCCTCTCCTGGGCACCAACGTTCCGAGCCTTAGAACCTGAATGACCATCCGCCTGCACCGTGGTGATCTTCCGAACCTCTCCGCCTACAAAGGCGCAGTGGCGATCGACACTGAAGCCATGGGCCTTGACCCCAACCGCGATCGGCTCTGCGTCGTGCAACTGTCGCCCGGAGACGGATCCGCGGACGTTGTGCAGATCGGCGCGGGCCAGCGCAAGGCGCCCAATATCGAGCGGCTGCTCGCGGACAAATCAGTCCTCAAGATCTTTCATTTTGCCCGCTTCGATATGGGCCTTCTGGCTAAATCATTCGGCGTGATGGCTGCACCGGTCTATTGCACCAAGATCGCATCGCGTCTTGCACGTACTTATACTGACAAGCATGGGCTGAAGGATCTGGCGCGCGAAGTCCTCGGTGTCGACCTGTCAAAGCAGCAGCAACTGTCCGACTGGGGCGCCGATGCGCTCAGCGACGCGCAAGTATCATATGCGGCGACGGACGTCCTGCACCTGCATGCCCTGAAGGAAAAGCTGGATGCGATGCTTGCACGCGAAGGCCGTGCTGATTTGGCCGCGGCGTGTTTCCGCTTTTTGCCCGACCGGGCGCGGCTTGACCTCGCCGGCTGGGCGGCCGAAGACATTTTTTCGCATTCGTCGTAAGCTTCTGAGCTTATGCAGGTATTGGTTGACGGCACACATTCGGCTGCCGTGTCGGGGCCATATTCGGACGGCATGTTGCGTTGGGGGCGTGAGGTGACTTCCGCGATTATCTTTGGACAACAACGGACGCCAGGTTTGGCATGAGCCGCGTGATCACGGCCAGAAACGATCCAGAAGCAACGCGCGCCTATTGGACGATGAGCCGAGGCGACGCCGATCGCGCGTTTCACGCCGCGCGTCGTCACAGCCGTGCGGTTCGCATTCTGCGCATCGCCGTTCCGGCGGGTGTGACGATCGGGATCATCATTATTGCGCTGGTCACCTATCTCAATCCGCTGCGCATGCTCGCCAAGCTTCCAATCAATCTCGACAACCTCGTGGTGTCCGGAACCAAAGTTACAATGGAGGCGCCGCGCCTGACAGGTTTTACGCACGATGCGCGCGCGTACGAACTGACGGCCGATACGGCTGCACAGGACATGACCAAGCCGGATATCGTCGAGTTGCGCAACATCCGCGCCAGGGTGGAAATGCAGGACAAGAGTTCGATGGAGTTGACCGCCCGGAGCGGCATTTATGATTCCAAGGGAGAGACTCTCAGGCTTGAGCAAAACATTCTGCTCAATTCGTCCACCGGCTATCAGGGACGCCTGAGTGAAGCAATGGTCGACATTCGAAAAGGCAATGTCGTCTCGGAACATCCGGTCGAAGTAAAAATGCTGCAAGGGACGCTCAATGCCAACCGGCTGGATATTGTCGATTCCGGAGATCTCGTACGCTTTCACGGCGGAGTCGTTATGGACATGATGATGAATCAGCCGCCGCAAGCAAAATCGGACGCGCAATGATCGTGACGTTTAGATTGCGCCTTTTGTTGATGGTTGGCCTCGCACTGGTCATGCCTGGCGCGGGTCTCCGCGCGCAGCCGGCGGCATCGCAGGGGCCACCAAATGCGTTGCAGGGGTTTTCGCAAAATCGCGATCAGCCCGTCCATATCGAAGCTGCGACATTGGAAGTCCGTGATAAGCAGAAGGAGGCAACCTTCAGCGGTGATGTGCGCGTGAAGCAGGGCGATACAGGCATGCGTTGCAAGTCGCTCGTGGTGTTTTATGAGCAAGGCGGGGAAACTGCCGACAAGACCAAGACCATGCAGGCCGCCACCCCCGGTCCCGGAGGCGAGCAGCGCATCAAGCGGCTCGAAGCTCGCGGTGGCGTGGTGGTGACGCAAAAAGACCAGACGGCCACGGGCGAACTCGGCATCTTCGACATGAAAAGCAACACCGTCACCCTGACCGGAAATCCGGTGGTCATGACGCAAGGCCAAAATGTATTGCGAGGGGAGAGGCTGATCGTGGACATGACAAGCGGTGTGTCGCGGGTCGAATCAGGCAAGAACGGCCAGGGACGCGTTCAGGGGTTGTTTCAGCCGGGCAGCAGCGGCCCCGATCTCAAGCCGGGTGGCAGCGGCGCGGCACAGGGCCCGCGGCCGACCTCTCCCGTGCGGCCATTTTAGTTGAGCGGCAGCGTGGTCGCGGCACGTCCGGCGCCCGCATCATCGGGAATCAGCTAATGTCGCGCGCCCGACAGCAGCGCGCGCTCGGGTGGCAGCATGATCCCGCAAGCGTGGTAGGGGTTTGCGGTAAGGATCATGCATCAGCACATTGTCCCATGCGCCGCGGGGTAGCCCGGTGAACATCCTCTCGCTGTTTCGGCGCCGGCCAGCCCGAGGCCGCCGGGTTCTGACCCCGGCCGAAGCCCGCGCGCAACAGGCGGCTGCAGTGAATGCACAAGCGCGTCCGTTGCAGCAGGCGCACGGTAGCGCCCAAGCGGCTCGCCCGCGCCGCGAGGGCGACGGACACCAGGCGGCGCGCCACGCATATCTCGCCGCACATGGCGTGGAGAAGAGTTTCGGCGGTCGCATGGTGGTGAAGGGCGTCACGCTCTATGTGCGGCGGGGTGAAGCGGTTGGGCTGCTCGGCCCAAACGGTGCGGGCAAGACCACGGTCTTTTATATGATCACCGGCCTGATCAACGCCGATCGCGGCCGCATCGAGCTCGATGGCTACGACGTCACAGCCTTGCCGATGTACCAGCGGGCCCGGCTTGGCATTGGCTATTTACCGCAGGAGGCATCGATTTTTCGGGGTCTCAATGTCGAGGACAATATCCGCTCAGTGCTCGAGGTGGTGGAGCCGGACCGCCGCCGTCTTGAAGCCGATCTCAACGCGCTACTCGAAGAGTTCAATATCGCCCGTGTCCGCAAAACGCCGACCATCGCACTGTCCGGCGGTGAACGGCGGCGCGTGGAAATTGCGCGCGCACTGGCAACGCGACCCAGTTACATGCTTCTTGACGAGCCGTTTGCAGGCATTGATCCGATTGCCGTCGGCGATATCCAGGCCCTGGTTCGACATCTGACCAATCGCGGAATCGGCGTGCTGATTACCGACCACAATGTACGGGAGACGTTGGGTCTCACCGACCGCGCCTACATCATTTATTCGGGCGAGGTGCTGATGGAGGGTCGTGCCGACGACATCGTGAACAATCCGGACGTACGCCGTCTCTATCTGGGCGAAGAATTCCGGTTATAGGGCCGCCGCTCATTTCGTTAACGCGCCTAATTTTTGTGCATTCCCGCGCCGCTTAATCGCATACCGCGAGCGCGGACGACCTGCTATACACAAGCAAGAATCAGACCAATTCTGCCGGGAATTTTATGGCGCTCTCGCAAAGACTGGAGTTTCGCCAGACTCAAGGGCTGGTGATGACCCCGCAGCTGATGCAGGCCATCAAGCTGCTCCAGCTCTCCAGTCTCGATCTGGTCGCTTACGTGGAAGGCGAACTCGAACGCAATCCACTGCTTGAACGTGCCAGCGACGACGACCCACCTGTTCCGGGCGCCGAGGCTGGCGGTACGGCGCCCGAGCAGAGCGAGGATGGTCCCGCAACGGCAGACTGGATGGACGCCGATCTCGAAACCAGTCGCAGCTCCATGGAGCAGGGACTGGGAACCGAGCTGGAGAATGTCTTTCCCGATGATGGCGGGGAAAAAGCGTCAAGGTCCCCGGAGGCGCCACCACCGGCCTATTCGGAATGGTCGGGCGCAGGCTCAGCCGGCAACGGTGAAGACTACAATCTCGAGGCGTTCGTCTCGGCCGAGACGACCCTCGCCGATCACCTCGCCGAACAAATGGCTTTGGCGATTTCCAGCCCGGCAGGCCGGATGATCGGCCAATACCTGATCGATATGGTGGATGAAGCCGGCTACCTCACCGGCGATCTCAATACGGTTGCGGAAAAACTCGGCGCAAGACTCACCGATGTCGAGCTCGTGCTTGCCGTCCTGCAAACTTTCGATCCGCTTGGCGTGTGCGCGCGCAACCTCACCGAGTGTCTCGGCATTCAACTCAGGGAACGCGACCGCTTCGATCCCGCGATGCGAGTCCTGGTCGAGCACCTTGACCTTCTGGCCAAACGGGATCTTGCCGGCTTGCGACGCCTGTGTGGGGTCAATGATGAAGATCTCGCCGACATGATTGCCGAGATTCGCTCGCTCAATCCCAAACCGGGGTTGGTATTCGGCTCAACCATGGTGCAGCCGATTGTTCCGGATGTGTTTGTGCGCGCGGCGCCGGACGGGACCTGGCAAGTGGAGCTGAATTCCGACACGCTGCCGAAAGTTCTTCTTAATCAGCGTTACTACGCCAAGGTGGCGAAAACGAGCCGCAACGACAAGGACAAAGCTTACATCGCCGACTGCTTTCAGACGGCGACGTGGCTGGTGCGGGCGCTGGATCAACGCGCGAAGACGATTCTCAAGGTGTCGAGTGAAATCGTGCGCCAGCAGGACGGCTTCTTCGCCAAAGGCGTGCAATATCTGCGTCCGCTGAATCTCAAGACCGTCGCCGATGCTATCGGCATGCACGAGTCAACGGTTTCGCGTGTCACTGCCAACAAATATATGGCGACGAGTCGCGGAATTTTCGAGTTGAAATATTTCTTTACGTCGGCCATCGCGGCGGCCAACGGCGGCGAGGCGCATTCGGCCGAAGCAGTCCGTCATCGCATTCGCCAGCTGATTGAAGATGAGAGCGCTCAGGACGTGCTCTCGGACGACACGATCGTCGAGAAGCTGCGGACCGCCGGGATCGAAATTGCCCGCCGCACGGTCGCCAAATACCGCGAGGCCATGCGCATACCGTCCTCGGTCCAGCGTCGCCGCGAGAAGCTGGCAGCCGGCGCGTGACCGCCGGTATGACGCATTGACCTTCGGAACAATTATGAGGTGAAATCTTTAGCGCGGACGGACCAACGGGCGGTGACCGCCCATGGAGGCAGCCAATGCCTTTACGCGTTTCGGGACGAAACATCAGCGTCGGTGCCGCACTGCAGCGGAAAATCACCGATCGGGTCGAGGAAGCCGCTTCAAAATATTTCCGGGGTGGTTATTCGGGCCACGCCACCGTTGGCAAAGATGGGTTTGGCTTCCGGACCGAATGTGTGCTGCATCTCGACTCAGGCGCATTGCTGGAAGCCGAAGGGATGGCCCCTGATGCCTATGACAGCGCTGAACAAGCCGCCATCAGGATCGAAAAGCGCCTGCGGCGCTATAAACGGCGCCGCAAAGACCATCAAGCGCGTCGCGGTGGCTGAAAATGCCAAAAAAGTGGCGATTCGCGCCAATTGCATTCTGAGCTCGCCCATTGACGGCGGGTCGGACCACTCTTATGGTCCGCCGCCTTCAACCCCCCCTTTGCAACTCGGCGCTGTCATTTCCGATCATTGGCCATGTCCATGACGCTCACCGATCTCGTCGCGCCGAACGCGGTGCTTCCGGCACTCAAGGTTAACAACAAGAAGCAGGCAATCCAGGAACTGGCCGCTCGTGCCGCCGAACTCACCGGGCAAAACGAGAAGGCAATTTTGGAAATTCTGCTGCAACGCGAGAAACTCGGCTCGACAGCCGTCGGCAATGGTGTCGCCATCCCGCACGGCAAGCTGGCGAAGCTCGGCAGGCTGTTCGGGTTGTTTGCGCGGCTCCACAAGCCGATCGATTTCGAAGCGCTCGACAACCAGCCGGTCGATCTTATTTTCCTGCTGCTCGCGCCGGAAGCTGCCGGCGCAGACCATCTCAAGGCGTTGGCGCGCGTCGCGCGGCAATTGCGCGATCCGGAGATCGCGCGACGTCTGCGCGAATCGAGCGACGCGGACGCACTCTACGCCGTGCTGGCGATGCCGCCGGCGAGCACCGCAGCGTAATTCCGCGAGGTTGGGTTTTGCGTGGCCTCGGATTCCCGCCGTTACGGGGACAAGCGGCTCTCCGCTAGTCCCGCATAAGCGGGAATCCAGTCAATTTTTTGGGTGCTTAGTGCACGCTGACCGGTTCGAGTTCCTGACTCCACGCATTCGCGAGCGCAGCCTCGCGGGTGTCCGTCAGCATGATCGGCGTGCCGTCTGCTGCATGCAGCGTGAATAGCTTGATGCCTGGCGCAATCTTCGGCGCTTCGGGAAACAAGCTGGCAACATCCTCGGAGCGAATTGTCCTGACATAGGCCAGGCGACCGTCACCGAGCTGAGCCAGCGCTTCCCGGGTAACCTGGTGAGTCGTGTTCGGTTCAGTCTGTTTGTCGTTGGTCATGGCCCTCGACTCCTTTCTGATTCAACGCTTGACGCGGTCGAGTCCTGCTTCACGAGTCCGTCATTCCTGCTCGTTGATCGAGATCGATTTCACGATCCGTTCCGGGTGTGGCCGGACGAGATCGATCGACAACAGGCCGTTTTTCAGGTCCGCGCCCATCACCTCCATGCCGTCCGCCAGCACAAAAGCGCGCTGGAACTGACGCGCGGCGATGCCGCGGTGGAGGTATTGGCGGGACTTGTCGTCCTGTTGTCGCCCGCGGATCACCAACTGGCTTTCCTCGATGCTGACATCGAGCTGGTCCCGGGTGAAACCCGCAACGGCGAGCGTGATACGCAACCGCTCAGGGTTCTGCCCGTCGCGGGGCAGACGCTCGATGTTGTAGGGCGGGTAGCCGTCAGCCCCCTTGGCGACGCGGTCGAGCACGCGCTCGATCTCATCGAAACCCAGGAGGAACGGGCTGGACAGGGACGGAACTCGCGACATTGGTCTCAAAGCCCTCGCTTGAAGCGACTTTGACGGGGCCCCTTTCAGGCACCCCAACCGTCCGGCGACTGCCGGTCGATCGTCCCTAATATGGATAGGGCGGGTTAAAGGTTCAAGAACAAGGAGAATTCCGGCTCAAACAGGCTATTGTTAGCCCCCCAACACAGGTTTTCATGCCCAAACCGACCTCGATACCGCCGCTGACCGTCCGCGCTGTCCGTGGGACGCCGGTCGACGTTCCGCTCAATTTTGTGCTGGGCACCAGCGCGGATGCTATTCGCGTGGCACCATTGCTGCTGATTGATTTGGAGACCGAGGAAGGCGTCACCGGGCGCGCTTACGTGTTCTGTTACCTGCGCGCGGCTGCTCCAGCGGTGGTGAGTTTGCTCGGCGAGGTCGAACGGGTGGCCAAGGGCAGCGCGGTCAAGCCATCCGAACTTTGGGCGAAGCTGACGCGCCGCTTCACGCTGATCGGTGTCCAGGGCATCGTTCGCATGGCCATGTCCGGCTTCGATGCGGCCTGCTGGGACGCGCTTGCGGTCGCGTCGGGTGCACCCCTCGCGACCTTTCTCGGTGCCGAACGCCGTCCGATTCCTGCCTACAATAGCTGCGGTCTCGGCCTGAGGGATGATCTTGGCGCCCTCGCGGACGAAGCCGAGAAATTGCTCGTCGGGGGCTTCCGCGCAATCAAGCTCCGCCTTGGCTACCCGACGGTTCAGGCGGACATCGCAGCGGTACACGCGGTGCGAAAGTGCATCGGGGACGGCGTTGCGTTGATGGTCGACTATAACCAGGCACTCAGTGTCGACGAAGCGCTCGTTCGCGGCCGCGCACTTGATGCCGAAAATATTTATTGGCTGGAGGAGCCGATCTGCCACGACGATTACGACGGTGCCGCGCGGCTCGCGCGCGAACTTAAAGTCCCGATCCAAATCGGAGAAAATTTTTCCTTGCCGGCGGCGATGACTGTCGCGCTTGATCGGTGTGCCGCCGATTATGTGATGCCCGATCTTGAACGCATTGGTGGTGTCAGCGGCTGGCGTCAGGCGGCGGAAATTGCGCAGTCGCGTGGCATCAAAATGTCATCGCATCTGTTTCCGGAAACGAGCGCGCATCTGCTCGCGGTCACGCCGACGTGTCATTACCTCGAATATGTCGATTGGGCGAACGTTTTGCTCGAAGAGCCGCTACAGATCGCAGACGGTCATGCGATCGTGCCATCGCGTCCCGGCAACGGCATGGCTTGGGACAAGAAAGCGGTCGAACGTTTTCGAATGCGCTGAGCTAGCGCAGCGGCAGCTTGAACAGCTTGATCGCGTTGTCCCGGCCGATTTTATGGCGGTCGTTCTCGCTGATTGCCGCTCCATCGAACCATTGGGCGCCTTCACCAACGTCTTCGAATGGCCAATCAACCGAGAACATCACGCGGTCGGCGCCCACCACGGTCATGGCGTTGACGAGCGCGGGCGTGTCAAAGTTACCTGACGTGGTGAGATAAAAGTGCTTGCGGAAGTAGTGTGCCACGCTGTGCTTGGCCGGGTATTTGTGAGCGGCTTTCATCCAGCCGTTGCGATTGTCAATTCGCCAAAGATAGATTGGAATACCCTCACCAATGTGGCCGAGGACTATCTTCAATCGCGGATATTCATCGAAAAGGCCACTGCCGATCAGCCGCAGAGCGTGGACAGCTGTTTCTGCAGCAAAGGCCCAATTCGGGCCGAGCATCCAATTGTGCCCCTCGTAGAACTTTGTCCAGCTCGGCAGTGGATTGCGCGGGTGCAGGTAGAACGGCACGTCGAGTGCTTCGACCGCGCGCCAAAACGGTCGATAACCCGGAAGGTCGTAGTACAGAATGTTGTCGGGCGTCCCAGCTTGTGAAAAACCGTTCACAAGCGCCCCGACCATGCCAAGTTCCTTGACGCAGCGGGTAAGTTCGGCCGCCGCGGCATCTGGATCTTGCATCGGGAGTGCAGCGAAGGCGGCAAACCGGTCCGGTCGTTTGCGCACCTCGCCAGCGAGTACATCGTTTGCCTGCTTCGCGACCTCCACAGATTTCTTCAAGTCAGGGATCGCTTGAATCGCAGGAGCATTGAGCGACAGGATCATCATTTCGATCCCGTGCTTGTCCATTTCGCCCAGCCGCGTCCCCTGGATGTCGAGCAGGCGGTGGCTCAAGTCTTTCCATACGTGCGAACCGAACAGCTGCGAATCGCCCAGCGTCGGTTCGATGGCGAAGTGTTCCTCAAGTGCGATCTTGCCCTGCATGGTGGCTCCCTAGTTGTTGCGACATCATGCAATGTCATGGAGCAACTTGTCAGCACTGCAGTACGGACAATAAAAAAGCCGCCTCGCGGGGCGGGCTTCGCGCGACGTATATTTCAACAGCTATTGAAATAACTCTTGACGGCAGCAGTTATTTCAATAAGCATTGAAATATGAAAAACGCCGATGCTGTAGCGGCTTTAGCCGCGCTCGCACAGGAAAACCGTTTGGACGTGTTTCGCTTGCTGGTGCAGGCGGGGCCGGACGGGATGGCGGCAGGTGTCGTTGCAACTGCGGTGAAACTCGCGCCGAACACGCTCACATTTCATTTCGACCGCTTGCGGGATGCGGGTCTTGTTACCGTCCGGCGGGACGGCCGCTCAATGATCTACGCGGCGCGCTTCGAAGCCATGAACTCGCTACTCGGCTTCCTTACTGAAAACTGCTGCCAAGGGGCGGTGGAAACATGCGCCCCGGTAACATGCAAGCCTGTCCGAAAGAAACGAGAAAAGGAGCCTGCGCCGTGAAACGGATGCATGGTCACGTCTCGGTCGCAAATATCGAAACCGCCGTCGGATTCCATTCGGCATTGTTCGCCACGAAGCGCAAAGTCTATGCGCACCTGAAAACAGTCGGTGGCACTGTGATCGAGCAAGGCAAGACTGCTTGCTGCTACGCCAGGTCGGAAAAATCGTGGATTGACGATCCGGCTGGTATTTCGTGGGAAACGTTCCACACAAATATCAGCTATGGCGACGGCAGTGGTGAGGATGAAGCGCGCGTTGCCCACGCCAAGGCTTGCTGCGTTCCAGCGGCCCAGCCTGCCACCGGGACGTCGTCCGCTTGCTGCGCGGCGTAGCTATTATGACCGAAAGACCTTTCAACACGTTATTCCTTTGCACCGGCAATTCGGCTCGCTCAATTCTTGCAGAAGCGATCTTGAACAAGATCGGGCAGGGGAAATTCAGGGCCTACAGCGCCGGAAGTCAGCCCAAGGGACAGGTCAATCCGAACACGATTCAACTGCTGCATGGTCTTGGTTATGATACGTCCGGCTTTCGCGCCAAATCGTGGAACGAATTCGCAAAGCCCGGCGCGCCTGCGCTCGATTTTGTTTTTACCGTTTGCGACAACGCGGCGGGTGAAACATGTCCGGTGTGGCCGGGACAGCCAATGACGGCGCATTGGGGCGTCCCCGACCCCGCCGAAGCACAAGGATCGGAAGCGGAAATTGCGCTCGCCTTTAAGAACGCTTACCGGATGCTTTTTCAGCGCATTGGAATATTCACGGCTTTGCCAATACGAAGCCTTGATAAGCTCAGTCTTCAAAACAGGCTTCGCGAAATCGGCCGCGTGACTGACGCGGTAGCAAAAGAGCCAACTTAATGGCTTCTCCGGCACAGCGCGCCGTCTCCGAAGCTCTTGGGACGGCATTTCTGCTGGCCACTGTGATCGGCTCCGGAATCATGGCGCAACGCCTTGCAGGCGGAAACGGCGCGCTCGCGCTTTTGTGCAACACGTTGCCGACCGGTGCGATTCTTACTGTGCTTATTCTGATCTTCGGCCCGGTATCCGGCGCTCATTTCAATCCAGCTGTGAGCGTCGCATTTGCGCTACGCGGGGAGCTTCCTTGGCCGATGACCTTCGTCTATGTCGTCGTACAGCTTTGCGGCGCGGTGATCGGCGTGTGGGCCGCGCACTTAATGTTCGAACTTCCGGTGTGGCAATTTTCAACCACGATCCGGACAGGTTCAGGCCAATGGCTCGCAGAGGCCGTCGCTACGTTTGGTCTTTTGCTAACGATCTTCGGTTGCGTTGCGCGAGCGCCGGGCGCGGTCGCGTACGCCGTGGGCCTCTACATTACGGCCGCTTATTGGTTCACTGCGTCAACCTCATTTGCGAATCCTGCGGTGACTTTAGCGCGCGCTCTTTCGAATACTTTCGCGGGCATCGCGCCGGCTGGAGTCGTTGCTTTCATTGTCGCGCAATTGGCCGGTGCCGCGCTTGCCACAATCCTGGCGCTATGGCTGTGGGCGATCAGAGAACCCGTGGCGACCGCGCGCCGCACAGGTCAGTAAATCCTGGGAAACGCGGGTCTAGAATGATTTTTGCTTCAACGGCTAGCCGCTAAGATTGGTGGAGCCAGGGGGAGTCGAACCCCCGACCTCGTGAATGCCATTCACGCGCTCTCCCAACTGAGCTATGGCCCCAATCGCAAATCGACAGCCG
>Ga0207678_10005485_pt1 | contig 11338 bp, 10 predicted proteins | sample KBSC63metaG_FD_184319 | JGI IMG/M metagenome (GOLD analysis project Ga0207678, IMG submission 184319) | Corn rhizosphere microbial communities from Kellogg Biological Station, Michigan, USA - KBS C6-3 metaG (SPAdes) (version 2) | ecosystem: Host-associated > Plants > Roots > Rhizosphere > Soil ...
CGGAATGCCTCGCGCTTGCGCAGCACGATGATCCAAGCGAGACCGGCCTGGAAGCCCTCCAGCATGAGCATCTCCCAAAGCATGCGGGAGTCGTGCTGGGGGAGACCCCATTCTTCATCGTGATAGGTGCGCATCAGCGCATCGTTTTCGGCCCAGGCACAACGCACATGATCGTAATTCGGCATCATTGCATACTCGTACGGACCTTGCGGGCGAAGGGATAGGGGATCGATCAGATGACGTTTCCCCGTCTCATTGAAAATGGAAACTTGGCCGAAACTGATATCGGCGATGCCGCCGACATGCATTCAACCGCATAGGGGACAGGTCAGTCAGCGCCAACATATCAGCCAATCAGATTGCCCCAGATTTCATGGAAGCAACCGTTCACTCAGATCGTCGATTTCGACTGGAATTGGGCCGAGCCTGATCCGGCAGTGTTTTGTGGCCAGGCCCTGTGGAAAGGTGCCGCTTAGATTTCCGTCGAATAGTTCGCTGACTGTCGATCTCGGATCATCGCAATATGAGGTAAAAGCCGATTGTGACGATCAATTGGATGAAGATCGCCAAGAGGTTTCGTCGCAAGCTCGTAACGGCACGGACGGCGTTAAAGAGATAGACCGTCAAACATGGAAGATAGATCAAAGCCGCCAGCCCAAGAACCACAATGAGGTTAGGCCCTTCTGGATCATTTATAAATGCAAACACCGTGCGCGAACAGATGACAGCGGTCGCTGCGAGGAGCAGCAATGAAGTCGTTTTTGATTTGGAATGCACGATTTCGGAATAGTGTCGATTATGGATCAAAGACAGCACTTTCGCCGACAAATCGGTCATTCGAGGCGACGAAACGGATCCCTGAAAGCTGCCCTCCATTCACTCAAGCAGCGGCCATCTCGATCGACCGGAACTGGGGACATAGTTGCCATCGGGAGGGCGCTCGTCGTGCGGCAGGGTTCGCGAAAACCGGTCAGTCGGGAGACTACATTTGTGGAACGGCCCCTTGGGGCAAGTCTTTTGGTCGGGCGTGGTTCTGATCGCGAATGGTATGGTTATATGTCCGCCCTTAAGGAAGCGCCGACCCCCCGTCCATTTGACTGTGCCCCGCTCGACGTTAGAGGCCTGATCGCTGGAGCTCTGCATGATATGCCGCATAGGCTCGTCCCGAGCGACTGGCGCCTTCCAGATATTCCGCGGGGACGACATGGTATGGCGGACGAGGGTCGCCAACCCGCACCCAACCGGCAGCGTTCATCCGCCCCCTTTCGAGCCCCACGGCGAACTTTGAAAATTCCGTGAATTCACCACGCGGGAACAGGCCCTGTTCGCATTGCTGGAAACGGTCGGCGATCGCCTTGGCATTGCTCCAGTCGCCGCTGACTTTGGCCTTGGCCACCGCATCGCGCAACGCCAGCGCCGGGCGTGGCCCGCACAGTGCGCTGCTTGACCAGAACGCAGTCATCCTGTCCGGAGCAATCCGCGAGGCGGCATAATAGTCCGCCTCGTGCGTCAGGAAGCGGATATCGGGAGCAAGGTTGAGGTCGGCCGCCAGCAAACCGATTCCGAGGTACTTGCAAGCAACGACCTGCGGCAGCTTGCCGACCTGGGCCCAGAACGGACGGGGGAATTCGAACTTGAATGCCTCACTGTTGGCATAGATCATGATCGCCGTGTCGGGGCAGGCTTCGCTGACATCATTATAGAATTGAACGGCTGTCGCGACATCGTTCTTGCACCACATCGGCACGCCCAGCATCGTCCCCGAAACGCCAAGCTCGTGCATCGCCCGGGTCTGGGCAATGACCTCACGGGTATTGGGGGCTGTCGTACCAGCGAAAAACGGGATGCGTCCGCCAATGGTCTCCATGACGCAGCCGACGAAGGCCAGCTTCTCATCCCAGGTCAGGCTATGGCACTCACCATAGGTGCCCAGGCTCAAAAGCCCATCGACTCCCGCCTCGATCAATGCCTCAACCATTCGCGCCGTTTCGTCGAGATCGACAGTATCGCGGCTACGCCAGTCCGAAGCGCCTTCCTTCGACGGCGTGGGCAACATCGGCCACAGGCCATTGATTCCGGCAGATTCGATCCTGAGCTTCGGGGCGGACATTATCTTCTCCTTGAAGGGTCATCCGGGGCACTAAAGCGATTTCCAAGCGATCGGAACCGGTCGCTGATAAAAAATCGCGGCAGACATGGAATGCAGAGCGGCAATCTGATTCAATCAGATCGAAACCCGCTCTAACGCGGGTAATGCTGTCAGAACAATCGCCATTGTCTCCGTTTGACGCGAAGGGGACCAATGCGGGTGCTATTTCTGGATGGACGGGCGCGTTACAGCTTTTCGAGCAGCCGTTCCGCCTGTGCCCGCGCTTCTGCCGTGATCTCCGCGCCGGACAGCATGCGGGCGATTTCCTCGCGGCGTTCGCCGTCGCTCAGCGCGTGGACGCCGGTTCGCGTTACGGTGCCGTCGCTGGATTTTGCGATCAGCATATGGTCCTGCCCCCGTGCCGCGACCTGCGGGCTGTGGGTGACGACGAGGATCTGGTTGGTCTGCGACAGGCGGGCGAGGCGTTCACCGATGGCGGAGGCGACGGCGCCCCCTACCCCGCGGTCGATCTCGTCGAAGATCAGCGTGTCGGCGCCGCCCTGCTGTGCCAGGGCGACCTTGAGCGCGAGGATGAAGCGGGACAGTTCGCCGCCGCTCGCGATCTTGACCAGCGGGGCGAAGGGCGCGCCGGGATTGGTGGAGATTTCGAATTCCACCCGGTCCATGCCATGGGCGCCCCATTGCCCTTCCTCCTGCGGCGCGACGACGGTGCGGAAGCGGGCGGCGTCCAGTTTCAGCGGGGCGAGTTCGGCGGCGACGGCGGCGTCGAGCTTGCCGGCCGCCATCTGGCGTTCGGCGGAAAGGGCCTGGGCGGCGGCGCGATAGGCGGCGGCGCGTGCCTTCACCTCGGCCTCCAGGGCGGCGAGATGTTCCTCCCCGCCTTCGATCGCGGCCAGTTTCGCCGCCATGTCGTCGCGCAGTGCGGAGAGATCGTCGGGCTGGACATGATGCTTGCGGGCGAGGCCGCGCAGGTCGAACAGGCGGGTTTCGATGGCGTCGAGTCGGGCGGGGTCGAAGCTGAGCGCTTCGGCGGCTTCATTGAGGCGATCCTCCGCCTCGCTCGCCTCGATCACGGCGCGGTCGAGGGCGGCGAGAACCTCGGCCAGCGGTTCATATTCGCCGGCGATGCGGTCGAGGCGGCGGGCGGCCTGCCGCAACTGGGCAAGGCCGCCATCGGAGCCGGTGAAGCATTGGGTGACGGCGGAAAGATCGTCGGAGAGGCGCGCGCCCTTCTGCATGGTGGCGCGTTCTTCGGCCAGCGTCGCTTCCTCGCCGGGTTCGGGGGCGAAGCGGGTGAGTTCGTCCACCGCATGGCTCAGATAATCGCGGTCGCGGGCGGCGGTCTCCACGCTGGCGCGGCTTTCCGCAAGGCGGTCGGCGGCGGCGCGCCATGCATGATAGGCCTGCGCCGCCGCGCCCGTGTCGCAGCGGCCATAGGCGTCGAGCAACGAGCGGTGCCCGCGCGGGTTGAGCAGGCCGCGATCGTCATGCTGGCCGTGGATTTCGACCAGCGCGCTGCCAAGGTCGCGCAGCAGCGCCGCCGAGCAGGGCTGATCGTTGACGAAGGCGCGGCTGCCGCCATCGGCCTTTACCATGCGGCGGATGATGAGCGGTTCGCCGGGTTCCACGTCTATGCCATTGTCGGCCAGCAGGTCCGTCGCGCGATGATCGGCGGGAGGCGCGTCGAAGGTGGCGGTGACGCTGGCCTGCGCCTCCCCGCTGCGGACAAGGCCGCTGTCGGCGCGGGCGCCCAGTGCGAGGCCCAGCGAATCGAGCAGGATCGACTTGCCCGCACCCGTCTCACCGGTCAGCACGCCCAGGCCCGACCCGAAATCCAGGTCCAGCGCCTCTATCAGCACGACGTTGCGGATGGACAGGGCAGTCAGCAAGGGCGAGCGACTCCCCCCTCCCGCAGGCGGGAGGGGCCGGGGTGGGTGCACCGCGCCAGCGGCGCTGAATTGGGCAGGAGGGAACGCTCGCTTCGCTCGCGATCCTCCCCTGAACAGAGGCGCGTGATGCCGTTCGACCCCGCCCGCCTGCGGGAGGGGGAACAGGACAGGTCAGGCCTTGTTCGGATGTTCGCGCATCAGCTTGAAGCTGCGCTCATACCATTTCGAACCCGGATAGTTCCGGCCCAGCACCGCAGCGGCCTTCTGCGCTTCGGCGGGGATGCCGAGCGAGAGATAGCTTTCCACCAGGCGCTCCAGCGCCTCCGGCGTGTGCGTGGTCGTCTGATATTTGTCGATGACCGTGCGGAAGCGCAGAGTCGCCGCCAGCCACTGACCACGACGCTGGTAGAAACGGCCGATCTCCATCTCCTTGCCGGCGAGGTGATCGTTGACGAGGTCGAGCTTCAGCCGGGCATCGGCGGCGTAACGCGTGTCGGGATAGCGGCGGATCAGTTCGCCCAGCGCGTCCAGAGCCTGTTGCGTGATCTTCTGGTCGCGGGTGACGTCGGCAATCTGTTCATAATAGCAGAGCGCGATCAGATAATAGGCGTAGGGCGCGTCCTTGTTGCCGGTATGGATCGACAGGAAGCGCTGCGCCGCGCCGATCGATTCCGGATAATCCTGATTCATGTAATAGCTGAACGCGGACATGAGCTGCGCGCGGCGGGCCCAGGGCGAATAGGGATGCTGGCGCTCCACTTCGTCGAAGAGCGCGGCGGCAAGCTTGTACTGGCCGCGATCCAGGCGGTATTTGCCCGCATTGTAGAGCGTCGACACGTCGCGGGCGACATATTGCGTGTCGGATTTGTTCTTCGACGTCGCGCAGCCCGAGAGCAGGGCGGCAAGCAGAAGCGGTGCGGTAGCCGCGCCGATGCGCGTCATGGTTTTCGTCAGCATGGCCGGGTCATAGCGGAGCGAATGCGCCTCGCCAAGCGGCAGAATGTGCATGTCGGTCGCTATGCGCGGGCAGGCAGGTCAAGCCGTGCTATCGCGCCGCCCTTTACCGAGGGCATCAGGGAGAAGCGGCCGTTCAGTTGCAAGGCCAGTGCATTGGAAATCCGCAGGCCCAGACTCTGGCTGAAGCCGGGATCGAAATCGGCGGGCAGGCCCCTTCCATCGTCGGTGACGTCAAGGATTATCGTGCCGTCGCTGACGTCCAGGCTGACGTGGATGCTGCCGCCCCGATGCGGCAGGCCATGTTCGATGGCGTTGTTGACCGCTTCGGTCACGATCAGCGCCATCGACACGGCGATGTCGGGTTGCAGGGTCAGCGCATCGGGCGCATCGACAGTGAGAGCGATGTCGTCGCGACCGCTGGCCGCCAGCACGTCGGCGGTCAATGTCGTCAGGAAGGCGCGGACGTCCTGCCCCTCCCCCGATGGATTGTAGAGCTCCCGGCTGATCCGGCCGACCAGCGCGAGCCGGGCCGAAGCGTCGTCCAGCGCCCGGCGGGCCAGGTCATGGTCGACATGGCGTCGCTGGAGCGAAAGCATGGCCGCGACGACCTGAAGATTGTTGGACACGCGGTGCTGCAATTCGTGGAACAGCAATTCGCGATTTTCCGCCAGGGCGCGGCTGCGTTCCCGCTCCAAGGCCAGTTTGAAGTTCGCCTTCTGCAAGAGATGGATCAGCGCGATGTCGATGATCACGACGATGCCGTAGAAGGCGAGCGCCAGCAGCACGCCTGGATGGAAGTCGAACGTCATGCGTGGCGGAATGAAGAAATACCAGGACAAGAGGCCGCACAACACGCCCGCATAGATGCCCGGCCGCACCCCGAACAGGAAGGAGGTCAGGATCACGACGGGAAAGAAGGAGACGAAGGGATAGCCGACCGGCATGGCGATTTCGGCGACGGCGCGAATGGCGAGGGCGATCAGGCAGAAAACGGTCGCCAGCAGATAGGCATGCCAGGGTCGACGCAGGGCCAGCGGCAGGCGCTCCACGAATCGTTCGTTCCTGCGCTGCATAAATCCCCCCACAGCTTGATCGTTACCCTATCACAACTTCCGCCCAGGCCAATTGGAGATCAGAAAAGCATTCAAATTCATCAAAAAGGGCGCCCGGATGACCGGGCGCCCTTCCTGTATTATCGGACCTGATGGACCGGGATCAATCCTGGGTCAGGAAGTCCGGCAGACCGGCATTGGAGCCGTCGTCATCGCCATTGCCCCGGCCTTCGCCGCGCGGGCCGCGGTCACGGCGGGGGCCGCGATCACCCCGGTCGCCACCGCGTCCGCCGCGGTCGCCGCCACGGTCGCGGCGATTGCGGTCGCCACGGCCGCCTTCACGCTCACCGCCGCGATCGCCCCTGGGTTCGCGGGGAGGACGGGTATCTTCCAGTTCCTCGCCGGTTTCCTGATCGACGACGCGCATGGACAGGCGAACCTTGCCGCGCGGATCGATTTCGAGAACCTTGACCTTCACTTCCTGGCCTTCGGAGACGACGTCCGTCGGCTTTTCGACGCGCTCATTCTTCATTTCGGAGACGTGGACGAGGCCGTCCTTGCCGCCCATGAAGTTCACGAACGCACCGAAGTCGACGATGTTGACGACCTTGCCGGTGTAGACCTTGCCGACTTCCGCTTCCTCGACGATGCCGAGAATCCACTTCTTGGCGGCTTCGATCTGGTTGATGTCGGACGAGCTGATCTTGATGATGCCCTCATCGTCGATGTCGACCTTCGCGCCGGTTTCCGCGACGATCTCGCGGATGACCTTGCCGCCGGTGCCGATGACGTCGCGGATCTTCGCCTTGTCGATCTGGATCGTCTCGATGCGCGGGGCATGGGCCGACAGCTCGGTGCGAGTCGAGGACAAGGCCTTGCTCATCTCACCCAATATGTGGGCGCGGCCTTCCTTCGCCTGGCGCAGAGCGACCTCGAAGATTTCCTGCGTGATGCCGGCAACCTTGATGTCCATCTGCATGGTGGTGATGCCCGCTTCCGTGCCCGCCACCTTGAAGTCCATGTCGCCGAGATGATCCTCGTCGCCCAGAATGTCGCTGATGACAGCGAAATCCTTGCCTTCCAGGATCAGGCCCATGGCGATGCCGGAAACGGGGCGCTTCAGGGGCACGCCGGCGTCCATCATCGAGAGCGAACCGCCGCAGACCGTCGCCATCGATGACGAGCCGTTGGACTCGGTGATGTCGCTGAGGACGCGGATGGTGTAGGGGAATTCTTCCTTGCTGGGCAGCACGGGGTGCAGGGCACGCCATGCCAGCTTGCCATGGCCGACTTCGCGACGGCCCGGCGCGCCGAAGCGGCCAACTTCACCGACCGAATAGGGCGGGAAGTTGTAGTGCAGCATGAAGCTTTCATAATGAACGCCGGTCAGGCCGTCGACCATCTGCTCGGCGTCCTTGGTGCCGAGCGTGGTGGTGCAGATCGCCTGCGTTTCACCGCGGGTGAACAGGGCCGAACCGTGGGTGCGCGGCAGGAAGCCGACCATCGCCTCGATCGGGCGGATCTGCGTCGTGTTGCGGCCGTCGATGCGCTTGCCGTCCTTGAGGATGGCGGTGCGGACGATTTCCGCTTCCAGCTTCTTGGTCAGCTTGATGCCGGCCATGACCGTCTGGGCGTCGAGGCCTTCCTCGGCGAACCAGGCCTTTGCCTTGGCGCGGGCCTCGTTCAGCGCGTTGGAACGGGCGGACTTGTCGGTCAGCTTGTAGGCGGCCGTGATGTCCTTGCCGATCAGCTTCTTCAGCTTCTTCTTGAGGTCGTCGAGATTGTCGCCCTTGGCAACGTCCCACGGATCCTTGGCGGCCTGCTCGGCGAGGTCGATGATCGCATTGACGACCTTCTTCGACGCTTCATGCGCGAACAGCACGGCGCCGAGCATGACGTCTTCCGACAGTTCCTTGGCTTCGGATTCGACCATCATCACGGCATTGCCGGTGGCGGCGACGACGAGGTCGAGTTCGCCTTCCTTCGCCTGGTCCAGCGAGGGGTTCAGCTGATATTCGCCATCCTTGTAGCCGACGCGGGCGGCGCCGATCGGACCCAGGAAGGGAACGCCCGACAGGGTCAGCGCGGCCGAAGCGGCGATCATCGCCACGATGTCGGGCTCGCTTTCGCCGTCAAAGCTCAGAACCTGGGCAATGACGTTGATTTCGTTGTAGAAACCTTCGGGGAAGAGCGGGCGGACCGGGCGGTCGATCAGGCGGGAAACCAGTGTTTCCTTTTCCGTCGCGCCGCGTTCACGCTTGAAGAAGCCACCCGGGATGCGGCCGGCGGCGGAATATTTTTCCTGATAATGGACGGTCAGCGGGAAGAAGTCCTGCCCTTCCTTCACCGACTTGGCGGCGGTCACGGCGCACAGCACCACGGTTTCGCCATAGGTCGCCAGCACGGCGGCGTCGGCCTGACGCGCAATACGGCCGGTTTCGAGCGTGAGGGTCTTTCCGCCCAGCTCGATTGATACCTTCTTTACATCGAACATGTTGTTTTCCTTCGCCCGCCTGGCCCTATTGCCGGGCGGGGCCTGTCATGCGGGCTAAACCGGCCCGCAGCGGTTTCGGAGCATCGTCTGGCCCCTTGGTCGGAACATCCTGCCGAATTGCAGGAGCCCCGGAATCGGAAACGGCCCCGACATGGGGGCCGCTCCTTCTTTAGCAGGCTTACTTGCGCAGGCCCAGCTTGGTGATGAGGTCGGTATAGCGACCCGCATCCTTTTTCTTGAGATAGTCCAGCAGCGAACGACGCTTGTTGACCAGCATCAGCAGGCCGCGACGGCTGTGGTTATCCTTGTGATGACCCTTGAAATGCTCGGTCAGGTTCGAAATGCGCTCCGAGAGGATCGCAACCTGGACTTCCGGCGAACCGGTGTCGCCTTCGGCGCGGGCATGTTCCTTGATCAGCGCTTCCTTGCGCTCGGCAGTAATCGACATCGGCTTCCTTTCGTAACATCTAGAGATTGAAGCCGCGCACCACCCTGATTTCCCTAAGGGTTTCTGGGCCACTGGCCTCCACCAGCGCGACGGGCGTTTCGCCCTCCATCGCCAGTAACAAGCCGGTATGCGGTTTCCCCACGAGCACCTTCCCCTGTCGGAGAGCCAGCGCATCGTCGGGAGAGACTGCTAGAGCCGGGATGTCGTCCAGCCCTGCGGTCAACGGCAGCATAAGCTGCGCGATGCCGCCGCCCGTAGCAGCTTCGTCCAATTTGTCCAGCGAAATCGCGGTTTCCAGGGTGAACGGCCCGGCCTTCACCCGGCGGAGCATGGTGACATGGCCGACCGTGCCGAGCGCCAGCGCGATGTCGCGCGCGAGGGAGCGGATATAGGTGCCCTTCGACACATGGGCGCGCAGGGTGACCTCCCCTACCATTTCCTCCTTCGCGATCTCGCGGGAGGGACGAAGGTCAAGGCGGTGGATGGTCACGGCGCGCGTCTTCATTTCCACCTCCTGCCCCGCGCGGGCCAGGTCATAGGCGCGCCGGCCGTCGATCAGGATCGCGCTATAGGCGGGCGGCACCTGTTCGATGGGGCCGGTGAAATCGGGGAGGACGGCCTCCACCTCCGCCAGGGTGGGGCGATGCGCGCTGGACGCGACCTCCCTGCCCTCCCGGTCGAGCGTGTCGGTCTGCACGCCCAGGCCGATGGTGAAGTCATAGATCTTGTCGCTGTCGAGCATCCGCCCGGCGAGCTTCGTCGCCTCTCCCACCGCCACCGGGAGAACACCGGTCGCCAGCGGATCGAGCGTGCCGCCATGGCCAACCCTAAGCTTTCCCGCGCCGCTTTGCCGCAAGGCGCGCTTCACCGCGCTCACGGCCTGCGTCGAGCCGAGGCCCAGGGGTTTGTCGAGGATGATCCAGCCATGCATGGCGGGCCCTCTATAGCGGGCGCCGCCTGCTGTCAGCCCTTCTTTGTCCTGGCGGGCGGGCCGGCGCTGTAGGTGAAGCTGGTGATCGGGCAATGCTGGCCGCGCACGACCAGCGTGCCGAACCTGTCGAGCGTATCGATGCCGCGCGTTTCGAAGCCGATGGAGTTGGCGAAGGGCAGGTCGAAACAGTTGCTCATCAGCTTCGCATAATACCATTGGCGATGCTGGTCCTGCACATAGACGCCGCGCGATCCATCGGCTTGCCAGTTCCAGACCCCGCCATGGTTGACGAAGGGAATGGATGCTTCACCGCTTGCCGGCTGCTGCATCGTGGCCATGGCCGGGACGCTCGCGAACATCAGGGGAAGGGCCAGGAAAGCGGCCCGATATCTGGCGAACATGCTCTGTCTCCTGCAAGAGCGGATTTCGATCTGATGGGATCAGATCGCCGCTCCATCTTCATGACGCCGATATGGGTAGAAGGCCGCTCCGTCGGGAGGACGAGGCGACAATTTGATACAAGATTCAGCGCTGCATCCGCTCCGCGAAATGGCGGCGGCAGAGCGCGACATAGCGGTCATTGCCGCCGATTTCGGTCTGCTCGCCCCGCCGGATCGGCGCGCCCTGCGCATCGACGCGCAGGTTCATCGTCGCCTTGCGCCCGCATTCGCAGATCGTCTTTATCTCGTTCAGCGTGTCGGCCAGGCCCAGCAGCGCGGCGCTGCCCTCGAACAACTTGCCCTGGAAATCGGTGCGGATGCCGTAACAGAGTACCGGAATGTTCAGCCGGTCGCAGACGGTGGCGACCTGCCAGACCTGTTCTTCGTTCAGGAACTGCGCCTCGTCGATCAATATGCAGGACAGCTGGGTGCGCGCCTGCTGGGCGGCGATGGCGGCAAAGAGATCGGTCGCGGCATCGAAGATATGGGCCTGCGCCTCCAGCCCGATGCGGGAAACGATGCGTCCGGCTCCGTAACGATCGTCCACGGCGGCGGTCCACAGCATGGTTTCCATGCCGCGCTCTCGATAGTTGAAGCTGGACTGGAGCAAAGTGGTCGATTTGCCCGCGTTCATCGAGCTGTAGTAGAAATAGAGCTTCGCCATGGTCAGCGCGCCATTGGCGCGATCTGCTTGAGGAAACGGACCAGGGCGTCGGCCAGCGCGATACGCTTGTCGGAAAAGCTGTGATCGGTCGGCCAGACCATCAGCCGCGTGTCGGGATTGGCCGATTGCGCGTCCGCCGTCACCTTTCGCGCCATGGCGCCGATGCCCCGCTCCGCCCCGATGATGACCAAGGGGCGGCGGCCATAGCCCACCAGCCTGCGGCCGAGGTCGAACTTTTCGACGTTGCCGCTGATTTCGGCGGTCAGGCTGTCATAGCTGGCGCCATGGAGCGGGGGCAGGTCGTCGGCAACTTCGGCCTTCCAAGCGGCTTCGCCCTGCGGCGTGGAGAGGGC
>Ga0207678_10005486_pt1 | contig 11335 bp, 14 predicted proteins | sample KBSC63metaG_FD_184319 | JGI IMG/M metagenome (GOLD analysis project Ga0207678, IMG submission 184319) | Corn rhizosphere microbial communities from Kellogg Biological Station, Michigan, USA - KBS C6-3 metaG (SPAdes) (version 2) | ecosystem: Host-associated > Plants > Roots > Rhizosphere > Soil ...
GCTCATTCGCGCGAGTTACCGCCACGGCTGCACAAACTCAAACGGGCGCAGCTCGGGGGGAGCTGCGCCCGTCGCACGCGGGACTCGCCTACCGCGTGCGTGAGCTTGGGAGGGCGGAGGGAGTCGCCCGTCCCGCATCAAGTCTGATTGACGTTCACGTTGACGGTGCTCGGGATCACGGAGTTGCTGTGGCCGAAGCCGAGCTGTGCCCGGAATACCCACAGAAGCACCAGAACGACGATGATCAGAATGACGACGGCAATTATTCCACCACCGCCACCGCCTCCGCCTGTTTCGACGACGGTGGTGCGTTCGGTGTCGGTGTCACGATCAGGGTCCGCCACAAGAACCTCCTGCCTGTTTGAGTTGCGTAACGAACGAACGCTGATCCAGCCGGTTCCGCCGCAGTTTTCGGAACATTCCCGCCCTCACGCGTTCTGATCAGGGATGATGGGGACACTGCGCCTGTTGCTTCTGCCGGTCGCGCTCGCCGTGGGTATTTCGGCCTGCAAGCGATCCCCTGAGTCACAGACTGACCAGGCCAGTCCGGCGAACGCCAGCCAGGGTGGCATGGTGGTTTCGAAGGACGCGTTGCAGGCCAGGAATGAACCCCAGGCAGCCGACACTTCGCAAACCCAAGCACCCGCCGCGCCACCGCCCGCAGCGCCGCCCGGCGCTCAGACGTCACCGGCGGGCTTCGTCGCCCGCTATGCTTCGCTCCTCCAGGCACACAAGTTCGACGAGGCGTACAGCTACCTCGACCCGTCGATGAACCTGACAAAGGCGCAGTTCGAGAATCGGCTGTCCGGCTACAAGACCATTCATGCCGCTTTAGGCAAGATTGGGCCCATTGAGGGGGCAGCGGGGTCGCTTTACAGCACGGTGCAGCTGACGCTCACGGGGGAAAAGCTAGACGGATCACCGTATACCGTCACCGGTCCCGTGACTTTGCGGCGGGTGAACGACGTTCCCGGTTCCACCGCGGAGCAAAGGCAGTGGCACATCTACAAGATGGACCTGAGCTCAAAACCCAAGACCTCGAAACCATAGGAGAACAGACATGAGCCGTTTCGACGAAATCCGTGAGCATATGCAGGTGATCGACGCCGAAGGCGCGCCGGTCGGCAAGGTGGACCATGTCGAAGGCGACCGGATCAAGTTGACAAAGGACAGCAGCAGCGCCGGGATCGGCAGCCACGAGGGCCACCATCACTTCATCCCCAAGGGCCTCGTCGCCGAAGTCGAGGGCGACACAGTTCGGCTGTCTGCCAAGGCTGACGCCCTGGAATCGATCTTCGAGACCGAAGAGGGCGGCGAAAGCGCCTGAGCCTTATTGGTCAGCGGAGCTGGCCGTCTGGTTGGAGTCGACCTGGTTGGCCGCGGCCGATGACTGATCGGGTGATGCGACGAAATCGGCGGCCGCCCACAGGATTCCGGCCGCCCACAACAGGGCCATCCACCGGCTCTTGAACACCGAACTGGTGCGCATCGGGATCATGCGCGCCAGTCTCTCCCGCTGCGGTTAACATCGGGTTGCGGGAACCCGCAGCTTGATTTGCGCGCTCATTCGCATCTGCTAACCCTTCTTGTGAAGGGGAGAGACTATGACCGTTGCCGATGCGACACCCGACTATGAAGTCGGGACGAATGACGACCGCGCATTCCTTGGCCATCCGAAGGGGCTTGGCTTTCTCGGTTTCACCGAAGCTTGCGAGCGCTTTTCCTACTATTCGATGCAGACGCTGCTGATCCTGTACATGGTCAATTACCTGCTGGTGCCCGAGCGGATGGGGCGCGTGGTCGGTCTCGATTGGCTGCAGGCGCACGTTTATCACGGCCTCGCCGGCCAGCCGCTCGCATCGGCCATCTTCGGAACGTACACTGCGCTCGTTTATCTGACCCCAATCGCGGGCGGGATCATCGCGGACAAGTGGCTCGGGCGCCACGTGACGTTGCTGGTGGGCGGGGTCTTGATGGCCATCGGCCACTTCTTGATGGCGATCCAATCGGCCTTCGTTTTCGCGCTCTTGTTCCTCCTGCTTGGCGTCGGCGCGTTCAAGGGGAACATCGCGACTCAGGTCGGCGCACTGTACGGGCCCAACGACCTTAGGCGTGCGATGGCGTTCCAGATCTTCTACATCTTCATCAACGTCAGCGTGATCGCAGCCCCGCTCATTTCGGGAACTCTGGGTCAAAGTGCCAGATTCGGGTGGGATTATGGGTTCGGGTGCGCAGGCGTTGTGATGGTGCTCGGCATTATCATCTACCTTGCGGGACGCCGTTACCTCCCGAGAGAACGCGAGCAACACCTGGCCGATGTCTTCGGGGACGGAAGCGTGGCTGAGACCGAGCCAAGAGCGAAACAACCGCTAAGCCGCGACGATTGGATGTGCGTTGTTTACTTGGCGGTCCTAATTCCGGTCCTCGCGGTAGCCCTTCTGACTAACCAGGAAATCTTCAACGCCTACCTTACCTGGGGCGATCAACAATTCGACCTGACGCTGCTCAACCACAAGAGCAGCTGGCTAATAACGGTCGACGCAACGGTAAGCTTCGCAATGCTCGTCGCGGTGGCCGCGTTCTGGAAGTGGTGGGGGACGAAGCATCGTGAGCCCGATGAAATATCGAAGATGATCATCGGCAGCGTCTTCACGATTGCCGGCGGGCTTGCCCTCTTCATGGCCGCGCTGACTCAACCAGCCGGAGGCAAGATCAGCCTCGCGTGGCCGATGGTGTTTGAACTCTGCAACAGCATCGGCTTTGCTCACGTGCTGCCGATCAGCCTTGCCCTATTCTCGAAGATTGCGCCGAAGCAGATCGCTTCGACGGTCATCGGGCTGTACTATCTGGCCTTCTTCGCGGCGAACGCTGTCGTCGGCTATGTCGGCGGTCTGTACTCTTCACTCCCGACGACCACCTTCTGGCTGATTCATGTCGCCAGCGCCGCTTTCGGTCTTGTCGCCTTCGTGGTCCTGAAGATCGCGATCGGGCACCGGATGATGGACTCGCCGCAGGACCAGGCAGCAGCTCTCAGCTGATTAGAGGCTGACCTCCGCCACCTTCTCGTGCATTCCGGATTCCGGCTTGCGGCCGAGCAGCTTGTTCAAAGCGGGCTTCAGGAATCCCTCGACATCGCTCAGCCAAATTTTTGCGTCTTCGATGTCGAAACGCAGAAGCTGGAGCTTGGGGTCATCCTTGCCTTCGTACCATTCAGCGATGAATGGATTCCACAGGGTCGATGGTCGCCCGATCGTTTTCTGCACGAAGCGTGCCGCGAAGGCTGGCAAACACGTCATGGCCTTTCGCCGAATAGGCAGCGATCGCGCGGTTCGATGCTTCCAGTGCTCGAGTGAGGTCATGATCCTTCGCGGTAAAGAACCACACCCGGCCTTCGTCTTTGTCGCTGTCTTCGAATGCGGCGGTCATTGGCTGGGTCGCGCCATCCCGCTCACCGTCCACTCCGAGCATCACGAATGGGCTATCCTTCAACTCGCTCCAGAATCTCGACTCAATTTCGCGATCGTCAGCCATTCTCAATCTCCTTGTTTGCCATTTCAGAACAAGTGCCGAGGGTCACTGTTCCAGCCTGCGGATCACGGGCCGGGCCACTCTGCCGCGAGCTCAAAGCGCTTGTTTTTGCGTGCCGAAAAAATACTGGCGCAACATGCCGGAGACTTCGCTCGTTCGGCCATTAATCGCGCAAGCACGCAACCGTGAGCTGGAGATGATCGAGCGTTCGGCGGCAAACTTAGGGATGGAACGTGCCCTGGAGGCGGAGCGGGAGGTCCAACGTCCCTCCAACCTCCGATCGGCCTGGGAAGCGCTGTTCAAGGAGGCGCGCGGCTGCACCCGCTGCGATCTGTACCGTAACGCGACGCAGACCGTGTTCGGCGAAGGGCCACTCGACGCCAGGCTGATGTTCGTCGGCGAGCAGCCTGGCGATGCAGAGGATCTGGAGGGGCGGCCGTTTATCGGTCCGGCCGGCCAATTGCTCGATTCCATGCTTGAGGAAGCCGGTGTCGATCGATCCCAGACGTACGTCACCAATGCCGTGAAGCACTTCAAGTTCGAGCCGCGCGGCAAGCGGCGAATCCACAGCAAGCCTGATGCCGGCGAGATCAAAGCCTGCAATTTCTGGCTTCAACAAGAACTCGAGCTGGTGCGGGCCCCCGTGACGGTCGCGCTTGGAGCAACCGCCGCGCGGGCTCTTCTCGGCAAAACCGTCCCGATCAGCAAATTTCGCGGCTCTCCGATCCCGCTGAGCAACGGCTCGGAATGCCGGGTCACCGTTCACCCGAGCTCGCTGCTCAGGATGCCCGAGCCGGAACGCCGCCACGCCGAGCGGGCGCGTTTCATCGAGGAGATGAAGGAGATCTGGAAGAGGGCGGAGGCGTTGGCGCCCGAGAGCTAAGCCCTTCGCCCTCCAAAGCGCGTGCGGCTCATCTTCCCGTACCGGCCCTTGCGCGTTCCCGGCTTGCCCTCTGTGGAGTGACCCACGCGCGGCGCGACTCGCTCAGGATCGGGAATCCCGAGATCGTCTTCCTCGAGTCGGCGGATTTCATCGCGCAGCCGCGCGGCTTCCTCGAACTCAAGGTCTGCTGCAGCCTTGCGCATTCTTTCCTCAAGGTCGGCGAGGTACGCCTTCAGGTTGTGCCCGACGAGGTGCGGGCGCTCCTCGTCGCCGGTATCCACGGTGATGCCTTCGCGCGCGGTCACATGCGCCATCACGTCGTGGATGTTGCGCTTGATGCTTTCGGGCGTGATCCCGTGTTCCTGGTTGTATGCGAGCTGCTTTTCACGGCGGCGGCTGGTCTCGGCCAGTGCCCGCTCGATCGAGCCGGTGATCGTATCGGCATAGAGGATCACGCGCCCGTCGACGTTGCGTGCGGCCCGCCCGATCGTCTGGATCAGCGACGTCTCCGACCTCAAAAATCCTTCCTTGTCGGCGTCCAGAATGGCGACGAGTCCGCACTCCGGAATATCGAGGCCTTCGCGCAGCAGGTTGATTCCCACCAGCACGTCGTAGACCCCAAGGCGGAGTTCGCGGATGAGCTCGATCCGCTCCAAGGTCTCGACGTCCGAATGCATGTAGCGGACCTTGAGGCCCGCCTCGTGGAGATACTCGGTCAAATCCTCGGCCATGCGCTTGGTGAGTGTCGTCACCAAAGTCCGGTAGCCCTTGCGCGCCGTCTCTTTCGCCTCGTGGATCAGATCGTCGACCTGGTCCTCGACGGGCTTGATCTCGACTGGCGGGTCGATCAGCCCTGTCGGGCGGATCACCTGCTCGCTGAACACGCCGCCTGTCTCGTTCATCTCCCATGGGCCCGGAGTGGCCGAGACGAAGGTCGTCTGCGGGCGCATCGCGTCCCACTCATTGAAGCGCAGCGGCCGGTTGTCGATGCAGCTGGGCAGCCGGAAACCATATTCCGCAAGCGTGATCTTCCGCCGGTGATCGCCGCGCGCCATCGCCCCGATCTGCGGCACGGTCTGGTGGCTTTCGTCGATGAACAACAAGGCGTTGTCCGGCAGATATTCGAACAAGGTCGGCGGCGGCTCGCCGGGCAGGCGACCGGTGAGGAAGCGCGAGTAATTCTCGATACCCGCGCACGAACCCGTCGCGGCGATCATCTCGAGGTCGAAATTGGTTCGCTGCTCGAGCCTTTGCGCCTCTAGCAATCGTCCCTCGGCCTGCAACTCCTTCAACCGCTCGGCGAGCTCATGCTTGATGGCCTCCATCGCCTGCTTGAGCGTCGGTCCCGGAGTCACATAGTGCGAATTCGCATAGACGCGGATCCGATCGAGGCTCGCCGCTTTCTTACCGGTCAGCGGGTCGAACTCGACGATCTCCTCGATCTCGTCTCCGAAGAAGGAGACTCGCCACGCCGTGTCCTCATAGTGCGACGGGAAAATCTCGAGATTGTCGCCCTTCACCCGGAAATTGCCGCGCGCGAACGCCTGGTCGTTGCGGCGGTATTGAAGGGCGACCAGCTTGCGGATCACTTCGCGTTGGTCCTCGACCCCGCCTTTCTTCAGGTCGAAAGTCATCGCCGAATAGGTTTCGACCGAGCCGATGCCATAGAGGCACGACACGGAGGCGACGATGATCACGTCATCACGTTCCAGCAGCGCCCGGGTCGCCGAGTGGCGCATCCGGTCGATCGCCTCGTTCACGCTCGACTCTTTCTCGATGTAGGTGTCGGTGCGCGGGACGTAGGCCTCGGGCTGGTAATAATCGTAGTAGCTGACGAAATATTCGACGGCGTTCTCGGGGAAAAAACTCTTGAACTCGCCGTAGAGCTGAGCCGCCAGGATCTTGTTCGGGGCGATCACCAGAGCCGGTCGCTGCAGGGTCTCGATCACCTTGGCCATCGTGAAGGTCTTGCCCGAGCCGGTGACTCCGAGAAGCACCTGGCTTTTTTCGCCGTCCTTCGCCTGCTCGACCAGTTCCGCGATCGCCTGCGGCTGGTCGCCCGCCGGATCGTAATCGGAGACGATCCTGAACGCCTTGCCGCCCTCGGCCTTTTCGGGGCGGACTGGCTTGTGCGGGACGAACGCCTCGCCGGTTTCCGGTTCGGCGAGTGTGGTGCGGATCTGGATTGGCATCGCTGCTGATATGGGAGCTACTGCTGCTCCGGGCAATTCGAAGTCCCGGGAACCGGAGTGATTGCAGTCCCGCGCTCGAACCAGCTTCGCAGGTTGTCGACCACCAGCCGCCCCATCGCCTCCCGAGTCTGGAGCGAGGCCGAACCGATGTGCGGAAGCAGCACGACGTTGGGCATCTCGATCAATTCTTGGGGGACGCGGGGCTCGTCTTCATAGACATCCAGGCCGGCGGCAAGGATCGTGCCCGACCGCAGCGCCGCGATCAGCGCACGCTCGTCAACGACACTCCCGCGGGAGACGTTGATCAGGACGCCTTGGGGCCCAAGCGCCGCCAGCACCTCCGCATCGATCAGATGCCGGGTCGCGCCTCCCCCCGGAACCAGCGCGATCAGCACGTCCGAAGCCTGAGCCAGAGTTAGGAGCGTCTGATAATAGCGATATGGAATTCCAGGCTGCGGCGAGCGGGAATGATAGGCGATCGGAGCTCCGAACGCCTCCAGCCGCCGGGCGACCCCCTTTCCGATATTGCCCAGGCCGACGATGCCGATCCGGCGGCCGCGCAAGGTCGAGGACAGCGGAAACGGAGCCTCAATCCAGCGGCCCTCCCGAACATGGCGATCCGCCTGTGGGATCTGGCGCAAGGTCGCGATCAGGAGACCCACCGTCAGGTCCGCGACCTCGTCCTCCAGCACACCCGGCGTATTGGTGACGACGACCCCGTGTTCAGCGGCGGCGGCGACATCGACATTGTCATAGCCGACGCCGAAGCTCGCGATGATCTCGAGATTCGGGAGCTGATCCAGAAGCCGCGAATCGACGCGGCCGAAGAGGGTGCTGGTGGCCACTCCACGGATGCTTGCTCCCGCAGCCAGTAGGAACTCGGCTGGATCGCTTTGCTCCCACAGCCGGTGCACCATGAATTCTCTCTCCAAGGCATCGATGACCGATGGTAACATCGGGGCGGTGATCAGGACTTCGACCTGCTTCATTTGCTCTTGATAGCGGGACCGTCGCCCAATGTCGCAACACGGTCGAAAGAAGGTTGCGCGTGACGGCACAATTTTCGTTTCCGGGCTGCGTCCCGTTTGCCGTTAACCCGCTGATTCCGCGATTCCGCTATCTTCTTGTTCAGGTGAAGGATTCGAAGGAGGGGAATGTGCCAAAGGAGCAGCGATCCGAGCTGCGCGGAATCTGGAGCGCCTGCCTTGCGTTGGTGCTGCTCCTGCTTGGAGCGTCGGTCGCACAGGCTCAAGATTGCGTGGCTCCTCCATCCTGGAGCGAAGCAGACGCCCGTCAGGGTGGGCCAGAGGCTGCGGTCGAAGCGTGCCTGAAGGCCCAGGCCTGGCAAATCCGCAACAGGAATATCCCGACGGAATCAGCTGTCGGCGGAATCGTTTCGCAATGCGAGGTCCGGGTGACCTTCGCCGCGGGTCCTGTAGGCTCCGCCAGCCGGACGCGTGTCCAGCAGCTTCTCGATGCCAATGACGGCGTGGCACTCGGCGAGGCCGCCGGTGATGTGACCTGGGCCCGCAGATGCGCTGGGCGCTAGGCTGCACCCTCGGGGTGGGCTACACGTCGGCGGACACATTCTGATAGAGATCGTTACCTAGAGATCGTCGCGGATCGCGGGTATTAGCGATTGATTGTGGATTCCAAAGATCTCTATTCAGTTTTGGGCGTACCAAGAACAGCTGACCAGGTGGCGATCCGAGCGGCATACCGGACGCTAATGCGGCGTTACCATCCCGACGCTGGGTTGGAGGTGGACACAGCCAGAGCACAACAAATCAACGAAGCGTACCAGGTGCTCGGCAATCCAAAGAACCGCCGCAAATATGACGATCTGTCGCAGCCCAAGCCCCATAAAGGGCCACCGGTAAGCTTTACGAAGGGAAGTGAAAAAAAGACAAGCTTTAGAAGGAGAAACAGGGCATTCTCAAAGCCGTCTTTTCAAATACCAACTTCGTCGATTTCAGAGACCGCCGCAGCGTGGTGGTTCGTCGCGTTCATTGCCGCGCTCTGCGCCTTTCTCTACCTGGGCCACGGGTGACCTCAGCCTGGACGAACAAACAAGACGAGTACTGAGGCACGAATGCAACGGATCCTATTGTGCATTGGCGGAGCGGTCGTGCTTGCCGCCTGTCATTCGAAGCCATCGGTGAACGAGAAGAACGCAACCATCGAGCAGGTGGCGGAGAGCCTTCGCAAGGCGTCGGACAACGGCAAATTCATGCGTCCGGGCGAATGGATATCGAGCGTCACCGTTGACGAAATCTCGATGCCGGGTCTCCCGGCTGAGGCTCAGAGGGCGCTCAAGAACGGTGCCGGTCAGGTCCGGACGATGCAGAGCTGCCTGACCCAGCAGGATGCGAAGCAGCCGCCGGTCCAGTTCCTCGCCGGCAATGACCAGTGCCGCTACGACCACTTCACCATGTCGCACGGCAAGATCGATGCGAAAATGCGGTGCAGTGCTCACGGCGCCGGAGAGACGATCGTGATGACCGGCACCTACTCGCCGACCTCGTACCAGATGACTATGCAGTCGAACACCGACGCTCCCACCGGCCAGGGGATTGCGATGCGGATGCATGTGGAGGCGAAACGAACCGGAGAATGCACGGCCAAAGGGAGCTAACCGCGTCTTGAGCGTTCAGCACTGAGTGGAGACAGCAGTTCTGATCAATAGCGGCGGCGGTTCGCTGGGTGAGCGTGGTGCGGTGAAACGATCCGATGTCAGTGATGCCCTTCGCGACGCCGGGATAACCGCGCAGCCGCAATGGCTGCAGGGTAGCGAAATCCGCAAGGCAGCGAACGCTGCGGTTGCGGCCGGAGCGCAAGTGGTGGTCGCCGGTGGCGGCGACGGAACGATCAGCAGCGTAGCGGCGGCGCTTGCCGGGACCGAAGCCAAGCTCGGCGTCCTTCCGCTGGGCACGCTCAATCACTTCGCGCGCGATCTCGGCATTTCAACCGATCTTAAGCGAGCGGCGGCCACGATTGCTGCGGGCAAGTCTCGCCCGGTCGATATCGCAGAGGTGAATGACCGCACATTCATCAACAACAGCGCGATCGGCCTCTATCCGCTAATGGTGCTGGACCGGGAAGCGCAGCAGAAGAATTTCGGCCGGAGCAAGCCCTGGGCAATGACCGTCGCCGCTGCCCGTACCTTGGTCCGCTTCTCCAGCCGCCGATTGACGCTCATGGTGAATGACCAGAGCGCGCAGGTGGACACGCCGCTGCTATTCGTCGGCAACAATGCATACCGGATGCAGCTTCCGGATGCGGGAAAGCGCGAAGCGCTGGATCGTGGCGAACTCTTCGTCCTGGTGCTTCGCCGGAAATCGAGGTTGGGTTTTTGCGTCGCCTCGTTGCGGGCGTTGTTCGGTAGGACCCGCGAGGACGATGTTGTCCGGCTCCAGAATGTCGAGTGGCTCAGAGTCGACACCCATCACTCCACTCTCGCCGTGTCGCTCGACGGGGAAACGGTTCGTCTCAAACCTCCGCTCGATTATCGAATTCACAAGGCGGCGCTGAACGTCATTGCACCTTGAAATATGTAACGATAGCGTAACGACCTGGTCTGCAATTTTTCGGCAGTCGGAACACAGGCCCGAGACTTTCGTTGTCGGTCCGAAATCACGTGAAAGGGAGAGAATATGAGGCGGATTTTATTCACGTTGGCGGCTACTGCTGCGCTTTCGGCGTGCGCGACCACGCCGGCCACGCATGTATGCCCCGATGGAACCACGATCCCGGCAGCGACGCCTTGTCCGCCGCCGCCGCCACCGCCGCCACCGCCGCCCACGACGGTGACCTGCCCGGATGGAACAGTGGTGAACGCCGGCACTCCGTGCCCGACGCCTCCGCCTCCGCCGCCGCCGCCACCGCCGCCCCCGGCCAAGTCGGGCGAACGCGGCTAATCTGTAACAAGGGGCGGCGCTCCGGCGTCGCCTCTTTCAAGCCGAGTGAGCGGCGGAGGTGCGAACCTCCGCCGTTTGCATTTCGCAGCCGGAACGGCGCGTTGCTCTCTTCGTTGTCGGGAGATCACAACGGAGAGACGATGATGCGGAGATTTGCGCTGCTGTTGGCGGTGACCGTCGCGGTTAGTTCGTGTGCGCACAACCTGCAGCCGTTGACTGAGCCTGCCTTCGACATGTCGTCGCCGCTGTACGGGCCGAATTTCCTGCACATTGCGACCAGCGCCAATCTCTGGGAAATTGAATCGAGCCGGCTCGCCCTTCAGGTTTCCGCAAACCCCGCGGTCCGCAGCTTCGCGGAGATGATCATCGCGGACCACACGTGGCTGGCAGGCAATATGGCCGCAGCGGGCAAAGCAGCGGGCGCATTGCCGGCGCCTCCGGAAGCCTTGATGCCGCTGGATCAGGCGAAGATCGATCAACTCAGGGCCACGCCGGCAACCGTATTCGACGGTTCCTACCGCGATATGCAGGTCGCGGCCCATCAGCAGGCGATCAGCCTCTTCCGGACCTATGCCGTCCAAGGCGACAATCCGATCCTTCGGGCAATGGCCTCCCGAACGATACCGATGCTGGAGAGGCATCTCGCCGCGGCTGAGGCGCTGCCAGTCGCAACGGCCGTGCCATCTGCCTATCCGCCTTCCACAACTTCCCAAGGCGGCGAGCGTGGCTGAGACGACGCCCGTTACGGAGCGAGAACATTTGCGCCGTTCCGTGTGACACACGCGCCACGAAACAGCGTCACAACCACTTACAGC
>Ga0207678_10005487_pt1 | contig 11335 bp, 8 predicted proteins | sample KBSC63metaG_FD_184319 | JGI IMG/M metagenome (GOLD analysis project Ga0207678, IMG submission 184319) | Corn rhizosphere microbial communities from Kellogg Biological Station, Michigan, USA - KBS C6-3 metaG (SPAdes) (version 2) | ecosystem: Host-associated > Plants > Roots > Rhizosphere > Soil ...
CCGACCCAGCAAAGAGGTCGGCGGCATGAGCGCGCCGGGCGAAGCCGAGGCCCGCAGGGGGCGGCGGCGGAGCGCGCCGTTATGAGGTGGCCGACATGAGCGCGCCGCGCGGACCGATCATGCTCGGCGTCGAGCAGCTGACGCTGACCGATGCCGATCGTGCGCGCCTGTCCGATCCACGCGTCGGCGGCGTCATCCTGTTCGCGCGCAACTTCGCGTCGTCGACGCAGTTGCGCGCGCTCACGGCGTCGATCCGTGCCGTACGGCCGGAGCTCCTGATCGCCGTCGACCACGAAGGCGGTCGCGTGCAGCGGTTTCGGGACGGCGAATTTTCCGCGATCCCGCCGATGCGCACGTTGGGAGAGCATTGGGATAGCGATCCGGTTGCGGCCAACGCCGCCGCCTTCGAGCATGGGACGACGATCGCCCGCGAGTTGCGTTCCCACGACGTCGACTTCAGCTTCACGCCGGTGCTCGATCTCGACTACGCCGCCAGCACCGTGATCGGCAATCGCGCGTTCCACGCCGATCCCGTGATCGTCGCCGACCTCGCCGGTGCGCTGCTGCGCGGACTCGCGAGCGGTGGCTGCGCCGGTGTCGGCAAACACTTCCCCGGACACGGCTACGTTTCCGCCGATTCGCACGTGGACATTCCGATCGACACTCGCGCGCTCGACGACATTTTGCGCACGGACATCGTGCCGTTCGCGGCGCTGATCCAGCAGGATCTCCCGGCGATCATGCCCGCGCACGTGGTCTACCCGGCGGTCGATGCGCAGCCCGCGGGATTCTCGCGGTTGTGGATCACCGACATCCTGCGCGGACGGCTTGCGTTCGACGGTCTCGTGTTCTCCGACGATCTGGAAATGGCAGGCGCGCACTCGGCGGGCGATATCGTCGCGCGTGCCGTCGCGGCGCTCGACGCCGGTTGCGATACCGTGCTTGTCTGCAACGACTTTGGCGCGATGGACGATCTGCTCGCGCGTTGGTCGCCGCCACCGCAGCCCGCGCTGGCACGACGCTGGGTGCGGATGGCCGGCCGCTGAAGCGCTCCACGCAGCGCTGCGGCGACGGCACGCCATACGCCGCCGCTAGCGCTTCAATGCGGGTGCGGCCAGCGACCGCCGAGCCTGCGCGTGATCTCCTCGGCGAAATGCGAGACGACGGGTCCCAACTGGCGTATCCGCTCGTCGCGTAGCCGTGTGGAAGGTCCGGCGAGCGAGATTGCGCCGAGAGGCTCCTCGTGCTCGTCGTAGATCGGCGCCGCGACGCAGCGCGTCCCCGGCAGGTGTTCCTCGTCGTCGAACGACCAGCCGCGCTGGCGAATGACACGAATGCTCGCCCACATCGTCTCCGGCGACGTAATCGTGTTGTCGGTGATGCGCGGCAAGCCCCTGACCTTGAGCAGCGCATCGATCTGGTCGTCGGGGAGCGATGCGAAGATGGCCTTTCCCACACCGGATGCGTGCAGCGGAACGCGGCTGCCGAGCTTGACGATCGTGCGCATCGTCTCGCGGCACTGCACCTGATCGATGAACACCGCCTCGGTGCCGTCGAGGATCGCGAGGTTTGCCGTTTCGCCGGACTGCTCCATCAGCCTGCGCATGTAGGCATGGCTTTGCGTCGCGAAGTCGCGGTTGGCCAGAAAGCTCGAACCAACGGTGAATGCCTGCAGGCCGATGTACCAGAGGCCGAGGTCGTCCGCCTGGTACACGTAGCCCATCTTCTGTAGCGTCGCCAGCAATCGATGCGTCGTCGACGGCGGCAGCGCCACGCGCTGGCCGATGTCCGTCAGCGTCAATCCGCCTTCGGTGCCGGCGAGGCACTCGAGAATCGACAGGCCGCGCGTCAGGCTTTGCACCTGCGCGGTTTCGGTACCGGGGCGCGACGGCGTACGCCCGCGGCGTGCGGGCGGAACGACGCGATGCGCGGCGGTCATGGTCGAATCGTCTCCCGGTGTACGGTTGCCGAATGCAGCGTGCCGGCGATGTCGACGGCGTAGCGCGCATTGTCGATCGCGGCGTCGGTCAGCGGCGTGTCGGCATCGGCCGAGCGGGCGTAGACGAATGCGACGGCGCGCCCGAACGTTCGGCTGTAGCCGGCCGACGTCAGCTCGCCGACATAGCGATTGTCCATCAGCACCGGCTCGCCGCCCCATGGAAATGCTGCCGGATCGTCGAGCGTCAACTGGACCAGACGCTTCGTCACGCCGCGCTCGGTCTGGCGCAGCAGCGCGTCGCGGCCGATGAAATCGACCGGCTTGGCCAACGCAACCGCATAGGACAGCCCGGCCTCCAGCGGCGTCTCGTCCGGCGACAGGTCGGCGCCCCACGCGCGACGTCCCGCTTCGATCCGCAGCGCGTCGAGCGTGTAATAACCGGCGTCGCGCAGGCCGAAGGCGGGCCCCGCAGCGGACAGCGCATCGTAGAGCGTTGCGCACTGGTCGGTCGGCACGTGAATCTCGTAGCCGGGGCCGCCAACGTAGCTCATCTTCGCGGCGCGCGCGCGCGCGTAGCCGACGTCGATTTGCCGTGTCGTCGAGAAGGGCAGCGCGGATTTCGAAAGGTCGTCGCCGGACAGCGTTTGCAGCAGGGCGTCTGCGCGCGGTCCCATGACCGACAGCACCGAATACGCACTCGTCACGTCGACGAGCACCGCGTGCTGGTCGGCGCCGATGTGTCGCTCGATCCACGTGAAGTCGCGCGTTGCTTGTGCAGAACCGGTGAGGATGAAGAATTCGTCGGGGGCGATCCGCGTGATGGTTATGTCGGACTCGAAGCATCCGCGCTCGTTCAGCATCGCCGTGTAGACGATGCGGCCGACGTCGACGTTGACGCGGTTCGCGCACAAGCGCTCGAGCACGGCAAGCGCGTCGCGGCCCTTCAGCACGAATTTGGCGAACGACGTCTGGTCGAACACGACGACGTTCTCGCGGCAGGCGCGCTGCTCGTCGAGCATCCACGGAAGCCACAACGGCGTATCGAGCGTGTACGGCGCTTCCGCAGCGTCGAGCGGCCGGAAATAATTGGCGCGCTCCCAGTTGAGCTTGGTGCCGAACACGGCGCCCTTCACCTTCAGCCGGTCGTAGAGCGGCGAGCGGCGCAACGGGCGCACGGTGACGAGCTCTTCGCGCGGCCAGCGCATCGCATAGTGCAGACCCAGCGATTCGACGGTGCGATCGGCCAGGTGCCGGCGATTGACGTGCAGCGGCGAGAAGCGGCGGATGTCCACGTCCCAGACGTCGAACGGTGGCTCGCCCGCGGAGATCCAATCGGCGATCAGCCGGCCTGCGCCGCCGGCATTGGCGATTCCTGCGGAGTTGAAGCCCGCACAAACGTAGTAGCCACCGGCTTCGGGCGCTTCGCCGAGCAGGAAGTTGCCGTCGAGGGTGAAACTCTCGGGACCGTTCAGCAGCATCCTGACCTGTGCCGTTTCGAGACTCGGCATCCGGTGCAGGGCGTTTTGCATCAACACTTCGAACTGGTCCCAGTCTTCCGGCAGCAGCTGGAACTCGAATCGGTCCGGGATCCGCTCGACGTTCCAGGGTTTGGCGACAGGCTCGAATCCGCCCATGACGATGCCCCCGACTTCCTCCTTGAAGTAGATGTAACCGTCAGGATCGCGAATCACGGGCATCGCCGGCGTCACGCCGGCAATCGGCTCCGTGACGATGTAGAAGTGCTCGGCCGATTGCAGCGGCACCGCGACATCGGCGAGCGCGCCGAACTCGCGCGCCCACTGGCCGGCGCAGTTGACAATGCATTCGCAGGCGATGGCGCCGCGCTCGTCGCCAGCCGTCCACTCGAGACCGGCGACGCGGCGATTGCGACGGTTGACCGCGGTCACCTTCACCTCTTCGAAGATCCGCGCACCGCGATTGCGGGCGCCCTTGGCGAGCGACTGCGTGAGGTCCGTCGGGTTGGCCTTGCCGTCGCCGGGGATCCACACGCCGCCGGTCAGGTCGTCCGTTCGCAGCAGCGGCACGCGTTCGCGAACCTCGTCCGGCGACAGCCATTCGAATTCCACGCCAAAGCTCTTCGCCCGCGCCATCTGCCGCCGCATCAGCTGCATCCGTTGCGGCGTCTTCGCGACGTTCACGCTGCCGCATTGCTTCCAGCCCGTCGCCAATCCCGTCTCGGCCTCGAGCGACGCGTAGAGCTCGATGCCGTAGCGGCTCATTCGCGTTGCATTGCGATTCGCGCGCGTCTGGCCGACGAGACCGGCCGCATGCCACGTCGTTCCGCAGGTCAGGCGACCCTGCTCGAGCAGCACGACGTCGGTGATGCCGAGCTTGGTCAGGTGATAGGCAGCGGAAACACCGGCGATTCCGCCGCCGACGATGACGACGCGCGCGTGCGAAGGAGGGGTCATCTCGAAGTTCGTGACGTTACAGTTTGAGCGCCGCGACGCCGGCAACCACGCTTGCCGCGCCGGCGAGGCGCATCGGCCCGAGGCCTTCCTTCAGCCATACGGCGCCTATCAGTGCGGCGAACAGCACGGATGTCTCGCGCAGCGCTGCCACGGCCGCAATCGGCGCGCGCGTCATCGCGAACAGGACGATGCCGTAGGCGGCGAGGCTGCACGCGCCGCCGAGCATGCCGCGGCGCCAGCCGCGCGATACGTACGCGATCGCGGGCCGGCCGCGCCGCCACGCAATCCAGGCGAGAAACGGCAATCCTTCGAGGAAGATCAGCCACGTGACATACGCGATCGCGTCACCGGATGCGCGCGCGCCGCCACCATCGATCAGCGTGTACACCGCGATGATCGCGGCATTGGCGAACGCCCATGCGGCTGCAGCGGGCGGGTGGCGATCGCGCCGGACGAACGCGATGCTGACAATGCCGGCGCAGATCAGCACGATGCCTGCGGCGACATGCGTCGTGGGCAATTCGTGCAGGAACACGATGCCGAGCACCGTCACGAGCAGCGGTGCCGTCCCGCGCATCAACGGGTACGCGAACGAAAGATCGCCGGTCCGGTACGCGTGGGCGAGGGTGATGTAGTAGGCGAAATGGACGGCCGACGAGCCGGCGATGAACTTCCACGCGGCCAGTCCGGGCACGCCGGCGAAGGGCAGCAGCACGAGCGCGCAAACGGACGATCCCGCGACGACGGACGCGGTGTCGAGCATCGGGTCGCCGCCGGGCGCGCTTTTCAGCATCGCGTTCCAGCTCGCATGCAGCAATCCGGCACCGAGTACCGCCAGCGTGATGCCGAGCGACAGTTCTTGCGCCGGCATCACCATCCGTTCATGTCGCTTGCGTCGAATATGCCGGTCACGCGTGAGGGGCTGCCCGCGTGCGGCCGGCGGCGTCAGGCGGCGGGCCGCGAGGCCGCTTCGAGAATCGTCACGTAGTGGGCAAGCGGCGGCGTCGGTGCATCGGCCACCTTTGCGAGGTCGTCCCACAAGCGCACGCTGACCGCATCGGCCGCGTACGGCTTCGTGATGAACGCGGCCGCGTCCTTCGCCGAATAGATGCCACCCTGCAGCGCGAGGCTTCGCTTGGAGTCCGGCGACAGCGCGTCGTAGTAGCCGGGCCGCGTCGCGCACAGGTAACGCTTCGCGTCGACGTGCAGCTTGATCGGCTCGAGCACATCGTCGCCGAACGAATCGCGCAGGAACGGCAGCGCGGCGAACTGATGCAGGTCGTCGACGCCGCGCAGCGTCGGAGTCTCACCGTGGTCGTTCAGCAGGTGACCCAGATCGTGCAGGAGTGCTGCACATACGAGCGCGGGCGCGGCGTTGGCCGCCTCGGCACGCGCGGCGCTCTGCAGCGCATGTTCGAGCTGCGTCACGGGCTCGCCTTCGTAGAGCCGGCCTCCCTTGCGGGCGAACAGCAGACAGATGTCGGAGACGGTGAGTGCCATGCCGTGATTCAAGCTGTCTTGGGCTTGTGCTTCTGCCACGTCGCGCCGTCGGTGCTGTCCTGCGCCACGGGCTCCTGCGTCTTGAGTCGCGTGTGCGCGAGCACGCCGGCTTCCTCGAGGATCGGATAGGCGATCGAGCAGATATGCGAATTGATCCGCCGCAAATCGGAGATCAGGTCCAGGTGCAGCGACGATGTCTCGATGCTCTCGACCGTGTTGCCGGCGAGGCGGCCGAGGTGCGAGTTCGCGTACGCGCGCTCGAGGTCGCGGAACAGCACCTTCTGCGCGAGGAGCTGCTGCGCGTGCTTGAGATCGGCATTCAGGAACACGGACAGGCCGAGACGCAGGTTGGCGATCAGCCGCCCGTGCAGGTCGATGATCTCCGTCATCCCGGCTTCCGAGAAGTTGCGCCCCTTGTCGATGTTCTTGTCCTCGAGGTCGGTCACTATTCGTTCGATGATGTCGCCGACCTGCTCCATGTTGATCGCGAACGACACGATGTCCGCCCAGCGGCGGCCTTCGCGCTGCTCGAGCGCCTCGCGCGGGATCTGCGTCAGGTAGAGCTTGACGGCCGTGTACAGCTGGTCGACGACGTCGTCCATGGTCCGCAGCTGATGCGCCAGCGTGCGGTCGTTCGTCTTCAGCACCGTCAGCATCCCGGCGAGCATGTGCTCGATGACGTCGCCGATGCGCATCGCTTCACGCGCCGCGCACGCGATCGCGAGACCCGGCGTGTCGAGCGCCGACGGATCGAGGTGTCGTGGTTTCGCCGGATCCTCGGACGCGGGACGTGCCGGCAGCATCCGCTCGGCGACGCGCGCAATCCGCTCGGTCCAGAACACGAGCAGCAGCGCGAGCGCGACGTTGAAGAACAGGTGGAACAGCACCACCTCGCGCGCGGGGTCGAGCTCCATGCCGGCGATCCAGCTTTCGAGGTGTCCGACCATCGGATAAGCGAGCAGGCTTCCGATCAGCTTGAAGAGGAAGTTGCCGAGCGTTACGCGACGCGCCTCGGGTGTCGCGCGCAGCGTCGACAGCATGCCGAGCAGGCCGCTGCCGAGATTGGCGCCTAGCACCAGGCCGAGCGCAACCGGCAGCGCGATCACGTGCAGCGACGCGAGCGTGGCGACGAGCAGCACGACGGCGAGGCTCGAATAGCACAGCACGGTGAACAGCGCCGCGACGAGCATGTCGAGCAGCACGTCGCCAGTGAGCGACGCGAAGATGACCTTGACGCCGGCCGCTTGCACCACCGGCTTGGCCGCAACCGAAATCCACTGCAGCGCGAACATGATCAGGCCAAGGCCGATCAGGATCTGGCCGAAGCGGCCGGCAGCACCCGCCTGGCTCGACAGGAACAGCACGATGCCAGTGAAGATCAGGAGCGGCGCGAGCCATGACAGGTCGAACGACAGCAGGACGGTTACGAGCGCTGTCCCGACGTCGGCCCCAAGCATCACCGCAAGTGCCGGCGCCGTGCCAATCAGCCCCTGGCCGGCGAACGACGCGACGATCAGCGCGGTGGCGGTGCTGCTCTGGATGAGGCCGGTGACGCCCAACCCGGCGAAGAAAGCAGAACCCCGGTTCGACACGCTGCGGCGCAGCACGCGGCGCAGGTTGCCGCCGTACATGCGCAGGATGCCCGTTCGCACGATGTGCGTGCCCCACACGAGGAGCGACACGCCCGCCAGCAGGTTCAGCAAAGTTTGCACTAGCAAACAGCCATTAACGTTGGTCCTAGATCCGGTAACACTCGATTCTCGCTTGCTCTTTCAACCTTGGATCGTCCGGCTCCGCCCGCGATTCAAGTGCCGCACGCCCGGACAAAAGTAGCGTTGCACTTTTATCCGAATGGAATCGAATACGTCTTGACGTTGGTGAAGCTCTTCATCGCTTCCTGCACGCCTTCCTTGTAGCCCAGCCCCGAGTCCTTGATGCCGCCGAACGGCGTCAGCTCGAGCCGATACCCCGGCACCTCGCGCACGTTCACCGTCCCCACCTGCAACTCGCTGACGAAGCGCGTGATGTAGTCGAGCCGATTCGTGCACACGGCGGACGACAGGCCGTAGGCAGTCGAATTCGAAATGCGGATCGCGTCGTCGATGTCCTTGAAGCGGATGACCGGCGAAACGGGACCGAACGTCTCGGTGCGCACGACATCCATGTCCGGCGTGACGTGATCGATGACGGTCGGCGAATATTGCGCACCGCGCCGCTCGTTGCCGAACAGGAGGCGCGCACCCTGGTCGATGGCCGCCCGTACCTTCGCTTCGAACGATGCAGCGGCCGCGGCGTCGATCACCGTGCCCATGTCGACGCTGCGATCGGACGGATCGCCGTAGGTCCATGCGCGCGTCCTGGCCAGCAGCCGTTCGACGAACGCATCGGCGACGCGCTCGTGCACGAGCATCCGCTTGACCGCGGTGCAGCGCTGGCCGGAATTCTTGTACGAGCCGGCGGCAGCGAGCGTCGCTGCCTCGTCGAGGTCGGCGTCCTCCATGACGATGATCGGATCGTTGCCGCCCAGCTCGAGCACCTGGCGCTTGTACACGGCCTTCGCGGCGATGTACTTGCCGACTGCGACGCCACCGGTGAACGTGACGAGGTCGACGTCGGGATTGACGAGCATCTCGTCGGCGATCTCGCGCGGGTCGCCGGTGACGATCGACAGCATCGGCGGCGGCAGGCCGGCTTCGTACAGGATGTCGGCCAGTGCGAGCGCGGACAACGGCGTCTTTTCCGTGGGCTTCAGCACCATCCGGTTGTTCGTCGCGATCGCCGGCGCGATCTTGTGCGCCACCTGATTCAGCGGATGGTTGAACGGCGTGATCGCCGAAATGACGCCCAGCAAGGGCTCGCGCAGCGTGTACACCTTGCGCGACTTGCCGTGCGGCGTCAGGTCGCATGAGAACACCTGGCCATCGTCCTGCAGCGCCGCATTGCCGGCAAACGTGAACACGTCGCGCGCGCGACCCACCTCGTAGAGCGAATCCTTCTTGCAGATGCCGCATTCGGCCGTGATCAGGTCCGACAGCGGCTCGGCACGACTCTGGATGATCGCCGCCGCTTTACGGCAGATCTCCGAGCGCTCGTAGCGCGTCAGCCGCGGCTTGTAGGCCCGCGCGATCGAAAACGCGCGACGGACGTCGTCGACGCTCGCGCGCGGGACCGTGGCGACGACATCGTTCGTGTAGGGGTTGCAGACATCGAGCGTCCGCGATCCCGCGACGCGCTCGCCGGCGATGCGCATCGGTTCGGCGCGCGGGACCGGCGCGGATTGCGTCGGTGGCGTAGCGGTCAACATGGGAGACGAAGCGTCATGCAAGGTTCATGCAAGGTAATTGAGCCCGAGATCGAACGCGTCGAAGTTCCGCCAGCGCCGCGCCGGAAGCTCCGGCGCCATGCGGTTGGCGATCAGCGGCACCCGCTGCTCGGAAATGCCGCCATGCGAGCGCAGCGGCGCATCCAGCCCCGACAGGTCGTGATGGGATTGGCGCGTGCCGATGACGGTGAGTCGTTCAGATACGACCACGAGATCGCCCACGCGGTTCTCCGGCAGCTCGAACCGGGTGCAGGCGGCGGCGCGCGGCAGCACGATGTCGATGCCGGGGATGGCGGCAATCCGCTCGCGGACGGCATCCACGCCCGTCTTGCCATTCACGTAGACCGTCGCATACGAGCCGAGGGCGCCGTGGTGAACGACGTACGGGTCGGTGATCGGAAGGATCACCCGCGTCGCGTCCTGACCGTAAGCGGCATCGAGGAGATCCTGCAGGAAAACGATGTTCGGCCGGCCGAACGCGTCGGTCTTCGCGTTCATCCCATGGTCGGCCGTGACGACGACGGTTGCGCCTGCCGCATCGAGGCGAGCGAAATAGCGGTCGAGCATGCCGGTGAACGCGTTGGCTTTCGGCGTTCCGGGTGCGTGCTTGTGCTGTACATAGTCGGTGGTGGACAGATACATGATGTCCGGCCGATCGCGCTCGAGCAGTGCGCAGCCGGCGGCGAACACGAATTCCGACAGCTCGGCGCTGTAGACGGACGGCACGGGCATGCCGGCCAGTGACAGCGCGTCGGCGATCCCGTTCGCTTCCACCGTGACCTGGTCGGCGCGCTCGGCCGAGAAGCACACGCCGCGCATCCGGTGGCCGAGCAGCGCGCGCAGCTTGTCCTTGGCGGTAATTACGGCGACCTTCGCGCCGGCGTCGGCGAATGCGGCGAGGATGGTCCCTGTCCGCAGGTATTTCGGATCGTTCATCATCACCTCGGCGCCGGCGTCGGCGTCGAAGAAGTAGTTGCCGCAAATGCCGTGCACCGACGGCGGGCTGCCCGTGACGATCGACAGGTTGTTCGGATTGGTGAACGACGGCACGACGCAATCGGCTGTCAGGCACGTTCCACGGCCATCGAGCTGCGCCAGCCAGGGTGCTGCGCCCGCCGAAATCGCCTGGTTGACGTAATCGGGCTCGCAGCCATCCACGCAGACGACGACCAGCGGCCGCTCGGGCCACCGGTACGTGCGACCGTTGACGGCAATTGATCTCATCGCGACGGCTTTCTCGGTCGAGGCAGTGGAGGAGGAATCCCGCGAGAGCGATGAACGCGGTCGCGGCTAGCCATGGCGTGCTCGTACAGCGCACGCCCTGCGGCGGCCGCCTGCCGCGCGGCGATGTGGCCGACGATCGACCGGTGCTCGTTGATCGACACCGGCAGGATGCCGGCTTGGCTGAGCGCTGCGCGCCGGTGCAGGTGCAGTTCGTTGACGAGGCGGCGATAGAGCAACGTCAGCTTCGGATTGCCCGCGAGCTGCACGATCCGGTCGTGAAATGCGAGGTTGGCGTCGTGATACCCGTCGACGTCGCCGCGCGTCACTGCCGACTCCATCACCTCGACGAGCGCCTGCAACTCCGCGGCCTGCGCCGATGTCGTTTTCTGCGCCGCGCGGCGGCCGGCGAACTCATCGAGCACAGCGCGAAGCTCGAAGATGTCGTCCGCTTCCTCGACGCCAATCTGGCGGACGAACACGCCGCGGTTCTTCTCGAGGCGGACGAGGCCGGATTCCTCGAGCGCGCGAAACGCCTCGCGCACGGGGCCGCGCGACACGCCAAGCATCGCGGCCACCTCGGCTTCGCGAAGCTGTGCACCGGCGGCCAGGTCACCCGCGAGGATCATCCGCTCGATTTCGCGCTGGACGAGTGCCGGCAGCGAGTTCGTCTGCAAGAGCGCGATCGGGTGGTCGTCAGCCACCGCGCGTGGCGCGCGCGGGAGATCGCCCGCTGCGGGGGCGGCGGGCGGCGCGAGCTCTGGCGCATTGGCTGCGGCCTTGGCGCGAGTGCGAGGTGACGAATGCTTCAGCACGTTGCCATTAGACGATGCAGGGTGTAGATTGTCAACAATCTGCAATCCGGCCGGCGCAGGTTCGTATTCCGGCGGACGGCATTGCAACGAACGTTGCGCCGGCGCG
>Ga0207678_10005490_pt1 | contig 11334 bp, 7 predicted proteins | sample KBSC63metaG_FD_184319 | JGI IMG/M metagenome (GOLD analysis project Ga0207678, IMG submission 184319) | Corn rhizosphere microbial communities from Kellogg Biological Station, Michigan, USA - KBS C6-3 metaG (SPAdes) (version 2) | ecosystem: Host-associated > Plants > Roots > Rhizosphere > Soil ...
CGTTGAGCAGGTTGAACACCTGGAAGAACACGAAGGTGACGAACCCCATCGTGCCGGCGACGGTGGCCTCGCCCAGGCGGGGTTCGGGACCGGGTGCCCACTGCAGCACCGCCAGCGTGCCCGCGGCCATGACGATGCTGGCCAGCACGATGCGTCCGAGCCGCTGCCGGCCGAGGATCCGTTCGTCGGTGGGCCGCGGGGGCCGAGTCATCGCGTCGGCACTGACCGGGTCGACGCCCAGCGACATCGCGGGCGGGCCGTCCATGACCAGGTTGACGAAAAGCACCTGCAGCGCGGTGAACGGGGCGCCGCCCGCGATGCCGGTGATCGACGCGACGAGGAACGTCAGCACGAACCCGAACGCCGTGGACACCTGGAACCGGGTGAAGTTCACGATGTTGTCGTAGATCCCGCGGCCCTCCCGGACCGCGCCGACGATGGTGGCGAAGTTGTCGTCGGTGAGCACCATGGTGGCCGCTTCCTTGGTCACCTCCGTTCCGGCAACGCCCATCGCGACACCGATGTCGGCCCGCCGTAACGCGGGCGCGTCGTTGACCCCGTCGCCGGTCATGGCGACGACATCGCCGCGGTCCTGCAGCGCCCGCACGATCCGGATCTTGTGCGCCGGTGACACCCGCGCCACGACGCCGATGTCGTCGAGCCGGCGACCCAGTTCGGCGTCGTCGTCGACGGCGTCCAGGTCCGCGCCGCTGACGGCCCGTCCCGGGATGCCGAGCTCACCGGCGATGGCGCCGGCCGTCACCGCGTGATCACCGGTGATCATCCGCACCCGGATACCGGCCCGGCGGCACTGCGTGATCGCGTCCCGTGCCTCCGGTCGCGGCGGATCGACGATGCCGACCAGGGCGAGCAGAACCACCCGGTCCAGCAGGTCCTTCGGGTCTTCGGGCGGGTCGAACCCGTCGGCCGCAAAGTCCTGCCCGCCGACGGCCATCACCCGCAGCCCCTGCTCGGCGAGCGTCGTGTTGGCCTTGTCGTACCGGGCCCGCACGGCGTCGTCGAGCGGCAGGATGCCCTCCTCGGCCAGATAGCGGTCCGCCCGCCCGGCCAGCACGTCCGGCGCGCCCTTGATGAAGCACCGCACCACCTGCCGACCCCGGTCGTCGGTCCAGCGGTGGAACGTCGCCATGAACTTGTAGTCCGAGTCGAACGGGATCTCCAGCAGCCGGGGCCGCTCCTGACGCAGGCCCGCGACGTCGATGCCGCCCTTCTCCGCGAGCACCACCAGGGCACCCTCGGTGGGGTCGCCGACCAGATCCCCGTCCCGCAACACCGCGTCGGTACACAACGCCATCCCCGTCAACGCGTACTCGATCGTCTCGGGCAGCGGCGAGCCGTCGGTGGTGCGGATCCGCCCGTCGGTCCCGTAACCCTGACCCGTGACGGTGAACCGCCGCCCGGCCAGCAGCATCTCCCGCGCCGTCATCTCGTTGAGCGTCAACGTTCCGGTCTTGTCCGTGCAGATCTGCGAGGTGCTGCCCAGCGTCTCCACCGACGCCAACCGCTTGACGATCGCCCCACGCTTCGCGAGCCGGCCGGTACCCATCGCCAGCGTGAACGCCACCACCGCCGGCAGCCCCTCCGGGATGGCCGCCACCGCCAGCGAAACGGCGCTGACGAACAGGTCGGCGAAGTCCTGCCCACGCACCAGGCCCAACACGAACACCACGACGATGACCACACCGGCGACCGCGGCCAGCGTCTTACCCAGGGTGCCGATCTGACGCTGCAACGGCGTCTGCCCGGGTTGAGCCTCCCGCAGCAGGCCCGCGATCCGACCCATCTCGGTGTCCATGCCCGTCGCGGTGACCACCACCTCCCCACGACCGCGGGTGACCATCGTGTTCATGAACACCGCGGTGACCCGGTCGCCCAGCGCGGCGTCCTCGTCCACCTCGGCGTCCGTCGCCTTGGCAACCGGCTGCGCCTCACCGGTCAACGACGACTCCTGCGCCTCCAGCGACACCGAGGCCAGCAACCGGCCGTCCGCCGGAACCCGATCACCGGGCTCCACCACCACGACGTCACCGGGCACGAGTTCCGTCGCATCCAGCCGGACGACCCGGCCGTCCCGGCGCACCGTCGCCGTGGTCACCAGCATCCGCTTCAACGCCTCCAGCGAGGCCTCCGCCTTCGACTCCTGCACGAACCCGATGACGGCGTTGAGCAGCACCACCGCGGCGATCGCGACCGGGGTCTCCCACTCCCGGCTCACCACCAGACTCACCACGGCGGCCCCGAGCAGGATCAGGATGAGGAGGTCTTGAAACTGCCGCAGGAACGCCCGCCACCGCGGCTCACGGGGGGCATCAGCCAACCGGTTCTGGCCGTACCGCTCCAGCCGCCGACCCGCCTCACCCGACGACAACCCCGTGGCCGGGTCCACCTCCAACCCCACGACGACCTCGGAAACGGGCACCGCGTGCCAGGCACGACGGCCGGCCGTGATCGTGGCGGGCTCACCCATTCGACCATCCTCGCAGCAGACCACCGATTCGGCAGCGGACCCCAGTGCCCGTTCGATCGCGGGACTGGTGCTCATTCGACGTGCTGATCGTCGGCTTCTCCGGGTGGTCGCGGAGCGTTGAGGTTGAAGCGGACGCCGAGCATGCGAATGACGAAACAGATCGCCGCGGCGACGACGGCCGCGGCCAGACCGTAGAACCCGAGACGGATGCTGACGACCGTGACGAGCGCCCCGGCGAGAGCGGGTATGGCGTAGAGCTCGCGGCGTAACACGATCGGGATTCGTTGGGTGAGGACGTCCCGGATGGTCCCGCCACCGACGCCCGTGACCGCACCGAGGATGACGGCCTGTGCGGGGCCGAGCCCGAGGGCGAGTGCTTTGCTGGCGCCGGTGACGGCGAACAGACTCAGGCCGGCGGCGTCCAGCACCGTGATCGGTCCCAGCAGCCGCTCCAGCCGGCGGCCGAGGAAGAAGGCGATCAGGCTGCCGGCGGCGGCCACGGCGAGGTAGCGCCAGTCGCTGAACGTTGCGGGCGGCAGGTAGTCGATGATGACGTCGCGGAGGATGCCGCCGCCCAACGCGGTCACCATCCCGAGCGTCACGATTCCGACGATGTCGAGGTTGGCCGCGCGCACCGCGATGAGGGCGCCGTTGAGGGCGAAGGCGAAGGTGCCGGTCAGGTCGAGGACAAGAAACAGCGGGTGCGCGGTGTTCACCGGTGGGACCCGACGCGGGCGGCGTCGCCGGCGGGCCCGGCGAGCCAGGCGAGCGCCGCCACCGTCAGCGCCGCTGTTCCGGTGTCGAGGGTCGGTTGAAGCACCGGAGCGAAGCCGGCGGAGTGGTTGACCGGGACGTCCTCGGAGCGCCGGCCGGTGGCCTCGGCCTGCCGGTAGAGGTTGGCATCGGTTCCGCCGATGCCCCAGTAGGTGTACGGAATTGCGAGCGCCCGCGGGATGTCGCTGAAGTCCTCGCTGGCGGTCTGGCGCGGGAGTTGTCTGGCGTCGGCGCCGAAGTGTGCGGCGAACGCCGTCGCGACGCGCTCGGTGACCGCGGCGTCGTTGTCGGTCAGCGGGAAACGGTCGAAGAGTTCGAACTCGGGGGGTCGGGGGGACCGCGACGCCGTGCATTCGGCCGTCACGATCCGCTTGATCGCGTCCAGCAACGCGGACCGGGTGCCCTCGTTGTAGGTCCGGATGTTGAGCAGGATGGTCGCATGGTCCGGAATGACGTTGCTCTTGGTGCCGGCCTGCACGCTGCCGACGGTCAGAACGGCCGGCTCGCCGGGCTCGACCTCGCGCGAGATCACTGTCTGGAGCCGCACCACGATCATCGCGGCGAGCACGACCGGATCGATCGACGCGTGCGGCATCGATCCGTGCGCGCCGCGGCCGTACACGGTGATCCGCATGCTGTCCGCGGCGGACAGGGTGGGGCCGCTGCGGGTGGCGACCTGACCGGCCGGAAACGGGAGAACATGCTGGCACAGGGCTACGTCGACGTCGCCGACCATCGCGGCCAGACCGTCGGCGAGCATCCGGGCGGCCCCGTCGGCGACCTCCTCGGCGGGCTGGAACACCGCGACCGCTGTGCCCTGCCAGTCCGCGGTGGCGCCGGCGAGCAGGTCGACCGCTCCCAGCAGGCACGCGACGTGGACGTCGTGACCGCACGCGTGCATCACCGGCACTTCGGTACCGTCCGGCCCGATCGTGGTCGCCGTGCTCGCGTACGGCAAACCGGTCGCCTCCCGCACCGGCAATGCGTCCATGTCGGCGCGTAGCAGCACGGCGGGCCCTTCGCCGTTGCGCACCATCGCCACCACGCCGGTGCCGCCCACACCGGTGTGCACCTCGCACCCGAGGACTCGAAGCCGGTCGGCCACCTTGGCGGCGGTACGGGTCTCCTGGTGCGACAACTCCGGATGGGCGTGCAAATCCCGGTAGAAGCCCTCCTGCCAGCCGCGGACCTCAGCGAGGCGGTGCAGTACATGCGAAACAGCCGACCCCGTCATGAGACCTCCCGAGGCGACCCGTCCGGCCGGCGGGTCGCGCTGATGTGCGGCGTCGCCCTGGAAGCCTAGTGCGCACCGAGTAGCTTGCGCCCTTCCCGCCGGCTGCCCGGCCAAACCAGGGACGGCCGGCAGGACCTCCGGCTTTGCCGACGGCGTGCAAAGTGGGGCCCGGTTGTCGTCCCGTGCCGCCCCTGGATGTTCGGCCGCCAGGCGACGATGCTGGATTCATGGACGGCTACCACTCACGACACGCGACCTCCCCCATCCGGCGTCGGCCGGCGTGGGTCCGGCGGTCGGGCTGGCTGCTGTTCGTGGTGGCCGTATCGCTCATGGCCGTCGGGGTGGCGACCGGACACGGACTCGTCCTGGCAGCCGGGCTGGCACTCGCCCCGTTCGGTCTGAACCTGATCTCCACATCTCCCGCGCCCGCTCGCAAAATCCCCACGATCCGCCCCAACCACGTCATTGACGCCGGCCGGCCCACACCGCTGCGCAGCGGGATGCGGCGGCCCCACCGACCGTCGGCGAGCCGGCTGTCGCATGTGCCGTACCGGCCGCACGGCCGCCGTCCGCAGCCGCGGCCCGGCGGGGCGCCACGGCCCCGCGTTGCGCGAAGGCTGCCGGCGGGTAAGCGATCGGCCGGGAGACGTCCGTTGACCGTTGGTCGGGCGGGTCCTTGCCAAACCCCGGTGTGACGCCTGGAATGGCACGGAGAGCATAGGGAGCCGCCGTGACGATGTCGGAGCGCGAAACAGCTTTCCTCGAGGCTGCGACCGTCGCGGTCGGACGCCATCTGCCGAACACCGGGCGCCTCGGCGTGGCGTTCTCCGGAGGGGTCGACTCGTCGGTCCTGCTGGCGCTCGCCGCGCGCGTCCTCGGCCGGGACGAAGTGGTGGCGGTCCTCGGCGTGTCGCCCAGTCTCGCCGCGGCGGAACGTGTCGACGCCCACCGCGTCGCCAGCTTCATCGGTGTGGAGGTGGTAGAGGTCGAGACGCGTGAGATGGACCGCACCGGATACCGGGTCAACGGACCCGACCGGTGTTTCCATTGCAAGGACGAGCTTTTCACGCGCATCGGTGATGAGGTGGTAGCCGCCCACCGGCTCGACGCCGTCGCGTACGGGGAGAACGCGGACGACGTGCGCCGTCCGGACCGTCCGGGCGCGCGGGCCGCGACCCGGCACCGGGTCCTGCGCCCGCTCGCGGACGCCGGGCTCGACAAGGTAGCCGTGCGCCGGGTGGCGCGCGTGCTCGCGCTGCCGTGCGCCGACAAGCCGGCGGCGCCCTGCCTGGCTTCGCGCATTCCGCATTTCTCGCCGGTGGACCAGGCGAAGCTGGGTCAGGTGGAGCGGGCCGAAGCGGAACTGCGCCGCCTCGGTTTCACCGACCTACGCGTGCGCCACCATGACGAGGTGGCCCGGGTGGAACTGCCACCGGCGGACCTCGTCCGGGCGGTCACCGAGCCGTTGCGCACACAGGTGCACCGCGCCGTGACCGCCGCCGGGTTCCGCTTCGTCGCCGTGGACCTCGCGGGCATCCAGTCCGGTGCCTTCACCCTGCCACTCGTCCGGTCGGGGCATGGCTGACCTCGACGCGTACGCGACGCTCGACCTCGAACGCAGCGCCCGCCGGGGCTTCCCGGAGGCGGTCTACTGCGCGGGTAAGACACCGGAGCAGGTTGCCGGCATCGCGGCGGCGGTGCGGGCGCGGCCGGACATCGTCACGCTGTTCACCCGCGCCGCACCTGAGCACGCTGACGCGGTCCGGCGGGAGCTGCCCGACGCCCATCACGACGCCGGCGCACGGCTCCTGGTGTGGCCACCGCGCGCACCGGCGCCGACGGGCGGCCGGGTGGTCGTCGTCGCGGCCGGCACGTCGGACCTGCCGGTCGCCCGCGAGGCGTACCTGACGGCGACCTACCTCGGCCGCCCCGCCGAACTCGTCGTGGACGTCGGCGTGGCCGGGCTGCACCGGATCCTCGGCCACCTCGACACGCTGCGGCGGGCGCGGGCGGTCGTGGTCGCCGCCGGCATGGACGGTGCCCTGCCGAGCGTCGTGGCCGGCTTGATCGCCGCACCGGTCGTCGCCGTGCCCACCTCGGTCGGCTACGGCGCGAGCTTCGAGGGCCTGGCCGCTCTGCTGGCGATGTTGAACGCGTGTGCCCCGGGCGTCGCCGTGGTCAACATCGACAACGGTTACGGCGCCGGTCACCTCGCCGCACAGATCGCCGCGCCGGCGCGGTGAGCGGCGCGCGGCACGCCTGGATCGACGCCTCGGCCGGCGTCGCGGGCGACATGCTGCTGGGCGCTCTCCTCGACGCCGGCGCCGATCCGGACGCGGTGCAGCACGCCGTGGACGCCGTGGCACCCGGCGCGGTACGGGTGGTCACAACGCCGGTTGTCCGAGCCGGACTGCGCGCCGTCAAGGCCGACGTGCGGACGCTGCAGCCCGGTCCCGCGCGGCGCACGTGGCGCGACGTCCGCACCCTGCTGGAGGACGGCGCGCTGTCCGACACCGTGCGCACCGCCGCGCTGGCGGTCTTCGCGCGATTGGCGACGGCAGAGGCACACGTGCACGGCATAGACGCGCAGGACGTGCATTTCCACGAGGTCGGCGCGCTGGACGCGATCGCCGACGTGGTGGGCGTCTGCGCCGCGCTCGATGATCTCGGCGTCGGCACCGTCTCCTGCTCGGCCGTGGCGGTCGGCTCCGGCCGGGCCCGCACGGCCCACGGGGACCTGCCCGTTCCGGTGCCGGCGGTCGCGGAACTGGCCCGCGGCTGGCGTGTGCGTGCCGGCGGCACCGGGGAACTGGCGACGCCGACCGGGATGGCGGTCGTCCGCGCGCTCTGTGTGACCTGCGAGGATCTTCCAGCGATGATTGTCGATGTCGTCGGCGTCGGTGCCGGGACCCGTGATACGCCAGGACGCGCCAACGTGGTCCGCGTCGTACTCGGCACGCCGGTGGGGCACGCGTCCGCGTCGGCGCCCGCGTCGGCCTCCGCGTCGGCGTCCGCGTCGGCGTCCGCGTCTGCGTCTGCGTCGGCGTCCGGGCCGGCCGTCCTCCTCGAGGCGAACGTCGACGACGTGGATCCGCGACTGTGGCCCGGAGTGCTGTCGGCTCTGCTGGGGGCGGGCGCCGCGGACGCCTGGCTCGTGCCCATCGTCATGAAGAAGGGCCGTCCGGCGCATACGTTGACGGTGCTGTGCGCGCCCGAGGACGCCGACGCGCTGCGTGCCGAGATCTTCCGCCACACCACCACGTTCGGGGTGCGCGAGAGCCGGCGGCACAAGGTGGCGCTGGCGCGGGACTTCGTCGCGGTCTCCGTCGACGGTGGAACCGTTGTCGTCAAGATCGCTTACCACAACGGCGTCATCGAGCAGGTCATGCCGGAGTTCGACGACGTCGCCGCACTCGCCCGGCGGCTGGGCCGACCGGAACGTGTGGTGATGCAGGAAGCCATGTCGGCGGCGGCCGCCGCCGGCCTGACGGTGGGCGCCCCGGCCCGTCCCCGGGCGCCGGCGTGAACCGGTTGATCTTCATCGATCAGGCGTAGGGTGAGGCCACTCGACCTGGCCTCGGCGAAGGGAGGGCCCGTGCTCCGCCCCCAGGACACCTCGACCCGCGAACGCAAGCCGCTCACCGGACTCTGGCGGTTCGCCCTCGATCCGGCCGCTGAGGGCCGACGGAGCCGGTGGTTCGCCGGGCCGCTCGCCAATGCCCGCGAGATGGCCGTGCCGGCGAGCTTCAACGACATCGTCACCGACCCGGCGGTGCGCGACTACTTCGGCGACGTCTGGTACCAGACCACGGTGCGGGTGCCGCGCGGCTGGGCCGATCAGCGGATCGTGCTCCACTTCGAGTCGGCCACCCACCGGGCCACCGTCTGGGTGAACGACGCCGAGGTCGTCTCGCACGAAGGCGGTTACACACCGTTCGAGGCCGACGTCACCGAGCACGTCCGGCCCGGCGAGGAAGCGCGCGTCACCGTCGTGGTCGACAACACCCTGAGCTTCCAGACGATCCCGCCCGGCGTCATCGAGGACACCCCGGCCGGCAAGCGGCAGCGCTACTGGCACGACTTCTTCAACTACGCCGGAATCCACCGTCCGGTGTGGCTCTACGCCAGGCCGGCGGCCCACCTCACCGACATCACAGTGGTCACGGGGCTCGACGGGGCCACCGGAACGATCGACTACACGACCACTGCCGCCGATGCGGAGGGTGCCGACGTGCGGGTCGTCCTGCGCGACAGCACCGGCGGCGAGGTGGCGACCGGCACCGGCACCGGTGGCCGGCTCACCGTCGACAACGTCCACCGCTGGGCACCCGGCGACGGCTACCTCTACGCCCTCGAGGTCCAACTGGTCGACCCGGCCGGCACCGTGGTCGACAGCTACCACCAGTCCGTCGGCGTGCGCACCGTGGCGGTGTCTGGCAACCGTTTCCTGATCAACGGCGAGCCGTTCCACTTCACCGGGTTCGGCATGCACGAGGACCACGCCGTGATCGGCAAGGGCCACAACGACGCACACATGCTGCACGACTTCGAACTGCTCGAGTGGATCGGCGCGAACTCGTTGCGCACGTCGCACTATCCGTACTCGGAGGAGGTTCTGGACTACGCCGACCGGCACGGCATCGTGGTGATCGACGAGACGGCGGCCGTCGGCATAAACATGGGCCTCGGCGGCGGCATCTTCGGCTCGCAGGGCTACCAGACGTTCAGCCCGGACACCGTCAACGACCGAACCCGCGAGGTGCACGCGCAGGCGATCCGGGAACTGGTGGCGCGCGACAAGAACCGTCCCAGCGTGGTGCTCTGGTCGATCGCCAACGAGCCGGAGTCCGACACGGAGGGCGCCGAGGAGTATTTCCGGCCGCTGTTCGGCCTGACCCGCGAGCTGGACCCGACCCGCCCGGTCGGCTTCGTCAACGTCATGCTGGCCCCGTACGGCAAGTGCCGGGTGTCGCAGTTCGCCGACGTGCTGATGCTCAACCGCTACTACGGCTGGTACGTCTACACGGGTGACCTCGAGGGCGCCGAGCAGGCGTGGGAGGAGGAACTGCGCGGTTGGGCCACCGAGAACAAGCCGATCATCATCACCGAGTACGGCGCCGACACCTATCCCGGCCTGCACTCGGTCACCGCCGAGCCGTGGACCGAGGAGTACCAGATCGCCTACCTGGACATGAACCACCGCGTATTCGACCGCGTCGACGCCGTCGTCGGCGAGCAGGTGTGGAACTTCGCCGACTTCATGACGACCTCCGGCATCATGCGCGTCGGTGGCAACAAGAAGGGCGTGTTCACCCGCGACCGGCAGCCGAAGGCCGCTGCCTACGCGCTGCGCCGCCGTTGGCGCAAGGAGGTCTGAGTGATGCCCGTGACGGCGCAGACCCACCGCGCAGACCGGATCGGCGGTCCCGACGCGGTGTTGACCGACGACGAGATCCGCACGTTCATCCAGGAGAAGCTGAGCGGGATCCCACTGGACGGGCGCAGCGTCTGCGTGCTGGTGCCCGACGGCACCCGCAGTTGCCCGCTGCCGCTGCTGCTGTCGGCGGTCCACGGCGCCCTGCACGGGCGGGTCAGCCGGCTCACCGTGCTCGTCGCCCTCGGCACCCACGGCGACATGAGCCCGCCCCTGCTCGCCGCCCACCTCGGCTACCGCGTCGGCGTGGCCGGCGAGACGTACCCGGGTACGAGGGTGCTCACCCACGCGTGGTGGGACCCGGCGACCTTCGTCGACGTCGGCACGATCCCCGCCGAGCGGATCGCCGAACTTTCCGACGGCATGCTGCGCCACACCGTCACCGTCCGGATCAACCGGGCCGTGGTCGAGCACGACGTCACGCTGATCGTCGGTCCGGTGTTCCCGCACGAGGTCGTCGGCTTCTCGGGTGGCAACAAGTACCTCTTCCCGGGGGTTTCCGGCCGCGAGCTGATCGACCTGTCGCACTGGTTGGGCGCGCTGATCACCAGCGCGCAGCTGATCGGCACCAAGGGCACCACACCGGTGCGCGCGCTCATCGACGAGGCGGCGTCGATGGTGCCGGGCGAGCGGCTGGCGCTGTGCGTGGTGACGAAGTCGCGCACGCGCGACCTGCACTCGATCTCCTTCGGGGATCCCGTGGCGGCGTGGGCGTCGGCGGCCGACGTGTCGGCCGAGACGCACATCCGTTACCTCGACGCCCCGGTCCGGCGGGTCTTGTCGTTGGTGCCGGCGAAGTACGACGACATGTGGACCGGGGCCAAGGGCTTCTACAAGGTCGAGCCGATCGTCGCCGACGGGGGCCAGGTGGTGATCTACGCGCCGCACATCCATGAGGTGAGCGCGATGCACCCGGACATCGTCGAGATCGGCTACCACTGTCGCGACTACTTCGTCGGCCAGTGGGACCGGTTCAAGGGCAGGCCGTGGGGCGACCTGGCCCACTCGACGCACCTGCGCGGAGCCGGCACCTACGATCCCGTGGACGGTGAGCGCCTGCGCGTCACCGTCACCTTGGCCACGGGGATCCCCGAAGACGTGGTGCGCGCGATCAACCTCGACTACCTGGACCCCGCGGAGGTCGACCCCGACCGCTGGGCGGACGACCCCGACACGCTCGTCGTGCCTCAGGCCGGCGAGGTGCTCTACCGGCTGAGCGAGCAGACCTTCGGGTTCCCTCGCTCAGGGCGCGGTGGCCGCGCCGCCGTTGCCGTCCAGTTGCGCCGCCAATGACGCGGCTTCGCGCTGGAGCTCGTGGAGCCGGCGCGCGATCTCGAACGTCGTGGCCGTGTCGGACTCGTCGATCAGCAGCGGGCGGCGCGACATGAGGCGTTCAGTGGTCGC
>Ga0207678_10005492_pt1 | contig 11333 bp, 13 predicted proteins | sample KBSC63metaG_FD_184319 | JGI IMG/M metagenome (GOLD analysis project Ga0207678, IMG submission 184319) | Corn rhizosphere microbial communities from Kellogg Biological Station, Michigan, USA - KBS C6-3 metaG (SPAdes) (version 2) | ecosystem: Host-associated > Plants > Roots > Rhizosphere > Soil ...
TTTCAACAGGTAACCGCTGACGCCTGCGTCGAGCGCGCGGCGCAGGAAGCCGGAGCGCGCGAACGTCGTGACGATCACGACTTTCGACGGCAACTCATAGCGCTGCACGCGTTGCGCGAGCTCGATGCCGGTCAGTCCCGGCATTTCGATGTCGGTGACGAGAACGTCGGGCTTCAGCTGCTGCACCGCGCGCCATGCTTCCTCGCCGTCGGCGGCGCTGCCGACGACGTCGATGTCGGGCTCGAGGCGCAGCAACGCGGCGAGCGCGCCGCGCACCATGGCCTGATCTTCGGCGAGAAGGACGCGAATCATGTCGCGGCGGACGGTAGCAGACGCATCGCTCGAAACAAAAGCGCTTCGACTCAAACCTTGAAGGCTTCGTCGTTGCCGCAGAGGCGCGCCGCGGCCGAGAGATCGACGATCGCGAGCGCGACGCGCGCTTCGATCCGTGTGCCGTGGCCGCGTTCGGAGACGACGACGAGATCGCCGTCGAGCGCGCGCAGGCGTTCGCGCATGCCCGTGAGCCCGTTGCCTGGCGCGATCGCGCCGCCGCAGCCGTCGTCCTCGACGATGAGCCGCGCTTCGTGCGCGACGACCGCGAGCGTCACGCGCGCACGGCGCGCGCGTGCGTGGCGCTGAATGTTCGTCACGGCTTCGCGGATCGTGAGCGCGAAGATCGTCTCGATGTCGGGCGGGAGGCCCGTTTCCTTCGGCATTTCGTAGTCGAGCGCGACGCCGCCCGATTCGAGCATCAGATGCGCCGATGCGAGCTCGGCCGCGAGCCCGGCCGCGCGAATGCCCGCGACCGCGCGGCGCACCTGGCCCAGCGCATCGCGTGCGACGCGCTCGACGTCGACGATCTCGCGCCGCGCCGCGAGCGGATCGCGATCGAACAGGCGCGCCGCGAGCTCGGACTTCAGCGTGATCAGCGACAGCGTGTGCCCGAGAAGATCATGCAGATCGCGTCCGATGCGCTCGCGCTCGGCGAGCGCGGCGAGCCGGCGAATCTCGTCGTGACTCAGCTTGAGCTCGACCTGGCGCAGCCGCTTTTCGCGATGCGCGGTGTTGGCGGCGCAGACCGCGACCGAAACGATCAGCGTCACGCCGACGATGATCGCGGTCGTTTTCCACGACACGCCGAGCAGCGCGAGCTCGCCGGTGTAGAGCGCGAGACCGCCGACGATGATCAGGAGCGACGTGCGCAGCGGCAAGCCCGAGAACGGCAGGAAGATCGCCGCATAGATGAGATACGTGTGCGCGCACTTGTTGAACGGCACGAGCGCGAACGCGAGGCCCGCGATCGCTGCGAGATGCGCGAGCTGACGCCATCCGGTCAGCCAGTAGCAGCGGAAATAGAGCGGCAGGAAGATCGCGATGCTCACGAGCGTCACGCGCAGCCATTCGCGCGTCGGCTCGTCCCATGTCATGAACAGGAAGCCGAGATAGAGCAGGCTCCAGAGCGGCGCCCAGCCGAGATCGTCGAGATCCGGCGGCAGCATGCGCCGGCGCCAGGCGCGCAGCAGGGGCGAGAGGCTGTTCATGCGCGCACGATCACAGGCCGGGCCCGAACGAGCCCATCGCGAGCATCGCGGCGAGCAGCCCGCCGCTGACGAGTAGCCTCAGATAGATCACGCGCATCGCCGTCTCCATCGTCATGCGCTCCGCGCGAGTCGCCGCCGCGCGAAGAAGAGGAACGCGACCGTCATGCCCGCAAGCGCCGCGACGTGCACGAGCGGCGTGCCGTCGTTCGGCTGGCCGACCGCGTCGAGCGCAAGCTGGCCCAGATGATACGCGGGCCAGAGCGGCGCGACGCCGCGCACCGCCGCGGGCAGCACCGTGATCGGCATCCAGAGCCCCGAGAGGAACGACATCGGCAGGTAGATGAGGTTGATGATCGCGGGTGCGCCCTGGCCGTTCACGAGCGTGCCGACGAAGAGCCCGATCGCGCAGAACGGCAGCACGCCGAGCACTTCGACGACGAAAAGCGTGGCCCACGCGTCGAGCGGAAGCCGCACGCCGCCGAGCGTCATGCCGATCGCCGCGAGGAGCGTGAAGATCACGACCGAGAACAGCATCGCCATCGCGAGCTTCGACGCGAGGTACGCGCCCGGCGGCATCGGCTGTGCGCGCTTCAGCGTGAGCCAGCCGCGGTCGCGATCGAGCGCGACCGAGACGCCGAATCCGAACAGGCCCGGCGCCATCACGCCGAACACGCCGTAGGTCGCGAGCAGGTAAATGTTCGCCTGGTAATCGGCGCGGCCTCTGGTGAACAGCACCGCGAACAGAAAGTAGAACATCGCGGGGAACAGCAGCGTCGGCACCGCGAACGACGGCGAGCGCAGAAGGCGCAGGAATTCGTGCTTCGCTTCGAGCGCGTAGATGCGCGGCAGCGAGACGCGCGGCAGCGGTTCGGCTATTGCATTCATCACGCGGCCTCCTCGGTAATCTCGACGAACGCTTCGGCGAGTCCCGCGCGCTGCACTTCGAGATCGCGCAACTGCGTGTCCTCGCGCAACAGCTGACGGACGACCGATTCGGCCGCGTCGGTCACGATCTCGAAGCGATCGCCGTCGCGGTGAACGCTGCGCACGTCGGCCCACGCGCCGATCGTTTCGAGCGGAATATCCGATACGCAGCGAATGCGCCGCTGCGCGACGCGCGCGCGAATCTGTCGCACGCTGCCTTCGGCGACGATGCGGCCGCGCGCGAGCACCGCGACGCGATCGGCGAGCGCTTCGGCTTCTTCGAGGTAGTGGGTCGTCAGGAGGATCGCGCAGCCGTCCGCGACGAGCGCGCGCATCGTCGCCCACATCGCGCGGCGCGCTTCGATGTCGAGGCCGACGGTCGGCTCGTCGAGGAAAAGAAGTTTCGGCCGGCCGCAAATCGCGAGCGCGAATTGAACGCGACGCTGCTGGCCGCCCGAGAGCTTGCCGTAGCGGCGATCGAGGATGTCGGCGATGCCCGCGGTCGCGGCGCATTCGGCGGCGTCGAGCGGATTCGGGTAATAGCTTCGCGCTTGCGCGAGCAGCTCGCGCACCTTGAGCGTGTCGGGCATGCCCGCGGTCTGCAGCATGACGCCGATGCGACGGCGCGCATCGAGCGAATGCGGCGATTCGCCGAAAAGCTGCGCTTCGCCGGCGTCGGGTTCGGCAAGGCCGAGCAGCAGCCCGACCGCGGTGCTCTTGCCCGCACCGTTCGGACCCAGCAGCGCGATGAGCTCGCCGCGGCGCACATCGAGATCGACGCCATCGAGCGCGACGACGTTGCCGTAGCGCTTCTGCACCGCGACGAGGCGCGCGCAGGGGTTCGATCCGCCGCTTTGCATGGTGCCACTCCGGTTCGTTTGACGGGGCCACTCTAGGCGCCCTGTTCCGCGAGGCCCAGAAACAGGCGTCAAGCATTGCGGGTTACGGGTGTCAGGTCGGCTCGGCGCCGCCTCTGGGGTACCGCGTATGGCGCCCCTATGTTAGGCTAGGCCTAACCAATTTTTCATTTCAAATCAATAGCTAAAGCACGAACGCCGCGGCCGTTTCGATGGCCGGGCGTTCGGCTGCTTTCAGGAGATACCGATGAACGCTCTGATTGCGAAATTGAAGGAGATGCGCGACTTCGGCGGCGCCGTGCGCACGCCGGGCCTGACCGACGCGCAGATCGAGAGCGAAAGCGCGCGCCATCCCGATCTCGTCGAGGCGATCGAAGCCGCGCATGCGGCGCACGTCGCGATGCGCTCGACGATGGGCGATTTCCTGAAGAAGGACGAAGCCGACCAGATCGCCGAAGCGCAGGCCGACTTCGTGAACTTCTATCCCGAGGACGGCGTGAATCCGTACGTCGCGCTCACGGGTCGCGGGCCGTGGGTCGTCACGGTCAAGGGCGCGGTCGTCTATGACGCGGGCGGCTACGGCATGCTCGGCTTCGGCCATTCGCCGAAGGCCGTGCTCGATGCGCTCGCGAAGCCGCAGGCGATGGCGAACGTGATGACGCCGAGCCTCGCGCAGATGCGGTTCGGTCGCGCGCTCAAGCGCGAGATCGGCAAGTCGCGCGGCGGCTCGCCGTATTCGCGGTTCTTCTGCCTCAATTCGGGTTCCGAAGCGGTGACGCTCGCGGCGCGCATCGCGGACGTCAATGCGAAGCTCTCGACCGATACCGGCGCGCGCTATGCGGGCCGCACGATCAAGCGCGTCGCGGTCAAGGGCGCGTTCCACGGGCGCACCGAGCGGCCCGCGATTTTCTCCGATTCGTCGCGCAAGCCGTACGTGCAGCATCTCGCGAGCTTCCGCGACGAGCACAGCCTCATCACGGTCGATCCGTACGACACCGCGCAGCTGCGCCAGGTGTTCGCCGACGCCGACAGGAACGGCTGGTTCATCGAGGCGATGTTCATCGAGCCCGTCATGGGTGAAGGCGATCCGGGCCGCTCGATGACGCCCGAGTTCTACGCGACCGCGCGCGAGCTCACGCGCACGCACGGCAGCGTGCTGCTCATCGATTCGATCCAGGCGGGCCTGCGTGCGCATGGCGTGCTTTCGATCGTCGACTATCCCGGCTTCGAGAAGCTCGACGCGCCGGACATGGAAACCTATTCGAAGGCGCTCAACGCGGGTCAGTATCCGCTGTCGGTCGTTGCGGTGACGCCGCGTGCGGCGGAGCTCTACAAGAAGGGCATTTACGGCAACACGATGACCGGCAATCCGCGCGCGCTCGACGTCGCCTGCGCGGTGCTGGAGACGCTGACCGACGACGTGCGCGAGAACATCCGCGCGCGCGGTCGCGAATTCATCGAGAAGCTCAATCAGCTCAAGGCCGAATTGCCGGGCTACATCACGAAGGTGCAGGGCACGGGCCTGCTCTTCTCGTGCGAGCTCGCGCCCGAGTTCAAATGCTACGGCGCGGGCAGCACCGAAGAGTGGCTGCGCGAGCACGGCTACGGCGTCATCCACGGCGGCGCGAATTCGCTGCGCTTCACGCCGCATTTCGAAGTGTCGGCCGACGAAGTCGCCCTCATCATCGACGGTGTGCGTCGCGCACTCGTCGAAGGTCCGCGCAACGCGGTGCAGGCGGCCGCCGCCTGATCCGTCGCACCTCGCTGAAAGGAAATTGAAAGGCTCGGCCGTCGCGGTCGAGCCTTTTTCTTTGTGCGCGCGCCGGCGCGTGATCGCTGCCACGTTTTACGGCTGAATGACCGGCAACGAATGCATCAGCGCGTCTCGCACCGTCGCGGCCGCTGCGAATGTCCGGCGTAGACTCCGCGCCACCGGCACCGGGGCGGTGTCCGGATCCACTTTCAGAGGATCTCCATCATGGAACTGAAGGCGAAGTTCTCGCTCGCGCTCGCCGTCGCGCTGGCATTCGGATGCAGTCTCGCGACCGCAGCGGACCCTGCACCCGCGAAAACGCTGACGCCGCAACAGCAGCGTATGGTCGACTGCAACAAGCAGGCGACGGGCAAGTCCGGCGACGAGCGCAAGACGTTCATGTCGAGCTGCCTCAAGGGCGATTCGACCGCGGCAGCGCCCGCGACGAAACAGACGCAGCAGGAAAAGATGAAGTCGTGCAACGCCGAGGCAAAGAAGGAAAGCCTCGCGGGCGATGCGCGCAAGACGTTCATGAGCACGTGTCTCAAGGGCGACGCGGCGGCACCGGCGGCGCATTGATCGGATGCAAAAAGGGCCCGAGTGATCGGGCCCTTTTTCCGAATGGGACTCTTCATCGATCGCGCGTATTTGCGCCGAAATCGGCCGAAGACATTCTGGCGATCGGTCGGCAATCTCGTCGGCCACCTGCTCGCGACATCGCTGATCTTTCTGTTGCTGTTTGCGATCGCCTGGGCGCTGTCCTGGCTGCTCGCATGTTTAGATTCACTGCATAAATTCCCGCCGGAGATCTTCGACCTCATTGCGCGCTTCGAAGTGTGGTTAATATACGGGGACGCCGCGCTGAGCGGCGGAGTGGTGCTTATCGGCGCGTACCGGTTTTTCAGCGATCTGTTGGAGGTACACCACCATGCATGACGTCATCGGCGACATCCGCGAAGGCTTCGTGGATTGCATCCATCTCACGCTCGCGTTGCCGGCGGCGATGATGTCTGCTGCGCTGGGAGTCATCCGCGCGTTCCTGCGCCGCGAGTGACGCGCGAAACGGTCGCCTAACGAAACCGATCTGTCGCCTCGATGAGCTCGTGCGTAATCCCGGGCTCGAACGCCGAATGCCCCGCGTCGGGCACGATGCGTAGATCCGCTTCCGGCCACGCGCGATGCAGATCCCATGCGCTGCGCATCGGACAGCAAACGTCGTAGCGACCCTGCACGATCACGCTCGGAATCCCGCGCAACCGATGCGCGTTGCGCAATAGCTGATCGTTCGTCTCGAAGAATCCGCCGTTGACGAAGTAGTGGCACTCGATGCGCGCAAACGCGAGCGCGAACCGGTCTTCGCCGCTCGACGCAATGTGCGCGGCATCCTGCAGCAGGAAGCTGACCGCGCCTTCCCAGATCGACCACGCGCGCGCGGCCGCAAGTCGAGCCGCGGAATCGGATCCGGTGAGGCGGCGGTAATAGGCGCTCATGAGATCGCCGTGCTCGACTTCCGGAATTGGCTTCAGGTAGTCCTCCCAGGCATCCGGAAAGATCGCGTCGCACCCTTTCTGGTAGAACCACTCGAGCTCCGAGCGCCGCAGCATGAAGATGCCGCGCAGCACGAGCTCGGTCGCGCGTTCGGGATGCGTCTCGGCGTACGCGAGCGCGAGCGTCGATCCCCACGAGCCGCCGAACACCTGCCAGCGATCGATGCCGAGATGCTCGCGGATGCGCTCGATGTCGGCGACGAGATCCCACGTCGTGTTGTCGGTGAGCTCCGCGTGCGGCGTCGAGCGACCCGAACCGCGCTGGTCGAACAGCACGATGCGGTAGCGGGCGGGATCGAAAAAGCGGCGCGATTTCGCGTTGCATCCCGCACCGGGCCCGCCGTGCAGAAAGACCACGGGCTTGCCGCGCGGGTTGCCGCATTGCTCGTAATAAACGCTGTGCAGCGGCGACACCGGCAGATAACCGGAGTCGTAAGGCTCGATGTCGGGATAGAGCGTGCGGCGGGAGTCGGCCATCGCGGATCGTGCCTCCTGTACGCGGCGACGCGCGGAACGGCGCGTCGACCGGCTGCGCATCACGAATGCCGCGCTTCTGCGGTGCGCCGAAATCCTGCACCGCTTCGGTTCATGATGATTCCTTATCGTACTCAACGCCGCGCGAGCGTGACAAACGCATGACCTCGCTGGCGGCGTCCGGGTGAGCCTTGAGGAGCGGACGCCGTCGCGTGGCCAACGGTCGATTCGGTCAAGCCGCCTCGCGCCAACCACCAGGGAGTGAACCATGCGCCACGCGCTCTACGTTGCATCGATACTCGCCTTCGCATCCGCGGCCACGGCCGCGAACGCTTCGAACCTCGTCCAGAACCCCGAATTCGACGCCGGCCTCAACGGCTGGACGCTCGGCACCGGCGGCGGCGCGCTCGGACTCGTCGAGAACTCGGGCATCCCGAGCGCGCCGTCGATCCGCGTGACGGGCGACGCGGGAACACCCGACGCCGCCGCACTTTCGTCGTGCATTCAGATCGACGACAGCGTGCACGTCGACTTCTTCGCGTACGCGCTGTCCGGCATCGGCAGCTCCGTCGCGGGATTCCAGGCGTATTCGGACACCGCGTGCACGACACCGATCAGCGCGATCGCGACCGCGCCGGATGATGCGCTGCCTTACTGGCACGAGATCGGATTCACCGACCAGGCGCTACCCGCCGGCACGCGGAGCGCGCAGGTGCTGCTCACGTCCGAAGCGAGCGCCTCCGACCTCTTCGCCGACGTCCTCTACGATCACATCGCATTCGGCCCGACCGGAACGATCCCGGGCGATCGCATCGCGATCGCGCAGGAAGGCCTCACCGGCACCTGGTACAACCCCGAGACGAGCGGCCAGGGCTTCGAGTTCGTGATCTCGCCCGACGCGAACGGCGGCAACGGATCGCTGTTCGGTGCGTGGTTCACGTACGACATCGACGCGGGCGGCCCCGATTCGCAGCGCTGGTTCTCGCTGCAGGCGACGTTCGGGCCGAACGACGCGAGCGCGAACGTCACGATCTACCAGAACATCGGCGGCAGTTTCGATTCGCCGCCGTCGACGACCGCGGTCGCGGTCGGCACCGGCACGCTGACGTTCTTCTCGTGCGAATCGGGACTCTTCACGTACGCGTTCGACGGCGGACTCGAGGGATCGATCCCGATTCGCAATCTGCTCCCGAACGTCGAATGCGGCAGCGACGCGCCACCGCCGCTCAGCGACTTCGGTCTCACGGGCGCGTGGTACGACCCGACGACGAGCGGACAGGGCATCGTCGCCGAAGTGAATCCGGTCGACGCGCAGGTGTTCGTCGGCTGGTACACGTACTCGCTCGGCAACGAAGGCGGCGACGTGAGCCAGCAGCGGTGGTTCTCGGCGCAGGGTGGCTACACGGTCAATACCGATCAGATGGATCTCACCGTCTACGCGTCGACCGGCGGCACCTTCGATTCGAGCGCAACCGTGACGACGCAACCGGTCGGCACCGCAACGCTCACGTTCCTCACCTGCTTCGACGCGACGCTCGATTATGCGTTCACCGACGGCGAGCTCGCGGGGCTCAGCGGCTCGATCGAGCTGACGCGGCTCGGCCCGGCGCTGGAGAGCTGTCCGCTCGCGCGCTGAGGGTTTCGAACGTCTGCAAAAGGGCGGCCGATCGGCCGCCCTTTTTTATTTATCCAGTTTCACAATTCGGGAGTATGCTCCCGGCGTCGTGCGGACGCGGAAAAACCACCGCACGCCGCCGCGACGATCCCGACCCCACGCGACGCAGATTCGCAAGTCGCTCGTATCGGCAAACAAAACAGAAGTTGCTGAAACGACAGCCATTCAATCTCGGGAGTGAATCGATCATGCGTGTTCGCATCAGAATTGCCACGTTGCTCTCGCTCGCTATCGCCGCCGGTGCGGCACACGCAGCGAATCTCGTCGAAAATCCGGATTTCGCCGACGGCCTGACCGGCTGGTCCAATCTCGGCAACGGCACGATCGCCATCGACACCGATGAAGGCATCCCCGACGGCGCGTCGATTCGCGTGACCGACAGCGGCGCCTTGTCGTCCTGCATCGTGATCGACGACAGCACCCCCATCGATCTCCACGTCTACATGAAGGGCGTCGGCGGCGGAGGGGGTCTCGGCTGGGCCGGTCTCATCACCTACTCGGATGCGACATGCACGACGCCGAACGGAGGCCCGACCACGGAGGCGTATCGTCTCGGCGCGAACGACGCGTGGTGGCGCTTCGGCCTCGACGACGTGGCGCTTGTGCAAGGCACCGCGAGCGCGCAAGTCTTTCTCGGCGCGCAGATGGGAACCTTCGGCGCGATCGGCGACGCGCTGTTCGATCACGTCCTGTTCGGCCCGACGGGCACGCTCGGCGATGCAATTCCGGCCTCGCAGGAAGGTCTGACGGGCACCTGGTACAACCCCGATACGAGCGGACAGGGCTTCGAGTTCGTCATCGATTCCGGCACGAACGGCGGCGACGCATCGCTCTTCGGTGCGTGGTTCACGTACGGCACGGTCGCCGGCGGCTCCGACACGCAGCGCTGGTATTCGCTGCAGGCGACGTTCTCGCCCGACGCGACGGACGCAGGCGTCACGATTTATCAGAACATCGGCGGCAACTTCGACGCACCGCCGACGACGAGCCCCGTCGGGGTCGGATCGGGCTCGCTCACGTTCTTCTCGTGCGACTCGGCGCGTTTCTCGTATGTGTTCACGAATGGGTCGACCGGCGCGATCACGCTGCGCAGGCTGCTGCCGAACGTCGAGTGCATCGAACCCGCTGCGCCACCGCCGCCGCAGCCCAGCGAGTTCGGCTTGTCCGGCGCGTGGTACGACCCCGGCACGAGCGGCCAGGGCATCCTCGCCGAAGTGAATGACATTGATCAGCAGGTGTTCGTCGGCTGGTACACGTACTCGCTGAGCCACACCGGCGCCGGCGACGCGAGCGATCAGCGCTGGCTCTCGGCGCAGGGATCGTACGAGGCCGGCTCGGATCAGATGGATCTCACGCTCTACGCGTCGACGAACGGCACGTTCGATTCGAACGCGACGGTGGTGACGACCGAACCCGTTGGCCTCGCGACGCTGACGTTCCTCACCTGCTCTACGGCAACGCTCGACTACGCGTTCACCGATGGCGAGTTCGCGGGACAGGTCGATTCGATCGATCTCGTGCGGCTCGGTCCTTCGCTCGCGAGCTGCCCGCTGGATCCGTAAACGCGGCGACCGAAACGAAAACGGGCGGCCCGAAGGCCGCCCGTCGAAATCGAAAACCGCGATTGGTCGGGGCGGCGGGATTTGAACCCACGACCCCCTGCCCCCCAGGCAGATGCGCTACCAGGCTGCGCTACGCCCCGACACGATGCGGTTGAACCTCAATTCTAGCAGATGCGGCAGCGACGCCCTCGCCTGCCGCCCTGATCGACGCTATTCGACGTCCCAAATCGCATACATCGCCGCATACGTCAGCGCCGCAATACCGAACGCCATGGGCCCCGTGCCGAGCACACCGCCGAAGCCGCATTGCGCGCCCGCGCCTCCGACGCAGAAAAGGCGAATGCCGTAACCGATCGCGGGAATCGCGGCCACGATGCCGAGCCCGATCATGATCGCGACATGCAGCGCCCACGGCCACGCGCGGCGCCGGGCTGCGCGCTCCTCATGCCGATTAACGATGACGATCGCTCCGACGACGAGACCGATGGTTCCGATCAGGAGGCCGCCCGGAAGCACGAGGAAATCCACGCTCGGCTCGGCGCCGACCGCTCAGCGCCGCAGGATCTGCAGCACTTCCTCGAGCTCCTGCCGCACCTGGCGCACGATCTGGTTGGAGATCGAAACCTCCATACGGCCCTGCGAGCCTTCGAGGCGCTGGCGCGCACCCGTGATCGTGAAACCCTGGTCGTAAAGGAGCGAACGGATTTGCCGGATCATCAGCACGTCGTGGCGCTGATAGTAACGGCGGTTTCCGCGGCGCTTCACGGGTTTGAGGTTCGGGAATTCCTGTTCCCAGTAGCGCAGCACATGCGGCTTGACGCCGCAGAGCTCGCTGACTTCCCCAATCGTGAAATAGCGCTTGGCCGGTATGACCGGCAGTTCGCTATTGCTGCCCTGATCCAGCATAGGCCTCGACCCGGACCTTCAGCTTCTGCCCCGGACGGAACGTCACGACCCGCCGCGCGGAGATCGGAATCTCCTCGCCGGTCTTCGGATTACG
>Ga0207678_10005493_pt1 | contig 11330 bp, 7 predicted proteins | sample KBSC63metaG_FD_184319 | JGI IMG/M metagenome (GOLD analysis project Ga0207678, IMG submission 184319) | Corn rhizosphere microbial communities from Kellogg Biological Station, Michigan, USA - KBS C6-3 metaG (SPAdes) (version 2) | ecosystem: Host-associated > Plants > Roots > Rhizosphere > Soil ...
CGCCTGCGAATCGCGCAGGCCCACCGACCGTTCGGCCCATATTGGCGTACACGCCCAGTCACAACTCGGCCTGCATTACATCGGCATTTCAATTCCCGTAGGCCAACTTCCGTCCGATCAGATGCGCGCGCTCGCCTCTATCGCCGAAACATACGGTACAGGCGAACTTCGCCTCACCGTATGGCAAAACCTGATCATCCCCAATATTTCTTCAGCAAAGTTGGAGACCGCCAAAGCAGCCATTCTCGCCGCCGGTCTCGACTACAAAGCAGGCACTGTCCTTAGCGGGACAGTCGCATGCACCGGCAACAAAGGATGCCGCTACGCCGCAAGTGATACGAAGACCCACGCCGTCGCTCTCGCGCACCTGCTCGACAGTCGCTTCAATATCGTGCAGCCCATCAACCTTCATGTCACCGGCTGCGCCCATTCCTGTGCCCAGCACTACATCGGAGACATCGGTCTTATGGGCATCAAGGTTGGCGGCGAAGAAGGCTACCAGGTCGTAATTGGCGGGGGTTCGGACCAGGATCAGGGATTAGCCCGCGAACTCATCCCAGCAATTAAATTCAGTGATCTTCCTGCCGTTATGGAAAGGCTCTTTGAGCACTACATTGCCCAGCGCAACCAGGAAGAACCCTTCCTCGACTTTACTCGGCGGCACTCTGTCGCCGGCCTGCAATCCTTCTGTGCAGCAAAGGAGCTGGTATGACGATGCAACTTAGCACCCCTTCGGCCCTTGTACCTTACATTCCCGACAACGCGCCCTTCAGCGAAGATCAGCGCGCGTGGCTCAATGGCTTTCTTGCGGGCATCTTCTCCGCCCAGCCCTCCCCCGTTGCTGATGCTCCATCATCGCTGAAGATCGCAGTTCTCTATGCTTCGCAATCCGGCACAGCCGAAGGCCTGGCCCGCAAGCTCACAAAAGAGCTCAAATCCAAAGGTCATATCGCTTCTCTCATTTCACTCGAGGGCTACACCTCCGCCGCTCTCGCAGAAGAGCGTTATGCCATCCTTATCGCCAGTACTTACGGCGACGGCGATGCGCCCGACGCGGTGAAACCCTTCTATGAGCAACTCTGCGTTGAACACTTTCCGCGGTATCAGGATCTCTCCTACGCTGTGCTCGCCCTCGGCGATTCGAACTATGAGCACTTCTGCAAGTTCGGCATTGATCTCGACAATAAGCTCGCCTCACTCGGGGCCGTCCGCCTCCACGACCGTGTCGATTGCGATGTCGATCTTGAAGATAGCTTTGCAAGCTGGAAACAGGGCCTCTACTCTCGATTGGGCTCCATCACCTCAACTCGCCCGGTTAAGAACGCTCCCACAGCGTCTACCAGATCCGCTGCTGCTCCTCCGACGAAATCTGTCGTGAATGAAGCAAATACTGACGGTCACACTCGCGAGAATCCTTTCCTTGCTCCTCTGGTGGAGAAGCGTCCGCTCACGCGCGAAGTCTCCAGCAAGCTCACCATGCATATGGCCTTCTCTATTGCCGACTCGAACCTCAAGTATGAAGCTGGAGATGCCTGTGGCGTCATTCCACAAAATGACGAGCGCCTGGTCGAAGAAATCATCTCCACGCTCAACTTCAGCCCGCACACACGTGTAGAGCTTCCGAAAGCTGGAGCGACTACCCTCCTCGATGCTCTGACCCATCATCTGCAGATAACCCGTCTCACCCGTAAGATGATCGAGGCCTATGCGACCATCGGTAACTGCCAGGCGCTCCGCGCTCTGCTCATTCCTGAGCAGCAGTCACACCTCGAACGGTATACCTACGACCGCGGCCTGATTGATCTGCTCCATGACTTTCCCGGTGTTCTGCACAATCCCGCCGACCTCGTCGCCATGCTGCCCAGGCTTACGCCGCGTCTCTACTCCATCTCATCAAGTCCTTACGCCCATGCTGGCGAGATTCACACTACCGTCGCCGTGGTCCGCTATCGCTCGCATAACCGTGAGCGTGGCGGCGTCTGCTCCACCTTGCTCGCAGACCGCACCCCTACCGGCGAGCACCGTCCCATTTACATTCAGCCGAACAAGAAATTCCGTCTTCCTCAGCAATCCGACGCTCCCATCATCATGATTGGGCCCGGCACCGGCATCGCGCCTTTCCGCGCCTTTTTGCATCAGCGGCGCGCGCTCTCCGCAACGGGCAAAAACTGGCTTTTCTTCGGAGAGCGTAGCGCCGCAACCGACTTCCTCTATCGCGACGAGCTCGAGTCCATGCTCCGCGATCAACACCTCACGTATCTTGACCTCGCCTTTTCTCGCGATCAGGAGCACAAGATCTACGTGCAGGACAAGATGCTCGAACAGGCCTCGCGCTTCTGGTCATGGCTGCAGGATGGAGCCAGCGTCTACATATGTGGCGACGCATCCCGCATGGCCAAAGACGTCGATGCCACCCTTCACACCATCGTCGAAAAGCAAGGTCATCTCGATACAGACGCAGCCGCCGAATACGTTCAGGCGCTGAAAGACAATCACCGCTACCACCGCGACGTTTACTAACGCCGCACTATCGACCGTTCCACCACCTCAGGAAAGGAGGGCACCAGTGTCTCTACCCCTACAGGAACTCGCAGAATCCGCCACCGCCGATTCCATCGTGCGCATGACCTTCGCCGACCTCGATCAGCCCTCTATTCCGGATCCAGCGATCGTCACGTCGCTCATCCCGGCCCGCGCTCTACAGGCTGGAGAGCAGTACCGCTTTCACTTCAATATGACCAAATGCATCGGTTGCCGTTCCTGCGAGATCGCCTGCAACGAGCAGAACGGCAACCCTGCTGATATCCATTGGCGCCGCATCGGCGAAATCGAAGGGGGTGCCTATCCCGACACTCTTCGCCACTATCTCTCGATGGGCTGCAATCACTGTCTCGATGCCGAATGTGTCAAGGGCTGCCCCGTCGATGCCTACACCAAGGACCCTGTCACCGGCATCGTCCTCCACTCCGCCGACGCCTGCATCGGGTGCCAGTACTGCGTCTGGAACTGTCCATACTCCGTCCCGCAGTTCAACCCGGAGCGTGGCGTCATCGGCAAATGCGATATGTGCCATGGGCGGCTCACCGATGGCCTCGAACCCGCCTGCGTCAACTCCTGCCCCGAGGCCGCAATCGAAATTGAAATCGTCGATATGGCCGCCTGGCGCAAAGACTACGCAGCCGCAGAATCCCCAGGCATGCCCGCCGCAGGGCATACGATCTCGACCACACGCATCACCCTGCCGCAGAACACCAGTGCAAAGCTTGAGCGCGTTGATACAGGCCGCATCCAACCTGAACACGCCCACATGTCACTCGTCTTCATGACCACCCTCACCCAGGCGGTCATCGGCTGCCTCATCTTCACTCTGCTCTGCAGAAATGCACAGCCCCTGCTGCTCGCCCTATTGCTGGCGATGACTGCTATCGCTCTGAATATCTCAACAGTCCACCTTGGACGCCCGGGCTATGCATGGCGCGCCCTGAAAATGTGGCGCCGTTCCTGGCTCAGCCGCGAAGTCTTATGCTTCGGCATCTTCTTCGTCATGCTCAGTGCCTACACTGCCGCTTCCTGGCTCATGGCTCTTTCGCCCGCGTTAGCAACCCAGGAATTGCGACTCTATCCTTATTCAACAGATATCCTCCCACTACTCGGCTGGACCGCCGCATTGTTCGGCATTGCCGGAACCTTCGCCAGCGCCTTTATCTATTTAGTTCCCGCGCGGCCCGCATGGAACATGGTCCATACACCGATAGATTTCATCCTCTCCGGTGCGCTGGTCGGCTCTACCCTGCCCCTCTCACTGGGGTGGATCGCACAGCATCTTTCGCAGCTCTCCGTCCTGCATTCGCTTAACTCGTCCGCAGGTCTCAGCCCATGGCCGGCATGGCCCACACTGTTGATCGCCATGCTGTGGGCGGTCAATCATATCGTTCGCATTGTTCGCCTCAACACCTCTTCCCGCATTGAACAGCGAGCTACAGTTGAGCTTCTTAAAACCCAGAACCTCCGCCCTGCCGTCATGGGATCCTTCGGATTCGCCGCAGCCTCCGGTCTCCTCGCCTTCTGCGGAGCCTTTGGCTATGCTGCTCTCGCAGCCTTCGCGGCGGTCTTTCTTATCCGTTATCTCTTCTTCGTCTCAGTCGTTCCGCTCAACATGGCACTCACGTTTACTCGCGGAGGTTCGCACCCATGTTAAAACGCATCCGCCGGGCACTCGGCATCGATACGCGCCAATCCGACTATACTTTCCAGCGCGATCCCCGTTTCGGCCATGTAGCCTCTGCTCGCGTCGCCGACACATGGACCAGGACCACCTGCGGTTATTGCTCCGTAGGCTGCGGAATGCTTGTCGGCACCAAAGATGGCAAAGCCGTGGCTGTCCGCGGCAATCCCGACCACCCCGTCAATCGCGGTAAGCTCTGTCCTAAAGGTCTCAGCGAACACCACATTCTCGATGCCCCCAGCCGCGCCAAACAGCCACTCCTGCGCAAAGACGGCAAACTCGTTCCTGTTTCATGGGACGAAGCCCTTTCCGTCATGCTCGAAAAAATCTCAGGCGTCCAGCAAAAATACGGCAACGACGCTCTCGGCGTTATCAGCACCGGCCAACTCGTTACAGAAGAGTTCTACACCCTCGGCAAGCTGATCCAGCTCGGCTTCCGCAGCCGCAATTACGACGGCAACACCACGCTCTGCATGGCCGCCGCCGTCTCCGGTTACAAGCTCACCTTCGGCAGTGACGGTCCGCCCGGCTCCTATGCCGACATGGAGACAGCCGACGTTATCCTCCTCATCGGCGCAAACATCGCCGATAACCATCCGATCCTCTGTCAGCGTCTCGAACGCAACCGCCTGCGTAATCCGGGCTCCACCGTCATCGTTGTCGATCCCCGCGTAACCAAGACCGCCATGATGGCCGACATTCATTTACCCATTAAGCCGCGAGGTGACATTGCGCTCCTCAACGGAATCGCACACATCCTCATCCGCGACGGCCTCATCGACCGCGGCTATATCGACCGCCATACAACCGGATTCGCAGATTTCGCAAACTTCGTCTCCGTTTACACTCCCCACTTTGTCGCCGGAATCACCGGACTCAGCGAAGAGACCATCCTCAACACAGCGTATCTATACGGCCACGCTAAGGCCGCTTTTATCGGCTGGACCATGGGCGTCAATCACTCTACCCAGGGCGCAGCCACCGTTACCGCCATCAACAACCTCGCGCTCATCACCGGCAATATCGGCCGCGCCGGGGCCGCGCCCTTCTCCATCACCGGCCAGTGCAACGCCATGGGAAGCCGCGAAAGCAGCTTCACCTCAGCCCTCCCCGGCTACCGCAAATTCGAGAAGCCGGAAGATCGCGAAGACCTCGCCAGCATCTGGAACGTCGATCCCGCCCGTATCCCCACCTCGCGCGGCCTCGCCTATCCTGACATTATCGAAGCCGCAGTAGCCGGTAAAGTCAAAGCGCTCTGGTTCATTGCGACCAATCCCGTCGTGTCTTTCCCCAATTATTCTCTGCTCGAGCAGGCCCTCCGCAGCGTCGACTTCCTCGTCGTACAAGACGGCTTTCACCCCACGCCAACCAGCGAATTCGCTCACCTCATCCTGCCCGCCGCTATCTGGGGAGAAAAGGAAGGCACCTACACCAACTCCGAGCGCCGCGTCAGCAAAGTCAATGCCGTCGTCTCCCCACCCGGACTCGCCCGCACCGACTTCGATATCTTCCTCGATATCGCACAACGTCTTGGTGTCCGCGATGAACTCTATCCCGGCTGGACCACGACACACGACGCCTTCAAAGAGTGGCAGCGCGTCTCCGCGGGCCGCATGTGCGACTACAGCAAATTCACCTGGCAGCAGCTTGAAGATGAAGGCGGCGCCCAATGGGGCGGGGACCGCCTCTACGCCGACGGCATCTTTCCCACCCCTACCGGCAAAGCCACGCTCTACAGCGTTCCCTGCCTGCCCTTTGTCGAGCAGCCCAACGAAGAATACAACCTCATCTTCAATACCGGTCGCACGGTCGAACACTGGCACACCCGCACCAAAACCGCCGAAGTCAAAATGCTCGACAACATGGTGCCCAACGCCTGGCTTGAGATGAACCCCATCGACGCTATCAAGCTTGAGCTTCGCCCACACGACCGGGTCAATGTCGTCTCCCGGCGCAACACCGTCCGCAATATCGAGCTGCGCATCACCGGCATCGTCGCTCCGGGTCAGGTCTTTATGCCTTTTCACTTCTCCGAGACCAACTCCAATCTCGTCACCCTCGGCGCCTTCGACCCCATCTCACGCGAACCTAACTTCAAACAGTGCGCCGTTCGCGTCGAAAAGTTTTCCAAAACATTCAGGTAGCAGATCGGCCACGCCGCCGAATGCCAAACGATTACACCACGGGTCGAACCCCGACGTTCACCTGGCAATGATGAATTCAGTCACAAATTTCAGGGGGAGCTATCTATGGCAAATCTCAAAGCATTCATGAAATCCGGACACCCGCCCACACTGCTCGCCGCTTTTCTCTACTTCGACTTCAGCTTCGCCGTCTGGGTGCTCAACGGAGTCATGGGTCCGTTCATCTCCGAGCAGTTCCATCTCACCCAGGGCCAGATCGGCCTCATGGTCTCCGTCCCCACCCTCGCCGGAGCCTTCATGCGCTTCCCTCTCGGTGTCCTCTCGCAGTACATCGGCAGAAAAAGCGCGGCGATCGTCGAGATGTCAGCCATTGTTATCGCCCTGCTCTATGGCTTTTTCTTCGTCAGAACGTTCCACGAAGTACTGGCCATGGGCGTCCTTCTGGGCTTGGCCGGTGCCAGCTTCGGTGTCGCACTCTCGCTTGGTGCGGGCTGGTTTCCTAAGCAGTACAAAGGCCTTGCCATGGGCATCGCCGGCGCTGGGAACAGCGGCACGGCACTCGCCGCGCTTGTGGCTCCTCGTCTCGCCGCGCACTACGGCTGGCAAAACGTCTACGGCTTCGCCGCCGCAATGATGCTGCTCCCACTCTTCGTCATGATCGTTTTTGCCAAGGAACCACCCGATATCGAACACCAGAGCGTTGCTGAACATCTCAAATGCCTCTGGGAAAAGGACGGCTGGGCCTTCAACCTTATCTATCTCATCACCTTTGGCGGCTTTATTGGCCTGTCCACGTTTCTGCCCTCATTCTTCGTCAAGCAGTTCCACGTCTCGAAAATCGAAGCCGGCAGCCTCACCGTCCTCGCCGCGCTCACCGGCAGCGCCACCCGGGTCGTGGGCGGCTGGTTCGCCGACCGCATCGGAGGCATCACCACGCTTTCAGTCGTCTTCCTTATCGCCATTGCGACCCTCTTCGGTCTCGTCGCCGCGCCATCGCTGCTTGCGACGACCATCCTCTTCATGCTCTGCTTCGCCGCGCTCGGCGCCGGAAACGGAGCAACCTTCCAGCTTGTTCCACTCCGCTGGCCGGTTACAACCGCCGTCGCAGGCAGCATGATCGGAGAAATAGGCGCGCTCGGCGGCGGCATCCTGCCCAACCTTCTCGGACAATCCAAACAACACACCGGCTCCTACTCCGCAGGCTTCATCGCCTACGCCGCACTGGCTTTTCTCATCCTTATCCTGCTGCGAATCGTCTCCCGACGCTGGGTAAACACCTGGGTCGACGCCGGTGGACGTGCACGCTTGCAGCAGAATGCCCCAGAAGAAGCTACTCCCGTAGAAGTTCTGTCATAAACATCAATCCGTAAGCGTTGAAAGTGCGCCCTAAACCCAACCTGGGCCTACAGCCCAGGTTGGGAGCAGAATGTCCATTCGAGGGCTGAAGGCTGATCTATGAACCCTCACGCGAAAATAGAAATTCGCGAGCAGCCAATCCCTTACCCCGCCGCATCTGCCTTGCTGGCGAACTCCGGGCCAAAGTAACACCGCTCCACGATCATGCAAAAGATGTGCTCAAGCGCAAGATGCGATTCCTGAATATTCATCGTGCTCTTCGACGGAATAATTACATTCACGTCCGAGATCTTTGCCATCGCACCCCCATCGTTTCCGGTGTACGAAACCGTGTAGATGCCCTTCTTCCGCGCCTGTTCCAGCGCCTTGATGCAATTCTTGCTGTTCCCCGACGTCGATATCGCCAGCAGAACGTCTCCCTTATCTCCAAGCGCCTCCACCTGGCGCTCAAAGATAGTGTCGAACGAAAAATCATTACCGGCCGCAGTCAGAATCGATGTGTCCGTCGTCAGCGCGATCGCGCGAAGGGCAGGCCGGTTGAGCGACAGTCGAACCACGAATTCAGCTACTAGGTGCTGCGAATCCGCAGCGGAGCCGCCATTGCCGCAGACCAGCAGCTTGCGGCCATTCCTCATGGCAGTTGCCGTTATCTCCGCCGCACGGACCACCGCCTCGTGAATGGCGTCATCGGCGAGGACCCTCTGCATCGTCTCGATCGATTGGGAAATTTGTTTTCTGACGAGTTCTTTCACGCATCGCTCCCAGGTGAATGCCTACTGCATCCATCATACTTCCCTGCATCGACATGCATGACCTCGCCCCAACCCAAGCATGATCAGTTTTTAGCAGCAGCAGGCCCGGTCGAACTCCGCAATATTAACGTCGGCTGAATATCGTGGTCCTCGCCCGGATAAGGTTTCTTCGCTTCAGGTTGCAACGCGCTATAGAGCGCACGAAACGCCGCCGTCGCTATTTCAATCCGCGGCAGGCGAAGCGTCGTCAGAGATGGCTGCGTATACGCGCTCAGTTGAATGTCGTCATACCCGACAATCGAGATGTCCTCTGGAATACTCAGCCCATGCTCATGGATCGCCCCCATCGCGCCAATTGCCGTCAAATCGTTTGAAGCCAGAATTGCCGTCGGCCTCACCTTCGATTTCAGAATGCGCTGCATCGCCTTGTATCCGCCCTCAGCCCGATGGTTCGCTTCCTCAATCAACGCCGGATCGCGCTTCAGACCGTGACGCTTCAAGCCTTGGATAAACGCCTCAAACCGCATCTTTGCCGAAAACAGATCCAGCGGCCCACTGATAAACGCAATCTTCCGGTGCCCCAGCCCGATCAGATGGTCCATGGCCATCGCCACTCCAGCAGCGTGATTCACGCTCACCCGGCTCACTCCCGGCCCCGGCGCTCCCACGTCCATAAACACCAGCGGAATATTGCGGTGGTTGAACACCTTGATCAGCCTGTCTTCCATCTCCGACGTCATAATGGCGACGCCATCCACCTTGCGCTGCATCATCCGCGTAACGCAGCTCTCCATGCGCGCCGGGTCGTAGTTCGTATTGGCGACCAGCACCTCCTGCCCGTGCTCGACGGCAATATCCTCAAAGGACTTCACCAGCTCCGGGAAAAAGGGATTTGTGATATCGGAGATGATCAGCCCATAAAGATTGCTACGCCCCGAGCCCAATGACCGGGCATTTGTGTCCGGATAAAACTGCAATGCCTCCACTGCGCGGCGAACCCGCTCCGCAGTCTTCGGCGTCACTTTATCTGAGCCGTTGATAGTCCGCGACACCGTAGCAGTCGACACGCCTGCTCTCCGGGCAACCGCTTTGATGTTCATTGTGGACGGTCCAGTTCTCTCATTGATTCAAATGTTTCCAGGCGCTTGAAAAGCCCTGCCGGTAACTATAACTGTATGGCAGCAGCAAAGCCTATGTCCAAAATGGAACTGTCGATGAAGCAAATCCCCGGCAGCCCCGCTCTAAACTTTGCACCCCTCGCTCTGCTAGCATCGAAGCTTAGCCCATATCATGACAACGAACAGCACAGAAGCCCCCATCCGCGTCCGCATCGCTCCCAGCCCCACCGGCGACCCCCACGTCGGCACCGCCTACATCGGCCTGCTGAACTTCATCTACGCCCGGCAGCGCGGCGGCAAATTCGTCCTCCGCATCGAGGACACCGACCGCACCCGATTCGTCCCCACCTCCGAGCAGATGATCTTCGACACCCTCCGCTGGCTCGGCCTCGGCTGGGACGAAGGCCCCGACGTCGGCGGCCCCTTCGGCCCCTATCGCCAATCCGAGCGCACCGAAATCTACCGCCAGCACGCCGATCTCCTGCTCGCCAAAGGCACTGCGTACCGCTGCTTCTGCACCGCCGAAGAGCTAGACGCCGTCCGCAAGCAGCAGATCGCCGCCAAGCTTCCCCCACGCTATCCCGGTACCTGCCGCAATCTCACGACCCAGCAGATCGAAGCGAACCTCCGCGAGCAGAAGCCCTTCGTCATCCGCATGGCCGTCCCATCGGAAGGCTCCACCACCTTCCGCGACGAACTCCGCGGCGATATCACCTTCGACCACAACAACGTCGACGACCAGGTCCTGATGAAGTCCGACGGCTTTCCCACCTACCACCTCGCCAATGTCGTCGACGACCACCTCATGCAGATCACCGATGTCATCCGCGCCGAGGAGTGGATCTCCTCCACGCCCAAGCACGTCCTGCTCTACAACGCCTTCGGCTGGCAGCTTCCCCGCTTCTGGCACATGCCGCTGCTTCGCAACATCGACAAGTCCAAAATCTCGAAACGCAAAAACCCCGTCTCCCTCATCTACTACCGCCAGGCCGGCTTCCTTCCCGAAGCCATGATCAACTTCCTCGGCCTCATGGGTGGCGGCGTACCGGCCGACCTCAACGGCGGCACCGAACAGTTCACCCTCCCAGAACGGCAAGGCCTATACTTACGTCGATCACTCCTATGACGTTATCGTCGTGGGTGCCGGCGGCGCTGGTCTGCGCGCCACGCTCGGCATGGCCGAGCAGGGCTTCAAGACCGCCTGCATCACCAAGGTTTTCCCAACCCGTTCGCACACGGTTGCCGCCCAGGGCGGCATCGCCGCCTCGCTCGTCAACATGACGCCCGACTGTTGGCAGTGGCACCTTTACGACACCGTCAAGGGCTCCGACTGGCTCGGCGACGTGGACGCCATGCAGTATCTCGCCATGGAAGCGCCAAAGGCGGTCTATGAGCTCGAGCATTACGGCGTGCCCTTCTCGCGTAACGCCGAAGGCAAGATCTACCAGCGCCCGTTCGGCGGCCACATGCAGAATTACGGCGAAGGCCCGCCGGTACAGCGCACCTGCGCTGCCGCCGACCGTACCGGCCATGCCATTCTGCACACGCTTTATGGCCAGTCGCTGCGCAACAACGCGGAATTCTTCATCGAGTATTTCGCGCTCGACCTGATCATGTCGGATGACGGCCGCTGCACCGGCGTCGTTGCCTGGAACCTCGACGACGGCACCATTCACCGTTTCTCCGCCAAGATGGTCGTTCTGGCGACCGGCGGTTACGGTCGCGCCTATTTCTC
>Ga0207678_10005494_pt1 | contig 11330 bp, 5 predicted proteins | sample KBSC63metaG_FD_184319 | JGI IMG/M metagenome (GOLD analysis project Ga0207678, IMG submission 184319) | Corn rhizosphere microbial communities from Kellogg Biological Station, Michigan, USA - KBS C6-3 metaG (SPAdes) (version 2) | ecosystem: Host-associated > Plants > Roots > Rhizosphere > Soil ...
GCACCGATTTCAGAAAATCGCGTCGTTTCATGCTGCCCTCCCCGCTACCAATGAGAGAGGTTCAGCAATGCGCGTGCCAGAACTACAAAATAGAAAATTTTATAATCAACACGTTGATTCCGCTTACTATTTTGAATAGGTCCGGGCCATTAATCGTTTCGCCAAACGCGCCGCGTATTGCATACAATATGGCAGGATTGAACGTGTAATAGGCAGAACGAAGCCCTGAGGACCTCGCACGGCTGAACCGATACGCCATGGCTAGTGTCGTTTTGCCGTTCGGCGTGAACCGGCGGTCAGCAGCACCCTGCGTGCTCCGGTCTCGGAGATGATGAGATCGAGGTTGCCGATTGCTCAGGGGTAGCAGGCCGTTGCCGAGATCGGCACGGCGAAGGTCTGGAAGCCCAGGTTCATCGAGTAATTGATCGTTCCGGTCACGGATTTCCCGCACGGGGCATCCGCGTAGGAGAAGGTCGGCGAGACATTCGGGCCCATGTAGTGGCTTTGGGTGTAGTTAACCGTGCTTGCCGCATCCACGCAAATATCCGTCTTTACCGATGCGCAGCGCGCACCGTCCTCCACCGCAAAATGCAGGCATGCGATCAAAAACAAGGTGATGCACAAGCCGATCACGCCGAAAAGCATTGCAATAAACACGGGGGAGACAATGGCGAACTCCACCGCCGTGGTCCCTTCCTTGTTCCGAAGTAGCGATTTCAAAAGCCGCATGATCAGCCCAGTCTCATGAGTGAGGAACTGACGATGGGTGTCGGGAACGCGCCGGCAACGCTAAGGCGCGGAAACAATGATTGAAAAGTGAACGTCGTCTGGATCTGGATGTAGTCGCCCGGCTTCAGCAGAGGCATCCCCGCCGCCGTGCAATCAGCCGGCTTGCTGGAGACGTCACTCATGTATTGTAGCGTGTTGCTTGAACTGACGCAGTAGTATCCTTCCATGGGGGAGCCCGACACCAGCGCGACGCGCGAACCAAGCGAGGTGCTTTGCACTGCATTCTGAATGGCAGTCGTCAGTCCCGAACACTTTGTCGTTGCCGGCAGCTGAGTGGCGCAGGATTTCAATGCTGCCTGTGCAGCGACTTGGGTCGCGTTTTCCACCTGCATCCGCTGGTAGACATAGATCGCGACGTCGGTGACGTTCGCAAGCGAGAGCGAAAGGAAGAGGACAAAAATGCCGAACTCGACGGCAGCGACACCGCGCCGGTCGGCTGCCATCGCCGCCGCAGTTGCAGTCAGCCTCAGCCGGAGCTTGCTGAATGAGGCGGGCATTGCTCGTGCTGGCTGCTGCTTCATTGGACTAAGGCCACGCCGCCGGGGATGGTGGTTGTTGGCATCGTCAAGCCCGCCTGGTCGCACTGACCGATGTCGCTCTTCATGATGCCGCCATTACCGCTGATCTGGAAGTTGTCGGCGACCAACACGGAGCACTGTTTGCCGACGTTCGACTTATCGATTGCGCCCTTCAACGTGATCTGCGCATGAGGCATGTAGATCAGCCCGGTAATGTTCCAGGTCGGGCTGTTGCCAGCCGCCGCTACGTCGACGCCGCTCGTCAGGCTCGGATCCTGGTAGATTGCGACGCCCGACCAAGGACCCGAGGTGGGTGCGGCGATATCAATCAAGCCTCCCGTTCCGTTCGTAAGGTCGGCCAAGGTGTGCTGGTAGCCTCCCGAATTGTCGCCCGAAAAGACGATCGTAACGGCCGTTCCGTTTGAGCTCGTCAGCTGGTATCCGTTTAGGTCGAGCTGGCCGTTCTCGATGACCAAGACGGCTGGCTGGCCCGGCGGCGCATTGATCACCGTATTCGCCGTTAGCTGCTGGTCACCGCAGCGGAAATTATTGCCTGCATTCAGGCTGAGCGTGCCGTGAATCGAGGTACCGCCGGTGTAACTGTTGCCGTGCTTGGTTATTTGCGGGTAGTTCCCGCCACATCCAGCAGAGCTGAGCGGCGGGACATTGCTCGCGAGATAGGCGTAAGGATCGGTCAATTTCGGGCTGGCGTATTGCTTAGTGCCGCAGCCGCTGTTCGATCCAACAGCGAAACTATTGCCGAGGCCAAGGTTCGAGCCATTGCACTGCGCGGCGGTATTCGACATCGAGTCGCAACCGTTCATGTTGCCGGTCGGCGAACCGTTGGTGCGAAGACCTTGGGCAACGCCGCTGGAGGCAAGCGCAACCAGGCAAAGCTTGTCAGGCGTTACTTGCGGTTTGGCTACCGCAAGGGCGCTCAACTGCTTTTGCAATGTACCGTTCAGACTTGCATCTCCCCGAAATCCCACAACCTGGGACATAAGAAGCGGCATAAAACCTGAGATAGACGCGCTGTAGCAATTGTTGCCGCCCCCCGGACAGGCCGCGGTGTTGCTGATCGTAACAGTGACATTGTTCGATCCGTCGACATAACCATACTGTGCCGCAACGGCCTTGCCTTCGACGACATAGTTGTCACTGCCGTTGAATGCGGCGGCGATCGCGGTCGCATCGGCGGCGTTTTGCATGCTCCGCGCCAGGAGATACCAGTTACCAACTTCAAACCCCATCGCCAGGAAGCCCACCAGAGGGACCATCAGGATCCCCATAGTGATACTGATTGCGCCACGCTCATTCTTCCGCAGCTGATGCAGATAGTGGATGCACGTTTTCAGCGACATTCGACCCTGCCAATCTCCGACCCAGAGGCAGAGCCTATGGGATTAGCCATCGGCGGATCCTGCACCAACTTACTCAATTGCCAGCTAATTGGCGCGGTTTAAATTGAGTAAAAGTAGACATTAACGGACGAACGGGAGCTGCGAATCTGAAAGCGAGCAAGCCCAATCGGCCCACCGGAGTCTAACTAGTTCCCTCTACACCCACGAAAACCCCGTCTCCGCCGAGACGAATGGAATTACAGTTTGCCTTTGATGGGTTTGGTTTAAGGTTTGTTAGAGTTCAGAAAAATACGCTGTATTGGTTAACATCCCGGTCGCGAATTGCATCAAATGGCGCGATTGAATGCGTAATAGGCAGAATCAAGCCCTCAGTACCTCGCACGGCCGAACCGATATGCCCTGGTTCATAGGTGTCGTTCAGGGCCTTGCCGAAGCCCCCAGCCAAGAGTGGCTCCCAACCTGACAAGGGCTTGCGCCATTATGGAGATGGCCGGGCGTAACAAGGTTGAGGTCGGAACTCTGACGCGATCCTTGACGTTTGGTGCGAACGTTCGTGAGCCGGTCGAATTTAACGCGTTCCCATGAGAACAGGCTCAGGTATGAGTCCCCTCCAAAATTTTCTTCACCGGGCACGTGAGTTTCCAGATCAAGCCTCGCGATGAATACTCTAAACTCGTCTCACCATGGAGACTCATCTCCACCATTTTGGTGATCACGGTCGTCCCGAATCCCCGATGGGACGGAACTGCGATGGGTGGCCCGCCACTTTCAGTCCAGCGGATTGAAAACAAGGGTTCGGGGCTTTCGGCGTCAATTCCCCATGAAATTTCGATCCGCCCCTCTTCGCGCAACAATGCCCCATACTTGACCGTGTTGGTGGACAGCTCGTGTATGACCATTCCGATCGTTTGCGCTGCGGCGGCGGACACTCGAATAGAGGGTCCATCGAATCGGATTCGTTTGCCCAGAAGGTCGCCAAAATGAGCGAGTTGGCCTCCCACGAGTTCCGACGCCTCTATGCTTCGCCATTGATTCCTGACAAGGAGGTCATGATTCACGGCGAGCGCCAGTACGCGGTCGGAAAATTTTTTAACGAAGTCTTGCGGACTGGAGGACGCGGTCTTCTGCGCGATTGCCGTGACGACGCTGAGAAGGTTTTTGGAGCGATGATTGACCTCATTCATCAAAAGACGGATTTGCTCCTCGGCCTGCTTGTGAGCTTCCGTACGTTCCAAAACGCGCTGCTCCAGCGTGTCGTTCAACTCCCTCAGTTGGTTCTGCACCAAGCGGCGTTGGGCGACTTCTTCCAATAGAGCGCGGTTGGCATTCTCGAGCTGCCGCTGCTTGAGAAACAATTCTGCGAGAACGGACACCTTGGAACGGAGAATGGTCGGATTTATGGGCTTGAGAAGGTAATCCACAGCTCCGCTGTCGTAGCCCTCGATGACATGCTTGTCATCGTTGTAATACGCGGTGAGAAATATAATCGGAACGGCAGACGTCTTCCTGCGCTGTTTGATCATCAGTGCGAGTTCAAAGCCGGTGATGCCAGGCATCTGCACATCTAATATTAGAACCGCAAAATCCTGCCGGATCAGCGCGAGAAGAGCCTCGTCCGCCGATTCAGCCCGGATCACCCTGTAGCGCGGCGACTCCAGCACGGTCTCCAGCACGGTAAGATTTTTCGGTTCGTCGTCGACGATAAGGATGCTTACCACCTCCTCGCCGTCATCAGACGAAGTGATCCGCTCGTCACCGTCCATCGGCGTTAACTCTTCGGAGGCGCGCCAGGATGCGTTTGGCCAGCCACTCTGGGCAGCAAATTGAAGACATCCCGCGCCCGCACATGTTCATCGATAGAGCCATACTCTCATGAGAGATAAAAGCTGATCGGTATTGACTGGCTTGGAGATATAATCGCTTGCGCCGGCCTCCAGACATTTCTCGCGGTCGCCTTTCATCGCCTTTGCAGTAAGTGCCAGAATTGGAAGCGTCCTGAATTCCGGAGCGGCACGAATCCGGCGGATCGTTTCGTATCCGTCCATTTCTGGCATCATGATGTCCATCAGCACCAGACTGATGCCGGGCGTCGTCTCGATCAGTTCGATCGCGTCCTTGCCTTTGGTCGTGCTGACGACATCGACTTCGTGGTCCTCGAGCAACGAGGTCAGTGCAAAGATGTTTCGGGCGTCGTCATCAACTACCAGCACCTTGCGGTTTCGCAGGATCTCCGTCGACCCGTGAAGCCGTTCGAGCATGGCCTGCTGGTGAGGAGGAAGATCGGTAACCACGCGGTGCAAGAACAGCGCGGTTTCGTCCAGCAGTCGCTCCGGCGACTGGACATCCTTAAGGATGATGCTCTTGGCCAATGACTTTAGCTTCAGTTGCTCTTCCACGCTCAAATCCTTCCCGGTGTAGACGACTACCGGGATTTTGGAGAAGGATGGGTTTGCGTGCAGCCTTTCAAGAAGCTCGAATCCGGTCATGTCCGGTAGCCGCAAATCGAGCACAACGCAGTCGAACTTCTTTTGCTGCATCGTCTCGATCGCTTCTCCGCCGCTCGTTGCAGTGGCCAGTTCGATATCTTTATAGCCGAGCAGTTCCACGATGGACTGTCGTTCGATGTCGTTGTCCTCCACGACCAGCAATCTTTTCGTGCGCGGAGAGGTGAACTCCTTGAGCCGGTCGAATGCTGTTTCGAGACCGTCGGTGGTCGGCTCCTTGACGAGATATGAGAATGCCCCGCGCGACAGGCCGTGATGTCGCTCCTCCTCAAGGGTAATGATCTGGACCGGGATGTGACGCGTCACCGGATCGAGCTTGAGCTGATTGAGCACCGTCCAGCCGAGCATATCGGGGAGGAATATGTCGAGCGAGATCGCACTTGGCTTGTACTGATGAGCAAGCGAAAGCGCGGTAGCTCCGCGGGTGCTGACGACACCCTTGAATCCCTTGTCCCGCGCCATGCCCAGCAATATGCGGGCGTAATGCACGTCATCCTCGATGATGAGGAGCACCGGATCGCCGTCCTGTATGACGTCCCGGTCGTCATCGATTGCCTGTTCCCGTACGACAGGCAGCACCACGAGTTCGCGGGCAGTGTGCGTGGGCACAGCGGCTCCCTTGGAAACGGTGATCCGCGAATCTTCACGCCCCGGAAATTGGACGGGGAGGAATAGAGTGAACGTACTCCCCTTGTCCGCCGCGCTTGCGAGCCTGATTTCACCACCCAACAATCCGGCAAGTTCCCGGCTGATGGCCAGACCGAGACCGGTACCTCCGTATCGCCGCGACGTACCGGCATCGGCCTGCTGGAAGGCTTCAAAGATGAGCCGCTGTTTTTCGGGTGCTATGCCGATCCCCGTGTCCTCGACGGCGAAGGCCACCACCTTATCCGCCTTACCGAGCACTGGGTGGTCGGCGCTCCAGCCTTGCGTGGCCAGCCGGACACTTACCCGGACGTGCCCATGAGCTGTAAATTTGACGGCATTGGAAAGCAGGTTCTTGAGGATCTGCTGGAGGCGTTTGTCGTCGCTCTCGATAAACGGCGGCAGGTCGGCGGCAAAATGGACGTTGAACGGAAGGTTCTTCGCCTCAGCGACGTGTCGGAAGTTGCGTTCGATGTTTTCCCGTAGACGATCGAACTTGATCTCCTCAACTTCGACGGTGACGGTGCCGGACTCAATCTTTGACAGGTCAAGAATATCATTGATGAGGTTAAGCAGATCCGAGCCGGACGAGTTGATGTTCCGGGAAAATTCGACTTGTTTTTCTGAAAGGTTGCCTGGGACGTTCTCGGCAAGCTGCTGACTTAGAATGAGAATGGAATTAAGCGGCGTCCGCAATTCATGGGACATATTGGCGAGAAATTCGGATTTATACTTGGACGTAAGCGCCAACTCGATGGCCTTTTCTTCGAGTGCGTGACGGGCCTGCTCGACTTCGGCGTTCTTGCGCTCCACCTCTGCGTTCTGCTCCGCGAGCAGCTTCGCCTTGGTACCCAATTCCTCGTTGGTCTGCTGCAATTCGCTTTGGCGCGACTGCAGCTCTACGGTGAGCTGTTGAGATTGCGTGAGAAGCCGTTCGGTGCGCATCGTGGCTTCAATGGTGTTGAAGACAGCGCCGAGGCTCAACGTAAGCTGGTCGAGAAATGCAAGGTTCACCGGACTGAAGGGCTGCAACGTAGCGAGTTCGATGACGGCTTTGGTCTGGCCTTCGAACAGGACCGGCAGCACAACGATACTCACGCGCGCTGCTTCGCCCAGACTGGAGGAGATCGCTATAAAGTCCGGCGGTACATCCTGGATGAGGATGTTCCTTTTCTCGACCGCGCATTGGCCGACCAGGCCCTCGCCTAGCGCGATGGTCGGAGCAATTTGCCCGCCTCCATGCGCGTAGCTTGAAAGCAGCTTCAGCGGGGTGTTCTCTTCGTCACCGTCCAAATGATAGATCGTGCCCTGGTAGGCCTGAACAAGCGGGCTGAGCTCGCTCAGCAATATCTGGCCTACCGTGCTCAGTTCGCGCTGCCCCTGGAGCATGCTGCCGAACTTGGCGAGGTTGGTCTTCAGCCAGTCCTGTTCGTGATTGCTTTTGGTCGTATCTCGCAAATTCGAGATCATGGTGTTGAGGTTGTCTTTTAACTCGGCAACTTCACCCCGGGCGTCGACCTGGATGGTGCGCGTAAGATCGCCTTTGGTCACGGCAGTCGCCACCTCGGCGATGGCGCGCACCTGGGTCGTGAGGTTGGCCGCGAGCAAATTGACGTTGCTGGTGAGATCCTTCCATGTGCCGGCGGCCCCGGGCACATTGGCCTGACCGCCCAATCGCCCTTCGACACCGACTTCGCGAGCCACGTTCGTTACCTGATCGGCGAAAGTGGCCAGCGTGTCGGTCATGTTGTTGATCGTTTCGCCGAGCGCAGCCACCTCGCCTTTGGCCTGCACACTAAGACGCTGGCTTAGATTGCCGTTGGCAACGGCAGTAACCACCTTCACGATGCCGCGGACCTGATCTGTGAGGTTCGATGCCATGAAGTTGACGTTGTCTGTCAGGTCTTTCCAGGTGCCGGCCACGCCGGGAACAACAGCCTGGCCGCCGAGCCGGCCCTCAGTGCCGACCTCCCGCGCAACGCGAGTCACTTCGCCGGCAAAGGAGTTGAGCTGGTCGACCATCGTGTTGATCGTGTTCTTGAGTTCGAGAATTTCTCCCTTCACGTCGACGGTTATCTTGCGGTTGAGATCGCCTCGGGCGACCGCGGTGGTCACTTCCGCAATGTTTCGCACCTGGGTCGTAAGGTTGTTCGCCAGATCGTTGACCGTATCGGTCAGGTCCTTCCAGGTCCCAGCCACACCAGGAACGGCGGCCTGACCGCCGAGCCGGCCCTCTGTTCCAACCTCGCGCGCCACGCGGGTGACTTCGGAGGCGAAGGATCGAAGCTGCTCAACCATCGTGTTGATGGTTTCCTTCAGCTGCAGGATCTCGCCGCGCACGTCGACCGTGATCTTTTTGGAAAGGTCGCCGCTGGCTACCGCGATGGTGACTTCCGCGATGTTGCGAACCTGACCGGTCAGGTTCGAGGCCATATAGTTGACGTTGTCCGTCAAGTCCTTCCAGGTGCCGGCAACGCCAGGGACCGCAGCCTGGCCGCCCAACTTACCCTCCGTGCCGACCTCGCGCGCCACGCGGGTGACTTCGGAGGCGAAGGCCGACAATTGATCGACCATTGTGTTCATGGTCTCCTTGAGCTGCAGGATCTCGCCCTTCACGTCGACCGTGATCTTGCGGCTCAAATCTCCCTTGGCGATGGCGGTCGCGACGTCGGCGATGTTTCGGACCTGGCCCGTCAGGTTGTTGGCCATGGAGTTGACGTTGTCGGTCAAATCTTTCCAGGTACCGGCCACGCCGGGCACCTGGGCTTGACCTCCGAGCTTGCCTTCGGTGCCGACCTCGCGGGCGACGCGGGTGACTTCGGAGGCGAAGCCGTTGAGCTGGTCCACCATCGTATTGATGGTGTTTTTCACTTCCAGGATCTCGCCGCGAACGTCGGCCGTGATCTTCTTGGAAAGGTCGCCGCGCGCCACAGCGGTGGTCACTTCGGCGATGTTGCGCACCTGACCGGTCAGATTCGATGCCATGAAGTTGACGTTGTCGGTCAAGTCCTTCCAGGTACCAGCCACGCCCGGCACCTGCGCCTGACCGCCGAGCTTGCCCTCGGTGCCGACCTCGCGGGCCACGCGCGTCACTTCGGAGGCGAAGCCGTTGAGCTGATCCACCATTGTATTGATGGTATTCTTCACTTCCAGAATTTCGCCGCGAACATCGGCGGTGATCTTCTTGGAAAGGTCGCCGCGGGCGACGGCGGTTGTCACTTCGGCGATGTTACGCACCTGGCCTGTGAGGTTGGACGCCATGAAGTTCACGTTATCGGTCAGATCCTTCCAGGTGCCGGCCACACCGGGCACCTCGGCTTGACCCCCGAGCTTACCCTCGGTTCCGACCTCGCGGGCAACGCGCGTCACCTCTGCGGCGAAGCCGTTGAGCTGATCGACCATCGTGTTGATTGTATTTTTCAGCGCAAGAATTTCGCCCTTCACGTCGACGGTGATCTTGCGAGACAGGTCGCCTCTGGCAACCGCCGTTGTGACGTCGGCAATGTTGCGGACCTGGCCGGTCAGGTTCGAAGCCATGGAATTCACAGAGTCGGTCAAGTCTTTCCACGTACCGGCAATGCCCGGCACCCGGGCCTGGCCCCCGAGCTTGCCCTCGGTGCCGACTTCGCGGGCCACGCGCGTGACTTCCGAGGAGAATCCGTTGAGCTGGTCGACCATCGTATTGATGGTTTCCTTCAGCTCCAGGATTTCTCCCTTGGCGTCGACGGTGATCTTGCGCGAAAGATCGCCGCGCGCGACGGCGGTCGTGACGGTTGCGATATTGCGGACCTGCTCCGTCAGGTTGGTCGCCATGGCATTGACGGAATCCGTCAGGTCCTTCCACGTACCGGCGACTCCTGGGACGACCGCCTGGCCGCCCAGGCTGCCGTCGGTACCCACTTCGCGCGCCATACGGGTGACTTCAGAGGCAAACGATCGGAGCTGGTCGACCATCGTGTTGATGGCTTCCTTGAGCAGCAGGATCTCGCCACGCACGTCCACGGTAATTTTCTTGGAAAGATCGCCATTGGCCACGGCGATGGTGACGTCCGCGATATTCCGAACTTGCGCTGTGAGATTCCCGGCCATCTGGTTCACTGACTCTGTCAATTCCTTCCAGACGCCCGACACCCCGCGAACCTTCGCCTGACCGCCGAGCTTTCCCTCGGTACCAACCTCGCGGGCCACCCGCGTCACTTCGGAAGTGAACACGGACAGCTGCTCGATCATGGTGTTGACGAGCTTGGCCGAGCGGAGAAACTCACCTCTCAACGGTCGTCCGTCCACTTCCAAATCCATGGATTGGCCGAGATCGCCCTTCGCCACCGCACCGATCGTCCGGGCCACCTCGGTCGTGGGTCGGACCAGGTCGTCCAAGAGGGTGTTGATCGAGTCAACTTTTTCGGCCCATTCGCCGACTGCCCCCGGAAGGCTAATCCGCTGCTTGAGCCGTCCCTCTTTACCCACGGTGACGCTCAGCCGAGCCACTTCCCGGGAGATACGCCTTTCGTGAGCAACCGTTTGGTTAAAGGCTTCGGCGATACGTCCGTCGACGCCAGGCCAATCCGCCGGCAGCCTCACCGAAAAATCGCCGTCCCGAAAGGCCACCATGGCCATAAGTAGCTGCCGCGAGCGCGCTGCGGCCGTGTCATCCCCGGTGCCGTTCCCCTTGTGGGCTCGAGAGAATTGCTTGCGGGATGCTCTAATCGTCGTTTCGGTCATGGTCCCCCACATCAACAGAGAAAGCACATACATCCATCTAGAAAACGAGAACCAACCGGTCAGCCCTGCGATGCTTGTCAGGAGGGCAATTCGCATTGGTAGGCGGAATCGTCTTGGGAAATGGAACCTGTGGACTGTCTGGAGAAGTTTATCGGCTCACGGAAGGCGGTGTTTACGTCACAAGATGGACGGACGACCCGCGCGCGGCGAACGATAGGCCCGCAACTCCCCGCACGAGCGAGGCTGGCGGCCGCATAAAAACCCCCTTCAAGGCCCTAAACGCTCCGAAGAGGCCTTGGTTCCAACGGGATTCTTGGTTTTTTTCCCGATCCTCTAGCGCCGGGAATCGATCGAAGCCCTGTTGCAAGCGTGAAGCGCACTATCAGTTTGTCTGAAGTCGGATGGTTAGGAGGCGGAAAAGCCACCCGCCCGCCCCACGGCTCTAGTCGGCTTTGGTCCGACAGGCGACCTCCAGCACATTTGGGGTAACGCCCCAAGGGAGCGGCAATATCCCTGGGCGCGTTTCAAGATTGGCTCGGTGGAGCGAAAACATGGATCGACAAGCCGAAGTCGAACGCATCGCCACTGCCGAGCAACACATCACGAAGCAACGACTTTTAATTGATAATTTGCGGGCGGACGGGATCGATCACGAAAGTTGCGGAGGAAATGCTCACGGGCTTCGAGCACAATCTTAAGACGCTGCGTGAGCATCGAGAGATAATTGTCAAAACGATCGAGCAGATCGACAACGGGCTGGCTTGATTCACTGGACGTCGCTGGTCCGACCG
>Ga0207678_10005495_pt1 | contig 11327 bp, 8 predicted proteins | sample KBSC63metaG_FD_184319 | JGI IMG/M metagenome (GOLD analysis project Ga0207678, IMG submission 184319) | Corn rhizosphere microbial communities from Kellogg Biological Station, Michigan, USA - KBS C6-3 metaG (SPAdes) (version 2) | ecosystem: Host-associated > Plants > Roots > Rhizosphere > Soil ...
CTGGCCGACGGCACCATCGATTGCGTGGCCACCGACCACGCCCCGCACCCGGTGGAGGCCAAGGAGTCGGAGTGGGCCGAGGCTGCGTTCGGCATGACCGGGCTTGAGACCGCCCTGCGGGTGGTGCACCGGGCGATGGTCGACACCGGGCTGCTGGACTGGGCCGGGGTGGCGGACCGGATGTCGGTCCGGCCCGCCAGGATCGGCCGGCTGACCGGGCACGGCCACCCGCTGACCCAAGGTGCGCCCGGTCACCTCACCCTGTACGACCCGGCGGCGCCCGCCGAGGCGGTCACGCCGGCCGGGGCGTCCAAGAGCCGGAACACGCCCTTCGCCGGGATGGAGCTGCCGGGCCGGGTCGTCGCCACCTTCCTGCGCGGCGTCCCGGCCGTGCTCGACGGAAAGCTGGCCTGAACCATGACACACCCGGCCCTGCTCGTCCTGGAGGACGGCACGACGCTGCGCGGCACCGCGTTCGGCGCGGACGGCGAGACATTCGGTGAGATGGTCTTCAACACCGCGATGACCGGCTACCAGGAGACGCTCACCGACCCGTCGTACTGCCGGCAGATCGTCGCGATGACCGCGCCGCACATCGGCAACACCGGCGTCAACGAGGAAGACCCCGAATCCCGCCAGGCCTGGGTGAGCGGCTACGTGGTGCGTGAGCCGGCCCGGCTGGCGTCGAGCTGGCGGGCCACCAGGGACCTGGATGCCTACCTGCGCGCCGAGGGGGTGACCGGGATCGCCGTCCGCGGCACCAGGCTGCTGACCCGGCGGGTGCGCGAGCGGGGAGCCATGCGCGCGGCGATCAGCACGGTGGAGACCAGCCCGGACAAGCTGCTCGACCGGGTCTTGGCCAGCCCGGAGATGACCGGCGCTGACCTGGCCCGGGTGGTGAGCACACCAGAGCCGTACACCGTCCGCCCGCAGGGACAGGCCAGGTACCGCGTGGTAGCGGTCGACCTGGGCATCAAGGCGTCCACGCCGCGCAACCTCGCGGACCGGGGCTGCGAGGTCCTGGTGCTGCCCGCGACCAGCAGCGCCACCGACATCCTGGCCGCCTCGCCGGACGGGGTGTTCTTCAGCAACGGCCCCGGCGACCCCGCCGCGGCCGGGTACGCGGTGGACGCGATGCGCGGCGTACTCGGCGCGGGCGTCCCGGTGTTCGGCATCTGCCTGGGCAGCCAGATCCTCGCCCTGGCGCTTGGCCTGGGCACCTACAAGCTCCGCTACGGCCATCGCGGCGTCAACCAGCCGGTGCTGGACCTGGCGACCGGGCGGGTCTACATCACCAGCCACAATCACGGCTTCGCCGCCGCCCTCCCCGTAGAACGGAAAGGCCTGGAACCGAACGATCCGGAGGAACCACACGTTTCCGCGGAAACGCAGGGGCCTTCCACCTGGGCGCACGTCCCGGCACGGGCCCGCCAGCCGTTCGAGACGCCGTTCGGCCCGGCGGCGGTCAGCCACGTCAACCTCAACGACGGCGTGGTCGAGGGCCTGCGCCTGCTCGAGCGCCCGGTGTTCAGCGTGCAGTACCACCCGGAAGCCGCACCAGGACCGCACGACGCCGCCGACCACTTCGACCACTTCTGCGCCCTGCTTGAGCGCGCCCGGTGAGGGCGACCCGGCAATATGTCTGCAGTTTGCAGAGCCGTACCGAAACGGGGGTGAGCGGTGCCGAGGCGTGAAGACCTGAAGTCGGTGCTGGTGATCGGGTCCGGCCCCATCGTCATCGGGCAGGGCTGCGAGTTCGACTACTCGGGCACCCAGGCGTGCCGCGTCCTGAAACAAGAGGGCATCCGGGTCAGCCTGGTCAACTCCAACCCGGCGACGATCATGACCGATCCGGAGTTCGCCGACGCTACCTACGTGGAGCCGATCACCACCGAGACGCTGGAGAAGGTCATCGCCATCCAGCGCCCGGACGCCGTGCTCCCCACCCTGGGCGGCCAGACCGCGCTGAACGCGGCCGTGGCCCTGCACGACCAGGGAGTACTGCACAAGTACGACGTCGAGCTGATCGGCGCGAGCATCGACGCGATCCGGGCCGGCGAGGACCGCGAGCGGTTCAAGGAGATCGTCACCGGGCTTGGCGCCGAGGTCCCGGCTAGCCAGATCTGCCACGACCTGGACGAATGCGTCGCCGTCACGCAGACCCTCGGCTACCCGGTCGTGGTCAGGCCCTCGTTCACCCTTGGCGGCCTCGGCTCCGGCATCGCGAAAACCGAGGCAGACCTCAGGCGCATCGCCGGGGCCGGCCTGGACGCGAGCCCGACCCACGAGGTCCTGCTGGAGGAGAGCATCCTCGGCTGGAAGGAGTTCGAGCTCGAGCTGATGCGCGACGTCAGGGACAACGTGGTCGTCGTCTGCTCAATCGAGAACATCGACCCGATGGGCGTGCACACCGGCGACTCGGTCACGGTCGCCCCGGCCATGACGCTCACCGACCGCGAGTACCAGCGGATGCGCGACACCGCCATCGCGATCATGCGCGCCGTCGGGGTGGATACCGGCGGCTGCAACATCCAGTTCGCGGTCGAGCCGCTTACCGGCCGGATGGTCGTGATCGAGATGAACCCGCGCGTCTCGCGCAGCAGCGCGCTCGCCTCCAAGGCCACCGGCTTCCCGATCGCCAAGATCGCGGCCCGGCTGGCCCTGGGGTACACCCTGGACGAGATCCCGAACGACATCACCGGCCAGACCCCGGCCAGCTTCGAGCCCGCGCTGGACTACGTGGTGGTCAAGGTGCCGAGGTTCGCGTTCGAGAAGTTCCCCGGCGCCGACACCGCGCTCACCACGCACATGAAGAGCGTCGGCGAGGCGATGGCCATCGGCCGGAGCTTCCCCGAGGCCCTGCAGAAGGCCCTGCGGTCGATGGAAAGTAACCATGGCCCGTTCGGCTTCAAGGACCCGCCCGGGGACGCCCAGGGCCTGCTCCGTGACTGCCGGACCCCGCACGACGGCCGGCTGGCCACCGTTCACCAGGCGCTGCGGGCCGGCGCCAGCCAGCACGATCTCGCCGGCGCGACCGGCATCGACCCCTGGTTCATCGAGCAGATCCACCACATCAACCAGGTCGCCGAGCAGGTGCGGCAGGCGCCGGCGCTGGACGCCGGGACGCTGACCGCGGCCAAGCAGAACGGCTTCTCCGACGCGCAGATCGCCGAGCTGCGCGGGACCACCGAGACCGTCATCCGCGAGATCCGCTGGGGCCTCGGGGTGCGGCCGGTGTACCACGCGGTGGACACCTGCGCCGCCGAGTTCGCGGCGCGCACGCCGTACCTCTACTCGACCTACGACGACGAGAGCGAGGTGCCGCAGGGCAGCACGCCCAAGGTGATCATCCTCGGCAGCGGGCCGAACCGGATCGGCCAGGGCATCGAGTTCGACTACGCCTGCGTGCACGCGTCGTTCGCGCTCGCCGACGCGGGCTACGAGACCGTGATGGTCAACTGCAATCCGGAGACCGTGTCCACCGACTACGACACCTCGGGCCGGCTGTACTTCGAGCCGCTCACCCTGGAAGACGTGCTCGAGGTGGTCCACGCCGAGCGGCAAAGCGGCCCGGTCAAAGGCGTGATCGTGCAGCTCGGCGGGCAGACCCCGCTCGGGCTGGCCCGGGCGCTCGAGGCCGCCAGGGTGCCGGTGGTGGGTACCTCTCCGGAGGCCATCCACCTGGCCGAGGACCGCGGCGCGTTCGCCCGGGTACTGGAGCGGGCCGGGCTGACCGCCCCCCGGCACGGAACCGCCACCACCGAGGCGGAAGCGGTCAGCATCGCCCGCGAGATCGGCTACCCGGTGCTGGTGCGGCCCTCCTACGTGCTCGGCGGGCGGGGCATGGAGATCGTCTACGACGACGCCACGCTGCGGTCGTACGTGGCCCGGGCGACCGTCGTCAGTCCCGGCCACCCGGTGCTGATCGACCGGTTCCTCGACGACGCGATCGAGATCGACGTCGACGCGCTCTACGACGGGTCCGAGCTCTACCTCGGCGGGGTCATGGAGCACATCGAGGAGGCCGGCATCCACTCCGGGGACTCCGCCTGCGCGCTGCCGCCGATCACCATCGGCCGCGGCGACGTGGCGCAGGTCCGCGCGGCCACCGAGGCGATCGCCCGCGGCGTCGGCGTGCGCGGGCTGCTGAACGTGCAGTACGCGCTGGCCGGGGGAGTGCTGTACGTACTCGAGGCCAACCCGCGGGCCTCGCGCACGGTCCCGTTCGTGTCCAAGGCCACCGCGATTCCGCTGGCCAAGGCCGCGGCGCGGATCATGCTGGGCGCCAGCATCGCCGACCTGCGCGCCGAGGGCATGCTCCAGGCCCACGGTGACGGCGGCACGCTTCCGCTGGACGCGCCGGTCGCGGTCAAGGAGGCGGTGCTGCCGTTCGGCCGGTTCCGCGATCCGGCCGGGCAGGGCGTGGACACCGTGCTCGGCCCGGAGATGCGCTCGACCGGCGAGGTGATGGGAATCGACGCGGTGTTCGGCACCGCGTACGCGAAAGCCCAGGCGGCGGTGTACGGGTCGCTGCCGGTCCAGGGGCGGGCGTTCGTCTCGGTGGCCAACCGGGACAAGCGGTCGATGATCTTCCCGGTCAAGCGCCTTGCCGACCTGGGCTTCGAGATCTGGGCCACCGAGGGAACCGCGGAGGTGCTGCGCCGCAACGGGGTTCGTGCCAAGATCGTGCGAAAGCACGGAGACGGCCCAGGCCCTGACGGCGAGCCGACCGTGGTGACGCGGATACTCGCCGGTGAGGTGGACCTGATCGTGAATACGCCGTTCGGCAGCCCAGGACAATCGGGCCCGCGCCTGGACGGCTACGAGATCCGCACCGCCGCGGTCCGCCGCGGCATCCCGTGCGTTACCACGGCCGCCGGATTGGCCGCCGCCGTGCACGGGATCGAGGCCATCATCCGCGGTGAGGTGGGCGTCCGGTCGCTCCAGGAGCACGCCGCCCAGATAATGCAGCCCGTCGCGCGCCCTGCGGGACGCTTATGGCCCCAGTGCAGATCCGGGGCACCGTGCTGACCTTGCGGCGGGTTGACGCCTATCACGCGCTGACGCTGGTCGCGCCCGCCATCGCGACCAAGTTCCGGCCCGGACAGTTCATCACGATCGCGGTCGGCGGCCCGGAGACCTCCCTGCTCGGGCGGCGTGCCTTCGCAGTGCACGACGTGCGCCCCGACCACGGCGGCACGGTGGAGTTCGTGTTCGAGGCCCGCGGGCCGGGCACGCGCTGGCTGGCCGAGCGCCGCGCCAGGGACGTGCTGGACACGGTGGGACCGCTCGGCCGGCCATTTCCCATCCCGAAGGACCGGTTGAGCTGCCTGCTGCTTGGTGTCGGCTACGGCAGCGCGCCGCTGTTCGCCCTGGCGGCGCGGCTCAAAGAACGCGGTTGCAGCATCGACTACCTGCTCGGCGCCCCGAGCGCCGACCGCGTGTTCGGCGCGCTGACCGCGCGCAGGAACGGGCGCAGCGCGGCGGTGGCGACGACCGACGGCTCGTTCGGCGCCCGCGGCCCGGTCACCGGCCTGATGGAACAGATCATCCGCGAGGCGCGCACCGACGTCATCTACGCGAGCGCGCCGGTGCCGGTGCTGCGCGAGGTCACCGCGATCGCCAGCCGGTACGACATCCCGGTCCAGGCGTCGGTGGACGTGCCCATGGCCTGCGGGACCGGAGTGTGCATGGGGTGCGTGCTGCCGGTGACCGGCACCGACGGGATCACCAGGATCGTCCGCTCCTGCGTGGACGGGCCGGTGTTCCGCGCCGACCTGATCCGCTGGGACGACATCGGCACGATCCCGTTCGACGCCCTCGGCGCCCCAGGCTGGAAGCCGATGGAATCGCGCTATGCCGGCTGACATGAGGGCCAGGCTCGGCCAGACCGAACTGCCCAACCTGGTGCTCGCCGCGGCCGGCTGCGCGGGCGCGGGCCGTGAGCTCGCCCAGTTCATCGACGTGGCCAGGGTCGGCGCGCTGATCAGCAAGTCGATCATGGCCGAACCTCACACCGGCAACCCGGCCCCCCGGCTGGCCGAGACGCCGAGCGGCCTGCTGAATTCGGTGGGCCTGCAGAACCCGGGCATCGACGCCTTCCTGCAGCGCGACCTGCCCTGGCTGCTGTCCCGCGGCGCCCGGGTGGTGGTCTCGATCGCCGGCCAGACCATCCGCGAGTACGCCGGGCTGGCCGCCAGGCTCTCCGACACGGCCGGGGTCACGGCCATCGAGGTCAACCTGTCCTGCCCCAACGCCGAGGACGCCGGGCAGTCGTTCGCACTCGACCCGCAGCGGGCGGGCAGCGTGATCGCGGCGGTCCGCGGCAGCGCCAGGTACGACATCCCGGTCTTCGCCAAGCTGTCCCCGGACGTGACCGACATCGTGGCGGTGGCCAGCGCCTGCGTCGCGTCAGGGGCGGACGGCCTGTCGCTGATCAACACGATGCTCGGTATGGTCATCGACCCGGTCACCGTGCGCCCGGTGCTGGCGGGCCGGTACGGCGGCCTGTCCGGCCCGGCCATCAGGCCGGTAGCCGTGCGGTGCGTGTGGCAGGTGAGGGCGGCGTTCCCGGCCGTGCCGATCATCGGGACGGGCGGCGTGCGTACCGGCCGGGATGCCCTGGAACTGCTGCTCGCGGGCGCGTCGATGATCGCGGTCGGCACGGAGATCATGCACGACCCGTCGGCGTGCTCGCGCGTGCTGAAGGAACTGGAAGAGGAACTGGCGGCCCTCGGAGCGGACCGGGCCGCGGACGTGACCGGGCAGGCCCACGGGACGCACGGCCGGTTTTCTCGCGGTCCGGCCAGGCCGGCCTAGACGACCCAGCCTAGATGACACAGCGTGGATGGCACAATGTAAGCGATAAACAGCAATACGTAGCAGGGTGGATCGATCCAGCCAGACTCAGCCAACGGAGAGGAGTATGCCCGTGAGCAAGCCGGCGCCGGTGGCTGTCGCGCTTGACGCGCCCGACCTGGAGACGGCCGCGCGATGGGCCGCGCTGGTCACGCCGCACGTGAGCACCGTCAAGGTCGGGCTCGAGCTTTACCTGCGGTACGGGCCCGATGTCGTCGCCACGGTGCGGGGCGCAAGCCGCGTCTCGGTGTTCCTCGACCTGAAGCTGCACGACATCCCGGTCACGGTGGCCGGAGCCGCGCGAGCGGTCGCACGGCTGCGCCCGGAGGTGCTGACCGTGCACGCGGCCGGCGGCGCCGACGTCGTCCGCGCCGCCGTCGAGGCGGCGCCGGGCACGATGGTGGCGGCGGTTACCGTGCTCACCTCGCTCGGCGACGACGATCTCGGCCGGATCGGGCTCAGCGGCCCGGTGCCGGACGCGGTGTTGCGGCTGGCCGTGCTGTCGGTGGAGGCCGGCGCGCAGGGCCTGGTCTGCTCCCCGCGCGAGGTCTCGGCCGTGCGGGCCGAGGTCGGCGACGATGTGACGCTCATTACGCCGGGTGTACGGCCGGCCGGCAGCGAGGCAGACGACCAGGCGCGGGTGGCCACACCGGAGGAGGCGCTGCTGGCCGGCGCGGACCTGCTGGTGATCGGCCGCCCCATCACCCGGGCATCCGATCCCGGCGCCGCCGCCGCGGCCATCGCCGCGTCGCTGCGGCGGGTGGCCATCGCGCGGTAGTTTCTACTCGTGACCTGGGGTGACGTTCGGCTTACCCAGCGAGTATGATGCGGGGCGGGAGCCTTCGCGAGGCAGGGATAGAAATCAGCGTCACAGTTGAGACTCACGTCGCCGAATATGCTCCGGGTTACCCCGGCGGCGTAGTGAGATGAGTAGACGATGTCAGCCGAATCCGTGACGCGCCGGGCGGATACCCGACCTGCGGGGCGATATGCCCTAGGCTGGTGCGCGGAGGCCGTGACTGCGGGGATATCACCACGTGAGACCCCTAACCGGGGTGGGGGACGCGGCTTGATAGCTCTAAGTAATAAAGCGCTTACAGAGAGTAATATATTTCAATTTGTAATGACGTAAGCGGCAGTTTGCGTTGCATAAAGGGTACGTGATTGGCTAGTTTCCCCTCCCGACAAACCTTTTTCCAACGAAACCCGAGGTGACCCCGAGTGGCTCTTCCTCCCCTCACTCCCGAAGAACGTGCGGCTGCCCTGGAGAAGGCGGCCAGAGCACGCAAAGAACGCGCCGAGGTGAAGAACCGCCTCAAGCGCGGGGCCACGTCCTTGTCCGACGTCATCAAGGAAGGCACAACTGATGACGTGATTGGCAAGATGAAGGTCTCCGCTCTGCTCGAATCCCTGCCGGGCGTAGGCAAGGTCCGGGCAAAGCAGATCATGGAAAGGCTTGGCATCGCGGAATCGCGCCGTGTGCGCGGGCTGGGTACCAACCAGCGCTCCGCGCTTGAGCAAGAGTTCGGTGCCGATATCTGAGCAACGCGGCAGGCGGCCTAGTCCCTCCGGCGCCGCGGTCGCGAGCCCGGTGCATTCGCGGCTGACCGTGCTCTCCGGGCCCTCCGGGGTCGGGAAGAGCACGGTCGTCGCGGAACTCAGCAGGACGTGTCCGCAGATCTGGATTTCCGTGTCGGTGACGACACGCCGCCCGCGCCCGGGGGAAGTCGACGGGCGTCAATATCACTTTGTCGATGACGACGAGTTTGACCGGCTGATCGCTAGCGGGGCGCTGCTCGAGTGGGCGCGGTTCGCGGGCAACCGGTACGGCACGCCGCGCGAGCCGCTCAACGCCAAGCTCGAGGCGGGCGTGGCCTGCCTGCTCGAGATCGACCTAGCCGGGGCGCGCCAGGTCAAGCGCGTGGTGCCGGACGCCCGCCTGGTGTTCCTGGCTCCTCCGTCCTGGGAGGAGCTGGTGCGCAGGCTCACCGGGCGCGGCACCGAGCCCGCCGAGGTGCTGGAACGCAGGCTGGCGGTCGCCAGGGAAGAACTCGCGGCGGCCGATGAGTTCGAGGTCACGCTGGTAAACACATCCGTCCAGGACGTATGCCGCCAGCTGGTAGCCTTGATCGAGGATTGTGACGATCGATCTTTAAACTTCGCTTTACCAGTACGGAAGGCAGAACGTGGCAGGCACTCAGGCCCACCAGGCCGCCGACGGCATCATCAACCCGCCGATCGACGAGCTCCTTGACGTCGTGGACAGCAAGTACCGGCTGGTGATCATGGCCGCGAAGCGCGCACGGCAGATCAACGCCTACTACTCGCAGCTCGGAGAGGGCCTGCTCGAGTACGTCGGGCCGCTGGTGGAGACCCGCAGCCAGGAGAAGCCGCTGTCCATCTCGCTCCGCGAGATCAAGGAGCACATGCTCAACGTCGAGGCCATCGAGGGCTGACGGGGCGTCAGGGTTCCATGTCTTCCCGCGTCGTCCTCGGCGTCGGCGCGGGTATCGCGGCGTACAAGTCATGCGAGCTGCTCAGGCTTTTGACCGAATCCGGGCATCAGGTCCGGGTCGTGCCGACCCCCGACGCGCTCCGGTTCGTCGGCGAGGCCACCTGGGCCGCGCTGTCCGGCCAGCCGGTGACCACTGACGTGTGGACCGGCGTGTCCGAGGTGCCGCACGTCCGGATCGGGCAGGATGCCGACCTGGTCCTGGTCGCGCCCGCCACCGCCGACCTGCTGGCCCGGGCTGCCGCCGGGATGGCCGGGGACCTGCTGACCGCTACCCTGCTCACCGCGCGTTGCCCGGTGCTGTACGCCCCGGCCATGCACACCGAGATGTGGGAGCACCCGGCCACCCAGGCCAACGTGGCGCTGCTGCGCCGCCGCGGCGCCATCGTCATGGAGCCCGCGGTCGGCCGCCTGACCGGCCGGGACAGCGGGCCCGGGCGGCTGCCGGAACCGGCCGGGATTTTCGCCGTCGCGACCAGGCTGCTGGCCCGCGGCGCCGTGGGTCCTTGGACGGCCGACCTGGCTGGCCGCCGCGTGGTGATATCGGCCGGCGGAACCCGAGAGGAGATCGACCCGGTCCGGTTCATCGGGAACTGGTCGACGGGGACGCAGGGGTACGCACTGGCCAGCACGGCAGTGGCTCGCGGCGCCGAAGTCACCGTGGTAGCGGCCAACGTGGCGCTGCCCGACCCGGCCGGGACCAAGGTCACCCGGGTGGTCTCGGCACGCGAGATGCACGACGCCGTGCTGGCCGCCGCCGAGACCGCCGACGCGGTCGTGATGGCCGCCGCGGTGGCCGACTACCGCCCGGCGGCGCGCAGCGCGGCGAAGATCAAGAAGGACGGCCAGCCGCCGGAACCGCTGCGGCTGACCGAGAACCCGGACATCCTGGCTGGGCTGGCCACGGCGCGGAAGGCGCGGGAGGCCGCCCGTTCGGCCCATGATCCCGAACGGGCCGGGCTCGTGCCCCCGCCTCCGGCACATCAGGTTCTGGTCGGGTTCGCCGCCGAAACCGACACCTCGCCGGAACAGGCCCGGGCTAAGCTGGAGCGAAAGGGCTGTGACCTGCTCGTCGTCAATCCGGTGGGGAACGGGCTCGGGTTCGGCACGCCGGATAACGAGGCGGTCGTCTACGGCGCCGACGGGACCGTCACGCCGGTCTCGCGCGGGCCCAAGGAAGCCCTGGCCGACGTGGTGTGGGATCTAGTCGCCGTCAGGCTGAGCGAATCGCCCGCTGACGGCTAAACTCACCGCAGTCCAGGATAAACTCACCGCAGTCACCCAGAGCGAGGGGAGAGCCCAAAGTGGCGCGTCGTCTTTTTACCTCCGAATCGGTTACGGAGGGCCATCCTGACAAGATGGCCGACCAGATCAGCGATGCCATCCTGGATTCCATGATCAAGGATGATCCGGGCAGCCGTGTGGCGGTGGAGACCATGATCACCACGGGCCAGGTGCACGTCGCGGGGGAGGTCACCACCCAGACCTACGTCGACATCCCGGGCATCATCAGGGACAAGATCCTCGAGATCGGCTACGACTCCTCGGCCAAGGGGTACGACGGGGCGTCCTGCGGCGTGTCGGTCTCGATCGGCTCTCAGTCGCCGGACATCGCCCAGGGCGTGAACGACGCGTTCGAGTACCGGGAGGGTGAGGGCACCGACGAGCTTGACCGGCAGGGCGCGGGGGACCAGGGGCTGATGTTCGGCTACGCGTGCCGCGAGACCCCTGAGCTGATGCCGCTGCCGATCATGCTGGCGCACAAGCTCGCCCGCCAGCTGTCCCAGGTGCGCCGCGCGGGGACCGTGCCGTACCTGCGGCCGGATGGCAAGACCCAGGTGACGATCGAGTACCAGGGGGACACCCCGGTGCGACTGGACACCGTGGTGGTCTCCACGCAGCACGCGCCCGACATCAACCTTTCCGAACTGCTCGCCCCCGACATCAGGGATTATGT
>Ga0207678_10005496_pt1 | contig 11327 bp, 11 predicted proteins | sample KBSC63metaG_FD_184319 | JGI IMG/M metagenome (GOLD analysis project Ga0207678, IMG submission 184319) | Corn rhizosphere microbial communities from Kellogg Biological Station, Michigan, USA - KBS C6-3 metaG (SPAdes) (version 2) | ecosystem: Host-associated > Plants > Roots > Rhizosphere > Soil ...
CCACCCCTGGCCTGATGACCCCGAACCGCCGGTCACCGGAGAGATCGTGCGACGTCGCTCAGTTCGTCACGGAGCCAGATGTGTTCCGGGTCGGCGGCGTTCCTGGGGTGCCAGTACATGGTCTCGTACAGGGACACCTCGGTCTCGAGGGGAATCGCGCGCAAGCCGATCTTCCGTCCGAACAGCTCGTAGAGCCGTGATTGGACGAGTGTGATCATCGGCGTGTCCGCCACCAGGCACATCCGTGCGCTGAAACTTCCCGCGGTGACAGCCGGGACAGCACCTGCTTCGATGTCGAACACTTCCAGGCTGTGCTGGGTGCCGGCGTCCGCGTCCGCGACCGCCACGAACTTGTCGGTGAACAGGTGGCGGCTGTGGTAGTTCGCCTTTCCCGGTGGCAACAGCGATCTCGGTGCGATGAGGAGGTCGCATTCGTCATCGTCCAGTGAGGAAAGGATGTCTTCGCCGGGCGGGATGATCTTCAGTGACACGTCCGGTGCGGAAGTCCGCAGCGATTGCAGAAGTGGCTTGATCAGGATGATCGAGACGTAGTCACTGGTCGCGATGGTGAACGTGCGACCGGCCGGGCGGTGCTTCGACGTGCTGCGGCTGCCCAGTGCCGTACGCATGGCGTCGACGGCGCGGTTGACCGGCTCGACCAAGGCAGCGCCGAACGGTGTCAGCTTCATGCCCCGTCCGTCCCGCGTCAGCAACGGATCGCCGAAGTGACGTCGCAGCCGGGCCAAGGACCCGCTCATGGCCGGCTGGGTGACGCCGGTTCGCTCCGCCGCGCGCGTGACGTTCGCCTCGACGAGGAGGACCTGCAACGGGATGAGCAGGTTGAAGTCGATCTTGTGCAGCGGATCCTGGGCAAAGCCCGCCGCTTCCGGCAACCGGGTGACGTCGAGACGGCGGGTAACGGCGTGACCGTGTGACAGATTGATGGCGTTCGTCAGCAAAGTCCCGCGGCGATCGTCGTTGTACGAGGGCACTTTTCCAGCTTGCGCGCTCAGGGAGGCGGCCCGCCGGGACGATGACCGCCATGGCACTTATGGCCGGACTTTCTGCCCGTTGGTGCATGACCGGCCGCCAACCGGCGTCCGGACACGGCGCGGACGCCGCCGAGGTTGCGACGGACGGCCGATGCGGTACCGGCAAAGCCGGTGTACGGCTGGGTGTGCGGGGCAGATCGTGACGTCGCCACTGTCCCGGTAGGACTCGAGCCGTTGGAGTAGTCGTCACGAGCATGTGGCCGGACGTCATCCTCGCCCGGAACCTTCGTGCGGCAAAGCTGCCCTGAATACTCTCGTCCGCGCCGCCGCCCAAGACCGCCGGGCCGTCGGGTGTAGAAGGTGGTGGGGGCGGTGACGGCGGGGAGCGGGGGCGCTGTGGAGCGGACTACGTGTTGCGTCGTGGGCGGTGGCCCGGCGGGCATGGTGCTGGGGTTGCTGCTCGCGAGGGCTGGGGTCGAGGTCACGGTGCTGGAGAAGCATGAGGACTTCCTGCACGACTTCCGCGGTGACACCGTGCATCCGGCGACCCTGCAGCTGCTCGACGAGCTGGGGCTGGGGGAGCGGTTCGCGCGGTTGCCCCAGACGCGGATCACCGACGTGGTCCTGCCGGACGGCGCCGGCGGGGTGCGGAGGATCGGTGATTTCGGTGCGTTGCGCAGGTGGGGCGTGCGGCACCCGTATGTGGCGATCGTTCCCCAGTGGGACCTGCTGGACCTGCTCGCGGACGCGGGGCGGGCGGAACCGGGCTTCCGGCTCGAAATGGGGACCGCGGCGACCTCGCTGATCCACGAGGGCGGCCGGGTTGCCGGGGTCCGTTACCGCACGAGCGGCGAGGAGACCGAAGGCGAGATCCGGGCGGAGCTCACGGTGGCGTGCAACGGCCGGCATTCGGTGTTGCCGTCGGCGGCCGGGCTGGGGGTGACCGAGTTCGACGTTCCGTTCGACACCTGGTGGTTCCGGCTCTCGCGTCGCGAAGGCGAGCAGGTCGAACAGCTGACCCGGCGGCCGGGCCGGGGACGTTTCGCGATCGTCATCCCTCGGGAGGGCTACTTCCAGATCGGGTACGTCGCCCGCAAGGGCACCGACGGCCGGCTGCGGGCCCGCGGCATCGACGCGTTCCGGCGTGACGTGGCCGAACTCCTCCCGGAGTACGCCGACCGGGTCGGCGAGCTGGTCTCGATGGACGACGTCAAGCTTCTCGATGTCCGGCTGAACCGGCTGCGCCGATGGCATGTCGAGGGCTTGCTGTGCATCGGGGACGCCGCGCACGCCATGTCGCCGGTCGGGGGCGTGGGCATCAACCTCGCCGTCCAGGACGCCGTCGCGACCGCGTCCTTGCTGGCCGGGCGGCTGCGGCGGGGTGCGGTGCGCGGGACCGACCTCGCCCGGATCCGGCGGCGCCGGTTGCCGTCACTGCTGCTGGTGCAGGCCTTGCAGCGGATCATGCACACCGACCTGGCCGGCCCGATCGTGTCCGGGAGGCAAGCGGGCCCGCCGGGCTGGATCATGACCGCGGCGCAGTGGCTGCCGATCCTCCGGACGTTGGCGGTGTATCTCGTCGGCGTGGGGCTGCGACCGGAGCGAGCTCCGGCGTCGGCCAGACGCGGCGTCACGCCGGAAGATCGGTTCGTTGCCTGACCGGACGACCGAAGCCGGTGCGGCGGCCGTCCCCGTCCTCACGCCCGTGTTCCACCCCGGGGAGTCACGGCAACGTTTCGGGTGATCCCCACGGAATCTCGAGCGCAGTCCGCAGTCCGCAGCCCGGCGACCGCGTCCTTCCCGATGCGCTCGGCCAGAGCGGCCTCGAGTCGCGCCAGCATCTCGATCGTCTCCGCGCGCCGCCGCCGGCCGGCCGGTGTCAGGCGGACCAGCTTTTCGCGGGCCGCCTCGTCCTCGGCCGCCAGGGTGTCGATCAGGGCGGTGCGGAACCACGTGTGGGCTCGCCACAGCAGCCGCGCCAGCGGCTCGGGTTCCGGCGGAGGGGAGGGCATGTGGATGGCTTCCGTTCGTCGTGGCATGGACGGAGTCGTGGGATCTCGTCTGGCCGCTCCCGGCCCGGATCCGATCGCTGCTCGAGGACGTGGGCGAAGGCAGGCTCGCCGACATGGACGCGAACGGCATCGATGTGCAGTTGCTTTCGATGCGGCTGCAACCGGCATGGGACGAGGTCGATCCCGCGGCGGGAACGAAGGTCGTGCGGGCCTTCAACGAGACCGCGGCCAAGGCTGTCGAGGCGCACCCCGGCCGGTTCGCGCTGTTCGCCGCAGTGCCGCTGCACGACGGCGAGGCCGCGGCCGCGGAGCTGGAGCACGCGGTGCGGAACCTGGGGGCAAAGGGGGCGATGACCGGGACCCGGATGGCGAACTGCTTCCTGTCCGGCGAAGGGAGCCGGCCGCTCTGGGAGATGGCGCAAAGTCTCGGGGTGCCCGTCTACGTGCACCCGGAAATGCCGCCCAAGGCGATCTACGACACCTACTGTGCGGGTCTCGGTCCGGCTCTGGGCGCCGGGCTGGCGAGCGGCGGCTGGGGGTGGCAACGCGGAGCGGCTGCTGAAGCTCACGAGCTGAGCGGAGCCGCAGCTCACACCGGCACTCCGAGTAGCCGCGACGACACGCCTGGCGAAGGTGCTGCCGGGGGTTGTCCTGGTGAATGGACAGCTCCGAAGTTTTCCTGCGCTGTTTCCTGGATTGGCGCATGCGGGATCATCACTTCGGACGATGTTCATGCGGTCGGCGCCAGCTAACCTTTGTTTCGCCGAAGATTGTTTGGCTTGCTGCGCGTATTGGCTTTCTTCCGAACAAACAGGGATAGATGAGTGACATGATGATGAATCGTATTCAGGCTGCTGCGGAAAAGCTGGCCCCGGCCGGCGGAGGAATGCTGTCTCCGTTGGAGGTGACCACCGCGCAGACTCCGACGAGCTGTGAGGAGGCGGCGGCGTTGGCCTTGCTCACAGCCGCCCAGAGGGCGACCGACGCCAAGACGGCTTGGCACTGGTTCCATGTGTACAAGGCGCTGGTTACGAGCGCTGCCCACGGCGGGTTCGCCGAGGACGCGGATGGCACTTATCTGCTTGAAACGGGTAGTGACCTGTCGTTCGCCGATCTGGCGAGTATCAGGTCCCGTTTCTGAGCCGGCAGCTGCCACCCACGACTTCACCGGCGTCGTCAGGCAATGCCCGCCGCCGCCCTGTGTTCAAGCCGGTCGAAGTTCCCGCGCGATCATCCGGCGGCGATCGTCTCGTCGGCCTCGGCCTCGTCCGTCACCACGGGGCCGGGGTTCTTCGGGCCGCGCAGGGTGATGTAGACGAGCAGCGCGCCCATGACGGCGACGCCTGCCCACATGGCCTGCTGCCAGCCGTCGGCGAAGGACTGCTGGCGGCACGGACGATCTGCCGCGCGTGGGAGCCGGTGCTGCCCGAGACCTCGACGGCGTTGGCGATGCCTTCGCGGGCGGTGTCCGCGGCTCCCTGGGGGATGCCGTGCAGCCGGTCGTCAATTGCGCTGCGGTGGCCGGCGGACAGGAGCGCACCCAACATGGCGACGCCCAGCGCGGAGATCGGCCGCTACGCCCTGGGCGTGCTGCAGCGCCTTCGCGGCGCCGCCGCCGCGGAGCTCGCGGCGGAAGACCTCACCGCGCTCGACCGGCTGCTCGACACCGGCGGCCCGCACAGCATCCTGCGCCGTGACGACCTCGCGGTACGCACCGAGCGCACGGTCTGGGCCGCGCACCGCAACTGACGCCTTGTTCTCCGCATGGCAGCCGAGAACCCAGCTTGAGGCCACCGGGCGCATCCATGGCGAACTGGCTTCCCTCGACGTCGTCGCCGCAGGCATCGTCGGCGCCCTGCTCGCGGTACCGCCGCTCGCCGTCTCAGGTCGGGCGTGCGGAGCCGGACCGCTCGGCCGGATCCGGCTCGAGCGATCGAGGTGTACCACCCGCGGGGCCTCGGCGGTACACCTCGCGGCTCAGTTGCCGGCGGGTTCGGGGTCGGTGTTGCGTCGCCGGGCTTCGTGGAGCTGGTCTTCGAGGGAGATGATGCGGCAGGCGGCGTCGATGGCCGTGCCTTCGTCGACGAGTTGCCGTACTCGTGCGGCGATGCGCAGCTGGTGGCGGGAGTAGCGACGGTGCCCGCCGGCGGAGCGCTGTGGCGTGATCAGGCCGGCTTCGTCGAGGCTGCGCAGGAAGTTCTGGGTGGTGCCGAGCATCTCGGCGGCGCGGCCCATGGTGTAGCCGGGGTAGTGCTCGTCGTCGAACTTGTCGGCCGGTCTGGGCGTGGCCGGGTCGGGTTGGGCTGGGATCATTCCACCTCCACATCACAAGGGACCCCGGATGCCGTCACGGCACCCGGGGTCCCAGGGGTTTGGGTTTCACCATTGTCAACCGACGCGACCGCCGGCTTCCTGTACTCGCGTCCGGCGCAGAGGCCGATGACGCGGGGATCGCTGATTCGTAACCGAGAACCACCTGCCAATCTGATGGGACTGCGGTACCCGCGCGGCACTACTGCCCAGCCGCTGCGGGCGATCCAATGATGTGCCCTTTCCCTTCTCTTCCGTGTTTCCTTCTTGCCGGGTACTGCTGTTGCGGTCATCACCGGCTGGAACCCTTTCACTGATCGGCCCCAGCACGCGTGACACCGCCGACCACCGACCGGAACCCCTTACCTTGATCGGCCCCGGCCGCCTGGCTGTCACTCCATACTGCGATTTGTTCAACTGCGGGTACTGCTGATACTGCGAACCAACTGACTTCGCGGGTAGTTACGTCCTCTCCCGCGCCTGCTTGACTTTGTCTCTCTCGCTACAAGGAGGACTCTACACGCACCCGGCGCCGAATGTCTAACCCAGCCGCCATAGATTTGGTACGCGACCCGATCGGGGTACCCCCACCTCGCGGAGTCGCAGGTGAGCCCGGGGATGCCCCGGCGCACCCGGACAGGGAGGGACAGTGCGATGAGTGACCAGGTCGCCGGGCAGGAGCCGGCCGAGCTCGCCGCGGTGCGCAACCGCGAGGACTACGCCGACGCGCTCACGCGGCTGATCGATCGCGGTCGCCGGGAACGCTGCGTCGCCCTGCTGTCGGGCGCCGAGGCCTACGCCGTAGCCGAGCTGCTGGGCCAGTACGCCCAGCTCGACCCCACGGACAAACTGCACCAGCTCGCCGCCACCATGGCCAGCCGGATCTACAGCCGCCTCGGCGCTTGACCGCAGGCCGCTCCGGCGCGTGCCTCGGTGTTTCCGGTCACCGTGAGTGATGAAGGTAGGGCCGCAGCCGCTCCGCCAGCGACTTGCGGGTCGCGGCGGCCACCGGGCCGGGACTCTCCTGGCCGGTGGGCTGTCCGGCGACGGTGTCGGCGACGAACTGCGCGACCACGGCCGGGGGCGGCACGAGGTCGTCGCCGTGGTGCGCGATGACGACCGGGGCGTCGGCGGGGTCGGTTTCCACCGCGAGCGACCACCCGCGCCGCTCGCTCCACACCAGCATGACGTCGTGGTCGGGCCGGTCGCGCCAGCGCCGGGGCAGGCCGAGGTAGGCGGTGGCCGTGTCGCTGATTTCCACCGTGGTGCTCTCGGCCGGGACGCCGACTGCGGCCGCGACCGCCCGCACGTACTCGCCCAGGCCGCGTTCGAGGGTTCGGGTGTCGGGTTCGGGGTGCTCCATGCCCGCCACGCTAGAGGGCCGCCGATCGGCGTGCCGGGCGTCCTGCCGATCGGGCACGTGCCGAGTACGGATCGTGTTCGTGCAGCGCTGCTCGAAGCGCCATCGGCGGGTACGGCGCGGCCGCCGAGCCGATGCCGGCGGGGATCGCGCTCGCCAAGGGTTTCCGGCACGCCCACATCGGCTGGCTGTTCGAGCGGGAGAAGACCAACGCGCAGCGCTTCGCGCCGGACATGCGGGCTGATCAGGCTGTTCGAGAAGCTCGGCTGGGCCACCGACTTCCGCCGGCTCAGACAAACTTGCCGGCACCACCCGGACGGGAGGCCGCGGAGCGGAGCAGCCGGCCACGACGCGGGGTACGACCAGATCTTCCACAGCGGACGGCTGGTCGCCTTCACCCGGGGACAGCCGGCGGAGAAGAGCGTCGCGCCGACCCGCTCGCGGGACGCCGACCAGGAGCGCGATGCAAGCTGCCGCGGTGCCGCCTACGGAGGTCGAAGCCAAGACCCGCGGTCACGCCCCCTCGTCCGAGAGGTCAGGCGAGGCGGTGTCGGTGTCGGCGCCGGTGTCGGCGTGGCGTTCGGTGCGCCTGATCCCGTGCCAGTCCAGGCACAGCACAGTGGCGTCGTCCTGCAGGTGACCTTGGCATGCGTGCGTCACCGCCCTGGTCGCGGCCCGGACCACCTCTCTGGTGTGCAGCCGGCCGGTTTCCCGGAGCAGAGCGGGCAGGTCGGCGCCGGCCGCGTTGCGTTCGAACATGCCGTCGGTGAGCAGCACCAGCCGGTCACCGGGACGCAGGTCCAGCCGTTGCACCCGGTACGGGTACGCCCGGACGCCGAAGAGCAGGTCGGGCTTCAGCTCGATCGGCTCCACGACGCCGTCGCGCAGCAGGAGCGGTGGGGGATGTCCGGCGTTCACCAGTTCGACCCGGCCCGTTTGCAGGGCCACGCGCAGCAGCAGCCCGGTCGCCAGCGCCAGCTCGCCGTGGTCGAGCAGGGCCTGGTTGGCGTGCCGCGCCTGCTCAGCCAGGTCGCGACCGGCCCGGCGGGCGCCGCGCAGCGCACCGACCAGCAGGGTCGCGGTCAGTGCCGAGGCCACGTTGTGGCCGGCGGCGTCGGTGATCGACAGGTGCAGGGTCTCGCGGTCCAGGGTGTAGTCGTAGGTGTCGCCGCCGATGTCGTCGGCGGGCACCAGCGCACCGGCGATGGTGAACTGGGCCGCCTCGCAGCAGGACGCCGAAGGCAGCAGCTGGTGCTGGATCTCCGCGGCCAGGCTCATCGGAGTGGTGCGCCGGCCGGTGTGGTAGCGGTCGGTGAAGCGGCGATCGGTGACGATGACGTAGGCCAGCGCGTGTGCTGCCTGCCCCAGCTGGGTCAGCACCTCCGCGTCGCAGAAGGGCACGGTCATCTCCAGGACACCGACGCAGTCGCCGCGGTTGGTCACCGGCAGCACCGCCCGCACCCCGCCGTCGTGCTGCTCCTGCCACGGCCGCTGGGTGCGCAGCACCCTCTCGTAGACGCTGTTGCGCAGAGCGACCGGCTTCGGGGCGCGCCCGTCCGGGTCCCGCGCGGTCGAGGTCAGCCGCACCAGGTGTTCCTCGACGAGGTCGACCAGCAGGAAGGACACGTCGAAGGCGCCCAGCCGCTTCGCGAGGTCGCGCGCGACGACCTCGACCGATTCCACGGGCGGTGCGGTCTCGGCGGCCGCCAGCACGTCACCCCGTCCCAGCACCCCACCGTCCACCGCTACCTCCGATCACCCGGAACCCACCCAACCACAACATCACCCCCGCCCTGGCGCAAGACCGCCGGAGGCTCGCGCCTCGCGTGACCGGGCTGCGTCCACTGCCGTCTTCCCTCAAGCGTTCCGTTCGAACCCCGCCTCCACCAGCGGGACGTCCAGGGCGTCGATGCTCAGCACGAGCCCGCCGCCGCCTTCGGAGGGCACAGCGATACCGACGACGTCGCCGAGGTCGTCGAGCGCGGGCACTCCGGCGTAGTCAGCCGGGAGGGCGAGGCTCGTCCGGAACAGGCGCGCACCGTCCTCGGCCGTCTCGAAGCGGTTGACCACGCCGGTCAGCAACGTGCGGCCGTCCCCGTCCGCCGGGCCGGGCAGCCAGAGCTGGTCGCCGATGCGCAGGAGCGACGGGCGGCCGAGGGGCAGCGGAGTGGCGTCGAGGGGTGTCGCCAGCCGCAGGACGGCCAAGTCGCCGTTCGGTGCGGAGTGGACGCTCTCGACTGTGCCGGTGGCGGCTCCGGCGGTGACGACGAGCCTCTCGGCCTCCGCCGACCCGACCGCGACGACGTGCCGGTCGCTGATCAGGAACCCCAGCCTCGCCGGGGAAAGCTCGACCAGGCCGGCCGGCAGGCCACCTGGGCGCCGGGCGCCGGTGCGCCGCCGCAGGGCGCGGTAGCCCTCGGTGTCGCCGACCTCTGCCTGGCACTCCGCGTGACGGCGGACGTCTCCGGGCTCCGTGAGCGGTTCGGGCAGCTCGGCCAGCGCGGCCAAGGCGTCCTGGTACGCCCCGGCCGCGTGGTCGTTGCGGAACCGGCGCAGGGGATCGGGATCACTCATCGCCAGCCGGCTGAGGACAGCGCTCCAGCGAGCGACTTTCGCCGTCAGCGCCCGCAGCCGGTCCACCCGGGCACGCGTGTGTCCGAGCAGGCTCCCGGCTTCGGTGACGGCGGCCTGAAGGGCGTCCGCGGCGGGCGCGGGTCGCTCGGCGAGTTCGCTCGCGGCCGCCGCGGCCGTGCGCGCCGACTGCCGGGCGGATGCGAGGTCGAGCTCGGTCTGGTGGTCCTCGTTGAACATCTCGACGAGGGCTTCCCGCGTTTCGGTGTTCAGGGCGACGGCCGCGGGCCGGTGCGCGCTCTGCCGCTGCCGGAACTCCCGCCAAGACGTTTCGCTGTCGTCGTCGCCGATTTCGGCGGCGAGCGCGCGCAGGCTCGTACGCATGTCGTCGAGGTCGGTCCGCTGCTGCTCCCGCAGCCGCTGCTGCTCGTAGCGGCGGGTCAGGTTCCCGATCTCCGCGGGCGACAGCAGGGTGGTGTCGGCGACGCGGATCGATTTCTCCTGGCGGGTCCCCAGGTCGCGTGCGGTCACGTTGAGCACGCAGTCGGCGTCGAGGTCGAAGGTGACCTCGATCTGGGGGACGCCGCGCGGCGCGGGCGCGATGCCGGAGAGGACGAACTCGCCGATCTTCGATTCCCGCCCGAGCGAGCCGTTGAAGATCTGGACGTGCACCTCGGACTGGTTGTCGTGGTGGGTCGAGTAGATCTCGGACCGGCGGGTCGGGATGGTCGTGGTGCGCGGGATCAGCTCGGAGAAGTATCCCGTGCCGTCCTTGCCCGCCGCCTGGATCCCGAGGGCGAGGGGAGTGACGTCGAGGAGCACGATCTCCTTGATCGCACCGCTGCGCGTCGCGGCCAGCAGGGCCGCGCCGCCGGCGACGGCCGTGCGCGGGTCGGTGACCACGACCCGCTTCGCCGAGACGACATCCTCGACGACTTGACGCACGAGGCGGGAGAGCATCGGCCGCCCGACCAGGACCAGCTGATCCGGCGGGTCCGCGGCGGACTTCAGGAACCGGGCGCAGATCCGCCGCAGGGTCGCCAGCTGATCCGCCAAGATCTCCGTGAGCTCGGACTTGGTCAGCTCCAGGTGCAGGTGGCCGTGGGTGCCGAAGCTCAGCATGGTGCAGCTGGTGTAGTCCTGCGCCGAGAGGTCGGCCTTCAGCTTTTCCGCGGCGACCTCGAGCCGGCGGCGCATCGAACCGGCGGCCGGAACCGAGGTTCCGTGCGAGCCGAGCCGCGCGGCCAGCGCATTGGTGATGGCGGTGTCGAAGTCCTTGCCGCCGAAGCGGGTGTCGCCCCCGACGTCGCGCACGTCGTAGACGCCGTCGCCGACGTCCAGCAGGCTGAGGTCCAAGGTGCCGGCGCCCAGGTCCACCACGGCGACGTTGCCGTCGAGGTGCCGTTCCCAGGCGGCCGCGATGCACGCGGCGGTCGGCTCGTGCACCAGCCGGACCAGGTCGACCTCGGCGATCTCGCACGCCGAGCGGGTGGCGGCCTTCTGGTTGTTGGTGAAGTAGGCGGGGATGGTGACGACGACGCGCGGCCGGTCGATCCGGAGCGCGTGGTTGCGTTCGGCCCAGGACAGCCATTCGGCCCGCACGCGGCCGAGCTCGCTGCTCGCCAGGGTGCCGACGCGTTCCCGGACCTGTTCCGCGAGGAACGTCTCGACGAGCCCCCGGGCGTGCCGGATCATCCGGGCGGCGACCTCCTCGGGCCGGTAGGTGCGCTCCCGGATCTTGAAGACCTTCCCGCTGCCCATCAACCGCTTCGCGGCGCCGATGTGGCCGACGAGCCACGGAGCGAGGATCTCTTCGCCGTCGAGCCCGACGAGTTCGGTGCCGTGTTCGTCCAGGCTGAGCGTCGAAGCGAACTGCGGCTGCCCTTTCCACGGGCAGAAGACCGGCTGCCGGGCCACGGAATCGTAAATGGCCGCCGCGCAGGTGGTGGTCCCCAGGTCGAGGCCCCAGATCGCGCTGTAGCGGCGATCGACGTCCTCGCGGGCCCGCGCCACCCACGCCTGGGCCCGCTCCTGGAACCGGCGCAGCTCGCGGGCGCCCAGCGTCTCGAGGCGGTCGGTCAC
>Ga0207678_10005497_pt1 | contig 11325 bp, 9 predicted proteins | sample KBSC63metaG_FD_184319 | JGI IMG/M metagenome (GOLD analysis project Ga0207678, IMG submission 184319) | Corn rhizosphere microbial communities from Kellogg Biological Station, Michigan, USA - KBS C6-3 metaG (SPAdes) (version 2) | ecosystem: Host-associated > Plants > Roots > Rhizosphere > Soil ...
CCGTTCCTGCGCATGCCCGAGCGCGTCGACTACGGCCCGCTGCTGACCTTGCTCGCCGAACAGGTGCCAGACGCGGACGCCCGCCGTCGCATCCTCTGGGACACCCCGGTGCGCGAGTTCGGACTCGGGGCAACGCAGCGTGGTCCGCAGGGCTCCCTCTGATCGCCCGATCGAGGGGTGAACGACGCCCAGTAGGATCCGCTCGATCACCGGCCGTCGCGATCGTGCGTCCTGGGTAGAGGGGTTGCGCTGGGATGGGCAGGGTGTTCGTCAGTTACCGGCGGCGTGAGACGCAGCACATCGCGGGCAGGCTTTCGGATTGGCTGGAGAACAGGCTCGGCCAGACAAAGGTGTTCATGGATGTCGAGTCCCTCGAACCCGGTGTCGATTTCGGGGAGGCGATCGCCGCGGCCGTCGCGTCCTGTGACGTCCTCATCGTCCTGATCGGCAAGGCCTGGACGACGATGACGGACAACGTAGGCCGTCGCAGACTCGATGCTCCCGACGACTTCATCGTGCTGGAGGTCTCCGCCGCCCTCCAGCGCGGCATCCGCGTGGTGCCGGTGCTGGTCGACGGCGCGTCGATGCCGCATCGCGACGAGTTGCCTGCCTCGCTGCAAGGCCTCGCGCGGCGCCACGCGGTGCGGATCGACCACGAGACGTTCCGGTCCGACGTCGACCCGCTCCTCGACACCGTCGAGCGCATCCTCGCGGCCGCCCCGCTTCGGGAGCAGCCGATCTCCCTGATGCGTGACGAGCCCACCCCACCGCCGGGCAGCCTCTTCACCCCCCACACCCCCGACCCGACACCTGCCGTCCCGCCGCAGCAGGTTCGGTCCGGCGGGCTGACGCACGAGGACGTGCACAACGTGGCGTTCAGCAAACCTCCGGTCGGGAAGCGCGGGTACAACGAGGACGAGGTGGACGCCTTCCTGGACGCCGTGGAGGCCACGTTGGCCGGGGTGGGCACCATGTCGCTCAAGGCGACCGACGTGGAGAACGTCGCCTTCGCCAAGCCACCCATCGGGAAGCGGGGCTACAACGAGGACGAGGTCGACGAGTTCCTCGATCTCGTCGTCGCGGAGATGACCAGGCGCGGGATGACCTGACGGGTCGGCTCAGACCTGGGCGGGCAGCACGTGCTCGCCGGTCTTGTCCTGGCTCAGGCAGAGCGAGCAGATCGCCGCGTCGTGGGCGGCGCAGGCCGTCATGTCGGGGCGCTCGATCTGCTCCCGGCAGACGTGGCACTGCATGATCAGACCCGACGGGTTGCCGTGCTCGTCCTCCATCGGGGCGTCGATGCCGTCGTCCGTGCGGCGCAGGTAGTAGCGGCCGCGGGGTGGCCAGGGCCAGCACCGGCGGCAGCACCAGGGCGAGCACGATCGCCACCAACGGCGAGAACGGCTGCAGCGCGGGTCCGAAGCCGCCGAAGAACACCACGATGGACACACCCGCCGAGATGATCATCGAGCCGAAGCCGACCGGGTTGACCGCGTAGAGCATGCCGCGGCGGAACTCCGGGCGCATCGGCGAGATCTTCAGCAGGTACTTGTTGACCGCGATGTCGGTGGCCACCACGACGACCCAGGACATCCCGCAGTTGGCGTAGAAGCCCAGGATCGTGTTGAGGAAGTCGAACATGTTGGCTTCCATCAGGACCAGCGCGATCAGCAGGTTCACCCCGAGGAAGACCAGCCTGCCCGGGTAGTGCTTGGTGACCCGGGTGAAGGAGTTGGTCCAGGCCAGCGAGCCCGAGTAGGCGTTCGTCACGTTGATCTTGATCTGGCTGATGACGACCAGGACCACGGCCAGCGCCATGGCCGCCCACGGCGGCATGATCTCGCGGTAGATCATGAGGAACTGGTGCACCGGCTGGTTGGCCACGGCGGCGCCGTCGGCCACGTTCGCGATGATGTAGACGGCCAGGAACAGCCCGACGATCTGCTTGGCCGCGCCGAAGAGCACCCAGCCCGGGCCCGCCAGTACGACGGCGGTCCACCAGCGACGGGAGTTCTCCGGGGTCCGGGGCGGCATGAAGCGCAGGTAGTCGATCTGCTCGGCGATCTGGGCGATGAGCGAGAGGCACACGCCCGCGGCCAGGAACACCGCGCCGAGGTCGGGCGCCCCCTGCCCGTTCTCGCCTTGGTAGGCGAAGAACGTCGCGACCGACTCGGGGTGGCTCACCAGCAGGTAGGCGAACGGCGCGACCATCAGCACCAGCCACAGCGGCGTGGTCCACAGCTGCAGCTTCGACAGCAGGGACATCCCGTACATCACCAGCGGGAAGATGATGATCGTCGACGCCGCGTAGCCGAGCCATAGCGGCACCCCGAGCCCCAGCTCCAGACCCTGGGCCATGATCGAGCCTTCGAGGGCGAAGAAGATGAAGGTGAACGTCGCGAAGATGACGTTGGTGACCACCGAGCCGTAGTAGCCGAAGCCGCTGCCGCGGGTGATCAGGTCGAGGTCGAGGTTGTACCGCGCGGCGTAGTAGGCGAGCGGGAAGCCGGTGGCGAAGATGACCACCGCGAACACGCCGATGCCCCACAGCGCGTTGACGGTGCCGTAGGAGATGCCGATGTTGGCGCCGATGGCGAAGTCGGCGAGGTAGGCGATGCCGCCCAGCGCCGAGATGGCGACCGTCCCGGTGCCCCACCGGCGGTAGTTGCGGGGCGCGAAGCGGAGCGTGTAGTCCTCGAGGGTCTCCTTGGCGGCGCCCGCCGTGGTGGTCGGCGCCGCGATGTCCGGTGTGCTCATTGCTGGGTCGCCTCCTGAGCGCTGCGGTGGCCCGGGGCGCCGGTGACCCGATCCGAGAAGCCTGACCAGCCTGTGTGCGTAGCGGGTTAGGGGCGTGTGACGATCAGATGGCTGCCGCCCGTTTCGTCCGTTCAGCGAACACGGTGGCGGTGACCTACTCTCGGAGCGATGAAAGTCCTGGTCGCAGGTTCATCGGGGTTCGTCGGTCGGCGGCTGTGCCCAGCGCTCCAGGCCGCGGGCCATTCCGTGCAGGCGATGACGCGCCATCCCGACACCTACTCGGGCGCGGGCACCCCGGTCTACGGCGACGTGCACGAGGCGGATTCGCTCGCGGCCGCCCTCGCGGGCTGTGACGCTGCGTACTACCTGGTGCACTCGCTCGGCGACGCCGATTTCACCCGCCGCGACGCCGACGCGGCGCGCGAGTTCGCCCGAGCTGCCGCCGACGCGGGGCTGGGGCGGATCATCTACCTCGGCGGCCTTGGCGACGACGGCGACGACCTGTCCGAGCACCTGCGCAGCCGTCGCGAGGTGGAGCACCTGCTCGGCTCGGCGGGCGTACCGGTCACGACGCTGCGGGCCGGGATCATCATCGGCCACGGCGGCATCTCCTGGGAGATCACCCGCCAGCTCGTCGAGCACCTCCCCGCGATGATCACCCCGCGGTGGGTGCGCACCCGCACCCAGCCGATCGCGGTCGGCGACGTGATCCGCTACCTGGTCGGCGTGCTGGAGGAGCCTGCGGCGGAAGGCCGCACGTTCGAGGTCGGCGGGCCCGACGTGCTGGCCTACGTGGACATGCTGCGCCGGGTCGCCGTGATCGAGGGCCGCCACCTCTGGGTGATCCCGGTGCCGCTGCTGTCGCCCCGGTTGTCCTCGCGGTGGCTGTCGCTGGTGACCAACGTCGACGTGCCGACCGGGCGCTCGCTCATCGACTCGATGAGCAACGAAGTGGTAGTGCGCGACAAGAGCATCCGGGGCCTGGTCGACTTCGAGCCGATGAGTTACGACGAGGCGGTGCTGGCCGCGCTCGGGGAACGCGCACAGGAGGTGCCGCGGTGAGCGAGCTTGCGAGCGAACCATGGACACAGCGCCCGCGCGAAGCGGCGAGCGAGCGCAGCGAGGGAAAGCGATGAGCGAAGCGATGGCGTCGGAACATTCGTCCGCCGCCGATACCCGACGGGCGATCCTCAACACCCTCAAGGGGTCGTCGGGGAACCTCGTGGAATGGTACGACGTCTACATCTACACGGTGTTCGTCAGCTATTTCGAGAAGCAGTTCTTCGCCCCCGAGGAAGCCAACTCCACGATCTACGCGTACGCGATCTTCGCGGTCACGTTCCTCATGCGGCCCGTCGGGTCGTGGTATTTCGGCCGCTACGCCGACCGGCACGGCCGCCGGGCCGCGCTTTCCGTCAGCATCACGCTGATGGCCGCGTGCTCCTTCGTGATCGCGATCATGCCCACGCGCGCCACCCTCGGCGCGCTGGCGGCGGTCGTCCTGATCGTCTGCAGGCTCGTGCAGGGCTTCGCGACGGGCGGCGAGTACGGCACGTCCGCCACCTACATGTCCGAAGCGGCCACCCGTGAGCGCCGGGGCTTCTTCTCGTCGTTCCAGTACGTCACGCTGATCGGCGGCCACGTGCTGGCCCAGCTCACGCTGCTGATCATGTTCGGGTTCCTCAGCGAGGACCAGGTGCGCGAGTGGGGCTGGCGCATCCCGTTCGCCATCGGCGGGCTCGGCGCGCTGGTCGTGCTGTGGATGCGCCGGACCATGGACGAGTCGCTCTCCGCGGAGCAGCTCGCCGAGGGCAAGAGCGGCTCGGCAGGCTCGCTGCGCGCGCTGTTCACCCAGTACCGCAAGCCGTTCCTGCTGTGCTTCCTGATCACGCTGGGCGGCACGGTCGCGTTCTACACCTACAGCGTCAACGCGCCCGCCATCATCAAGTCGGCGTACAAGGACGACGCGCTGACCGCGACGTGGATCAACCTGATCAGCCTGATCTTCCTCATGGCCCTGCAGCCCTTCGGCGGGATGCTCAGCGACCGGATCGGCCGAAAACCGCTGCTCGTCGGGTTCGGCGCGGGCGGGGTCGTCTACACGTACTTCCTCATCACCTACCTCCCGCAGACGAAGAACGCCGTGCTCTCCTTCCTGCTCGTCGCCGTGGGCTACGTCATCCTCACCGGGTACACGTCCATCAACGCGATCGTGAAGGCCGAGCTCTTCCCGTTCCACATCCGGGCGTTGGGCGTCGGGCTGGGCTACGCCTTGGCCAACTCGATATTCGGCGGCACCTCGCCGGTTATTTACGAGGTGTCGAAGGCGGCGGGCCAGGTGCCGCTCTTCATCGCGTACGTCACCGCGTGCATCGCCATCTCGCTCGCGGTCTACATCTTCGCGTTGCGCAACAAGTCCGAGACGCCACTCGACGCGGAACAGGGCTTCGCTTACCAGTCCGTGCGCTGACGCGCCTCGGTCAGGTTCACCGGTCCGCCTGGAGGAACCGCGCGAGCAGGTCGGTCAGCGCAGTCCGCTCGGCTGCGTCGAGATGGGCGAGCAGCGCCCGACCGGTCGTGCGGGCGACGTCCTCGGCGGCGCGGAAGACCTCCCGGCCCCGGTCGGTGAGCTCGACCGCGCGCAGCCGCCGGTCGCCGGGCACGGGCCTGCGCAGCGCGAGCGCCCGTGCCTCGAGGTCGTCGACGATCCGCATCATCGAGACTCGGTCGCTCCCCACGCGTTCGACGAGGTCGCGCTGGGTCTGCGGCCCGTGCTCGGCGACGACCGCGAGTACCCCGAAGTGGCGACCCTCGATCCCGAGCGGCGCCAGCGCCTCGGCGAAAGCGCGGGCGGCCCGGGTGTGGGCACGGCGCAGCAGCTGTCCCACCGCGTAGGGCGGCATCTCGTCGGGCACGCGCGCCACCTTAGCTCACTTGAAACTGCTTCACATGTAGCCGTCCCGGATGTAACAATATCAGCGTCCGCAGAGGTAGGAGGATCCGATGCCCGAACCCGCGAGTCGACCGGCCGCCGTCGGCCGGGTGCTGCTCGTGATCGTCGCGGCGATCACGGTGGTGGCGCCGATGCTCCTCGACGGCGTCGTGCTCGCGGGCGCGCACATGGAGAACCCCGCATGGCTGCCCCACGCCAAGCTGCACGCGGCGATCGCGCTCCTCGCCGCCGTCGCCCTGGGTGGCGGCGCGCTGGTGTGCCTGCTCGCCCGCCCCGTCACCGACGCCTTCAGCATGGCGATGGGCGGCTACCTGGCTGGCGCCTTCTGGATCGCGCTCATCGGCGCCGGGGCCTGGCCCGACACCTCGTACTACTTCGCCGACGACCCCGTCTACGGCAAGAGCACCGCCCAGACGCTCGGCGTGCCCAACAACGTCGTCACCGCACTGGTCCTGATCGCGGCCGTGGTCGTCGGCCTCCTGCTCGTCCTCGGGTCCCGCCGACAGCTGAGCCGATGCGCGCGTGAGTAGCATCCGCGCGCATGGCGACCAGGCTGACCCCATACCTCAACTTCCGCGAGGGCACGCGCGCGGCGATGGAGTACTACCGCTCGGTGTTCGGCGGCGAGCTGACCGTCTCCACGTTCGGTGAGACGCCGGGGATGGGGCTCCCGGAGTCGGAGAACGACAAGGTCATGCACTCCGTGTTGGAGGCGGGGTCGGACATGACCCTCATGGCCGCCGACGTCCCGCCTGGCATGGACGCGAGCCCGAACGGCACCCTCACGCTCTCCGGCGACGACGAGGACAAGCTGCGCGGCTGGTGGGACGCCCTGTCGGGGGACGGCACCGTCGGCGTGCCGCTCGAGAAGGCGCCCTGGGGCGACTCGTTCGGCATGTGCACCGACAAGTTCGGCGTGGCCTGGATGGTCAACATCGCGGGCAGCTAGGACGTGTGCTTCGCGGCGATCTTGTAGATCACGACGACGCCGACGGCGCTCGGCTTGTCGCCCTTGCCGGTGTTGGACTGCACGTAGCTGCCCGACTTGAAGTACCAGCCGGAGCCGCGCTTGGCGATGTCGAGCTTCTTCGCGCCGTTGTAGGAGACGCGTATCCGCCCACCGGAGGCGGTGAGCGTGAGGTCGTACGGGGTGCCGAGGTTGTACTTGGGGTCGAGGGTGACGTCGGTGCGCCCGTCGTTGTAGCTCGCGATCAGCTTGCCGCCCTCCAGCCGCACCTCCAGGACGTCGTCCGCGGAGTCGTGGATCTGCGCGGTGACCACGTCGGGCTTGGCGGCGGGCAGCGCGGTGACGGCTTGGCGCACGGTCAGCGTGTGCGTGCCCTGGGTGTTGGACCAGCCCGCCAGCTTCGAGCCGTTCATCTCGCGCAGCTCGGTGCGGGGGTAGCTGCTGCCCGAGGTCGTCACGCCGCCCACGTTGGCGGTGAAGACGATGCCGTCCTTGTCGGAGTTGGCGTGGAACCACTTGCTGGAGTAGTCGGCCAGCTTCGCCGGTTGCACGGTGTCCGGCTTGCCCTTGCTGCCGGTCGGGAGCGTGAGGTACCAGTCGGAGGCGTCCAGCACGCGGGCGGTCGTGGCCGCGGTCTCGTCCGCCGAGGGGATCGACGTCTTGCCGGACGCGACGGTCGCGGTCGCGACCAGGCCGACGATCCCGGCGACGACGGCGAGGCCGATCAGCAGGCGGCGCCGCTTCTGCCTCGGGGGCAGGGCATGACTGGACATGGCGATGTGACCTCGTGCCGGAGGGCGGGGCCACGGGTGCTCCGACCTCCTGCCCATCGCATCCGTGCCGCCGCCCGAGGGAGCGTCGGCGGGCAGGATCCCGGAGCCGACCGGGCGAACCGGCCGGGATCGTGCTCCCGATCGGTGATTCGGGAACCTAGCCGTGGGATGATCACACGGCGACGTCGTCGGGCACCCCGCGCGGTGACCGGTAGTGATGCTGTGCCCAAGTGGACGCGCCCGATCGGGTGAGGTTGCGTCCCGTTCCCCACTTTGCCGTGAACGGTCGTCCGTCGACGATGGACGGTCAGAGCGCGGCGGCCACGGGAGGGCCGCCGCGCCCCCGCCCGTCAGCTCGGGAGGTCGGCCGTGAGGATCAGGTACTCCCAGTCGAGCACCGTGGTGGCGCCGCCCCGGTCGAACTTCCTGGCGACGTCGACCAGCGCCCGGTCCAGCTCCGCGACCCGCTCGGGGTCGGCGGCGATGTTGCGGTAGGTGGCGATCGTCGGGCCGTAGATCTCCTTCCACCGCTCGAGCCACGCCTCGGGCGTCGGGAACGCGATCGTGACCGCGCCCCGCCGCGTCTCGACGTGGTTGACCCGGTCGCCCAGCAACGCGCGCACGTGGTCCTCGTCGCCCCACAGCGGCGGCGGCTGGGCCCCGGGCGGGGGCGGCGGCGCGAAGGGCTTCATGGCCTTGAACATCTCGCCGACGAACCCGGTCGGGGTCCAGCTCAGCAGGCCGATGCGGCCACCCGGGCGGCAGACCCGCACCAGCTCGTCGGCGGCCCGCTGGTGGCGGGGCGCGAACATCACGCCGATGCAGGAGAGCACGACGTCGAAGGAGGCGTCGGCGTAGGGCAGGTTCTCCGCGTCGGCCTCCTCCCACGCGAGGGTCACGCCGTGGCGCGCGGCGAAGGCCCGGCCGGCCTCGAACAGCTCGGGGGCGAGGTCGGAGGCGGTGACCTCCGCGCCCGCGAGCGCCGCCGGTACCGAGGCGTTGCCGGTGCCCGCGGCGACGTCGAGCACCCGCTCGCCACGGCGCACACCCACGGCGTCGACGAGCCGGGGCCCCAGCTCGGCGATCATGTCGATCGCGATGAACGGGTAGTCGCCGGTGCGGCCCCAGAGCGCGCGGTGGCGGGCCTTGAGCTCGGTGTCGGTGTTGATCGTGCTGGTCATTGCGGGGTCCTCCTGAGGTCGTGCGGGCGATCGCCCGTCGACGAGGACTGTCACGCCCGGCGATTGCAGATCGGTTGCAGATCGCTCAGACGTGGGACCGCAACGCGGACCGGGCCCGCGCCACGGCGTCGGCGCCCGACATCGGCGCGCCCACCACGTCGACCGGGCCGACGTCGTGCAGCGGCGACGGTTTCCCGGCCGCGAGGAGGCAGCGGTGCAGGACGCGCGCGTCGTCGTCGGCGCCGAGTCGGGCCAGCAGCCGGGTGATGTAGCGCAGGTTGAGCCACTGCTGCGTCCAGTCGCCGACGCGGTCCCAGTGGTCGAGGACGTCGAGGAACTCGGCGCACGCCCGCGTGGGGTCGCCGTGCACGCCGCGGGTGGCGGCGGCCTCCATCAGCGCGATGCCGTGCCACCAGAAGTTGCGCACGGCGGCGGCCAGCTTCCCGGCCTCCTCGAACAGCGCGAGCGACGCCTCCGGCTCGGTCTTCTTGAGCACCAGGCCCAGCGCGTAGCGGGCCATGGAGAGGGCGGTGGGGTTGGCCGTCTCCTCGGCGATCCGCACGCTCTCCCTGGCGGCCGCGACCCCGGCCGCGGGCTCCCGCTTCACCGCGTGGCAGATGGCGACGTAGTAGAGCGTCCACACCAGCCGGATGGGGTCGGTGGCCCGCGCGGACTCGTGCTCCCAGTAGGCCAGCGCCGGGTCCACGTCGCCCTCGTAGAGCTGCACGTCGGCGAGCACGTCGGCCGGGTAGGAGGTGCGCGAGGTGAACGGGAGCGGCTCGCGGCCCTCGGCCCGCGCGACCAATGTCCTGGCGCGGGCGAACTCGGCGCGGTTCCACGCGCCGCGCGCCGCCGCGCCGACCGCGGCGGGCCACAGCGGGTGCTCCGGTCCGGCGAGCGCCAGCGCCCGCTCCGCCCACGTCACGGACTCGTAGCCGACGCGCAGGTTCGTGAGCTCGCCCATCGACGTCGCCAGCCGCAGCACCAGGTCGGCGTCGCGGTCGGCGAAGGCCCGCTCGAACGCGGCGCGCAGGTTGTCGTAGTCGGGGAGCACCCGTTCCACCCACGCCTGTTCGGCGGGGCCCCGCAGCGCGAGGGCGGCTTCCTCGGCCAGCTCGGTGTAGTGCCGGGCGTGCGCCCCGGCCACCGCGTCGAGATCACCGCCGAGGCGCCCTCGGCCGTACGCGCGCAACGTCTCCAGCACCCGGTACCGCGTGCGGTGGCCCGCGCGCTGGGCGACGACGAGCGAGCGGTCGACGAGCCTGGCGAGCAGGTCGACGGCGGTGTCCTCGTCGGTGTCGGGCAGGCACACCCGGTGCGCGGCCCGGGCGTCGCAGCCGCCCGCGAACACCGAGAGCCGCGCGAACAGCTCCTGCTCGGGCTCGGGCAGCAGGCGGAAGGACCAGTCGACGGCCGCCGCGAGGCTGCGGTGGCGGGCGACCGGGCCCGGGCCCTCGCCGAGCAGGCCGCCGCCCGCCAGCCGCTCGGCCACCTCGACGGGGCTCATGGCCCGCATCCGGGCCGCCGCCAGCTCGATGCCCAGCGGGAGCCCGTCGAGCTGCGCGCAGATCGTGGCGACGGCCTGCGCGGACGCCGGGTCGAGGTGGAAGTCCGGCCGGGCCGCGGTGGCCCGCGCCACGAAGAGCCGCGACCCGGCCTCGATCGGCAGCGGCGGCACCGCCCACAGGCGCTCGCCCGCGACCCCCAGGCGTTCACGGCTGGTGGCGAGCACCGCCACGCCCGGGCAGTGCCGCACGATCTCGGCCACCAGCTGCGCGGCCCGGTCGAGCACGTGCTCGCAGTTGTCGAGCACGAGCAGCAGGGACCGGCCGCGCAGGTACTCGATGAGGGTCTGCTCGATCGTGAGCAGCGGACGTTGTTGCACGCCCAGCGCCGCGGCGACGGCGTGCCCGACCGGGCCGCCGTCGGGGAGCGACGCGAGCTCGCACAGCCACCCGCCGTCGGGGAAGCGGTCCCGTTCGCGGTGGGCGATCTCGATCGCGAGGCTGGACTTGCCGACCCCGCCGACCCCGGTGAGGGTCACCAGGGGCGCGGCCCGCAGCGCCGCCCGCGCACCGGCGACGTCGTCGTCCCGGCCCACCAGCTCGGTGGCCGCCCGCGGCAGGTTCCCGGTCGGGCGCCCGGTGGTGAGGGCGGGGTCGTGCGCCAGCACCTGCAGGTAGGCCTGCTCGGCGTCCTGGCCCGGATCGACGCCGAGCTCGTCGGCGAGGTGCTGGCGCAGCGCGTGGTAGGCCGCGAGCGCGTCGGCGGCGCGGCCGCTGCCGTACAAGGCGTGCATGAGCACCACGGTCGTGCGTTCCCGGGTGGGGTGGCGGCGCGCGAGCGCCTCCAGTTCCGGAATGGCGTCCGCGGGTCGGCCGAGCCGCACCAGCGCTTCGAGGCGGTCCTCGACCGCCCCCGCGCGCAGCTCGTTGAGCCGCCCGGCCTCGGCCGCGGCGAACTCGAGATCGGCGAACTCGGCGAGGGCGTCGCCGCGCCAGAGCGCCAGCCCCGCGTCGAGCCGCTGCAGCGCGGCCGCGTGGTCGTCGGCCGCGGCGGCGCGGCGCGCCGCGCCGAGGTGCTGCTCGAAGACGACGGCGTCGAGCGCGGCGCCGTCGAGCGAGAGGACGTAGCCGGGGGCCTGGAAGCGCAGCCGTTGCCCCGCCCCGAGCGCGCCCCGCAGCCGGGAGGCGT
>Ga0207678_10005498_pt1 | contig 11324 bp, 11 predicted proteins | sample KBSC63metaG_FD_184319 | JGI IMG/M metagenome (GOLD analysis project Ga0207678, IMG submission 184319) | Corn rhizosphere microbial communities from Kellogg Biological Station, Michigan, USA - KBS C6-3 metaG (SPAdes) (version 2) | ecosystem: Host-associated > Plants > Roots > Rhizosphere > Soil ...
GGCCTGATTTTTTTGTGCCGAATTATTCGATGATTCTAGAACAATCGGAGTAGCGAAATGAGCGGCGGAAAGACAGTTGCCATTATCGGGGCAGGACCGGTCGGCCTGGCTGCGGCCGCGCACGTGCTCGAGCGCGGCATGTCTCCCATTGTGCTCGAGGCCGGACCCGAAGCCGGACACGCCGTCCGCCAGTGGCAGCAGGTCCAGCTCTTCTCGCCGTGGGAGTACAATGTCGACAAGGCCGCCGCGCGCTTGCTTGCACCGACGGGATGGAATTCGCCGGACCCGCAATCCTATCCGACCGGCGGCGAACTGCTCGATCGATACCTGACGCCGCTCGCGACGCGAACGTCGCTGCGCGATGTGATCCGGACCTCCAGCCGCGTCTCGGCCATCAGCCGCGTCGGCTTCGACAAGGCGAAGACCAGGGGGCGCGAGCAGGCGCCTTTTGAAATCCGCTACCAGAACGGCAGGGGGCCCGAGGTTCTGCGTGCAGATGCCGTGATCGATACCTCAGGCACATGGTTCTCCCCCAATCCGGCCGGCCGCAATGGCTTGCCGGCGATCGGCGAGCCCGAATACGGCGACCGTGTCGCCTATGGCATGCCGGATGTCCGGGGTGTCGCTCGTTCCAGATATGCTGGCAAGACCGTTGCTGTCTTGGGCGCGGGCCACTCCGCGGTTGGTACTCTCATTGATCTCGTGTATCTCGCCGGCGAAGTGCCGGGTACGCAGCCTGTCTGGCTGTTGCGCGGCGCCGATCCCGCGAAGGCTTTTGGCGGCGGCCGTAACGATAAACTCGCGGCACGCGGCGAACTCGGCAGTGCCTTCGCCGCACTTGTGGCCTCCGGGAAGATCAAGGTCGAAACCGAATTCGGCGTCACGCACCTCTCGGACTCCGAAGGTCGCCTCAAGATCGCGGCAGGGTCCTGTTGCGGTGGGCGAAGCGTGGTCGTGGACGAACTGATCGTGTCGACGGGTTTCCGTCCAGACTTCTCCTTTCTGTCTGAACTGCGTCTGCGGCTCGATCCCGCCATCGAGGCACCGGTCGCTCTGGCGCCGCTGATCGATCCCAACGAGCATAGCTGCGGGACGGTGCGTCCACACGGCGCGCGCGAGCTCGCGCATGATGAAGCGGGTTTCTACATGGCTGGCATGAAGTCGTACGGCCGCGCTCCGACCTTCCTGATGATGACGGGTTATGAGCAGGTTCGCTCGATTGCGGCCGACATCGCCGGCGACAAGGAGGCGGCGGCGAGGGTGGAGCTTGTGCTGCCGGAGACCGGCGTCTGCACACGTGGCGGTGTCGAGGCCGCCGGGACCGCATCGGGATGTTGCGGCGGGCCGGCGAAGGAGGATTTGTCCGCCTGCTGTGCTGCCGACGAAACGGCCAAGAAGGCCGGCGCTTCGGGGTGTGGTTGTTCATGAAGCAAGTTCCTGCGGGCCAAACCCGAGGTCCGCTCGCCATCGTGCTCGCGCTCGGCACCGCGCAAACGGTTGCATGGGCGTCGAGCTATTATCTCCCGGCCATCCTGGCTGCGCCGATTGCGCGCGATCTCGGTCTCGCGCCGACTTACGTGTTCGGCGCGCTGTCGGGAGCGCTCGTCATCTCTGGCCTGCTCGGCCCGCGCGTGGGGCATGCCATCGATACGTTTGGCGGGCGCAGCCTGCTCGCAATCTCGAACCTCGTGTTTGTGGCAGGCTTGCTCCTGCTGTCCGTGGCCCATGGCATGGCGGTGCTGATTGCGGCCTGGGCGCTGCTGGGGATCGGCATGGGGATGGGCCTCTATGAGGCGGCCTTTGCGACGCTTGCGCGCATCTACGGTACCAATGCACGACGAACCATCACCGGCATCACGCTGATCGCCGGTTTCGCCAGCACGCTCGGCTGGCCCCTCACGACCTGGCTCGCGTCGGAGTACGGCTGGCGCGTCGCCTGTCAGATATGGGCGGCGATCCATATCGCTGTTGCGTTGCCGCTCAATCTCTCGCTGCCGCGCGCCGTCCCATTGGACCAGCAGGCTCGACCGGGGCCGGGTGCAATCCAGCAATCCGGACGCCAGAGCGAGACCTTCGCGATGGTGCTGCTGGCTTACATGTTCGCGGCAGCTAGCTTCGTCAGTTCGGGCATCTCGGCCATTCTGCCGACCATGCTGGTTGCGTTCGGCGCGACACCGGCTCAGGCCCTGCTCGCGGGCGCGCTGGTTGGGCCTGCACAAGTCGGCGCGCGTCTGCTGGAAGCAGGATGGCTCGCCCGGTTTCACCCGCTGCTCTCGGCGAGGCTGGCCATGCTCATGAATCCGATCGGCGTCGTTGCGCTGGTGGTGGGCGGACCCTTGCTCGCGTCGACCTTCACGGTGCTGTACGGAGCGGGCAACGGCATCATCACCATTGCCCGTGGGACGCTTCCATTGGCGCTGTTTGGGCCGGCCGGATTCGGCAAGCGGGTCGGCATGATCTCGCTGCCTTCTAGACTGACGGGTGCCGCCGCGCCGCTCGCATTGGGGCTGATGGTGGAGCACTTCGGCAGCAGTGCGCTGTGGATCAGCGCGCTCGTCTCGGTCTCGGCCTTCTTCGCTCTCTTGCTGCTTCGTACGGAGCGGGCAAACTCAGCGCCGCTTCAGGTGGGAGAACAAAATTCGTAAGCTCGGCGGCCGGTCTCTGATTGCGGTGATGTGCATAGGGCAGGTCGGCAACCTGTTGCCGCATGTGACGTTGTCCGCAAATCTGGCGCAGCACCTGATGCCTGAGTGGGGACTGTCGGCGGCCGAAGGCGGCTTGATGGCAAGCGGTTATGCATTCGGCTACATGCTCGCGGTGCCCGTGCTGACGACGTTGACCGACCGGATCGACGCGCGGATTGTCCTGCTCTGGGGCTCGATCGTCAGCGGGCTCGCGACCGCAGCGTTCGGAATCTTCGCGCAAGGGTTCTGGTCGGCGACCGCGATCTGGTCCCTTGCAGGACTTGGTTTTGCCGGCGCCTACATGCCGGGATTGAAGGCGCTGACGGACCGGCTTCCCGCCGGCGACACCTCGCGCGCCGTTACTCTCTATACGTCGAGCTTCTCCGTCGGCGTCGGCCTCTCGTTCCTGGTCGCGCAACTGATCGCCGACCGCTGGGGTTGGCGGATCGCCTTCCTCGTCACTGGCTTCGGCCCCGTCGCCATGGTCATCGCGTGCCTTCTGATGCGGGAGCAGCGGCCCGCGCCGAAGGCGGGGCGTCTGCTCAACTTCGCGCCCGTCTTCGCCAACCGCGAGGCGCTCGGTTACATCCTCGGCTACGGCGCGCACTGCTTCGAGCTTTACGGCATCCGCACCTGGCTGGTTGGGTTCTGGACCTTCGTCGTTGCGCACCAGGGCGCGCCGTCTTGGTTGAGCCCCGTCGTGCTGAGCTTCTGCTTTGCGGTGATCTCGATGCCCGCAAGCATCCTCGGCAACGAGGCCGCGCTGAAATTCGGCCGCCATCGGGCGATCACGGTCGTCATGATCGCATCGGCCTGTGTCGCACTTATCATCGGGCTCAGCGCGACGGCGCCGGCATGGGTGCTCGCACTGCTGCTGCTCGCCTATGGCCTGACCGTGCCCGCCGATTCAGGTGCGTTGACTGCCGGCATGTCTGCCGCTGCGATTTCCGAACATCGCGGCGCGACCCTGGCCTTGCATTCGACGGTCGGCTTCGGTCTGTCGGCGGTTGGAGCCTGGGGAACCGGCGCCGCGCTCGACGCGGCCGGCGGTCCGCAGAGCGCGACCGGCTGGCTGCTGGCGTTCATCGTTCTTGCGGCGGGAATTGCGCTCGGTCCGTTCGCGCTGCTCTGGGCGCAGATGGATCGAACGCATCACGCCTGAGCCAGCTCTACTCGTGCCGCCATATCTCCACGGCTGAGATGACCAGGATCACAGCCAATGCCGGCAAAAGAATCGAATTCGGGACAACGCCGAGCAGCAAGCCGCCGATGAATGTACCGACGATCGATCCGATCGCCATTGCAAGCATGAACTGCCAGTTGGCGCGGAGCACTGAAAAGCTTTGATCGCGGCTATAGCGCGCGAAGCCCACCAGCATCGTCGGAAGGCTTACCGCGAGTGAGAGGCTGCCTGCCAGCTTGACGTCCGCGCCGAACAGCAGGATCAGGGTGGGGATCAGGAATTCTCCACCGGCAACGCCGAGCAACGACGCCACGATGCCAATCACGAAGCCTGCCGCTACACCCGCGACAATCAGGTACATGCCAGTCAGCGCCGGGGCGGGTGCTGCCGCAGTGCTGTGTGCGAACAGAAGCACACCTGCGATCAGCAGCAACAAGATGGCTATGATCTTGTAGAGCGTTTCGGACTTGAGGCGCGTCGCCCAGGATGCTCCGGCATAGGCGCCAACAAGGCTGCCAGCCAGCAGGTTCAGGATGACCGGCCAATGCGCATATATTTCGGCAAAGGGAACGGCGCGGGCACGAAATGGCAGCGCGCTGGCCACCACGATCAGGCTCGTCGCCTTGTTGAGGACCACGGCTTCAAGACCGCGAAACCTGAACAAGCTGATGAGTAGCGGCAGACGAAATTCGGCGCCCCCGAGGCCGATGAGGCCGCCCAAGGTACCGATGATTGCGCCCGAGCCGAACGCGGCGGAATTGTTTCGCATGGTCACGACGGAAAAAATGCGCTGGTGCGCGAAACTAGACTTGCCCGTAATCCGTCGTGGCGGGGAGCTTCACACCTGCTTACGGCAGGGCGTGGGGCTGAAGAACAGGCTAGTCTAGAATCTTGGGCGTTGCAAACTTACGTCCAATCGGCTTCGAGCGGCAGGAGACGATGACGATCCTTCGATCATGGCTCGCTTTGCTCCGACATGAAAAAAACCGCGACGGATTGCTCCGCGCGGGTGTTACGAACTTTAGATGCTGCCGGTATGCCGGTCTTTTGCTCGACGTGCCAAAGGTTCCAAACCGTCGGCGCAATCCTCGTGACGTGCCTCCGATGACTTCTGCATTCCCCGACTTAAGCAGGTTGACAGTTCGGCCATCCGGGTTTTAATTCGCCGCTACGGGGATGTGCGATCTCCCCGTGAGGCGACATGCCCAAGTATCGCGTCCTTAATCACCAAGGGCGCAGCATGTCAGCATCATACATCCCCATTTCTTCCGGCAGATTATCTAGACTGATCGGCACGGCGAATACGCCGGCGCTTATCGATGCGCGCATTGACGGGGACGTCTCAGCCGACCCCCGCCTGATACCCGGCGCCGGGCGACGCTCGCGCGACGTCCAGGATTGGGCCTCCCGCTTGATGGACCGATGCGATCGATCTCGGGGCGTGATTAGCCGCAGCTGCTTCAAGACCTAGGAGCACATCAATGAGAAACACACTCTTCGCGTTCATCGGTCTCGGCGCCTGCCTCCTTGGCTCGGTCTCGACGGCTCAAGCGCAGAACATCGACTGGCAGAAGGTTGACGAGACGCTGGGCCGCAAGCCCGCCGTTTCGGACGACGTCCACCGCTACGGCTTTCCCCGCAGCGATCTCTCCGTGACGCTGGACGGGGTGACGATCAAGCCGGCGCTGGCGCTCGGCGGCTGGGTTGCGTTCAAGCCTGGGCACGGCGGCGCCATGGTCATGGGCGACCTCGTGCTGCTCGAAACCGAGATCAATCCTGTGATGGCGAAGATGATCGCGAACGGCCTCGAGATCACGGCCATCCACAATCATCTGCTGCGCGCGAGTCCGGCGACGTTCTACATGCATGTTGCCGGGCACGGGGACCCGGTCAAGCTCGCCGCTGCGATCCACGATGCACTCGCCGAAAGCAAGACTCCATTGACCGTCGCAGCGCCGGCGAGCCCGCCGCCGGCCGTGGACCTCGACACCGCGAAGCTCGACCAGATTATCGGCAGCAAGGGACAGGCCAACGGAGGCGTCTACCAATTCAATGTGAAGCGACGTGATCCGATCACGCAAGACGGCATGCCATTGACCCCCGTCGCTCCAATGGGCGTTGCGATCGGTATCAACTTCCAGCCGACCGAGGGCGGGAAGGCGGCCATCACGGGCGACTTCGTACTGACGGGCAACGAGGTCAACCCTGTCATTCTGGCGCTGCGCGCGCACGGCATCGAGGTGACCGCGCTGCATAGCCACATGCTGGATGAGCAGCCGCGGCTTTTCTTCATGCACTTCTGGGCGAACGACGATGCTGTGAAGCTCGCCGAAGGCTTGCGCGCGGCCTTGGACAAGACTGCCAGCACGAAGAGTTGAGCCAAAGATCGAGGGAAGGAGACGCCCGATGCGTTACGAAGCCAAGCCGATGCCGTTCGATCCGAAGTCGATCAACGGCATCTCCGAAAAGGTTCTTATCAGCCACTACGAGAACAACTACGGCGGGGCCGTGAAGCGGCTCAACGCGATTGGCGCGCAGCTCGCAGAGCTCGATTTCGCGAAGGCGCCGAACTTTCTCATCAACGGCCTGAAGCGCGAGGAGTTGATCGCAACGAACTCGATGATCCTGCACGAGATCTACTTCGACGGTCTTGGTGGATCCGAGAGGCCGAGCGGCGCTCTCGCCGATGCGATTGCGCGCGACTTTGGCAGCATCGAGCGCTGGCGTACGGAATTCGCAGCCATGGGCAAGGCCGAAGGCGGCGGCTCGGGGTGGGTGATCCTTGCCTATTCACCCCGTGACGGGTGGCTCATCAATCAATGGGCCGCAGATCATACCACAACGCTCGCCGGCGGTCGGCCGGTGCTGGTGCTCGACATGTATGAGCACGCCTATCACATGGATTTCGGCGCTGCCGCCGCCCGCTATGTCGACGTCTACATGGAGGCCATTCGCTGGGAGAACGCCGCCAAATTGTACGATCGATACGCCGGGGAATCCTGAAAGAGGCGCGGGCCCACATTTCGAGGCGATGGGGGATCGGACGCTGAGGTAATCGAGTGATCGATTGCGGGGACCCGCGACCTCCCCATCAGATGGATATCCATCCAAGTGCTCGCCTGCATTGTTCTTGGGGAGACGACCCATGGATGGACCTGTCTTCGCTCTCTTCGCACTTGCCGCGCTCGCTGGCGGCTTCGTCAGCGGCTTTTCCGGATTCGCCATGGGCCTCGTGGTGTCGGGCGTATGGCTGCACATCATCACGCCGATGCAGACCGCTACCTTGATCGCAGGCTACGGCTTGCTCACGCAGGGCTACGGCATCTTCAAGCTGCGACATCTCCTCGACCTTCGGAAGGCTTGGCCGCTCGCGCTCGGAACTGTCATCGGCATCCCGATCGGCGTCAGCATTCTCGCCTATCTGAACCCCAGCTACCTCCGATTTGGTGTGGGGGTCCTGCTGGTGCTCTACGCAATCTACGGCCTGACGAAGCCCGTATTCGCTCCGGTAAAGATCGGAGTCGGAGCCGATATCGCCATTGGCGTCTCCAACGGCTTGCTTGGCGGCCTGACAGGGCTCGGCGGCGTCATCTCGACGATTTCCTGCCAATGGCGTGGCTGGCCCAAGGACGTGCAGCGCGCGGTATTTCAGCCGGTGTTGTTCGTGGCGTTCGTTGTCATCTCGAGCTCTCAGGCCGTAGCCGGTACCATTACCAGGGAGACGCTGGTGCTCTATGCGCTCGGCGTTCCCTTCATGGTCGCCGGCCTTTGGTCCGGTTTCAAATTGTTCGGCAAGATCAACGATGAGAACTTCCGCAGGACCGTGCTGGCGCTTCTGCTGCTCGCGGGATTGTCGCTGATCGCATCGGTGCTGTCGTTCGGACTGCGTTGATCTCAGCCGAATCCCCGGCGGCTTACCACCTCGGACTATTCTCCGTGGGTGAGAAAATCGCCGGAAAGAGGCCTATCGCCGCCTCGCTGCCTTTGGTGTCCCGGTGACGGATTTAAGCAGGCGCAGGTCGCTCGACGCCTCCGCGAGCAGCCAGTCACGAAATGTCGCAATCTTCGGAAGTGACGCGGTCGCCTTGGGGCAGACGATCCAATAGCTCTTCGACAATGGCACCGACTCCGGGAAGGGCAGCGCCAGCCGTCCATTGATCAGGTCCCAGGCGCCTAATGTCGTGCGGGCCAGGGCGATGCCCTGGCCGTTGATTGCGGCATCGATGACCATGCTGGCGCGATTGAGCACCGGACCATGCGTGACATCGGCGTCGTCAATGCCGACGCCACGTAGCCAATTTGCCCAGTCGGATCTGCTGTCGAGGTGGATCAGGGGAAATCTCAGGATATCCGCGACCCCGCCGATGCGGCGGCGTCCCGACAGCAGCTTGGGACTGCATACGGCGAAGAGCCGTTCCGTGCAGAGCCTTGTGGCATCGAGGCCCGGCCAGTTTCCATCGCCATGGCGGACCGCAAGATCGACCTCCTCACGCGCAAAATCGACGTGATGCATCGTTGCCGAGACGCGGAGATCGATTCCCGAATGCGCTTCCGCGAAATGGCCGAGGCGATGCACCAGCCATTTGGCGGCAAAATCCGGGGACGTGCTGACCGTGAGCACGCCTGCGTTCTGTCGCTGCAACAGCCGCTCCGTTCCGGTGGCAATTCGATCCAGCGCATCGCGTATCACCGCGAGATAGTCGCGGCCCGCTTCCGTGATGATCAGGCGCTGGCGCTCGCGGCTGAACAGTTTGATGGCGAGCTCCGTTTCCAACGCCTTGACCTGATGGCTCACCGCACCTTGCGTGACGCACAGCTCTTCGGCGGCCCGCGTGAAGCTCTCGTGGCGGGCTGCGGCTTCGAAGGCCTTTAGTGCGTTCAGCGGTGGCAAACGCGGGCGCATGACGCACCCTCCTGAGGGACTTCATGAGGAAAATTGGGGCTGGCCCGAGAAACGATGCTTTGCGGACTTTGCCCTGCCGGCCCTATGCAGGCGGCCACGACACGAAATCATGGGAGTTGGAGGCAATAAATGTCAATACCTATTGCCGATCGTGGTTTTCCGTCGCGAGTTCGACGCAGCGTGACGGCTGCGGATCATAAGCAAAATTCATGGCAGGCGTTGATCGGCAGATGGCTTGCCCGCATCGAGCGGATAAATCAGCGCGACGATCTTCGCGCGATTGCCGACAATCCCCATCTCCTTGCCGATCTCGGGCTCACCCGGGAAGAGGCCTTGGAGCAAGCGAACAAGCCGTTCTGGCGCTGATCGAGCCCGATCGACAGCAAGCGAACCGGGAGGAGAAAAGATGTCCGAGACCATCGTTTACGGCTTTCCCCGCAGCACGTTCGTCAACATCGTGCGGCTCGTCCTCACCCACAAGGACGTGGCCTACCGCTTCGAGGACCTCGAGCCCGTGATGGGCAGGAGCGAGCATCTCGCGCTCCATCCGTTCAACCGCGTTCCGATCTTCCGGCACGGCGACTTCACCGTCTACGAGACGCGCGCCATCGTCGGCTACATCGACGAGGTGTTCGCGGGAGCACGGCTGACGCCGCAGAACCCGCACGCGCGGGCTCGCATGAATCAATGGATCGGTGTCGTCGATTCCTACGTCTATCCCTACATGATCCACCATGTGACCCACGAGCGGCTGGTGTTTCCCGAGCTCGGGATTGCATCCGACGAGAAGGTGGTGGCGCACGCACTGCCCAAGGTCGAGAACGCACTCGTGGCCATCGAGCGCGAGCTCGCCGATGGTCGGGACTACCTCCTCGGTCCAGAACTCTCGATCGCGGATTTCTACCTTTTGCCAAGCACCTTTGCGTTCAGCCTGACGGAGGAAGGCAAGGCCATGTACCCGAAATATCCGGCCTTCTGTCGATGGCGGGAGCGCATGGAGAGCCTGCCGACGACGCAGAAGCTGCGCGCGATCCTGCCGCCGCGCGCGCCCATTGCGCATGCCCGCGAGTGGGCGCACTCGCACCGCCCGAGATATTGAGCTAGGCTTGGACTGACACTGGGGGCAGGGACTTTCCGCCAGGTACCCGACGCAGTGGATTGCGTTTTCGAGCGGCGGGGGACGACGGTGATCCTTAGATCACGGCAACCTGTGCTACGACATGAAAAAAACGCGGCGGATTGCTCCGCCGCGGGTGTTACGAACTTTCGATGTTGCCATCATGCCAGTGTTTTGCCCGACGTGTCAAAGGCGGCCAAAATGGTCTCGCCGCTGAGGTCGCGCTGCTGCTGATCGGTCGTTCAGATTAGCTAACAGTTTCAACGCCCCCGCTACTGTGCATGGGGTTGTTTTTCAGTTCTTGTTTTGAGGGCGCCGAAATGGCCGCGTTTCAGCGCCGCCCGCGCGGCGCTTCCGCCTTGGCCGGCGCTTCTGTCTGCGGCGCGCAGGTCGCAGCCTGAAGCGAGTTTTGCGCCTGCTGCATCAGGCCGGGCTCGGCGGCGAGCGCCTTCATCACGATCAGGCCGGTGGTAGCAGGGGAATCGATGATCAGGCGGTCGGCCGCGGTGATCTCTTCGTCCTCGGGCAGCTCGTTATGCTGCGGCTCGGTCATGAGGTCGAGCTCGATCACCTTCTTGCCGGCGGAGCGGTCGTTGATGGCGTAATAGGCGATCTCGTTGCGGGTGTAGAACGACACCGAGGTGTAGGCCTGGCTCACCGGCACCGTAAGCTTGAGCGGCCCGCCGGTGAGATCATAGCGGCAGATCGCGATCGCGAAGGCCGGGTCCATGAACGGCATCGGCGAATTGTTGGGATCGGCGAGGGGAAGCTGCGTCACGGCGTTGAGCTTCGTCATCGGCGTCAGCCGCGAATAGGCGTCCTGTGTCGCGATCCGCGGCAGCGCCAGCACGCTGACGAGATGGACCACGAGGCCCAGCACCACGCCCGCGACGATGGTGAACATCAGGCGGATCATGAGCAGCCCACCGTCTTGATCGTGGGCATCGGCGCGTCGCGCTGGGTGCGCGTCGCGACCCCGACCGGCGTGTCGTAGAGGCGCAGCATCAGCGCGTAGCGCTCGATGCCGCCGGTCGGCAGCCAGTTGCCGGCGCGCGAGCGCGAGGCGATGCGGATCTCGAACGTTCCGTCGGACTGCCGCACGATCTCCTGGCTGGTGAAGCCGTAGCGCTGCAGCGAATTGGCGACGAGGTGGCCCTTGCGGTCGTACAGCGTCAGCGTCCAGAACCGCGCCGGCGGCGTCACGCCGGAGACGACGACGTCGCAGCGGCCGTCGAGCGCCTTCTTCTTCTCGTCGGCGGTCGCCGTGAAGGCGACGCCGTCACCGGTGCCGATCGGCAGCTCGCCATTGCGCACGATGGTGGCGCGCGAATAGGGATCGACGTCGGCGGTGCCGGTGCGCGGGCGGGCGGTCCAGGGGCCGATGGTCAGCGCGCCGATCTCGGTGCCGCGCGTCGTCGTCATCCAGGTCGCGCCGAC
>Ga0207678_10005501_pt1 | contig 11322 bp, 6 predicted proteins | sample KBSC63metaG_FD_184319 | JGI IMG/M metagenome (GOLD analysis project Ga0207678, IMG submission 184319) | Corn rhizosphere microbial communities from Kellogg Biological Station, Michigan, USA - KBS C6-3 metaG (SPAdes) (version 2) | ecosystem: Host-associated > Plants > Roots > Rhizosphere > Soil ...
CCAAGTCCTACTCGCTCGGCCAGCTCGCCCTGCACATCGCGACCGTGCCCGGCAACGTCGCCGCCCTGGCCGCGCGCGACGTGGCGCACTCGCCCGGCTTCAACCAGCCCGCGGCGTCCTCGACGAGCGAGTTGCTGCCGGCGCTGCACGCCAGCATCGCCAAGGCGCGGGAGCACCTCGGCGGCCTCGACGACGCGGCGATGACCGCGACGTGGCGGCTGATGGCCGGCGGATCGGAGCGCCTGGCCATGCCGCGCGTGGCGTTCGTGCGCGCCATCATGCTCAACCACTGGTACCACCACCGCGGCCAGCTGCAGGTCTACCTGCGCCTGCTCGACGTGCCGGTCCCTTCCGTCTACGGCCCGACCGCGGACGAGGCGAACGCCTTCGTGGCCCGCTGACGGCCACCGCGCGCGGCCGGGCCCCGCTCCAGGCGGCCCGGACCGCGCCGTCTTGCGCCGCCGCGCGAGGCGCGCGCCCCTGGCGGCGTTTTAACGCCAGCGACTCCTTCCCGTCACTCCGGCGTCACAGCCCCCTCATAGCCTCCACTGGCGCGCAGCGTTTGCGCGGCGGCCGGTGGGAGGGGTTCCTGACCCGCGGCGCGCAGAAGGAGTCTCACTCAATGCAGCACATCTCGAGTCTTGGCCGAGCCCTGCTCATGGCAGCAGCGTTGGTCTCCACGCCGGCGGTCGTCTTCGCCGCCGACAGCGACGGCAGCTTCAGCGGCACCGTCATCGATCCCTCGGGATCCTCGGTATCGGGTGCGACCATCGTCGCCCGCAACGAACGCACCGGCGAGGAGCGCGTGGTCGTCGCCAACGCCGACGGCCGCTACGTCCTGACCGGCCTGCGGCCGTCCATCTACACGATCACGGTCAACTACCAGGGCTTTGCGCCGGTCGAGTACACCGGCGTCCAGCTGGCCGCGGCGCAGGAGTTCCCGCTCGACCTCACGCTCCAGGCCGCCGGTGTCACCGAGGCCGTGACGGTCAAGGGCACCGCCACCGCGATGGATGTCAGCTCGGCGCGCATCGGCGTCAACGTCACCGAGCGCGAAGTGGACAACCTCCCGGTCAACGGCCGGCAGATGTCGCAGCTGATGCTGCAGGCGCCGGGCTCGCTGAACTCGGGCACGGGCACCTGGAACGACGTCCGGTTCAGCGGCCGCGCCAACCAGCAGAACGTGATCCGCTACGACGGCGTGGAAGGCTCGGCGATCATCGACGCGGCGCCCGGCAACATCAACGGCGAGATCCCGTCGCCGTTCAAGCTGCAGGCCAGCCTCGAGAACGTGCAGGAGTTCCGGGTCGAGTCGAACAACTACCCGGCCGAGTTCGGCACCGGCACCGGCGGGCAGGTCAGCGTCATCACCAAGTCGGGCGCCAACCTGCTCTCGGGCTCGGCGTTCGAGTACTACCGCAACGACAATCTCGACGCGCCCAACTACTTCGACAGCGCCCGCAACGCCGACGGCAGCGTGATCCAGGCGCTGCCCAAGTCGCAGCTCGGCCAGCACCAGTTCGGCGGCTCGGCCGGCGGGCCGATCATGAAGGACCGCGCGTTCTTCTTCGGCAGCTACGAGGGCTACCGGCTCGACGCGGGCGTCAACTTCGTCGAGGCCGCGCCGAGCGCGTCGGCGTGGTCGCGGGCCGTGCCGGCGATTGCGACGCTGCGTCCGGGATTCGTCGCGCCGGGTGCGGTGCTCCTGGCAGGCGCGTCATCGAACGCGGACTTCGACATCTACCAGCTCCAGGGGCTGGAGACGGTCGAGGAGAACTCGTTCAGCGGCCGCGTCGACTACAAGCTGTCGCCGAACTGGTCGTCGTACGTCCGCGTCTTCCACGACAAAGGTACGGACCTGCGGCCCGAGGGAATCAGCGGCCGCGTCGTGCGCATCACCGACGATCCCACCAATGCCGTATTCAACCTCCAGGGGGCGACCGGCCGCGGGCTGATCAACGAGTTCAAGATCGGCTACAACGCGGCGCCGTCGCGCATCAACGGGCTCGCGCCGACCGTCGACGGCGTCGACTTCTCGAGCCTCGCCATCAACCTGAGCGGATCGGTCGCCAATACCGGCATCGCCGGCCAGGGTTCGAGCTCGGGCATCGTCGTGCCCGGCGGCCTGGTCCGCGCCAACAGCGCGACCAACGGCCGCGGCCAGCCCTACGATCCGTTCTCGGTGTCGTTCGCCTACAACGCGACGCAGGTGGCCGGCAATCACTTCCTCAAGGCCGGCGCCGACGTCCGCCTGATTCGCATGGCCACCGATCGCCAGGGCGGCACGACCTACACGTTCCCGAACGTCACGGCGTTCCTCGCCAACCAGGCCTCGACGGTCCAGTACCTCGGCGACGTCAGCGCACCCAGCCCGTTCAACGGCGGCGCCACCGGCATGCGGCACACCGAGCAGGAGTACTACGTGTTCTTCGCGCAGGACGAGTGGCACGTGAGCCAGGACCTGACGCTCAACTACGGCCTGCGCTACGACTACTACACGCCGCTGACCGAGCGCGACAACCTGATCGTCAAGTTCGACATCGACACCGGCGCGATCGATCCGAACACGACCCCGCTCTACGCGTCGAAGAAGAACAACGTCCAGCCGCGGCTCGCGCTGACCTACGCGCCCGGCCGGACCGTGTTCCGCGGCGGCTTCGGCGTCTTCGTCGGCCCCGGCCAGACGGAGGATCAGATCCAGCCGGTCGAGAGCGATCGCATCAGCTCGACGCTGAGCAACAGCGCATTCCCCGTCGACAGCGCGCTGCTCGTCGCCAACTTCGTCAGCAATCCCAACAACCGCAGCTACCAGCCGCGCGCCTACTCGAACCAGTACACGGTGCCGGAAAAGGTCTACCAGTACACGGCGTCGGTGCAGCGCGACCTGGGCGGCAACATGGCGGCGACCGCCGCCTACGTCGGCAGCCAGGGCCACAACCTGTTCCTGCGCAGCGTGGCCAACCGGATCGTCGACGTCGTCACCAATCCCAACCCGGCCAGCAACGCCTTCGTCATCCGCGAGTTCTCGCTGGTGCAGCGCGACGCAGGCGGCAGCGTCAGGGGCGTGCAGAACCCGTACGCCGAGGTCGACTACAAGACCAGCGGCGGCCACGACACCTACAACGCGCTGATGCTGTCGCTCAACCGGCGCTCCGCCAGCGGGCTGACGATGAACGCGCAGTACACCTTCGGCACGAGCAGGGGCAACACCGCCGGCTCCAACGAGGCGACGACCGCGGCCAACAACGCGCGCGCCATCGAGGAGTTCGACTACGACGACGGCTTCAACAACTTCGACGTCCGGCACACGTTCAACCTGAGTGCGGTCTACTCGGTGCCGTACGGCCGCGGCCGCAAGTACGGCAGCGACGTCGGCGTGCTGACCGACGCGCTGCTGGGCGGCTGGGACGTCGGCGGCATCGTCAACGCGCGCAGCGGGCTGCCGGTGCCGGTCCAGATCGTGCGTCCCGACATCGTCTACCGTGACGCCGACGGGGCCATCTTCGCCAATCCGGCGGCGGGACGGACGGCGATCATCAACGTCCCCGGCGGCGGCGCGTCGCGCAACGTGCGGCGGCCCGACCTGATCCCCGGTGTCGACCCGTTCGTCCGGGACGGCGGCCTGCTGTTCCTGAACCCGGCGGCGTTCGCGACGCCGGCGCCGGGCACCTTCGGCAATCTCGAGCGCAACTCGTTGCACGGCCCCGGCACGAAGCAGTTGGACGCGTTCTTCTCGAAGCATTTCCGGACCGGCGGACGCACCGACATCGAGTTCCGCACGGAGGTCTTCAATGTCTTCAACACCGCGAACTTCGCCAACCCGGTCGGCACGCTGCCGCAGGCCATCCCGAACGCGGCGCTCAGCGAAGCCAACCGCGTGCAGCCGGGTCAGCCCTACACCGCTGCGGCGGCGGGCACGTTCGGCCGCCTGACCAGCACGGTGGGACGCACGGTCGGCCTCGGCACGCCGCGCCAGGTGCAGTTCGCCTTCCGTTTCTCGTTCTGACCGATTGCTCGGAGCGTGCTCGGAGCATGCTCCGAGCAACTTGCAGAATCTGCGCACGTTGGCGGACCAGAAGGCCGCTTCTGACCGGGCGGCCTTCTGCGTTGTACACTCGCGCCGTCCGCGGCCGAGTCCATGCGCGCACGCAGTCCAGCTCTCCTCGCTCTCGTCCTGATGGCGGCGCTCGCGGCGTGTCACGCCGGCACCGGGCCTGCGCGGCCCACGTCGTCGGCCAGCCGTTTCGTGTTCCTGTGGGCCGGCGACGCCGACAAGGCCGCGAGCGATTTTCTCGCCGTGGTGGACGCCGACCCGCGCAGCGCCGGCTATGCGTCGGTCGTGGCCACCGTGCCTGCTGGCGCGATCGGGACCCGGCCGCATCACACCGAATACGCGATGCCGGCCGATGGCCTGCTGTGGGCCAACGGCTTCGACGCCAGCCGGACCTTCGTCTTCGATCTGCGCCATCCCGAGCGGCCGGCGCTGGCGCGGACCTTCGGCGATCCGCTGCCGTACGGCCACCCGCACAGCTACGCACGCCTGCCGAACGGCCACGTGCTGGCGACGTTCCAGTGGGAAATGGCGGGCGGGCATCACGAGACCGGCGGGCTCGTCGAGTTCGATCCGGACGGGCGGATGGTCCGCGCCGCCCGCGCCGCCGTGCCCGCCATCGATCCGGGCGTGCGACCCTACAGCCTGGCCGTCCTGCCGGCGCTCGATCGCGTCGTCACGACCGCGAGCGACATGCACCTCGAGTCGCGCAGCGCAGCGGTCCAGATCTGGCGCCTGTCCGACCTGACGCTGCTGCAGACGATCCTGCTGGCGCCCGGCCGGCGCGGCGACGAGCAGCAGCTCACGGCCGAACCGCGCGTGCTCGCCGACGGCCGCACCGTCCTGGTCAACACCTTCACGTGCGGCCTGTATCGCGTCGACGGCCTCGACGGTCCGACCGCGCGCGCCCGGTGGGTCTACTCGTCGACGTGGAACGGTCGATGGGAAGGCAAGAGCTTCTGCGCCGTGCCGGAGGTCGTTGGCCGCTTCTGGATCCAGCCGAGCGGCACCGAGCACGCCCTCGTGAGTCTCGACGTCTCGGATCCCGATCAGCCGCGCGAGGTGGGGCGGCTCGTGCTCGGCGACACGGACGCGCCCCACTGGGTGGCCGGGGAGCCCGGCGGGGATCGGCTGATCGTCACCGGCTATGGCGGGCTCGAATCGCGTGCGCTGATGGCGCGGATCGACCGCGCGACCGGAGCCTTGCGGCTCGACGAGGCGTTCACGACGCCGGGCGCGGCCCGTCCGGGCGTCGATTTCGGCCGCGATACCTGGCCGCACGGCGCCACCGGCCCGGCGATTCCCCACGGCGCCGTGTTCAGCCGGCCGTAATCATCAGTTGGCGGCCGCGCTCTCACGCGCGGCCGCCAATCCCGTCATTGCAGCGGCCGGAACGCGTGCGTGAACACGTAGTCGGCCACCTGGCGTCCCTGGGCGATGCCGGCCGTCTTGTCGAACGACCAGTGGATGCCCAGGTAGATGCGGCTCTGGCCGTTCTCCTCCTCGGCCTGCGACAGCGAGCTGAAGCTGCGGGGCAGCAGCGGCCGCACGACGCCCTCATGGTCGACGGTAACGCCGTTCAGCTCGTCGGAGACGAACGTGAACGGGATGTCGTCGCGCCCGTACACGTTGCGCAGCATCTGGAACAACGCCCCGCCGAAGCCGGCGTGGCCCGACGGATAGGCTGGAAACGGCGGGGTGAAGTTCGGCACGGCCAGGTTGGTGGCCGGGGCGCCGAGCGGCGTGAACGTCGCGTCGCCGCGCGTCAGCCGGTTGCGATCGCCGATGCCGGTCGGTCCGGTACCCGGATTGGCTTCGCGGATGCCGGTGACCGGCCGCCACAGCTTGTAGAAGTACTTGGACTCCCAAACCGCGATACCGGCGTCGGCCATGGCCACGTTGACCAGCGCGAGGAGGCGCGCCTGGTCGACCACGTCCGATCCCATCTGCGCGGCGATCACTTCGGTGATCTGGTTGTAGAGCCGCGGCGGCGCGCACAGCGAGGGCGTGCCGTCGTAGGCCCAGTAGGTAGCGGCGATCGTCTGATCGTCGGTGCGCACGGTCGGGGTCGTGATGCCGTCGCCGCCGACGCGCTTCACCTCGTTGTAGGCGGCGGCATAGGCCGTGCTCCACAACGGCGGCGGCGGCGGCGCGCGGAAGGTGCGGCCCGACGGCAGGACGAACGGCCGGACCGTGCCCCAGTGCGCGCCCAGGGCGGGCGGCAGCCGGCTGATCGGATCCTGCCGCCACTCGCCAGGCCCGTCACCGGCGATGTAGTCGACGCCGTAGAGCGGCTCCGGGTGGTTCGAGCCGTCGTCGTGCATCTTCCGCAGGACGGCGGCGGCGACGGCCCGGCCGAACATGATGCCGTTCCTCTTGGCGGCGCCGTCGGGCATGGTGGCCAGATCGACCGCGAGCAGCTCGTCGCAGTGCGCCTTCTGTGAGGGAAAGAGCGCGACCAGCGTGTCGTGCGCGGCCACGGCCATGCCGGCGTCCATCGACGCCATGTGCCCGATCTCCGGCACGCCCAGGTAGCTCTCGTAGCGGCGATCGATGGCGTTGACGATCTCGAAGACGGCGACGTGGACGATGGCCATCGCCCGGCTCGCCCGGCCGGGCCCGAGCTGGTGGCCGAACGTGTGCGGCGCGCCGACACCGGCCGGCGAGTGATCGAGGCCCGACGAATCGATCGCCACATGGTTCCAGTGGTGCAGCCGTTCGAGGGTGGTCGCCGGTACGGCCGTCGCAGTGGTCGACGAGGGCCGCGCGCCGAAGGTCAGGCGCGCCGGAGCCGATGAGGTGGGTTCGGGCGTGGTGCGTGCCGCACCCGCCTGTCCCCACCAGTCGTCGAACGAGAGCGTCTGCTGCGCGGCTACCGCTCCCGCGGCGCTGATGGCGGCCGCGGTCGTGAGCACGAACGCCTGCGAACGCATGCGAAGAGAAGCCATGCGGACACCTCCGGATGAAAGGCGAGTGCGTCGGGGGTCGGTCAGGCGGGGGAGCGCGTCGGGCGCGACCGCATGATCATCGACTTTACCGCGGTCACCAAACGGGTCAACCCGTCTCTTGGTCCACCTTGATCTTTTTCGGCCACGGTCGCCCGGCCTGCGCGCACGGTCGCGTCGGGGTTCTATACTCCGCACGCGCGCCTCCAAACCCCGGCGGCCGCACAGCTGGCGTCCGAGGGCACCCAGGTGGCGAAGGTCGTGATCGTCGGCAGCACGAACACGGACATGACCGTGCGGGTCCCGCGCCTGCCCGCGCCGGGCGAGACCGTCAGCGGCGGCGGCTTCCGGGTGACCGGCGGCGGCAAGGGCGCCAACCAGGCCGTCGCCGCGGCCCGTGCCGGCGCGTCGGTCGTCTTCGTCACCGCACTCGGCACCGACGACATCGGCGATCGCGCGTACGACAGCCTGGCGGCCGAGGGCATCGATCTCCGCTTCGTCCAGCGCGTTCCTGACACGCCCTCGGGGATCGCGCTGATCCTCGTCGACGACGCCGGCGAGAACGTCATCGCCGTCGCGTCCGGCGCCAACGCCGCGCTCCGTCCCGAGGACGTCGAGCCGATCGCCGCGATTGTCGAGCCGGGCGACGCCGTGCTCGTGCAGCTCGAGATTCCGCAGCCCGCAGTCGAAGCCGCCGTGTCGCTGGCGCAGCGAAAGCGGGCGCGGCTGATCCTCAACCCGGCGCCGGCGCGGGCGCTGTCCGGCGCCGTGCTGGCCGCCGTGTCCGTGCTGACGCCGAACGAGCACGAGGCAGCCGCGCTCGCGGATCTTGGCGCCGGCGTCGGCGATCCGGTGCGTATGGCCGCCGCCCTGCACGATCGCGGCGTGCCCGACGTGCTCATCACGCTCGGCGCGGCCGGCGTGCTCGTGTCCGGTGCGGCCGGAGCGCAGCGCGTGCCGGCCTTCGCCGTGGACGCCGTCGACACGACCGCCGCCGGCGACATCTTCAACGGCGCGCTGGCGGTCGCGCTGATCGAAGGCCGCCCCATGGCCGACGCCGCGCGGTTCGCCAGCGCCGCGGCCGCCATCTCCGTCACCCGGCCCGGCGCCCGTGCCTCGGCGCCCCATCGATCCGAGATCGACGCCTGGCTGCTCCGTCATCCGTCCTTGCCGGCCGTGGTCTCCTGACACGGTCCGTCGTCACACGAGCCGAGCCCACATGCCCTTCCCGTCTCCGTTGCCGCGTCCGCTCGGGTTCGTCTGCGGTGTCGCGATCATGATTGTGGCCGCGGCGTGCGGCACCACCCCGGCGCCGCCGGCCGGCCAGGGCGCATCGGCGAAGGGCGCGCCGCGCGTGGCGCTGGTGATGAAGTCGCTGGCCAACGAGTTCTTCGTGACGATGGCCGAGGGCGCCAAGGCGCACCAGGCGGCGAGCCACGGCGCCTACACGCTGCTCGTGAACGGCATCCGCAACGAGAGCGACCTGTCGCAGCAGGTGGCGCTGGTCGAGCAGATGATGGCGCAGGGCGTCGACGCAATCGTGATCGCGCCGGCCGACTCACGCGCGCTCGTGCCTGTGCTGGCCAAGGCGCAGCGGCAGAAGATCGTCGTCGTCAACATCGACAACAAGCTCGATGACGCGACGCTGACGCAGGCGGGCATCGACATACCGTTCGTCGGACCGGACAATCGCGCCGGCGCGCGCGCGGTCGGCCTCGCCCTGGCGCCGAAGCTGCCGCGCGGCAGCAAGGTCGCCATCCTCGAGGGCATCCCGACCGCCTTCAACGCCCAGCAGCGGCGGCTCGGCTTCGAGGATGCGATGCGCGAGGCCGGCATGACGGTGGTCTCGGTGCAGAGCGCGCACTGGGAGCAGGACGAAGCCAACACGATCGCCGCCGCGCTGCTTCGCGAGCACCCCGACCTCGCGGCGATCCTCGCCAGCAACGACAACATGGCGCTGGGCGCCGCCGCCGCGGTGCGCCAGGCCAGCCGGGTCGGCTCGGTGGCCGTCGCCGGCTTCGACAACATCGCCGCCGTCCAGCAGCTGCTGAAGGAGGGACGCATCGCCGCCACCGCCGATCAGCACGGCGACAAGCTGGCCGTCTACGGCATCGAGTACGCGCTCGCCATCCTGAAGGGCGAGACCGCGCCGCAGGATCGCCAGACGCCGGTCGACGTGATCGCGGCGCCCAAATGAGCCTGCTGCGGCTGCGCGGCCTCGGCAAGCGCTACGCGACGCCCGTGCTGGCCGACGTCGGCCTGGACCTCGCCGCCGGCGAGGTGCACGCGCTGATGGGCGCCAACGGCGCCGGCAAGTCCACGCTGTCGAAGATCGTGAGCGGCCTGGTCGCGGCCGACAGCGGCACGATGGAGCTGGCCGGCGAGCCCTATCGCCCACGGACGCGTCGCGAGGCGCAGCGCGCCGGCGTCCAGATCGTGCTGCAGGAGCCGAACCTGATCCCGACGCTCAGTGTCGCCGAGAACCTGTTCCTCGCCGACCTGCCGCATCGTGCCGGGATCGTCGCCACGGCGGCTCTCCGTGCGCAGGCGGCGTCGGCGCTGCGGGCGGTCGGCCTCGAGTCGCTCGATCCGGACCTGCCGGCGGGACGCCTCGGCGTCGGCCAGCAGCAGCTCGTGGCGCTGGCGGCGGCGCTCGCGCATCCCTGCCGCGTGCTGATCCTCGACGAGCCGACCGCGGCGCTCACCGACGCCGAGATCGCGCAGGCGTTCACGCACCTGCGCCGGCTCGCCGCGGCGGGCACGGCGATCCTCTACATCAGCCATCGGCTCGAGGAGATACGCCGGATCGCTCATCGCATCACCGTGCTGCGCGACGGCCGCGTCGTCGGTGAACGCGACGCCGACCACGCCTCGATCGACGAGATGATCCGGCTGATGGTGGGCGAGGGCATGCTGGACGCGGTCGAGCAGGCGCCGCGGTCCGCCGGGACGATCGCGCTCCGCGTGGAGGGCCTGACCCGCGGACGCCTGCCGCGCGACGTCAGCTTCGAGGTCCGGCACGGCGAGATCCTCGGCCTGGCCGGTCTCGTCGGGTCGGGACGGAGCGAAACGCTGCGGGCCATCGCCGGCGCCGATCGGCCCACCTCGGGACGCGTCCGGCGGGGCGACGGTCCGCCGCTCGTCATCCGCGGTCCGCGCGACGCGGTGCGGGCCGGCATCGGCCTGGTGCCGGAGGATCGCAAGACGCAGGGCCTGTGCCTCACCCAGTCGCTGCGCACCAACCTGACCCTCGCGACGCTGCCGGCCTTCGCCCGGTTCGGGTGGATCGACGGTGGCCGCGAAGGCGCCGCGGCGGCCGCGATCCGGAGTCAATTCGCGATCCGCAGCGACTCGATCGATCAGCGTGTCGACGAGCTGAGCGGCGGCAACCAGCAGAAGACGCTGCTCGGCCGCTGGCTGCTGCGCGATCCCGACGTGCTGCTGATCGACGAGCCGACCCGCGGCATCGACGTCGGCGCCAAGCGTGCGGTCCACGCCGCCCTGCGCGATCTGGCCGCCCGCGGCAAGGCGCTGGTCCTCGTCTCGAGCGAGTTGCCGGAGCTGATGGCGCTCTGCGATCGCATCGCCGTACTGTCGGACGGACGCCTGGCGGCGACGTTCGATCGTGCCGGGTTCGACGAAGCGGCCATCACCGCCGCCGCATTCAGCGGCTACCAGGGATCGCCGGCGTGAGCGTCTGGCGGCACTCGCGGCTGCTCACCGAATACCTCGGCCTGATCGGGGTGCTGGTCGTGCTCGCGCTGCTCTTCGGCGCCACGACCGACCACTTCCTCACCCGGCTGACGTTCACCACGCTCGCCAACCAGATTCCGGCGTTGACGGTGATCGCCGTCGGGCTGACGCTGGTCCTGATTGCCGGCGGCATCGATCTGTCGGTCGGCTCGGTGCTGGCGCTCGGCTCGGCGGTGCTGGCGATCGCGCTGGTCGAGTGGCACCTGCCGCTGCCGCTTGCAGTCGGCGCCTGCCTGGCCCTCGGCCTGACCGCTGGACTGGTCAACGGCTTCGTGACGGTGCGCTGGGCGGTGCCGTCGTTCATCGTCACCGTCGGCATGCTCGAAGCCGCCCGCGGCGCCGCCTATCTCGCGACCGGCTCGCGGTCGGTCTACGTCGGCGGCGGCATCGCCGCGATCGGCACACCGCTGCCCGGGCTGGGTCTCTCGCCGGCGTTCCTGCTGGCCGTGCTCGTCGTCGCCGCGGGGCAGGTGCTGCTGTCGCGCACGGTGTTCGGCCGCTATCTGGTCGCGATCGGCACCAACGCGGAAGCGGTGCGGCTGTCCGGCATCGATCCGCGGCCGGTCGTCGCCG
>Ga0207678_10005504_pt1 | contig 11320 bp, 11 predicted proteins | sample KBSC63metaG_FD_184319 | JGI IMG/M metagenome (GOLD analysis project Ga0207678, IMG submission 184319) | Corn rhizosphere microbial communities from Kellogg Biological Station, Michigan, USA - KBS C6-3 metaG (SPAdes) (version 2) | ecosystem: Host-associated > Plants > Roots > Rhizosphere > Soil ...
GGCCCGGCGCAATGCAGGCCTTCGCCGGCTCGCGCGCGGCGGCCTCGAATGGTGTTGGCGTCTATCATATCTACGGCGACGAAACGACCTTCGGCGAAGGCTACAATATGCAGCAGGTGCCGAAGGAGGAGCAGGGCCTGTTCGGCCGCATGACGGCGGTGATGGGCCAGTCCTATGTGCTGCACACCCCGGAAGGTTTGCGTGACGCGTTGCGACGTGGCGCCCTGTGCGTGAATCATCCTTATCGTGCCGGACCGTTCTATCTGCTGCTGCCGCTCAATACCCAGCCGGCGAAAGTCGCGCTCAACCTTGCCGCTTTGCCGACGCGGCCCGAACTGCCGAAGCTTGCACCCGCCGACGATAAGGTGATCGAGCAGGCGGCTGCGATGATCGCCAGGGCCGCGAAAGTAGCAATTAAGGCTGGCGGCGGCACGCGCGGCCACGATCCGGCAATCAGGAAGCTTGCAGAGGCAGCCGGAGCCGCGGTGATTCTATCCCCCGGCTCAACCGGAGTATTGCCGGATGCGCATGCGCAGAACATGCATGTCGGCGGCTCAAAGGGCTCGATCAGCGGCAACTACGCCATGACGGAGGCGGAACTGCTCATCGTCATTGGTTCGCGCGCGGTGTGTCAGGCCGATTGTTCGGGCGTCGGTTACAAGAACGCGCAGGCCGTGATCAATATCAATGGCGATCTGGCCGACGCACTGCATTACAACAAGACGCTCGCATTGATTGGCGATATTTCGGCTGTCGCCAATCGCCTTGCAGTGAAGCTGAAAGAATCCGGCGCCAATTCAAGCAAGATGGCCTGGCTGAAATCCTGCGCCGAGAAAAAGGCGGAATGGGCCAGTTTCAAGCGCCAGCGTCTTGAATGCCCGCCGCTGCGCGACGAAGTTTGGCAGAAACCGGTCCTGACGCAGCCGGCCGCCATCAAGGTCGTCGCCGGTTTCGCTAAAGAGATCGACGCCGCGAAATACTTCGATGCCGGCGATGTGCAAGCGAACGGGTTCCAGATTGTTGAGGACGATCGGACCGGCGATACCTTTACCGAATCCGGCGCCTCATATATGGGCTTCGCGCCCAGCGCATTGCTCGCATCGGCTTTGGCGGAAAAGCCGCGCTACGGTATTGCTTTCTGTGGCGACGGTTCTTTCATGATGAACCCGCAAATTCTGATCGACGCCGTGCAACATGGTGTGCGCGGAATGATTGTGATCTTCGACAATCGCCGGATGGCGGCGATCACCGGTCTGCAAGTCGCGCAGTACAAAACCGAGTTCCGCACCAATGACCGCGTGGGAGCCGACTACCAGAGGCTCGCTGCGGCGGTTTCCGGCGTCATGGCGGTATCCGGCGGAGACAGCGTCCATTCGCTGCGCGCCGCATTGAAAACCGCCCACGACCATGACGGGCTTTCGGTCGTTCACGTGCCTGTCTATTTCGGCTCCGACGAACTCGGCGGCCTTGGCGCCTGGGGCGAATGGAATGTCGGCAATTGGTGCGAAGACGTGCAGTCCAGCTGGATCAAGCAGGACCTCTAGCGGAACCGGGTTCAGGAACGTCTCCAAGCCTTGGGAGTTCTTGTTGCGACACTAATTTGCTTCGTCGCGGAAGTCCGCAGGCAGAGGAGGCTGGAAATGATCGATTCGATGAGCGAATCCAGGCATTCGCGGAACGGCCATCGCGATAAGCCGGTGCGCGAAAGGATCGAGGCCGAGCGCGAGCGGGCCAAGCGCCACGAAGACGAGGTGGCGACGAGTTCCGATGACAGTTTTCCGGCCAGCGACCCACCCAGTTTCACCGGCGTGACGAGCGCGGCGGACGTGGAAAGAAAAAAGAAAAAATAGGCCGGGTTGGTCAGCTGAATTTCATATTCAGCAGCCGCTCCGCGTTGCCCCAGAAGATCTCGTGTTGGTCGGCCACCGGCAGGTTTAGCCCTTCCACTGTTTTGATAGTCGGCGCGATCGGACCCAGCGGCGTATCGGTTGCGAAAACAACCCGGTCGGCGCCGAAGAATTCATAGCCGCAACGCGTGGCTGGCACGCCGCCGCCGAACATGGCGGTGTCGGCGTAGAAATCGTGCAGATAATCCATGTGTGGCCGCTTCAGCGACGGCAGAATTTTTGAATAGTCCTCGTCCGACGTGCGCTGTCCAAGCACCTTGAGCCCCGGACCAACGCGGCCGTCGTAGTAGGGAATCATCCCGCCGAGGTGGTGCGTAATGATCTTCAGCTTTGGATAGCGATCGAGAAGGCCCGAGAAGACCATGCGCACCATTGCCACTGAGGTCTCATAGGGCCAGTGGAAACACCACCACATCTCAAAGCGCGATTTTTTCTCGGCGGGGTAGTCGGGCATCGCTGCCGTTCCGACGGGGTGCAGCCAGATTGGCAGATCGAGTTCCGCCATGGTTGCGAAGATCGGTTCGAACTGCGGATCGTCCAGCGGACGCCCCGCAACGTTGGTATAGAGCAGCACGCCGCGCGCCCCGAGATCCTTGATCGCGCGGCGCGCTTCCGCGACCGAGCCTTCGACGTCGGTCATGCACAGTGCAGCCGCAAAGGCAGGAAAGCGTTGAGGATATTTGCGGCATAATTCGCCCATCGCATCGTTCGCGATCCGTGCGAGATTCAGGCCAACGCCCGCCGCGGCAATGTCTTCGATCGCCGGGTTTGGCAGAGAAATGATCTGCCGGTAGTCCCCGAACTCATCCATTTCCCTGAAGCGCGCATCCAGGTCGAACAGTTTGGTAACGCCACGCAAGCGTTTTCCGATGTTCTCTAGATTTGGCGCAACGCTGGTCATCTCCTGGAAGTAACGATCGGGGAAAATGTGGCAATAAATGTCAATGATCGGGCTCATTGTTTTCCTTCCGCTTCTTTTTCAAACATCAGGTGCCGTTGCAGTGGCAGCGCCTGCCAGCCGAGGCGCTCCGCGATCATCCCCCATAATCCCTTCGGTGCCCACAGCATGACAACGATGGCGACTGCTCCCATCATCAGCAAGTACAGGCTGCCGAGATCAGCCAGCGCCTGGCGAAGCAGGAAGAAGACAATGGTGCCGAAGATAGGTCCTTCTATCCGGCCGATGCCGCCGATGACGGTGATGAAGATAACGAAGGCGGTCCAGTCGTTCACGCTGAATGCGGTGTCGGGAGAAATGCGCAACTTCTGGAGGAAAATGAGCGCGCCGATCATTGCCGTCCCGAAGGCGGTGAGCACATAGACAACGAATTTTATCCGCCACACGTCGATCCCGTTGCTCTGCGCAGCCAATTCGTTGTCACGGATGGCCGTGAGCGCGAGACCGTGCCGCGAGCGCAGCAATATGACGATGGCGCCGAGCACGATGACGGTCAGCGTCAGTGCCAGCCAATAGATTTCGAATTCGCGAATCTGCCGGCTCGGGGCCATGGCGACAACAACAGCTGCAGGAAGGCTGATGCCTGAGCCGCCGCCGAGCACAGAGACTTGCGAAGCCAGCAGGCGAAACACCTCGGCGACGACCCAGGTGCCGATCGCGAAGTATGCGCCGCGCAGACGGAAAATCAGCGCAGCGACCGGAATTGCAATAAGGGCGCCGATCGGTCCGGCGATCAGGATGGCAGCGATCGGATGAACACCCAGCAAAATCGCAAGCGCGAACAATACATAGCCGCCGAGACCGACGAAGGCCTGCTGACCGACCGAGACCAGGCCGGCATAGCCGGCGAGCAGGTTCCACAGGCTCGCCAGCGCGACGAAGGCATAGATCTCCGCGAGCAGCCGTAGCATCTGCCGATCGCCCCAATAGGGCGCGACTGCCAGAACAACGAACGCCACGGCAATGAGCGCAACGCCGACGCGACTCGACGGGGTGGCGTGTTCGACGCGGCTCATCCCGACACCTTCGGAAAGAAGCCCTGAGGTCGCACGGCCAGGATGGCGAGAAATACAATGTGACCGGCGAGCAGTTGCCAGCCCGGACCAATCTGCGCTCCGATCGCCTGCGAAACACCGAGAATGATACCGCCGGCGAGCGTGCCCCACATGCTGCCCAGCCCGCCGATGATCACCGCCTCGAAGCCGAAGATCAGCCGCGCAGGTCCGATTGCGGGATCGAAGTTTGTGCGCACCGCGAGGAACACACCAGCAATGGCGATCACCGCGAGCGAAAAGGCCATCGCCATGGCGAAGACGTGTCGCGTATCGAGGCCCATCAGCTGGGCCACCGACGGGTCGTCGGATGTGGCCCGAAAGGCGCGACCCAGCGCGGTGCGATAGAACAGGATCTGCAAGCCGGCAATCACGGCAACGGCAATGGCAAACTGGAGCAACGGCAATACGCCAATCCAGACGCCTTGCAGCAATTCGAACGCCTGAACCTCGATGGCGCCTGCCTGCAGCCTGCGGCTGTCGGCTGTGAAAAGCTCCAGCAACCCATTCTGGATGATGATGGACAGACCGAAGGTCACCAGCAGGGGTGGCAACAGATCATCGCCGAGCGTTCGATTGAGGAGCCCACGCTGCAAGGCATAGCCGATCACGGCCATAACCGGCACAACAAGCAGCAGCGAGGTCAGCGGATCGACACCCATCGCCTGGGTCACGACCAGCGACACATAGGCCGCAAGGACGATCAAGTCGCCGTGCGCGATGTTGACCAACCGCATCACGCCGAAGATGAGAGACAGGCCGGCGGCGAACATTGCGTAGAGTCCGCCGATCAGCACGCCTTGGAGGACGATGTTGAACCACTGCATCGAGCTATATCTCGGTCTTTCTTTCGTCATGCCCGGCTTTATGCCGGGCATCCACGTCTTGCCGCGCTCGAATAAGGGAAGACGTGGATGGCCGGGAAAAGCCCGGCCATGACGGTGGATGGGAACGAGTCGGTTTCATCAGTCACACCCCGAAATAGGCGGCTGAGATCATCTCACGCGTGAGCTCACGCGCCGGTCCATTGAGGGCCACGCGGCCTTCCTGCAGGCAGTAAACCTGACTCGCGGCGCGGAGCGCCTGCGCAATGTCCTGCTCGACAATGATCAACGATAGGCCTTCCGCGACGATCTGCGGCAAGTGCGCATAGATGTCGCGCACCACGATCGGAGCAAGGCCGAGGCTGATTTCATCGCACAAAAGCAGTTGCGGGTTGGCCATGAGCGCTCGGCCGATCGCAGCCATCTGCTGCTGCCCGCCAGAGAGTGCCGGGGCGGGAAGGTGACGCCGCTCCGCCAGCATCGGGAACAGCTCGTATATGCGTGCGATCGTCCAGGGACCGGGCCGGTGCGATTGGCCGCCGATCAATAGATTCTCCTCGACCGTCAGGGAGGGAAATAACCTGCGCCCTTCGGGTACCAGCGCAATGCCGCGGCTGACGACATCAAAGGCAGGCGTACCGGTCACGGGCACGCCCTCGAATAGAATCTCGCCCTGGTGCGGACGCATGAGGCCGGCAATGGTCTTCAGGAGCGTGCTTTTACCTGCGCCGTTGGCACCAATCACTGCGATGATCTGGCCAGCCTCAACACTGAGCGAAACGCCGAACAGCGCCTGGAAATCGCCGTAGAATGCATCGATTGCCTTGACTTCCAGCAGGTCAGGCATCGGCGTCGATACCCAGATAGATCTCCGCCACCTGCGGGCTTTTGATCACGGTACGTGGATCGCCCTCCGCAATGAATTTGCCCCCGTGGAGCACAAGCAAGCGATCGATTATTGCGAGCAGGGCATGGACGACGTGCTCGATCCAGATTATCGAAACGCCGCTTGCTCGCACGTCTTTGATCAGCGCAACCAGCAATGCGCATTCGTGCTCAGTGAGTCCGCCGGCGACCTCGTCGAGCAACAGGACTCGCGGTTTTGTCGCCAGTGCGCGCGCCAACTCGAGGCGTTTGCGATCGAGCAGCGTCAATCCGGCGGCCGGCCTGTTCGCCTTGCTCGCCAGGCCGCAGCGTTCGAGCAGATCCGCGCAGCGATCGTAGACGGCGGCTTCGCGCTCGTTGGCCCCGAACGCGGCGGCCACGACGACATTTTCGAAGACGGTCATCCCCGTGAACGGCTGAGGGATCTGGAACGAGCGCGCCAGGCCCTTTCTGCAACGCCGTTCCGCCGGCAGCCTGGTGATGTCTTCGCCCGCGAAAACGACGCGACCCGCGTCCGGCGCGAGTGTGCCGGTGGCGATGCCGAACAAACTCGTTTTGCCGGCACCGTTCGGCCCGATGATGCCAAGCGCCTCGCCTTGGTTCAGTGCAAGATCGATACTGTCGGCTACCACGACGGCGCCGAAGCGTTTCGAGATCGTCTCCAGCGCGAGGATCGGGGCCATGGGTGAAGTCCATCCCATGCGTCATGCCCGGGACAAGCCCGGCCAGGACGCTGGAATTCACGAGATCGGCTGCAATTTGCCTCCGACCGGAATATTCGATGCGGTCCTGTTTTCAGTGATGATCAGTTCGAACTTGCCATCCTTGCGTTGCCATTGCCCCGCAACCAGCGGTGTCTTGGTGACGTTCTTCACGGGCGCTCCGGTCCACTGGATCGGACCGACGATCGATTGGTAGTTGGTCGCGACGATTGATTCGAGAATCGATTTTGGATCACCGGGATTTCTGGCGCGCCTGAGCACGTCGATCGCCACTTCGAACAATGCATGCTGGAAACCGATCGGCTGCGTCCACGGCCTGTTCGAAGCCTTGGTGTAGGCGTCGGTGAGCTGTCGGCAGCTCTGGCCCGTCAGTCCGGACTTGAACGGATGGTTTGGCGTCCACCAGATCTCGCTCGTGAGCCCGTTGCCGCGCGCACCGAGTGAGTCAATGACCGATGGGAACAGCAGCGCTTTGCCGATGGTGACGATTTTTGGTTTGAACCCCTGCTGTGCCGCCTGCGACCAGAAGGTCGCGAAGTCGGGCGGGATCATGTTGCCGGTCACGATCTCGGCGCCCGCCGCCTTGAACGCAGAAATCTGTGACGTGAAGTCGTTGTTCATGAGCTGATAGCGGCCGGGATCGTGCAGTTTGTAACCGGCATTGGCGAGCGCTGGCGGCAGGCCGAGCTTGGGATCGCCCCAGGCATTGCCGTCGGCGTCATTGGGGAACAGCCCGCCGACGACCTTGTTCGTCGGCAATTCGTCCCATAGCGCGAGGAATGAAGCGATTACATCCTCGAGGCCCCAGAAGAAGTGGTAGGTCCACGTGAACCCTTTGTTCGGGTCGCCCTTGCGGCCAAAGAAGTAAGGCTGCCACGGGCAATTCGTGGTGATGCAGGGGACCTCATTGACTTCGGCCTGATCGGAAACGGGATTTGTGGTGTCGGGTGTTGCCGACGCAACGATGAGATTGACCTTGTCGCCGAGGATCAGCTCTGACGCCACTTCCGCGGCGCGGCTGCCGTTCGATTGGCTGTCTTTGCTGATGATCTCGACCTTGTAAGTCTTGCCACCGTTCTCGAGACCTTTGCTCAGAATCCCGCGCACTTGCTCGAGGATAAATCCGTCGGCTTCGCCAAAGCCAGCCAATGGCCCCGTCTTCGGACTGACATGGCCGATCTTGATCACCTGCGACTGCGCTTCGGCCGGAAGCACGCGCAACACGGTCGGCGCGGCAATTGCGCCGAAGCCGGCCTTGACCAGCGTACGGCGAGAAATTGTCTGACGTTCGGTCATTGTCTCCTCCCTTGTCGCGCGTCGTCAGCTGTCCTGGACGCGCGCGTTTTTGAGATGCTGCAACACTTTCGAACGCAATGCGGCCTGCTGTTCCGGGCTCCACTTCCGAAAACCTTCACCCGATTTGAAACCGAGCTTTTGGTCCTTCACCAGCTTTTCGAGATAGGGCGAAGGGCGCGGACGACTGTCGATATCTGGCAATACTGTCCTGTGAATCGCCAGCGTCAAATCCGTACCGACCAAATCGGCGTTTTCCAGCGGTCCGAGCACGGCGAGCCGGCGGCCGAACGCCGATTTGATCACGGTATCCACCGTTTCGGCGTCGCAAATCCCGTGCTCCACCAGCGCAACCGCCTCGCGCCACAACGCATGTTGCAGGCGATTGCCGATGAAACCGGGCACGTCCTTCTTGACGTGCGCCGGCTTTTTGCCGGCAGCAGCGTGCAGTTTCATGGTGAAATCAATCGCCGACCGGCTCGTCCATTGAGTCTCGATCACTTCGACCAACGGCACGAGGTAAGGCGGATTCCACCAGTGCGTTCCAAGCGCGCGCTCCCGCTGCTTGAGTCCCTCCATGATCCTGGTGATAGGGATGACAGACGTATTGCTGGCCAGGATCGTGTCGGAGCGAACGTAGCTTTCGATTTCGGCGAACAGTTTTTGCTTGAGCGGCAGATCTTCCAGAACGGCCTCGACGACATAGTCGGCGTCACGCACCGCCTGTGCGAGATCGGAAACCGGCGTCACACGCTCGACGGCTTTCTGGTCGTCGCCGAGGTCTTTCAGGTTGGTGAGAATGCGCGTCTTGACGGTATCGAGCGAGGCAGAGATCGAGTCATAGATCGTTACGTCGTGGCCGGCGAGCGCAAACACCTGAGCGATGCCGTGGCCCATGAGACCGGCGCCGACCACCGCAATGCGCGCTTTCGCCATCGGTTATCCCGCGGTGTAGCCGCCATCGGCGTAGAGGATATGGCCGGTGTAGAAATCCGATGCCTTGGACGCGAGGAACAACAGCGGCCCCGCAAGGTCTTCCGGTTCGCCCAGGCGGCCTTTTGGCACCCGTGCCAGAAACCCCTTGCGCACATTCTGCGCACGCTCGGTGTCTTCATACATCCACGCCGTGAGCGGCGAGCGAAAGACGGTCGGCCCCAGAGCATTCACAGTGATGCCGGTCTCGCCCCATTCACAACCCAGCGCCTTGGTGATCCCGTCGACCGCGGACTTCGACGCGCAATAGGCGGTATAGCCGGCCGGATGTCCCAGCAATCCGCGCGCTGACGAGGTGAGGATGACCTTGCCACCCTGACCCTGCTTGAGCATCTGCTTGCCGGCAGCGCGGGCCATCAGCCATGACTGATTGACGTTGGCATCCATGACATCGAGGAAATCCTCGACCTTCTGATCGACGATTTTCGACACTTTGTTGAGGCCCGACGCGACGACGAGAATGTCGATGCGGCCGAACTTGTCGACGGCGGCTTTGACGATCTTGTCGCAGTTTTCCTCGGAGTTCGGCCGCAGCGCGATGACCTCGGCCTTGCCACCGAGCTTTTCGCATTCGGCGGCTACTTTCCTGAGTTCATCTGCCCTGCTCGCCGCGAGCACGACGTTGGCCCCAGCTCCTGCCAGCGTCTTCGCCGCCAATGCACCGAAGGCACCTGACGCGCCGGTGATGATGGCGGTCTTGCCCTTGATATCGAACAGCGACAGCGGATTTTTCAGGAATGCGTCGGACATGATATTTCCCTCTCCGTTGTCATGCCCGCGAAGGCGGGCATCCAGTAAACATCGCACTTTCAGTGATTACTGGGTCCCGCCTTCGCGGGGACGACAGGCTGAATTATTTCGGCGGTGCCGCCACCGCGACCAGTATCGTGCACACGTCCATGCCGCGGTTGATAATCTCGCGATTTTCATTCGGCGCGATGTAGACAGTGTCGCCGGGCCGGGCGACCTGCTCTTTACCGCCGACGATCACCGTCAGCTCCCCCTTGAGAATGTGGTAGATTTTTTCCGGCGGCGAAGCGTCGGGCCCCGCGCCGCCACCCGGCTGGAAGTGCGAGATGCCGAACATGAGAGTCTGCGATCCGCCCATCTCCGCGCCGTAAATACGCAGCGATTCATATTTGCGGTGATTCGGTGCCTCGTAGGGCTTTGCGTCATTGAGGTGACGGACGATCATCAGAACTTGCTCCCCTTTTCGATGCGGAATTTCTGCTTGGGGTCGAGGATCGCGACCAGGCGCACGATGCAGCCGTCGCCGCGGTCCCAGTTCCAGGGGAAGTAGGCAAAAGTAACGCGCTTGCCGGTGACTTGGTCGATGTCGCCGCCGACATTCTCGATTCCCATGATGCCGTTCCGGAACAGGATGCGATGCACCGGCTCCCATTCCGGGAAGTCATCTTTCCAGTCGCGTCCGCCCGACCATTCGCGATATTCCTCCGCGAGATGCGGATGCAGCGGACCATTGCGCTGCGGGCCGATGGCAGTGGCGAGCGGATGGTCATTGGCCTGCGTATCGTGGCCGACCACCTTGACCTTCTTCTTCACGAACCATTCGCCGGCCGACGGCACGAATCCGGGTGCGCGGCAGAAATAGTCCTCGCTGTCCTCGTAGAATTTGTGCCAGCCGGTGTTGACGATAACCACGTCACGCGGGCGCACGATCTTGCCGCAGGCCTTTTCCAGATCGTCGCCGGTAATCGGCTCCCATTTGTTTTTGGGGATCGACACCACGATCCCCGAGCCGAAGAAATGCGGCAGTGGAACCTCGTCGATGAAAGGCGTGCCCTGAATGACGTGCGCGGGCGCGTCGATGTGCGTGGTGTTGTGCATCGAGGTGGTGATGCGCTGCGACAGCACGCCGGACTTCGCCATGTAGTGGATGCGCTCGATCTTGACGTCCTCGAAATACGGCCAGTTCGGGGACTGATAGCCGAACCGATGGGACAGGTTATAGAACTCCAGTCCCATGCTGTTCTTGAGGTTTTCTTCGAACATCACGCCGCGAATTTTCCTGGCCACGGCATCCTCCCTTGTTCGCGCATTCGCGCTTGTTGTCGAATCGTCGCAGAGTCCGCTGCCCCACGTCAGGCGGCGGCCGAGCTCATATGGTTCTCCAGCTTGTTTTTGGTGGCGATCAGGCGTTCGGCGATCAACGCCTGACGATTTGCGAAGCGCTGACTTGGTACCGGCACTGAAATGGCAACCGCGTTGCCGAGCGGATCGTGGAAGGCAACACCGACAGCGCAGATACCCAGCGTATGTTCTTCACGGTCGTACGCAACGCCGTTGCGGCGCACCGCCTTGAGATCGGCAAGCAGCGCGTCGAGCCGGGTCAACGTCTTTGGCGTGCGTGTCTCGTAAGCGCGGCCGATCAATGCTTCAACGGCGATATCGGAAAGCTGTGCCAGATAGGCTTTGCCGTTGGCGGTGCAGTAGAGCGGAAAGGTATCGCCGACTGCGGATACGGCGCGCAAACGCTGCGAGCCGATGACCTGGTCGATGAACACAAGGTGATCTTTCTTGACCGTTGAGAGGTCAACGGTCTCGTGCAGCTCCTCAGAAAGTTGCTCCAGGAGCGGCCGCGCCAGCGTTATGAAATCGCTCCGCACCGAAGCCGCAAGACGCAGGATCGTGGGACCGAGCCGCACGCGCCCGTTTGGGGTTGCGG
>Ga0207678_10005505_pt1 | contig 11319 bp, 7 predicted proteins | sample KBSC63metaG_FD_184319 | JGI IMG/M metagenome (GOLD analysis project Ga0207678, IMG submission 184319) | Corn rhizosphere microbial communities from Kellogg Biological Station, Michigan, USA - KBS C6-3 metaG (SPAdes) (version 2) | ecosystem: Host-associated > Plants > Roots > Rhizosphere > Soil ...
ATTTCCATCCGTCATTCTTGCACGCGACGGGCGATGACAACACAGCGTTCAACATCAGCACTGCATCCAGAGCTTTGACGTCCACCCTGCTGCTTTCATAAAGGTCGAACTTGGCAGCACCCCGACTGCCATCGAACTCATCTTCGAACGCGCTCCGGACGGCGGACAAGGTGCGTCTGGAAAAGTGAAGATCCTTCAGGGACGATGCAATCCGGACTTCACATTCACGATTGATAAGCCCGCGGCCTCTCATGCCCGCAAGAGAACGCCTGATATTCACCATCGCCTCCGAAAGCGGTTCGAAATTCAGCTCCGGAACGGCGTGGATCACGCACACTTCGTCATCGTCTTGCAGCACGCCGCGGCGAAAGGCCCGATAGACCCAACCAAATCCGATCATGCCGTACGCGTGCAGTTCAGCGGCTCTCAACGCCCCCATGCTGGACGCGCCACAAACCGCTGTGCCACTTTTCAAGGCAAACAGGATCTCCTTGTGCCACACCGACGGGACGTTGCCGAAATAGCCGTCGATGATGCAGATTACCTTGTAGCCGGCCAAGACCGCTTGAAACACGGAGCCGAGCACCGCCGGCGCAAAAAAATGAATGCGATCCTGATCTTTTTCCAGCCTTGTCGGACCAACAAACACGCAAATGTCAGACAACCCGTCGCCCTACCTCGAAAGATACAATCCCCTAGGCTACTGAAAACGATAACGGATGATGGTAGGCTCTGCAACTGACGTAATCACTCCGACGCTCGATGGATCGAATCATGCCAATCCGCAAACCGGGCATCAGCCGCCGCACGACCTTGGCACTGATGGGCGCCGGTGCCGTTACGCTCGCGGCGCCGTGGGCAGCGCCCGCGCAGAACACAGGCATAAGTCCGCGAAGGACGATTGAGTTCGACGAACCTTCAAACTCATACATCATCCGCGATAAACAGTCGGTCGTGCGCGCCGTTCTGCACAATCAGAAGCCGGTGGTTGTCCGCGCAGCGACCGCGCTGGAGGCTGCGAAAAACTATGTTCTTGCGCATGTGGAGTTATTGAATCTTGACCCCTCGCAACTGACGAATCTCGATCGTCCGGTTGATCCCGACGGCACAGATGCAGGCTATCGCTTCTTGAGTGAAAAGCGGCAATTCGACGTCACGACTGTTACCTTCCAGGAGGTCTTCGGCGGGCGGCCGGTCTGGCGGTCAGGCATCGCGGTTCACCTCAAGCGCCTGACCGATTCCTTCCAGGTTATTTCAGCGCATGTCCCGCGGCATAGCTCGCTCACCACTGGTTTTCTTGACACCATGGAGAGGGACGTCCGGAGGGTTGATGAGCCGGCTCTGGCGCACCAACTCGGACTGTTCAACGAAGCCTCACAATTCGACGCAGATTCCTTGCGCATCGTGCATCAGAGCCCGATGGTCTATCGCTACGATGCGAGACAACGTGCACTTCGGCCGGCTACCGCTCGACTTGGAATGCGGTTGTTACCGATTCCTGACGAGATTGTCGACGGAAGCTTCAATACGGTTTCGGCGGTCTTTTTCGATCTCGCTCAGGAAGCGCGGGGGCCAACGCATTGGGTTGCACTGGTCGACGCCAGAACGGGAATAGCCCTCTACACCGAAGAGTTTGTCGACGGTATCGACGGTGCAGTGTTTCTCGCCGACCCAGCGACGACTGACGGCGGACCGATGCCAGACGCGAGCAACGCTGCGCTGAATCTTCGTCGCGTACCGGTGAATCTGCCCAATTTGATCGCAAGTAATCCGCAGTTGCTCCGCGGGACCAACGTCCAGATCGTGGATATCGACGGCGACGACATACCAGCGCCCGTTGTCGATGCTCAAGCAGGCGCGAGCTTTCAGTTTGATGTGCGCACGGACGATTTTTCTGCCGTCAACGCCTATTATAACTGTGACCGCTTTTTCTCGCTGCTGGAGAGTTGGGGTTTCAAGCGCGACGAATATTTTTCGTGCACCACATTTCCCATTGCCGTCGATCATCGCGGGGCCCCGCAGGGAAGCAGCACAACCGGCACCGGCGCTCAAACCAGGGGTAGGTCAATTCTCCAGCCTGACGGAACCGCAATAAGGCTTGGAATTCAGGCCGTTGTTTTTGCACTTGCGCAGCCGCATACGGAGCCGCCGATTGGTAACGCAGATGACTGGCGCGTGGTGCTGCACGAGCTTGCCGGGCATGGGACCTTGCTCAATCACGTCGGCTCGACCCAATTCCTGTTCGCCCATAGTGTCGGCGACAGTATGGCCGCGATTCTCAATGATCCGGAATCAAAGGCCGAGGATCAGAACCAAACCTTTCCATGGATCGGCTACGACCGCCGACATGATCGCACAGTTGCCCATGGCTGGAGCTGGGACGGACCAAAAGACCTGAATGATGATACCGATCAGCTTGATCGGGAGCAGATCCTTTCCACGACCCACTTCAATCTTTACAAGGCGATCGGCGGCGGCGCCGACCCGAGCCAGGTGGACAAGCGTCGTTTCGCGGCCAAGTTCACCGCCTACCTCATGTTGCGTGCCATCCAAACGCTGACGCATCCGACCAACCCGCAGCATGCGTCAGAGTGGCTAAACAGTCTGATCGTCGCCGACACTTGCGACTGGATCACCGACACCGAGAGACATAGCGGCGGCGCCTACGAGAAGGTTATCTACTGGGCATTCCAGAAGCAGGGCCTGTTCAATTCTGCTCCTCCCGATGTTGACGTCTACATCGACGACGGACGTCAGGGTGAGTACCAATACCAACCCGACCACACCAATTGCCTTTCCATCTGGAACAGACTTGCAGGCGATGGTCTCGAAGACCATCAGACTCCAGTGCCCAACGTCCCCAATTTTGCGTACGTCAAGATCAACAATCGCGGCAGCAAGGCCGCAAAGTCCGTCGTTGTGAATGCCTTCCAGAACAAGCCACAAGGCCAACTCGTCTACCCCGACGATTGGCAACCGATGGAGCCATCTGCGCGTTTCCCGAGCGACCTTCCGCCCGGCTCCCCCGAAGTGACGGTGGGTCCTTTCACTTGGACACCGTCAGCATCCGACAACGTGATACTGATGGCGGTCTCGGCAACCGGCGATGCCAGCAATCTCGCTAAGTTCAGCGACGGCAAGTCGATCCCCGATTGCCGACTGGTACCGAATGACAACAACATCGGAATGCGAAAGGTCTAGCGGTTGCCGCGTCCGCACAACAACACGAAGTTCGTCAGATTGGAGCGGGGCCCCGCGACATGTTAAGTGCAGGAATCCCGCACAGCGCCTGCGTTCGCTCCTGCAATGTCGGCGTGTCAGTGCACGGCCCGGTTACCACGCTGATCGAAAGCCCCATCTCCCCAAGGAGTTGCTTGGCGCCAAGCGCGCCAAGCGCATCCGCTGCCGCCAGGATAATCTTGACCCCGGCACGTCTGCGCTTGAGGCATTCGAGGAAAATTGGAACGTTGCCGCCAATAATGTCGCCACCGCACTCGATCAACACGGCGTCGGAAGCGTTCGATAACGTGACATCGAGCGCGCGATTGAAAACGGCGTCCATGCCATCGCGCCCGGAAGGATATGTGGTTGGCAGTCCAAAATCGACACAATCGAAAGCCGCGACGGCTCCGAAATCCCGATACCGCAATATCTCGGTCAATGATGATGTACCGGTTGCCTTCAAGGCGGTGACAGCGGTGTGGCCTTTGCGTCGCAACGATCTCAGCACGGCGATGCCCGCCGTTGTCTTGCCGACCTCGGCAGACGTGCCGACGATAAGGAAGACGGGCGCTCCATGGTCAGCTTTGCATTCGCCATTGATGGCAAACCGGCGGAGGTCTAGGACTTCGCCATCGTCGTTCAGGACAGCCCCGCGATACGTCACCTGCGCGAGATGCCCCTTCTCAAGCGGCGAGTCTCCGATGAGGTCGCCAACGACTCCGGAATCGGCGAGCACCCAATAGCTGCCTCCGGGACGGAGGCCGCCAGAGGGAACACAACCGACCACCCAACGAGTCGACTCCCTGTATCCCGGTGTACCGAGAAAAAAATCCCCCGGCGCCAAGGCCATGGCTCGCCCGGACGCCGATTCCAGAACGATCGGCGCCGCCTCGTCGGCCAGCTCAAATAGACAGACATGTCCTTCGAGACCAGCCGTCTCGACGCACCTGACCGCATCAAGGGAAGGAATTCGTCTGAGCGCCGAAGCCTTCTTGTGCGATTCGAAAGCGTCTTCGAATTTGCTGAGCGTCAAGACTGTTCATCTTCGGGTACGCGTTGTCGGTCCTTCTCTAGGACCAGCATATAGGTGCAATTGTTGCCAACCGGTGGCTGGATCAACGCCCCGGCGGCATCCCTGAGGTCTAGCACCACTATGATCTTGTCTAGTTGCTCTCTGGTCAATTTCTTTGAACCGATAAGGTATTGCGCCGTTACTATGCTACCCATTGGATCCCTCCATCTTCTGCAACCCTGAAAATGCACCGCTAAAAATGCACCGCTAAAATACACAACCTGAATGCCGGTTCCAAGTGCTTGGTCTTCGAGGTCGGAAAACGACACTTTGCGCTAACTTCGCCGGTGTGGCTTCGATTTAGCCAAGAAATGAATCAGGGGGCTATCGAACAATGTTTTCTCGGCAACGCCCTAACGGCGATATCTCGACGCCGCATTTGCCACCGCCCGAACACGCAATCACTCAATCCAGGCTCCGGCGAAATCGACCACCTTGCGCCACCTTTCAATATCCTCATCGATGAATTTCTCGAACTGCTCCGGAGTCATGGATATCGGCTGCCCGCCGGTATCCGCGAGGCGAGCCAAAAAATCGGCGTCATTGAACGCCTCCGTCACGGCCTTGTTGAGCGACAGAACAACGTCGGACGGGGTCCGCCTGGGCGCGACAATGCCGTACCAGACCATTGCCTCAAAGCCCGGCACGGTCTCGGCGATCGACGGGATCTCCGGCACCGAATCCCAGCGCCTGGCCGAGGTCACGCCAAGAGCCCGCACTTTGCCCTCCCGTGCCATCGGCAATGCGATCGTAATATTGTCGAACATCACATGGACCCGGCCCTCGATCAGGTCCGGATAGGCCGCGTGCGAGCCGCGGTATGGGACGTGGATCATGTCGATTTTGGTCATCAGACTGAACATGGCGCCGGAGAGGTGCAGGGATGTCCCGTGTCCCGATGACGCATATGAAAGCTTGCCCGGATAACGCCTGGCGTAGTCGATGAACTCCTGCACCGACTTCACTGGCAACGACGAAGGCACCACCATGACGTTCGGAAAACGCATCACAGATGCCACCGGCGCGGCGTCTCGCCGGAAATCAAACGGCAGCTTCCTGTAGAGCGACGCGCCGATGGTGGTATTGGGTGCAGCAAACAGCAGGGTATAGCCATCCGGCGCCGACTTGAGCACTCTCTCGGTGCTCAAATTTCCGCCCATGCCCGTACGGTTCTCAACAATGAAGGGTTGGCCGAAGCGCCGAGACAGCCAGTCGGCCACAAGTCGGGCCACAAGGTCAGTCCCTCCGCCTGCCGCCAGTCCGACGCTGATGATGACCGGGCGCGCTGGATATGTTTGTGCCCAAGCCTTCCAGGGCTCGCCAACCAGAAAGACTGAACCCGCAGCTAGATTCAGAAATCGCCGACGGCACTCCTTCATTGTATCTTCCTTACGTCACACTCCGCAGGATACGCGTTGGCCGCGCTTCGTGATCGCCCTCCAGTCGATCCAGCAAGGTTCGCGCCGCAACAAGGTCGGGAGTGGTCAAACCCTCGGTAAACCACGCATGAACAGGCGCGAGCGCTTCGCGTCCTGCCTGTCGATTTCCCTGCTCGAGCCAGACATTAGCCAAGCTGGTCGCCGCGCGGAGCTCCCAAAGCTTCGCCCGTTGTTGCCTTGCCAAATTCAGACTGGTTGTGAGGAGGTGCCGCGCGTGCTCGGCGTCTCGCGCGGAAAACTGAGCCTGCAAGCGGATGATCTCCGATTCACACCATCGCTCACCCGTTGAGTGTACAAGCTCAGCCGCCCGGTTGAGCAATGCCACTGCGCCGTCCGTATCGCCATACATGCCCACGATTTCGGCGGTAGCCGTCATGAAGAACGGCAGCAGAGCCCAATTTTGCGTGGTGTCGAACTGTTCAATGCAATCGCGCATGCGCTCCATGAGAGCCGGATCGCGGCGCATCTGCAGCTGTGCCCAACAGTTAAAGATGGCACCATCGCGAACTCCCTTAAACGTCTCGAATTCGGCCGCTAGACCGAGAAGTCGTTGCGAAAGCTCCAGCACGGTTTGGGTGTCGCGCTGCATGATGTGTTGCACACAGGCACGCCGCAAAGCGACGATTTGACTCACGGCGTGGTTCAAGCTGTCGGCATATCGAACTGCTTCCAGGCTCTTGGCGGCGCCGGAATCGGGGTAGCCGAGCGCCGTGAGACAAATGCCGAGTACAGTACATGCCCCCATCTTGGGATCGCGCACGGCCAGCGCAGCTTGCCCATCCCGGACCTCACTATACGTGTCAACGAGAAGCCGCATGTCCTCGCATGCCGTCTCGAAACGCCCCAGCAGCAGATTGGCAAATCCCGACATTTTTCGTGCCATGATGAAGGCCTGAGGGTTCTCGGTCCTCTGGCCGACATCGGACATCTCAGCGGCATAGCGAAGCAACGTCTCGGGTTGGGAGTGAGAAAAATAGTAATTGAACAAGCCGTCATGGGCTCGAATGAGCTCGTGTGTATTGCCGAGCTTGAGGCCCAGCGCTCTTGCCCGCTCGACCGCTGAGCGCACCTCCTCACTTCCCGAGCCTTGTTCGTCGACAAGCGATTGGTACAGCGCAACCTGGAGGGCAAGCTCGCGACGCTCTTTCTCCGTCGAATCTGGAAGATGTTCGATCTGCCGGAGGCCCTTGCGTAGATGGCTTACTCGTTCGGTCAGCGCAAATCGGCCGTTCGTCCGCTGCGCCGCCTTCAGGTAATAGTCGATCGACCTGTCGGCCGCCTCCGCTTCTCCAAAATGCCACGCAATGATCTCAGGCAAACGGCTTTCGGGGCGAATGACTTCTTCTTCGAGCAGCTCGGCCACACGCAAATGAATCGACCGGCGTCGCTCGCGTAACAAAGAGGCGTAGGCAGCATCCTGTACCAGGGCGTGCTTGAAAGCGTAGGTCGAATGAGGGGGCTGGCCGTACGTGGTCGCCAGTCCAGCCTGCACGAGCTCGCCAAGCGCCTCCTGCAAGTCCTTCCGCGGCCATGTCGATACGCTCTCCAGCAGTTCGAAGGAAAATTCCCGGCCGATGACCGATCCAATCTGGGCCACCTCTTTCGCGGCGACCAAACGATCAAGGCGCGCCATCAGGGAAGCTTGCAGTGTTGTCGGCACGATCGCTGGAGTGAGCGGATCGGCCAGGTTTGCCGGGTCATCCGCCAGACGGATTCCAGTGTACAAAACAGTCTTGGTCAGCTCCTCGATGAAAAGAGGTATTCCGTCGGCGTGCGCGATAATCCTGTCGACCACTTCCTGTCGTGGAATTCGTCCCTCGGCCACTGAATTTATCAAAGACGCGGCATCGCGAGGGTGAAGTCCGCTCAGCGTTTGAACCGTGACGTGCGGACGAGCGAGCCATGGCGGTCGTGTTTCGGGCCGGCTGGTGTTGACTACCAGCATCGGCAGCGTTGCCACTTGCTCAACCAACAAACCCATCAGATCCAATGTCGTGGGATCAGCCCAGTGAAGGTCCTCAACAATGACCAGCAGCGGGCCTCGTCGGCTCATTTTCTCGAAATATCGAAGGATGGCGGCCAGAGCCATGACCTTTCCCCGCGGCTGCTTATGGATGTCGGGGAAATCGTGCGGCGCGAGTGGGAGCGAGAGCAGGTCAGCGATAATTGCGACGTCAGGGTCGGGCGACACGTCGGCTTCAAGCAGACGCAAAAGCTTTTCCAGTTTTGCTGCGGACGCGTCGCCGCGCTCAAATTGAGCGGCTCGTTCTATTTGACGAATGACGGGATACAGCGGGCTGTCTTGGTGATTGGGCGAGCATACAAGACGGGTTCTCGCGCGCGACTCCTGCCCAATGCCTTGCTCGAGCGCCGCGACAAGCCGCGACTTGCCGATGCCTGGCTCTCCAATGAGAACGACAACGCGTCCTTCACCCGCTTTGGCCTGCTCCCAACGGCGCAACAACAAGTCCAACTCTTCCTTTCGTCCCACCAGCGGCAATTTGCCGCTGCGAAGGGCCTCAAAGCGGCTATCTGTCGGACTTTCGGCGAGTGCAGCCCACGCGTAGATCGGCGTCGGACCTCCCTTCAACCGGGCAGGACCAAGAACCTTGTACTCGAACAATCCACCCGTAAGACGTCGGGTCGTTTCAGCAATGACCACCATGCCGGGTTCAGCCATGGCGATGAGACCGGCCGCCAAATTAGGGGTATTGCCGACCACGGGCGACTCCAGCGACGACCCGGAGCCTATGACGTCGCCGACGACGACAGGCCCGGTCGCAATTCCAACTCGGCAGGCAAGCGTTCCGGCGGAGCCGGCCACCGTGCTGAGACGGCTGACCGCCTCGACAATGGCCAGGCCGGCAAGCACCGCGCGCTCCGCATCATCCTCATGCGCTTGCGGGAATCCGAAGTAGATCAGCGCGCCGTCGCCCATGTAGCGGGCGACAAAGCCGTCAAGCCGAGCCACAACACTCCTTATGCATTCTTGATACGTGGTGATGACTTTGCGAAGATCCTCTGGATCAAGCCGGGCACCAAGCATCGTCGAACTGACCAGATCGACGAACATCACTGTAAGTTGCCGGCGTTCGGCCCCAGGCTGGCGAGGCTTTGGTGCGGCAGACCCATTTTGCTCAGGCAACCTTGTCGCGAGCGCTACTCCGCACGCGGCGCAGAATTTCTTGCCGGGAGAATTTTTGCTGCTGCAAACCTTGCAGGTCAGTGGAAGTGGCGAGCCACAATCGCCACAAAAATTGTCACTGCTGCCGACATCGGCCCCGCAGCGCGGGCAAGCCGTGCGATCCTGTTCGATGGTGGCCGTAGTCACTTGCAGCGTGCTCACAGTTTGAGAAACTTACGCGGCCGCGAAGTTGGTCAGGCGATATCGTCACCTTCTGCAGAGGAATTGCGCCACGTTGGCCGACCGCAATATGGCCGACTGCACCTGGGTAAGGTTAACTCAGTCCGCCCATTCCTGAAAGGGGCATCGTTGTGCCCGTCATAGGCCCTTGGGGAGCGACTATGCGTACATCCGCGACGGCGCCAAACGTCGTCTCGCCGGCCCGGTGACGTAACAGGAACGGCTGGATGTCGGTGTACCATGACGCGCCGCCGCGACTTCGTATATCACCGTGTCAGTCGCGGACCTGAGCGCTGAGCGCCCAAAAATGCTGCAATCTGAGCACGCTGACATTCGTGCATATCTCATTGAAGGTCTCTTCGGGTTCACCCGGCCGTGGAAAGTTCTTGATTATCTCGTAAGTGCGTCCATCTCGGAGCTTCCTGATTGTATACTGATTGCCCCACCGGTCCTCTCGAGAGATGGGAGACGTGAACCCGTCAACGTAAAATTGATCGATCATCAGCAAAGTTGCTGCCGGGCGTAGTCGTGAGGCGAAATGCGACAGGAATGACTTGCGCTTTTGTCTCTTGACGTGAGACCACCACAAGTGCGCCATCCCCACATCAAATATCGTAGTCGAATGGGGGAGTGAATAGGCATCTGCGGTGCCCAAGCTCACATGCTGACCAAGTCGCCGCGTCGCGGCAATCTCAAGGGTCTCGGCATTCAAATCGGTCGCGGTAATGGCCCGAGCAAACGGTGCTGCTATTTCGGTCCAGTAGCCGGTCCCCGCCGCGACTTCCAAAATATTCAGTCCTCGCGTGCGCTCGATCAGCCACGCCTGCAATAGCGTTAGTTCACTCAGTCGCTCAGGCGCCTGATAGAACAGGTCATACTCTGCGGCACGAGCACGGTAGTATTGTTGCATTGTGTCCGGCAATGTCAGCCTCGGATACGGCAATGGTCGCGGCAGGGGTAGAGCGGGAGATTGTGCGACAGAAGATCGGCTCAGCACGAGCGCCTCCACACGCGAGAGTTCACGAAGCCCGGTTGAAAATCGCCGCCTGAGTCGGCCGGAAATCAGCGGACACTATGCCGGAACTCCTACCTCACGCGTATGAGCTAGCTCACATTCGAAATTTCCTGGATCGTCTCCATCGAACTTGCGATACCGTGATGAATATGAACATCGCTGAGCACTAGCGCACCAAGGTGATCTGTCTCGCGGAAATGCTGGCCGAGCCTTGCGGCGGTTAGTATTGGTGGTTGAGCCTCCCCGCCAACGAACGAATTGCAAAACCCCGGCCCTTGCGGCTGGGATTTTGGTTTTTGGGGGAAGCCGTCAGCGCGCGATGCTCGGCAGGGCGGCAGGCATCGTTAGCCAAACGCCAACAGCTTCCGGGACCGAGAGGTCATCGGAATTTGCGACTGGCGACGTAATATCACATGGGACACAACCGCTTCACCGCGGCACGGCATTCTCACATCAACGTCGTTCGGACGCTCGTGATTGAGACGAATGAATTAGACTAAATTTCGACGCGCAATCATCAGTTGTTCAAATCAAATGATCGGGAATCGCTAATGCGGGGCACGAGAAATTTCTGTGCCCATAGGCTTAGCCTATGTCCTCGGCCCGTGTCATTCGGGCGCACTGCTGGAATAAATCTAATCTGAAATCGACTTCGCATGATTGATACTGCATGTTGGCGCAACTCCCGACTGTCATGGTCAGTGTGTAGGCTTCGGCCAGAGGAAACGTATGCGGGCGGAAACGAGGCGAGTGAGTTTCGAAACGCGAGGCAACCCTGAGTTCGGCTTGTGGTTTGCGCACGCTTCGATTCCTGTCGTCGATGACGAGGGGACATTGTCATCGACAAGGGTTCGGCATCAGGCCGATCCTTGCGCGGGACGATATGGTTGCGAACACCGTGAGCTGTGCCGGCTGGCGCCGCGCCTGGCTCACGAGCTTGGATATTGGTGCACGCCGGTCGCGGCGCAGCCGATTACTGCATTCCGACATTCTGTGGGTGGCTTGCCGAGGCGCGTTCCGGGCACCGGGGCGGTAGGGGCATTGGGGAAAGCGGCGAATGACGACTGGGAATATGGGTCTCGATACTTTTCCGAAGCTGCTTCTGCATCACTCCAGAGAACGGGGTGAACGTCCGGCGATCCGCGAAAAGCGCCGTGGCATCTGGCGCACCGTAACCTGGCGCGAATTGGCGGAAGAAGCGGGCGCG
>Ga0207678_10005506_pt1 | contig 11318 bp, 13 predicted proteins | sample KBSC63metaG_FD_184319 | JGI IMG/M metagenome (GOLD analysis project Ga0207678, IMG submission 184319) | Corn rhizosphere microbial communities from Kellogg Biological Station, Michigan, USA - KBS C6-3 metaG (SPAdes) (version 2) | ecosystem: Host-associated > Plants > Roots > Rhizosphere > Soil ...
AGGATGCCTGACGGGAGGGGTCCGGTGGCTGAGGGTCAAGATCGGGGACCTCCCTGGTATCGCCCTTCATCATTTTACATAATACCAATTATACGACATGCGGAATGAGGCTCGGGCAAGGTCCCCGGGCAGGCGCCGCTGGCTCCGCGGCGGGACCCCGAGCCCAAGGGAACGCCGACCGTGCCCGCATGGCTGGCAACCGATGGGCGATCCATCGCGCCATGCTCGCCGAACCAGGCGCAGGCGTCGGCAAGGACCAAGCGCGTCACGGGACAAGGCGCCGCGAACGCGAGGAACGAGATCATGGAGATCAATCCGCTGCATGGCATGTAGCGCGGCCCTCCGGTATCGTCGCGCCATCGGCAGCAGAGCGAGGTGCAGGCGACATGAAGAAAAGCGGAGCAGCACCTGGCGACTCCCCTTCCCGCCTGATCGACGCCAGGATCGCGTCGCTGGACGACTGGCGGGGAAAGGCGCTCGCCCATGTCCGCGCCCTCATCCGCAAGGCCGACCCCGCCGTGGTCGAGGAATGGAAGTGGAACGTGCCGGTGTGGTCGCACGCCGGCATCATCTGCACGGGCGAGACGTACAAGAGCGCGGTGAAGCTGACGTTCGCCAAGGGCGCCTCGCTCGCAGACCCTTCGAAGCTCTTCAACTCGAGCCTCGAAGGCAACGTTCGGCGCGCCATCGACATCCGCGAAGGTGATGAGATCGACGAGGCCGCATTCAAGGCGCTGATCCGCGCGGCGGCGAGCTTCAACGAGTCCGCAGCCAAGTAGCGGGCACGTCCGGCAGGCAGACGCTCAACGCTTGCGCGCCACCAATCCGATCAGCGCCGACCGGCCGCTGTGGCGCGCACCCTCCTTGAGATCCGCCTCGTAGTCGCGCAGCTCGTCGATTTCCGTCGACGCGAACGCGTCGCGAAGCATCTCGACGGTGTAGAGGTGCTCGATCAGCGACGGCCCGCCGGTCTTGTATTCGAGCTGCCTGGGGCCGTAGCCCTGCAGGACGAGCGTGCCGCCGGGCTTCAGCGCACGCACCATGTTCGCGAAGAGCCGTGCGCGCATCGCGGGGTCGGCGAACTGGACGAAGATCGCCGCGATCCCGTCGTAAGCGTCCTGCGGCCACGCGAAGTCGTCGCAATCACACACGCTGTACGCCACCGCGACCGACGCCGCGGCGGCAAGCCTGCGGGCCTTTTCCACGCCGACGTCGGAGATGTCGAAGGCCTCGACCTCGATGCCCCGGCGCGCCAGCCAGACGCTGTTGCGGCCCTCTCCGTCCGCCACGCACAACACGCGGCTGCCGGCGGGCCAGGTCGCGTGCTCGCGCAGGTACTCGTTGGGCTCCGTGCCGAAAACGTAGTCGTCGCCGGCAAAGCGCTTGTTCCAGGTTGCCGCTTCGGCAAGGAAGGAGCTGTTGGCCATGGGATACGCGAGCTTTGTAGGACTGGCACCTGCCGGGATTTCGGCTGTTGTCCGATGCCCGTTGCCCCGGGCAAACCGCAAACTGTACGCCGTAGTATCCCACTCAGAGGAGAGAACCAATATGAAGCTCAAGCTCGCAACGACGGCGTTCGTCATCGGCACCGTGCTGGCCCCGATGGCCATGGCCGCGGATTCGGATACGGACCGCAACAAGCCTGCGACGTTCGTCAAGGATTCGGTGATCACGACCAAGATCAAGTCCAAGCTGGCCGCCGAAAGCCCGGGCACGATGGCGCGCATCAAGGTCGACACCGACAAGGACGGCGTTGTCTGGATGAGCGGCGAAGCGAAGACGCAGGCGGAAGCCCAGAAGGCGATGGACATCGCCAAGGGCACCGAAGGCGTGAAGTCGGTCAAGAGCGACATCAAGATCCAGCCGTAAGGCACGGCGGTTTCGCGACGCCGGAAGGCGCCTCGAAACGCAGGCAAAGCGGCCGCCCCCGGGCGGCCGTTTCATTTGCGTGCGCGCCCGGCGCTCGCCGCCCGGTGTCGTCCCGCCGCGGCGCCTCGCGCGCATCGGCTAGACTCCGCGGTTTAGCCGTCTCGCCCCAGAGCATGAGCATCGATACAGAATTCGAGCGCGCGTTCCGCCTGCATCAGCAGGGCAAGCTGCGCGAGGCCTTCCTGCGCTACGACGCCGTGATCAAGGCGGATCCCGAGCATGCGGGCGCGCTCCACTACTCCGGCGTCGTGCTCCTGCAATCCGGCAAGCCGTCCGACGCGATCCGGCGCATCCGTGCGGCGATCGCCGTCGATCCGGCGCTGCCGGAAGCTTGGTCGAACCTCGCGCTGGGCCTCGAGGCCATTGGCCGCCGCGAGGCGGCGGTGAATGCGCTCAAGGAAGCTGCGAAGCTGGCCCCGCAGTCAGCGGACGTCTGGTCGAATCTCGCGGGCGCCGAGCTGTCGATCGGCCGCGCCACGGACGCCGAGGCGTCGGCGCGCCGCGCCGTCGCGGCGGATGCGACGCACGCCGGCGCGTGGCACAACCTCGCGCTCGCGCTGGCCGCCAATGGCGGCAGTCTCGAGGCCCTCGACGCTGCGACGCGCGCCGCCGGGCTCGCCCGCGACGTGCCGGCCTATGCCGGCCACAAGGCCCAACTCGAGCTCGCCGCAGGCAATCCGGCGGCCGCGCAGGCGACGCTCAACGCTGCCCTCGCCCGCGCACCCGGCAACGGCGCGCTTCGCTTCGAGCTGGCCGGCGCGCTGGAGCAGGCGGGCGATCTTGCCGCCGCCGCCGAAACCTATGAGCAGGTGCTGCGCGTCGACCCGGACAACGGTGCGGCGCTGTCGCAGCTCGCCTATCTGCGGATGCGGGTGGCGGACTGGCACGACCTGCCCTCGCTGCGCGAGCGGCTGCGCAAGGGCACGCCGGCCGGCTCCATGCCCGTGTCGCCCTTCGTGCTGCTGTCGCAACCCGCCACGCGCGCGGAGCAGCGCCGCTGCGCCGAAGCGTGGACCGCGGCGCTGGCTCCGCCCGCTGCGCCGAGCGCGCCGCGCCTGTTGTCCGGCGCGCGGCTGAAGCTCGGCTACCTGTCGGCCGACTTCCATACGCACGCTACGGCGTTCCTTGCCACGGGGATGTTCGAGCAGCACGACCGGCGCACCTTCGAGGTGGTCGCCTACTCGACCGGGCCGGACGATCGCAGCCCGTTGCGCACCCGCGTCGTCCGCGCGTTCGATCGCTTCGTCGAGGCAAACGGCTGGGGAACGCGGCGCATCGCCGACGCCATCCGCACCGACGGGATCGACATCCTCGTCGACCTCAAGGGCCACACGGCCGGCGCCCCGCCGGGCGTGCTGGCGCTCCGCCCGGCGCCGATCCAGGTGCATTACCTGGGCTACCCCGGCACCCTGGGGGGAACGCTGGCCGACTACCTGATCGCGGACGACATCGTCGCGCCGCCCGACGACGCGCCCGACTACTCGGAAACGCTCGTGCAGTTGCCGCAGAGCTACCAGATCAACGACCGCCAGCGGCCCGTCGGACCGCGGGTGCCGCGCGAATCGCTGGGACTGCCGCCAGGCGCCGTGGTGCTGTGCTGCTTCAACGCGACGTACAAGATCAACCCGGAGGTGATGGACGCGTGGGCGCGGATCCTCGCCGCGGTGCCGGGCAGCGTGCTGTGGCTGCTGGCGCGCGGCGAGGCCGATCCCGCCAGCGCGCGGCTGCGCGACGAGGCCGCCGACCGCGGCGTCGATCCGGCTCGCCTGCACTTCGCCCCGATGCGGCCGAACGCCGAGTACCTCGCGCTGTACCGCCATGCCGACCTGTTCCTCGACACGTGGCCCTACAACGCGCACACGACCGGCAGCGACGCGCTGTGGGCCGGCTGCCCGCTCGTGACCTTCCGCGGCGACACCTTTCCGGGCCGGGTGGCGGCGAGCCTGGTGACCGCCGCGGGACTGCCGGAGCTCGTCGCGCGCGACGTCGACGGCTACGTCGAGCTGGCGATCGCGCTCGCCCGCGACGAGCCGCGCCGGCGCGCGCTGCGCGACCTGCTCGAGATCCGCGGGCGCGCGAGCGCCCTGTTCGACACGGCCGCGACGACCGCGGCGCTCGAGGCCGCCTATCTCAACATGGCGGAGCAGTACCGGAGCCGCCGGCGGCGGCCGTTTCGCGTCGAGCCTAGGCCGTGAGCCCGGGCGCGCGGCGCGCCTAGTCGGCGCTGCGGAGGTAGTCGAGCGCGGCGCCGATGCGGTCGACGCCGACCAGCGTTACGTCGTCGACGCCCTGCTTCGGCTTGTTGGCCGTCGGCAGCATCACGGTGCGAAACCCGAGCTTCGCGGCCTCGCGGATGCGCTCCAGCCCGCGCTGCACCGGCCGGATTTCCCCCGCGAGACCCACCTCACCGAAAACGATCAGTTTGTCCGGCAATGCCTTGTTTCTCAAGGACGACTGCACTGCAAGAAGCAGCGCCAAGTCCACGGCCGGCTCGCTGATGCGCACACCGCCGACCGCGTTGACGAAAACGTCGTAACCGGCGGTCTCGACGCCGCCGTGCCTGTGGAGAACTGCCAGCAGCAGCGCCAGGCGCTGCGGGTCCAGGCCCACCGCCAGGCGCCGCGCGTTGCCGCCGTGGACGGGATCGACCAGCGCCTGGATCTCCACCAGCAGCGGCCGCGAGCCCTCCACGGTGGCGACGATGGCCGTGCCCGGCACCGGCTCGCCATGCCGCGAAAGGAACAGCGCCGACGGGTTGGTGACCCCCTTCAGACCGCGCTCCGTCATCGCGAACACGCCGAGCTCGTTGGCGGCGCCGTAGCGGTTCTTGATCGCGCGCACCAGCCGGAAGCTCGAATGCGGCTCGCCCTCGAAGTACAGCACCGTGTCCACGATGTGCTCCAGCACGCGCGGGCCGGCGATCGCGCCCTCCTTGGTCACGTGGCCGACGAACAGCACGATCACGCCGCGCTGCTTGGCGAGTCGTGTCAGCTGCGCCGCGCATTCGCGCACCTGGGCGACACTGCCCGGCGCCGACGCGAGCGCTTCCGTGTAGACGGTCTGCACCGAATCGATGACGACGATTTCGGGCGACGTTGCGTTGATCGCGGCGACGATGGCCTCGAGCTGCACTTCGGCCAGCAACTCGATCGGCGCGTTCACGAGTCCGAGACGCTGCGCGCGAAGCGCGATCTGCTCGGCGGATTCCTCGCCGGTGACGTACAGCGTCCGATGCGCGGCGCCCAGAGCCGCACCCGCCTGCAGCAGCAGCGTCGACTTGCCGATACCGGGATCGCCGCCCAGCAGGATCACGCCGCCCGGCACGAGGCCGCCGCCGAGCACGCGATCGAATTCCTCCAGTCCCGTCGGAATGCGCGACGTCGCGCGCGCCGTAACCGACGCGAGCGGCGTCACCGTTGAGCGCGCACCCGATACGCTTTCGAAGCGGACCGGCGCCGTGGCGGCGACCGTCTCGACGAGCGTGTTCCACACGCCGCAATGCGGGCATTGCCCCTGCCACTTCGGCGCCTGACCGCCGCACTCCGTGCACGCGTAGAGCGTCTTGGCCTTCGCCATCGGTCAGCCGCGGCGAAGGATCAACTGAGCTCGCCGGGTTCGGCGACGGCTGTGCCGAGCTTGCCGACGACGACACCGGCCGCTTCGTTGGCGATCGACATCGCGTCGGGCAGTGTTGCGCCGGCGGCGAGCAATGCGCCGAGCGTCGCGATCACCGTATCGCCGGCGCCGGAAACGTCGAACACCTCGCGGGCCTGTGCGGGGATCGTCAGCTCGCCCGCGTCCGAGTAGAGGCTCATCCCTTCCTCGGAGCGCGTGAGCAGCAACGCCTCGACGCCGAGCTGCTGGCGCAGCACCTGTGCGCGCCGGGTGAGGTCCGCTTCGTCCCGCGCGCGTCCCGCCACCTGGCGGAACTCACTGCGATTGGGCGTGATCACCGTAGCGCCGCGATAGCGGTCCCAGTCGTCGCCCTTGGGGTCGACCAACACGGGCTTGGAGGCCGCGCGGGCGCGATCGATCATCGTCGCGATGTGCGCGAGACCACCCTTGCCGTAGTCCGACAGCACGAGCGCATCGGCATCGGCAAGCAGCGCGTCGAACGCGTCGAGATGCGACGCAAGAAGCTCGTTGGGTGGCGCGGTCTCGAAGTCGATGCGCAGCAATTGCTGTTGGCGGCCGATGACGCGCAGCTTCACCGTCGTCGTCAGCGCGGCGTCGCGCAGGAACGATGTGCGGATGCGATCGATCGAAAGGAGCCGCAACAGCGTATCGGCCGGCTCGTCCTCGCCGGTCGCCGACAGCAGCATCGCGTGCGCGCCGAGCGCTGCAACGTTGCGTGCAACGTTCGCGGCGCCGCCGGGACGCTCCTCGGTGCGCGCGATCCTGACGACAGGCACCGGCGCCTCCGGCGAGATGCGCTCCACGTCGCCGAACCAATAACGGTCGAGCATCACGTCGCCGACGACCAGCACGCGGGCGCGCGCGACGCGGTCGTGCCACTGCGAGAAGCGCGCACTCGTCGCTGCGACCTCGCCCGGTGCGCTCATGCCTCGACCTCTTTGCGTCGACGCTGCCCGCCGTTGCCTTCAGCGTCGGTCTCGCGCGACTCGCGCACCGCCGCGCCCTTCGGGCCTCGGCTCGGTCTCTCGACCTCGCCCGGTGCGCTCATCGCCGACCGATCGAAAAATGCTCGAAGCCGGCGTCGCGGACGACATCGGGCTCGTAGAGATTGCGTCCGTCGAAGATTACCGGCTGGCGCAGGTGCCGTCGCAGCAAATCGAAATCGGGGCTGCGGAACTCTTTCCATTCGGTGACGACGACGAGCGCGTCCGCCCCCTCGCAAGCCGCGAGCGGATTGGCGGCGAACGAAAGGCGCCGCACGTCGCCGAGCACGCGCTTCGCTTCTTCCATAGCCACCGGGTCGTAGGCCGAAATCGTTGCGCCATGGTGCAGCAACGCGTCGATGATCACGCGCGACGGCGCTTCGCGCATGTCGTCGGTGTTCGGCTTGAACGCGAGCCCCCACAACGCGAAGCGGCAGCGCGAGAGGTCGTCGCCGAAACGCGCAATGATCTTGTCCACGAGCACGCGCTTCTGCGCTTCGTTGGCGGCCTCGACGGCGCCGAGCACCTTCAGCGGTGTGCCCGCGCGCTGGGCGGTGAACTGCAGGGCGCGCACGTCCTTCGGAAAGCAGCTGCCGCCATAGCCGACGCCGGGATACAGGAATTGCCAGCCGATGCGCGGATCCGATCCGATGCCCTGGCGCACCGATTCGATGTCGGCGCCGAGCCGCTCGGCAAGGTTCGCAAGCTCGTTCATGAACGAGATGCGCGTGGCGAGCATTGCGTTGGCCGCGTACTTGGTGAGCTCGGCCGAGCGCACATCCATCACGAGCAGCCGCTCGCGATTGCGCTGGAATGGCGCATAGACGTTGCGCAGGATGCCAATCGCCCGCTCGTCATGGGCGCCGATCACGATGCGATCGGGCTTCATGAAATCGTCGATCGCGGCCCCTTCCTTCAGGAACTCGGGATTCGACGCCACAGCGTAGGGAATGTCGACGCCGCGCGCAGCGAGCGCCTCGGCGATCGTCGTGCGCACGCGATCGGCGGTTCCAACGGGCACCGTCGATTTGTCGACGACCAGCGTCCACTGCGTCATCCGGCGCCCGATGTTGCGCGCGGCCTGCAGCACGTACTGCATGTCCGCGCTGCCGTCCTCGTCGGGCGGCGTGCCCACCGCGATGAACTGCACGGTGGCGTGGCCGACTGCGGCGTCGATATCGGTCGTGAAGCGCAAGCGCCCCGCGTGCACGTTGCGGCGAATCATTGGCTCGAGGCCGGGCTCGTGGATCGGCACGCCGCCGCTTTGCAGCACGTCGATCTTGCGCGCGTCGATGTCGACGCACAGCACGTCGTTGCCCACTTCGGCGAGGCATGTTCCGGTGACGAGCCCGACGTACCCCGTGCCGATCATCGTGATCTTCATGCGGAATTTCCAAGGCTGCGATTGATATCCGCAAGCGCTGCGACGGGGTCGGCCGCCGCCGTGATCGGACGGCCGATCACCAGGTAATCGGCGCCGCCTTGCGCCGCCATCTCGGGTGTTGCAATTCGCGTCTGGTCATCCCTGGCGCTGCCTGCGAGCCTGATCCCGGGCGTCACGAGTGCGAAGTCCGGCCCGAACGCCGAGCGCATCGACGGGGCTTCGACCGGCGAGCACACGATTCCGTCGAGCCCGCAATCGCGCGCGAGCGCCGCGAGGCGCAGCACGTGGCGTCCTGCGTCGAGGTCGATGCCCGTCTCCTTCAGCGCCGCCTGGTCGAGGCTCGTCAGCACCGTGACGGCAACGAGCAGCGGACGAGCGACACCCGTCTCCGCCGCGGTCGCTGCGACGGCGTCTCGTGCGGCCTTGAGCATCGGCCTTCCGCCGGACGCGTGGACGTTCAGCATCCACACACCGAGCCGAGTCGCCGCTGCGCACGCTTGCGCAACGGTGTTGGGGATGTCGTGGAACTTGAGGTCGAGAAATACGTTGAAGCCACGCTCGACCATCCAGCGCACGGGGTCCGGTCCCGCGGTGACGAACAGCTCCTTGCCGACCTTCAGCCCGCAGTCGTGGGGATCGAGGTTTTCAGCGAGCCCGAGCGCACGCATCGGATTGGCGAAGTCGAGCGCGACGATGACGCGCGGGCGTGGGGAGGAGCTCATGGCAGGAACCTGGCGCGTGTCGGCGCAAAAAGCATCACGTGTAGCCGTCGGGCATCTCGGTGCGCTTGGGCGAATACGTTTCCCATTTCTGACAACCGGGGCAGCGCCAATAGTATTGCCGTGCGCGAAAACCGCAGTTGTCGCATTTATACAGGCCGAGGCGCTTGATGTGCTGGCTGACGAGTCCCTTGACGAGCTCGAGATCGTGCCGCCGGTCGGGGGGTGATGTCAGCAACTGCGCTTCCAGGAGTCGGTCGAGTCCGATCAGCGTGGGATTGCGTGCAAGCTCGTCCTTGATCAATGTCGCGGCGGCGATCGGACCTTCGTGCTCGAGCACCAGCGTAAAGAGCGCGTTCAACAGATCGAGCGACGGATACTGCGTCTGGTAATTGCGCAGGCGCCGGATGCCGGTGGGCAGGTCGCTAAGCCGGCGGTATGCGTCGGCGAAGCGATCGGCGGCGAGTGCGAGGAATGCCGGATTCTGCGACTCGATCCGTTGCCACGCTTCGACGGCGGCAAGCCAGTCGCCGTTCTGGACGGCAAGATCGCCCTGGATCAGCATCGCGCGCGCGCAGCCGCGGTGCGCGGCGAGCGCATGCTCGATCTCGGCTTTTGCGGCAGACGTGTCGGAGCGCAGCAGCGCGGCTTGTGCGAGCTCGCAGTGATATTGGGCGATCTCCTTGTAGTACGGCTGCTTGGCAAGAACTTCCATCCGTTGCGTCGCCGCGATCGCCTTCGGCCAGTCCTTCTCGGTTTCGTAGATGGAGATCAGGTGCGACAAGGCGGAATGCTCGAACGGCGTGTCGTCGAGCTTGCGAAAGAGCGCTTCCGCCCGATCGAGAAGGCCGGCGCGATGGAAGTCCTGCGCGAGCTCGTAGGTTGCCATCGTCCGCTTGTCCGCCGGCAGCGTGGGACGGTCGAGCAGGTTCTGGTGCATGCGGATCGCGCGCTCGGTTTCACCCTGGCGCCGGAACAGCGAACCCAACGCGAAATGGAGGTCGATCGTCTGAGGGTCGACCTTGACGACCTCGATAAACGACTCGATCGCCTTGTCGGGTTGCTCGTTCAGCAGGAAATTGAGGCCGCGGAAATACGACAGCGGCAACGCGCGCGATTCGGTGAGCAGATGCTTGATGTCGATGCGCGCGGCAATCCAACCCATCGCAAAAAAGATCGCGGGGATCGGCAGCAGCCACCAGAGCTCGAAATCCATACGTCGATTCGGTGTCGGTTCCTAGAAGCCGGTCGACGGTGGCTCGAACCCCGGTCCCGACGCAGGCGCGGTGCCGGGTGCCTTGACGTGAGTGATCGGCTGCGTCAACTGCGTGCGCTGTTCGCGGCGCATCCGGCTCACCTGCCGCTTGAGTCGCGCGACCTTGACCGCTGCGGCGAGAAGGCCGAGCGCTACACCGGCGGCGAAAGCGATCAATACGACGAACACGAGAGGCGCCTGCCACGCATAGAAGCTGAACACGCGCAGCGTCACCGGCTCGGCGTTCTGCAGCGAGATGAACAGCAGCGCGACGAAGATCACCGACATGACGATCCAGCGCAGCACGCTCATGGTCTCGATCTTTCCGGATGTCCATCGAAAGCACGCGGATTGCGGATGCCGCAATGCGCGACCGGCATGCGGCGGCCATCCGCAAGCCACGAAAAAAAGGCGGCCGGCGCGTTGCGCGCTGCGACCGCCCTGCCGAGTCTCATCGAATCAATCCTGCCCGACGTCGAAATCGACACGCTCCCGCAGTTCCTTGCCGGCCTTGAAGTGCGGCACATATTTTTCAGGGACCTGCACTTTCTCGCCCGACTTCGGATTGCGTCCGGTCCGCGGAGGCCGATAGTTCAAGCCGAAGCTACCGAACCCGCGGATCTCGATGCGCTCCCCTTTCGCGAGGCTTTCCGCCATCGCGTCGAGGACCATCTTCACCGCAAGCTCGGCATCCTTGGCAACCAGTTGCGGAAACTGCGCCGCGAGGCGGTCGATCAGCTCCGATTTGGTCATCTCGAGAACCCCGCCGTCAACCGTTGGCCTTGTTGTCGAGCTTCGCTTTCAGGAGCGCACCGAGATTCGTCGTCCCGGTCGTCGTGCCTGCGTTCTCGGACGTGATCCGCTGCATCGCCTCCGATTCGTCGGCGTTGTCCTTCGCCTTGATCGACAGGTTGATGCTGCGGTTCTTGCGGTCGACGTTGATGATCATCGCGTTGACCGTGTCGCCTTCCTTCAGCCGCGTGCGGATGTCCTCGACGCGGTCACGCGACACTTCCGATGCACGCAGGTAGCCTTCGATGTCGCCACCCAGCGAGATCACGCCACCCTTCGCATCGAGACTCTTGACCGTTCCCGACACGATGCTGCCCTTGTCGTGGACGGCAACGAAGTTGCTGAACGGATCGCCTTCGAGCTGCTTGATGCCAAGCGAGATCCGCTCGCGCTCGACGTCGATCGCGAGCACGACCGCCTCGACTTCCTGTCCCTTCTTGTAGTCGCGAACCGCCGTTTCGCCGGCATTGGCCCACGACAGATCGGACAGGTGTACGAGGCCGTCGATGCCTCCCGGCAGTCCGACGAACACGCCGAAGTCGGTGATCGACTTGATCTGCCCCGAAACCTTGTCGCCCTTCTTGTGGTTGATCGCGAACTCGTCCCACGGGTTGGGCATG
>Ga0207678_10005508_pt1 | contig 11317 bp, 8 predicted proteins | sample KBSC63metaG_FD_184319 | JGI IMG/M metagenome (GOLD analysis project Ga0207678, IMG submission 184319) | Corn rhizosphere microbial communities from Kellogg Biological Station, Michigan, USA - KBS C6-3 metaG (SPAdes) (version 2) | ecosystem: Host-associated > Plants > Roots > Rhizosphere > Soil ...
GTGTTCATCGTGCCCGAACGTAATGCCGCTACAGCACAATCAACATTCTGACCCAGCGTTACTGCTGCCGTAAAATCAGCGACGATGCGCGGCGCCTGGCAATTGTTGTCGATCAACCCAGGCTGCGAGATATCTTCACCAGCAGTTGCTTGGTCCGTACGAGCCAGCACGTGATTGTTGCTGAGAATGTATAGTGCCCCGCTGGCATTCTTGACCAGCGACCCCAGCGTGCCGCTGCAACAGTAACGCCGACTGATATCGTTAATGTTGCCGCCGGAAACACCATAGTTGTTATTTTGACCTTGATATTGCGCATGCGTGAGCGTCGGAGCGCAAACCAGAGAGACTGTAAGAAGTGCGAGGAGGACTTTGTTTTTCATAAGAGGGGTTTTGATTGGACGCCGTTTTTACCCCCCCCGCGGTTGCAAAAGCAAGACTTTTTTCCGGCCGCAATTCTCCGCTAGCACCCGATAACTACTTATACGCCCGGTAACGATGCGGTTCCTCCCTGAATGATGGAATCCAGCTTGTTCAGGTCGATCGGTTTGACCAGATGATGCTGGAAACCTACTTCGCGGCTTTTGCGGATGTCTTGCTCCATCCCGAAACCGGTCAGGGCAATTCCGAGAGGCGGCCTTGAGACGAGCTTTTGGATCAAATCGATTCCGCTCCCATCCGGTAAACCCAAATCGCTGATGAGCACGTCAAATTTCTCTTTCGCGCTCAGCTCAAGGGCAGATTGAAAAGTGAGTGCCGATTGAACATGGTACCCGCGCCGCCGAAGAAGACTTGTCAGGGAACGGTTCGTGTCTTCGTGATCTTCGACTAACAAAATCCGCATGGGCTGGCGTTCGGCCAACCTCGGCGACAGTGTCGGGGCGATCTGCGTCTCCACTTTTTCGCTCGTGGGAAAAACCAGGACAAAGTTCGAGCCTTTGTTTTGCCCGGCGCTTTGCGCAGTGATCGTTCCTTTATGCGCTTCAACAAGAGTTTTGCTGATCGCGAGTCCAAGACCCAACCCTCCTGATTGAGTTCGCCCGCCTTGTTCGAAGGCATCAAAAATTTTCGGCAGTGCCTCCGGCTCAATTCCCATTCCGGTATCTGCAATCTCGACACGCAATTTTCCGTCTGAATCGTTGGTGGTCGTGATCGTGATCTGGCCGTTCTGTGGCGTAAATTTCACCGCGTTGTTGATCAAGTTCCAGAAGATCTGCTGCAATCGCGCCGGGTCAGCTCGCATGTGCACTCTTTTCGCACTGAGGTTCAGTGACGGCCTCAGATGTTTTCGATTGATTTCCGCCTGACAGATTTCGAGAGCGCTTTGCAGCAACGTATCTGCATCAACGATTTCAAAGTTGAGCTGCACCTTGCCTCGATCGATACGCGTCAGATCCAGCAGGTCATCGATGAGTCGCGCTTCCAATTCCACATTGCGACGAATCATTTGCAGCGATTCGCGAACGTCCTGACGAACGTCCGGCTCATTCTCCAATTCGAGAGCAGTAGCAAGCACCGGCGTGAGCGGCGTGCGCAACTCGTGACTCAGCATGGCCAGGAACTGATCCTTGGCCAGGTTCGAGCGCGCCTTCTCTTCCAGCTCCAGATTGGTTTTTTGCAGTTCGGTCGCCAATAACTGCGATTGTTTGAGAAGGTTTTCGGTTCGTGTGCTTGCTTCGATCGTATTGAGCACGATGCCTATGCTCTCGGTCAACTGGTCCAGGAATGCCTGATGCGCGCGACTGAATCGTTCAACTGAGGAAAGTTCCATCACTGCTTTGACTTCGCCTTCAAAAAGGATCGGCAGTACCACGACGTTCATCGGGTGAAACTCACCCAGGCCGGAACTTATCTTCGTGTAACTGACCGGCACATCAGTTAAAAGGATGCGCCGTTTTTCCAAAGCTGCTTGTCCGACCAATCCTTCTCCCACATTGAAACGCTTTTTTGCAACGATCCCGTCGTGTTGAGCATAGGTAGCAAGTAGATTGAGCTCCGACTCGCCGTTCGGCGTATCAATCATGTACAATGCACCTTGCTGCGCCGAAACCAGCGGCGCCAGTTCCGACAAAATCAGTTTACCAACGGTGAGAAAATCGCGTTCTCCCTGGAGTAGTCGGGTGAATCTAGTGAGGTTAGTTTTAAGCCAGTCCTGCTCCTCGTTTCGGAACGTCGTGTCCCGCAGATTTCGGATCATTTCATTGATCAATTCCTTAACGGATGCGACCTCGCCCTGGGCTTCGACCTGAATTGATCGCGTCAGATCGCCCTTGGTGACTGCCGTAGCAACATCAGCAATCGCGCGAAGTTGCGTAGTCAGATTTGCTGCCAATCGATTCACATTATCGGTCAAATCGCGCCATGTACCCGCGGCGCCCGGAACGTTGCCCTGGCCGCCAAGTTTCCCTTCGACGCCCACCTCACGCGCGACAGTTGTGACCTGATCGGCAAAGGTTGCCAGCGTATCAATCATGTTGTTGATCGTCTCGGCCAGTTCCGCGATTTCGCCTTTGGCTTCGAGAAAAAGTTTTCGTTTTAAGTCGCCGTTGGCGACGGCCGTCACGACTTTGGCGATGCCCCGCACCTGATCCGTCAGGTTAGAAGCCATAAAGTTGACGTTATCGGTAAGGTCCTTCCAAGTCCCAGAGACCCCTTTCACCACGGCCTGGCCACCCAGTTTTCCTTCCATGCCTACCTCGCGCGCTACGCGAGTGACTTCATCGGCGAACGACGACAACTGATCGACCATCGTGTTTACCGTGTTTTTTAATTCAAGGATTTCGCCCTTTACGTTCACAGTAATTTTCTTGCTGAGATCACCAGTAGCGACCGCAGTGGTAACGGCAGCGATGTTGCGCACTTGGGTCGTTAGGTTGGAAGCCATGAAATTCACGGAATCAGTCAGGTCCTTCCATGTGCCGGCAACGCCCTTGACGTCGGCCTGACCGCCCAGTTTGCCTTCAGTGCCAACCTCGCGAGCTACGCGAGTAACTTCCGCTGCAAACGAGCGGAGTTGATCGACCATCGTATTGATCGTGTCTTTGAGTTCTAAGATTTCACCGCGCACATCAACGGTGATCTTTTTGGACAAGTCACCTTTAGCCACTGCGGTGGTGACGTCGGCAATATTTCGGACCTGGGCCGTTAAATTCGACGCCATCGAATTCACTGAATCAGTGAGGTCTTTCCATGTTCCCGCGACTCCTTCGACAGCAGCCTGGCCCCCCAGTTTTCCTTCCGTCCCCACTTCGCGCGCCACGCGCGTCACCTCTGAGGCGAAAGACGAGGGCTGATCCACCATTGTGTTGATCACATTTTTCAACTCCAGGATTTCGCCTTTAACCTTGACTGTGATCTTCTTCGACAGATCTCCGTTGGCCACGGCCGTCGTGACGGCCGCGATGTTGCGGACCTGCGAGGTGAGATTCGACGCCATCGAATTCACCGATTCAGTCAGATCCTTCCACGTCCCTGAAACACCTTCCACTTTCGCCTGGCCACCAAGTCTTCCTTCCGTGCCGACCTCGCGCGCGACGCGCGTAACCTCCGATGCAAACGAACGCAGCTGGTCCACCATCTTGTTGATGGTGTCCTTTAGTTCGAGCAATTCCCCCCGAACATCGACAGTGATTTTTTTCGCAAGATCCCCATTTGCAACTGCAGTGGTGACTGCAGCGATGTTGCGAACTTGCGAAGTGAGATTGGACGCCATGAGATTCACGTTTTCCGTCAAATCCTTCCAAGTACCAGCAACGCCTTTGACCCTCGCCTGCCCGCCCAGTTTCCCTTCGGTCCCGACCTCGCGCGCAACGCGCGTCACCTCCGAAGCGAAAGCGCCCAACTGCCCGACCATTGCGTTCACGGTTTTGGCCGTGTGCAAAAATTCACCCTTCAGCGGGCGGCCTTCGATCTCGGTCGCCATTGATTCAGACAAATCACCCTTTGCGACGGCGCCGATAACTCGCGCCATCTCGCTGGTAGGCCGCACCAGATCGCCAATCAAATCGTTGATCGACCCAATCGCGTCTGCCCAGGAGTTGGTCATTTCACCAATCGAGACACGTTGTGTAATCCGACCTTCCTTGCCCACGACACGACCGATGCGGTCCAGTTCGCGCGCCAAACGCTCATTTGTTTCGATTACTGAGTTAAAGGTATCGGCGATCTTGCCCGAGACGCCTTTCCAATCCTCCGGCAGTCGTGCGGAAAAATCACCGCGCTTAAACGCCATCAATGCTGCAAGCAGTTGACGCGTGTCGAAGTCAGTTCCGTTAGATAGCGCGCGATGTCGTTCTCGCGCAGCCGCAACTGTGGGAGCCTTTTTCATTTAATGATCCTCGCAATTAGGGAAGGTTCTCGTCGCTGTTGAAAACTCGAGGCGTGAGAGGGGAATGGTCATATTCCAGCGCGTACAGTAATCGCTCGGTCGTTGGTATTGAGCCGTATCCCCTTCAACAAACCGGCAATAATGCGTTTGGTCGCGCAAAAAAACGCGTCCACGAAACTCTGTTTGGAAAATCGCAAAAACCTCAATTTTCCCCTAGCCCACCCCTTGAACCGGGTGCTTATACCTATGCGGCTGGCGAAGCTGGCAAACTGCGCAAACGAATACCAAAAACAATTGCCAGAACGCCCACGATCACCGCGTACCAGGCGATAATCCAAATCAAAGCCGCAGCTCCAGCGAGTGGATTCCAGAAGAGAAGACCCGCGAAAATGATCGAAGCCAGGCCCATCAGAATCAGAAACCACTCGCCTTTAATCTCCCGCCGCATTTTGATTGCCAGCGCAATTTCAGTTACACCGACCATCAAAGCCCAGGCAGCGATGTAAATAACCAGCGCAAGCGCGGTTACACCCGGCGCGTGGAATGTCATCAAGCCTACGATGACTCCGAGGATTCCGATGATCAGATTGAATACCCAGTCCGGATCTGAGTCACGATGACCGACCGCACCTACGATGCGAAAAATACCGTCAATCAAGACCCAGGCTCCGAAGAACAGCACCAGTGTCGCAGCAGCCATAACCGGATGCGTAAACGCGATTACACCGAAGATAATTGCAGCGACCCCCCGTAAAACTGGAACCCACCAATGGCGTTTTAAGGTTTGGAGAAGCATGCCTCCTGTTTTAGAGACGAGGCTTTTGAAAGGCAAGCGGATTCCGCTGTTGTATTTGCGGCGCGCCTATCGAAGCTGTTGCGTCCAACAACGCATTAGGAGCAGGCCTCTACAGTCCGCACTTCGCTCCAGCCTCGGAAATGCTGGAGCGGCTTCGGAGAAGAGAGGCCAGATAGGTGTCAACCAAAGGCGCGCTAGTGACTCGCTCCAAATTGCCCGGCGTTTCAAGACGCGAGAAAAGTGCGTACGCGATCTTGCTTCGCGGCACGCTCTTCTCGCCATAGCCCGAGGGAACATTACTCGACCAGTATCGAACGTATTGACCATCCGGCCGATTTTCCATTCCCAGAAAGATCGTGGAGTGTCCGTGCTCGTTTCTTCCCACCGCACGCGACCAGAAAATTTTCATGAAGTCACCAGGCTTGGCTTGATCGATATTGTCGAAGTTTCGACCGAGCCGAAGCTCGTGAAATAAACGCGCTGTACCTGGGCCATTTGCATTCCAGCGGCCCCAGACTCCTTCTCCATCGTGCTGGTCGCGAATAATGAGGCGCTCAAGTGTGCCATAGTCCAGACGAAGCTGACCACGTTCGCGCAAAGCCTCGATCGTTTTGATAAAAACCAAATACGTCGCACCCGAACAGAAACTCGGCCCTGAAGGAATGATAAAAAATTTTCCCGACTCAAAATGTGCCGACGTTTGCAGGCGAATCTTTGCAAAATGCGAAACTGAGTAATTACCGCCTTTCGGCATCTTCCTGACCTGCTCCAGGACAAGATCGTTGCAGTCGCCGGCGAAAGAAAACTGTGGCGCGACACAAATAAATCCCGTGAGGAAGCATACAAAAAACTTGTTCACCGGCGCATAAGTAAACACCGAAACATGATCTCGCAACGGCACGCGCAAAACGAGTGGCGCTATGTTCGCGTTGCGGCCGGACGTGTGGTAAACAAAATGCATGCTGCGCTTCACGAAAATGAATGGCGCCGGAAACGATTTTATCCTGTTTGATAACAGGACAGGCGGCATTGATTTGGATCGCAACCAAATCGCGCAATTGTGTGATCGCCATCGAGGCATCGGCGCCGACGGTGTTCTCTTACTCGAAAAGCCAACAAACCGGGCGGATTTTCGGATGCGCTACTTCAATGCTGATGGCGGGGAAGCGGAAATGTGCGGCAATGGCGCTCGTTGCTTCGCGCGGTTTGCAAACAAAGTCGGCGGACAGAAAGCAAAAATCTCTTTTGAAACACCGGCCGGCGTGATTTCCGCGGAATTGAAAAACGACTTAGTCACCCTTCGAATGACCGACCCCGCTGATTTGCGACTCAACGTGGACTTACCCATGGCCGCTGAAAACAAGACGGTTCATTTCATCAACAGCGGGGTCCCTCATGTAGTGATCCCGGTTGCGAAAGTCGATGATGCTCATGTCCAGCGCGAGGGCGCTGCGATTCGTAATCACAAAATGTTTTCACCGAATGGCACGAACGTGAACTTTATTGAAAAACGCGGCCCCAATAAAATCGCCATCCGCACTTATGAACGCGGCGTAGAAGACGAAACGCTCGCCTGCGGCACGGGAATAGTCGCCAGCGCGCTCATTTTCGCCGCCAATGAAGATTGTGAAGGGCCAGTGACTGTGCTCGCGCGCGGCGGAAACGAATTACATGTCACTTTTGAAAGAACTCAGAATCAGTTTCGTAACGTCACACTTACCGGCCCAGCGGAGTTCGTATTTGAAGGGACGATCGAGATTTGAATTCCGGGAGCTTGGTGTTCTGTAATTCCAAGCGAAGTCGGAATCTTTAATTTAAATCATTCAGAGATGTCTCGCCTTAGCTCAACATGACAATTCAGTTGTAAATATGTTTCGCGGCACCTTCACTGCATTAGTCACGCCATTTCGCGACGGCGGCTTCGACGTTTCTGCATTCGAACAACTGATCGAAACACAAATCGCAGCGGGTATCACTGGGATCGTCGCGATTGGCACGACTGGGGAGTCGCCAACGCTCTCCCATGAAGAACGAGAACAAGTGATTCGTGTCGCTGTCGCGAAGGCGAACAAGCGTTCCCTGGTGCTTGCGGGAACAGGTTCAAACTCCACAGAGCACACCATTGCCCAAACGAAACTGGCCGAGAAGCTTGGAGTCGACGCCGCCCTGCTCGTCGCGCCGTATTACAACAAGCCGAGCCAGGAAGGACTCTTCCGCCATTTCAAAGCGATCGCCGATGCCACGTCGCTGCCGATCATGCTTTACAACATCCCTGGACGTTGTGGCGTGGACATCGTTCCGGAGACCGTCGCGCGTCTGGCCAAAGAGTGCCGCAACATCGTGTCGATTAAAGAAGCCAGCGGTAGCGTGGAGCGCGTCGGTGAGTTGCGCCGGAATTTGCCTGATGCGTTTACGATTTTGAGCGGCGACGATTCGCTAACGCTCCCGTTTATGGCCGTGGGAGCTGTCGGTGTTGTGAGCGTGGCCTCTAATTTGTTCCCGTCTGAAGTGTCCGCGGTCGTCCGCACCTGCGAATCAGGCGATCTGAAATCGGCGGAAAAATTACACAGGAAACTGCTGCCGCTCTTCAAAGATTTGTTCATTGAGCCTAATCCAGTTCCCGTGAAAACAGCGCTCGCCTGGCGGGGCGCAATGGTGGCTCAAGTTCGCTTGCCGCTATGCGAGATGAGCGAAGCGAACCAGGCACGCCTGCGTAAGACACTGGCAGACTTCGAATCGAGTCAATAGCTCGCATCGGTTGTAGCGCGCGCGCTCCTCAGGCAGAAGACGATGGGCAACGGAGCGCAGTGAACTCCGCTAAGGACATCGGACACTACAGCGTATAAACTGCGCACCTATGAAGGATTCTCCCGTGCGCGCATTGCTCATCGGTGCCGCCGGACGCATGGGAAAAACTATTCGCGAACTTGCGGAGAACGATCCGGAAATTCAAATCGCCGCGCAATGCGATCTGGGCGATGCCATCGAACCAGCGATGAAAAACTGTGATGTGGCAATCGATTTCAGCCAGGCCGAGAGCATCGATGAAATCTGCCGCGCTGCGTCACAGTATGGAAAAGCGCTCGTAATCGGGACGACTGGTCACTCTCAGCAGCAACGCAAAACAATTGAATCGAGCGCGCAAGAGGTACCGATCGTTTTGGCATCTAATTTCAGCGTGGGAGTCAATGTGCTCTTTTGGCTGACGCAAAAAGCTGCCGAATTGCTCAGCTCGGATTTCAAACCTGAGATCGTTGAAACGCATCACAAAATGAAAAAAGATGCGCCGAGCGGGACAGCCAAAACGTTGGCTGGGGTTTTGAAAGCGGTCCGAGAGAGCGAAGTGCCAATTCAATCAATCCGCGAGGGTGACGTGGTCGGCGAACATGCCATAGTTTTCAGCGGACCCGGCGAATGCTTGGAGCTAAGCCATCGCGCAGGGAGTCGCGGAATTTTTGCGTTAGGCGCATTACGCGCGGCGAAATGGATCGTCAACAAGCCGCCGGGGCTCTACTCGATGCAGCATGTTCTGGGGTTATAATTGGTTTGCAATTCCGAGCATAGTCGAGGCTGCAAAGGCCCGTAAGGTTTCGGGGCGAGGCCGGGCTTTCCATCCCGTTGCGCCACTCTTGAGTTTCATTGCGAGACGTCTCGACTTCGCTCGACAAAACGCATGCAAATGAGAACGGCGGTGGGACTCGGCTCGAATATTGGCGATCGACTCAAAAATTTGAGCTTAGCCCGGAAGGCAATTTTTGATCTCGCAAATGTAAAGCCGCCCGTTCTTTCTTCGGCTGTTTACGAGACCGAACCGGTGGGTTGCGAGCCAAACGCCGACAAATTTTTAAATGCGGTTGTTGAATTTGAGTATGAAGGCAACCCCGTGCGTTTGCTCGAACAGTTCATTCAAATCGAGGAGACCTTAGGCCGCAAACGGGATCATCGACGGAACCTTTCGCGAACCATTGATCTCGATCTGCTCTACTGCGGGGATCAACAGATTAACGACGAGCGCTTACAGCTGCCGCATCCGCGCCTGCACTTAAGGGAGTTTGTGCTTCGGCCACTGGCCGACATTCGTCCAGATCTGATTTTGCCAGGTCAGAAGAAAACCATTCGGGAACTGCTCGTAGACGTTGAACAGTCCGGCGAGGCGATTCTCTCCGCTGGCCGCTGGTAGGATTGGCGCACTCGAAAACGTGGCCGACTTATCTCGCGAAGTTAGAGGCCGGCGTTTTGGAGTGCCGCACTGCGGTGCCGCTTTTTCTCACGGCTTGCGTTCTGAAATTCGCGGCTGATCTTCCGACGAGTCTGATTATGAAAGACTTTTGCCAGATGAAGCAATGCGGTGAGAAGATCACTGCGCTGACTGCGTACGACTATCCCACCGCGCGTTTGCTTGATGAAAGTGGGATCGACATCATCCTCGTGGGCGACTCTGTGGGGATGGTCGTTCTGGGTTATCAAGACACCGCGGATGTCACGCTGGACGAAATGTTGCATCACACACGAGCGGCAGCACGCGGGGTTAAACAGGCGTTACTCGTCGCGGATATGCCGATTCACACTTACGACACCCCCAGGCAAGCGTTGGAAACCGCAAAAAAATTTATCGATGCCGGCGCCCAGGCCGTAAAGCTCGAAGGTGGTGCGAGTCATGTTGCGCAGATCGAGGCGATCACCCAGGAAGGGATACCGTTTATGGCGCATATCGGCATGTTGCCACAAAGTGTGCGCGAGCAAGGCGGCTACCGAATCAAGGGCCGCACTCAATCTGAAATTGAAGCGTTGCTGGCAGACGCCCTCGCGGTTGAAGAGGCCGGAGCATTTTCAGTGGTGCTCGAGATTGTCCTGGCCGATGTCGCCAGGCAGATCACCAATACAATCCGGATCCCGACGATCGGCATCGGTTCAGGCGAGCATTGCGACGGGCAAATTCTTGTCACCCACGATTTGATTGGATTGTTCCCGTGGTTCACTCCGAAATTTGTTTCGGCTGAAGCACGTGTGGCAGAGGAAATCCGCCGTGCTGCGCGTGCATTTATCGAGCGAACCAAAGGCAGCGACCAAATTTCAGAGATTCCCCTTAACTAATCGCTGTCAGCGAGCGCAACACGAGGCTGAAGTCCGGTGTTACTGAGACAATGAGTTGCTACCTAACCATGGCTCCCAAAGTGAACTGTGATATGTTTGCAACCGCATGAGAGCTTCCGACTTCGACGAGCTTGACCGCTTTGAGACTGAAGGGCTGCTGACGGGGAGCAAGGAGCGCAATTGGCTCTGGCTGGGGTTAATCGTGTCCGTGGCGATACATTTCGCGCTGTGCACTTATTTTTATCGCACCCAGTTCGCCTCTGCCGCCGCGGTGTTCGCCCCAAACGAGCAGACGCCCACGTTCAAAGTGAAGCGGGTTCTGGATTCGAACCTGGATAAGAGCAGTACCGATCAAATCGATCCGGCCGCGAAACCGAACCCTGACAACGCAGACGTCCAATTGCCGGACGAGAAGAAATCATTCGACAAATTGCTGGAGGAAGTTCAAGCGAGCACGGCGCTGCCCGATGACATGCGCGATGTCTTGCCTGACCAACCGAAAGTGGACCAGCCGGACGTTAATTCTGTGCTCAACGAGATCGAGCGTTCTACGGCGCAAACCCTTTCCAGTGATCCGAATTCGGTGCATGAGCAATCGTTGCTGAACAACAACTCGGTGTCCGGTCGACCGCAGCCCGCTCTTAGCGGGACAGAGCTGGCTACCAGCACGGCGATCAAGCGTCCAAACACTTTCACAAGCAAGCTGCCTGGTGACAGCGCCGGTCCCAATAAAGGACACTCACCGGGCTTCAGCGATTTGGACCAGTTACTGGCGCAAAAGGGTCCGCTAGGATCGGGCACAAAATTGCGTCTCCCGGACGATCAGCTTTTCGAGTATGACAGCGATGTACTGCAATCAAGCGCGATCGGACAATTGCAAAAGTTAGGCACGCTTATTCAGCGCAATCCTAGAGCGACATTTTCCGTTGAGGGTTACACGGATTCATTCGGCACATTTGAATACAATCTTAATCTTAGCCAGCGCCGCGCCGACAGCGTAAAACGCTATCTGGTAGAAGTAACGGGAATCAACCCCGCGCAAGTCCAGACACACGGCTTCGGAGCGACGAAATTCCGCGCTTCGGCGAATGGCTCAATCGAAG
>Ga0207678_10005509_pt1 | contig 11315 bp, 10 predicted proteins | sample KBSC63metaG_FD_184319 | JGI IMG/M metagenome (GOLD analysis project Ga0207678, IMG submission 184319) | Corn rhizosphere microbial communities from Kellogg Biological Station, Michigan, USA - KBS C6-3 metaG (SPAdes) (version 2) | ecosystem: Host-associated > Plants > Roots > Rhizosphere > Soil ...
CGGCAGCGTCCTTCAACCGTCCCAGGACAGCCTGGGGCAGCATCATCGCGGCGCGGCCGCGCGATGAAGGCGGTCGTTGATGGCCTCGCCGATGCCGGTGGACGGAATGGGCGACACGGCGATGCGGGTGGCGCTTTTGTCCAGCTCGCGCTTTGCGGCGATGGTCTCGATGGCCCGGACCGAATTCGACTTGGTTATCGTCGATTCTCCGCCATTGCTGGGCCTGGCCGATGCGCCGCTTATCGCCTCCATCGTCAAGAATGTCGTGCTCGTCGTCGAATGTGGACGAACCCGCACTTCCGCCGCGATCGAGGCCATTCATCGCCTGAGCGCGGCTGGATCGAACATTCTCGGAGTGACCATCACCAAGGGCATGTCGAAGCATAGCGGCTACGGCTACGGCTACGGCTACGGCTATGGCTACGGCTATGGCTACGGCTACGGCTATGGTCGTTATGGCTATGGAAAGGGCCGCTACGGCGCCGTCAAGGACCGGTCGGATCTGGTATCGCTGATCGACGACTCCACGAGTTAGTCGCCGAGTCTGCAGGCAAAGCCGATGACGCAATGCCCCGCGTGCGGAGCCGAGGGTGGAGGCGGTCGTGGATTGATTGCCTCCTGCCCGATTTGCGGACATCGATGGCTGAACCGGACGGAAGCCGGCCAGGCGGCTGTCGAAGCTGCGACGTTCAAGCCGGGCTATGTCGGTTACCGAGACGATCCCGCTTATGTTCGATCCGTCTCGACGCTCATCCAAAGCTCGCTGATGGAGCGAGTACCGCCACCGGCGACACTCCTGGATATAGGCTGCGGCGCGGGCGATTTCATGGCCGTCGCCAAGGGGTTCGGCTATGAAGTCGAAGGCGTCGACATCTCGCCGACCAGCGCGGAAATCTGCAGATCGCGGGGATTGATGGCAGTAGCCGCCGATTTCCTGACCCACGACTTCGGAAAGCGTTTCGATCTCATCGTAATGTGGGACGTCATCGCTCACCTTCGAGACCCGGCGGCCTTCCTGGAACGCATTCATTCGCTGCTCACCGGGCGCGGTATCCTGTTGATGAAGACGCCGACGTTCGGCGATCTTTCGGTCAACCTGTCGAACCGCTTGCCGAGGCTATCCGGAACTTTGCTCGGCGCCCCCAGCCACAGCCAGTACTTCAAGTCCCGCTCTCTGTCGGCGCTGCTGGCCCGAACCGGGTTCGAGGCTAGTCCGGTGGAAGGCGGGGCGGCGCGATCGCCACTGACCGGCGGGTCCGCGAAACAGAAGCTGGCGCGCCGGTTCCGACAAGCGATCGCTCGTCTGTCCGGCGACGCTAATGCCTATGTGCTTGCACGACCGTCCTGAACCCTGACCAAGTGGAGAAATTTCCTACCGAAATGGACAAGGCTCCGCTAAGGTCGCCCGATGCTGCGGCTGCCTGAGCATTCGGAGTTCAACTCTATGATCAATTGGCGGTCCTGCACCGTCGACCCGACCCGTTCCTCTTGCGCTGCGGAAGGTGAGCGAGCCGCTCGATGAACATTCTGAAGCGCTACTTGCTTATTCTCTTTCAGTTCTCGCCGCGGGCCAGGACGGCGATGGTTGTCGGCCTGGATTTGGGGCTCTGCGTATTCGCGGTCTTGCTCGCTTATTCGCTTCGCGTCGGCGAATGGCGGATATTGTCCCAACCCATCGCCACTCTCATTTTCCTGGCGTCGGCCATGTGGCTGCCGATTGCCTTCTTTCAGGGGGTGTATCGGTCGCTGCTCAGGTTTTCGGGAGCCGAAGCGATCAAGGACCTGGCGACGAGCAGTGTCATCCTCAGCGTGCTGCTCGCCGTTTTCGTCGTCGGATTCCGGATCGACGACCGGATCCCGAGGACTCTCATCGTTCTCGTCCCGCTTATCTTGTTCATCTTCACAGCAGTGTCGCGACTGGTGCTTTCGGCCCTTCTTCGGGAAAGCCTCTACTCGCAGAGCCGCAAGGGGAACCGCCACGTCCTCATCTACGGTGCCGGAGTTGCCGGGCGCGAATTGTCCATGTCGATCAATCACGATCCGGAATTCCAAGTTGTTGGTTTCATCGACGACAATGCCGTACTTCGGAGCCGCCGCATCGACGGTCATCCCATCTGGCACCGCTCGGACCTGGAGACGGTGCTCGCGGACAACCGTGTGGACGAGATCCTGCTTGCGATCCCCGGCGCGTCGCGAGCGCGGCGCCGTGAAATCGTTGACGAAATTCGAAGGGTTGCACCTAGTGTGGGTGTGCGGTCGCTTCCAAATCTGTCGGAAATTGCGTCCGGCCGGGTATCCACGAGCGATCTTCGCGAGGTGCAGATCGAGGAGCTCCTCGGCCGCGACCAAGTCACACCTGACCCACAATTGATGGGCGCCAACGTTAGCGGGCGGCGAGTAATGGTTACCGGCGCAGGCGGATCGATAGGTAGCGAGCTTTGCCGGCAGGTTATCCTGCAAGGTCCATCGCAGATCATTCTCGCCGAGAGGTCGGAGCTCGCCTTGTATATGATCGAGGGTGAGCTTCGCGAGCTCGTGGCCGCGCGTAAGCTTGCGGTGGACATCCTGCCGAGGATGGTCGATGTCGCCGATGCGCGGGACGTCGAGCGGGTCTTTCGCGAGTGCCGTCCCGAGACCGTATTCCACGCAGCGGCATATAAACATGTCCCGCTTTGCGAGGAGGATCCGATTGCCGGGATCCGAAACAACATCGTCGGCACGTACAATTGCTGCATCGCCGGCGAGCGGTTCGGAGTCAGGAGCTTCACGCTCGTCAGCACCGACAAGGCCGTTCGACCGTCCAGCGTGATGGGCGCATCGAAGCGGGTTTGCGAGATGGTGATCCAGTCGCGAGCCGCGGCGCAGAAGTGGACGACCTACAGCGCCGTCCGATTCGGTAACGTCCTGGGCTCGAGCGGCTCCGTCGTTCCGCTGTTCAGCCGCCAGATCGCCGCCGGAGGTCCGGTCACTATCACCCATCGCGACGCGACCCGCTATTTCATGACCGTGTCCGAGGCCGCACAGCTCGTCGTCCAAGCTGGCTCCATGGCCAAGGGCGGAGAAATATTCCTGCTGGATATGGGCGAGCCGGTCCAGATCCACGAGCTTGCCCGAATGATGATCCAGCTGAGCGGCCTTGCCGTTGTAGGAGAGGGCGGCCGCGTCGGTGATATCGACATCGTCGAGATTGGGCTTCGGCCGGGCGAGAAGGTCCATGAGGAGCTTCTCATCGACAAATGTGCCTTGCCGACCTCTCACGAGCGGATCGTCAAGGCGAGCTACAATCGCATCCCGGTCTTTTTCGACGCTCGTTTCGCGGCATTGCTCGCTCTGATCGAAGACCGCGACGCAGCTCGCGCGCTTGCTGAGATCGAGGACATGCTAGCGCCCGAAAGGTCCCTCGACGCGAAGGTGGCGACGCCGGGAAGGTCGGCCGAAAAGCCCAAAGCCCGTTCCGGCCGGATTTCGAAGCGCATGGCCAGCGCGACGAAGCCAAAGCGGGCGCTTGAATCGTGACTGTGGCGGCCGTTGCCAGTGGCCCAGAAGCGAGACGCCCCGCGCCTCGATTCGTGGTGGCCGCGCGACCTCAGCCGCGAATTTCGGGCGTCTTCCAGCTGCTGCTGGCCCTCTACGTCCTGTTGATCGGCGCCGCGCCGCAGATTTTCCAGGCACTTGCTTTTGGCCTGGCTGGAGGCGCGGGATCCGAGTTTGCGCTGGCGATGGTAACGTCGATTGCCCGAGATGCGCTGATCGTTGGCGCGGTGATCGCGCTTTCCTACCATCCGCTCGGTATTCTTCACCCACTCCTTCTTGCGGTCGTCGTGTGGCCGCTGCTGATCGCAGTTCCCGGGGTTATCGAGGATTATGGCGGATGGGCCGGAGTGCTTGCCGGCTTGCCGGTCCAGACTCCCTACTTCATCGGGTTGCCGTCGCATTCGGCGTCGATGGTCTGGATCGCCATCGCCAAATATAACGGGCTGCAAGCAATAGCGCTTGCTGCGACATTTTTCGGTTTCTGGGTGTTCAAGGGCAACGGCGGCGTCGGCCGGAGCGCCAATCCAGTGCCGAGTTCGGCCGCCGTCCGTTCGATCCTGATGGGACTGATCGGCGTCAGTCTCCTCGTTCTGGCGATCTTCGTTCATGAGCGCGGAGGCCTTAGCGCTCACTTGACATCCCTGGGCAGTGGCCGCTTTCGCGAACTTGCCGACGTCGGCGTGATTATGGTGCTGACGGACCTCGGAACCGTCGCCCTCGCTGTGTGGCTGGCGAGCCGGCCGAACGACGTGAAATCACCCATCTTCCTCGCCGCCTCGGTCGCAGTCATCTTTGCTCAATTCGCAAGCAACGCTTCGCGAAGCTCGGCGCTCGAGGTGCCACTGCTCCTGGGCATCATCTGGGCCATTCGAACGCGCAGGATCCCGTGGCGCATCGCCCTGCTCCTGGTGCCCGTGATGTTCGTGTCCTTTGGTCTCCTCGGCGCGGTTCGAACCTCGAGCTGGACGGGCTCGAACGCTACCGAGGCGCTGACCAATACCAGCTGGTCGGAGTCGCTGGCGAGGGCGGAAGCGGAAATCGAGGATCGGCATTCACTCAACGCTCAAATTCCGGTTGTTGACCGCGGCTTCGAGGTGACGGGCGGGCCGATGCTGGGCCGCTCCTACATTGCCGCGATTGTTGCTCCGATCCCCCGCTCCATGTGGGAAAACAAGCCACGTGGACCGGATTCGCTCTATGCCCAACTGTTCCTCGGCGAAGCTCGCGAAGGCCGTGCGATTCCCGTTTCGCCGGAAGGTGAGATGTATTGGAACTTCGGTATTCCAGGGCTGCTGGTCTTGACGATCCTCTATGGGGTGCTGATTCGGCTCGCCTACAACGCGATGTGGCGACGTTACCCGAATCCGTTTGCCGTCGTCTTCTACGTGATGTTCATAACGACATTTCGCTTCGGAACGACAAGCCTGGTGGCGTTCGAGCAATCCATAGTCTTGCTTGCGATCTGCATGGTGACTGTGAAATTCTTCCTGCCGCATCGCAACGAGGTCCTCGATTCGAGGATATTGGGCCGAAATACCACGGATGTGCCGTCTCGCACCGGGCCTCGGGGGCTGCCGCCCGGCGGGGCCCACACGGGTAGCCGGTGAAGCTGGCGGTTACCGGCGCTTCCGGGTTCATCGGCAGATCGGTGGTAAATAGGGCGGTTGAACTTGGACACGACGTACTGGCGCTCGTCAGGTCCCCCGATTCCGGGCTACCTGGAGGAACTCCAGTGGCCGTGGGCGACCTCCTTAAAAGGCCCGTGCCTGCGAAGCAGCTCGAACGTTGCGATGCCGTGGTGAACTGCGCTGCGCGCGTTCACGTGACGCGCGACCGCACCTCGGATCCCGAGGCGGCCTATCGCGCGATGAACTCGGATGTCGCAATCCAACTGCTCAAAGCCGCCGCGGAGGCGGGAGCGAAGCGATTCGTCCAGCTGAGCAGCGTTGCCGCGCTGGCCGCCCGAACGCCGCCGGGAATCTTGGTCGACGACAGTGCCGAGCCGCATCCGCAGACGCCCTACGGCCGCTCGAAACTTCTTGCTGACGAGAGGCTCGCGGAAGAGTCGGCGAATCTGGGCGTAAAGGTCGTTTCGCTACGCCCGCCAGCGGTGATAGGACCCGTAGCGCCGGCTCACTTGCGACTGCTCATGCGCTGCGCCAAGGCGGGAATTCCGCTGCCCATCGGGGGAGTGGACAACCGTCGGACCTTCATGTTTGTCGACAATGTCGCGGACGCAGTTCTCGCTGCCGCTTCAGGTGGCCCGGCAGGCTGCTTCATCATCACCGATTCCCCACCAATCTCGACCGCGACGCTTTATCGGGCGTTGCTACGGCTCTGTGGGCATTCGCAACGGCTCCCGTCATTGCCGTTGCCCTTCCTACGCCTCGTCGGGCGCGCGCTCCTGGGTGGCAGGGTGGAGAGCATTGTCGGAAATGCGGCATTCGACGGCAGCCGTTTTTCGAGGCTCTTTGACTGGACGCCGCCGGTAGATTTTGAAACGGCGCTGGAGTTGACGGTAGGGCGATGATCAAGCGTCTGTTCGACATTGCCGCGAGCCTTGCCGCTTTGCTGGTGCTGGCGATCCCCATGTTGGCGATCGCCGCAGCCGTCCGCCTGTCATCGCCTGGCCCCGCAATTCACTGGTCCCGGCGGGTCGGCCGCGGCAATTCCATTTTCCTCATGCCGAAGTTCAGGACAATGCGGACAGGCATGCCCCAGCTACCGACTCACCTGGTCGAGAATCCGGAGCAATGGCTCACTCCCATCGGAGCCTTGCTCAGGCGGACGAGCCTGGACGAACTCCCGCAACTCTGGAGCGTGCTGACGGGGAAGATGAGCATCGTCGGCCCGCGACCGGCACTGTTCAACCAGGACAATCTGATCGCAATGCGGACGGAGCGCGGAGTCCACCGTTTCCGCCCCGGGCTGACAGGGCTGGCGCAGATTAGCGGTCGCGACGAATTGTCGATCCCCACCAAGGTTCAGTTCGACGCCGCTTATTGCGACAACATCTCTTTCCTCGGCGACCTCCGGATTATCGGCCAAACTGTTGTCCATGCCGTCAAGGGAAGCGGGATCCGCCATTGACCAAGCGTCGCAAGCGCCTCGCCTTCATCGCAACTTCGGCGATCTCGCTGAACCAGCTGATGCGAGGGCAGCTTGAATTCCTGCGGTCGTCCGGAATGGATCTGGACCTCTATTGCGGTGGGCCCAACGATCAGCTCGCCATGCTGAAGGAGAGGTGTGCCGGGCGCGTGTGTTATGTGCCTTTCAGGAGAGAGCCGCACCTATTTTGGGACGTGGCAAGCCTACTGTGGCTCATCGTCCGGCTAGCGCTCAACAGATACGATGCCGTCATCTATTCCACCCCGAAGGCGATGCTTTTGGGCTCGCTCGCGGCCAGCATCACTCTACAGCGTTACCGAATCGCCTGGGTCCGCGGCCGCGGCTATGAGAATTTCAGGGGTAGGAAGCGGCGCATCTATGCCGCTCTCGACCGGCTGACCTTTCGCCTTTCTGACGAGGTGCTCTTCGTCAGTCGGTCGCTGCAGGCCGCTTATTCGAAGGACGGCGTCGATCCAGGAGCGAAGGGCAAGATTGTCGGCTTCGGTTCCTCCAACGGTGTCGATCTCCATCGATTCCGTCCACTGGGCCCGGCGGAGCGATCGATGCTTCGCCGCGACCTCGATCTTACGGACAAGGATTTCGTGATCGCAGTCGTCGGCCGCATCCGGAGAGACAAGGGGAGTGAGGAGGTTCTGAATCTGGCCCGGCGGATGAAGGACGTTGCGAACCTTCGAATTCTAATGGTTGGCATGATCGAGGAGTCCGGGATCGAGAAGAAGCTTCGGAGGATCCGGGGCGGGCTTGTCCGGTGGTACCCGTCGAGCCAGTCGGTGGAACGTTACTTCCAGGTCGCGGACCTGCACCTGTTCCTCTCCCATCGCGAAGGCTTTGGCAACGTCGCAATCGAAGCCGCGGCGGTGGGGGTGCCTACTTTCGGCTTCAACGTGGTCGGAGTCCGTGATTCGGTCGTCGCGGATCGGACAGGCGCCTTCTTTGATTTCGGCGACATTGCCGGACTGGAAACGGCAATCCGGGCAGCCGTCAAAGACCCCGCGAAACTCAAGAAGCGGTTTGCGAATGCCAGGGCGACGGTCGACCGGAGATTCGCCCAGGCGCGCGTCTGGGACGAATATGCCCGCATCTTCCTGCAGGAAAATCCGAGCGAAGCCACGGAAGTGCCGAGCCTTCCCGGTTCGCGGCCGGCTTGACCGTGGCCCGGCGTTCATCGAACAGGCGAGGCGAAGGGTCGCCAATGCGATTGCTATTCGCCCACGATCACCGATTCTTCCGGGGCGCGGATGGTGAGGTGTATTCGACCGGCTGCCTGCCGGCGACCGCCTGGACTCGATATCTTGAGCATTTCGACGAGGTCCGGGTCATCGCACGCGAGGAGGGCCTCGCTGCCGACGACGCACGGCTCGCCCTTGCCAGCGAAAAGGGCGTGGACTTCCTTTTCCTTCCCAACCTGTCGTCGCTTCACCAGTTGCTGTTTCGTTCACCCGAACTCGACAAGCGCCTTTCGAGCGAGATCGAAGCCGCCGATGCGGTCGTTGCGCGCGTTCCTAGCGAGATTGGGCTTCTCGCGATCCACCACGCCCGGCGGCTCGGCAAGCCCTATGCGGTCGAGGTCGTCGGCTGTGCCTGGGACGGGTCGTTCAACCACGGGACGCTGAGCGGCCGGCTCTATGCGCCGCTGGCTTTCCTACGGATGTCCCGCGCCGTCGCGACGGCTCCGCTGGCGCTCTACGTCACTTCCGCCTGGCTACAGCGCCGATATCCCACAGCGGGCAAGGCATGGAACGCGTCGAACGTCGAACTGCTTCCACTTGACCAGCAGGCCGCCGACAAGCGTCGCGACCGTCTCAAGTCGCAGAAGGCCGGACGGCAGCCGGTTCTGGGCACAATTGCTTCGCTTCGGATCAAGTCCAAGGGGATCCAGACGGCTTTCGCGGCGCTGGCGCAGCTGCGCAAGGAAGGGATCAACCTAAGCTACCGGATCCTCGGGACGGGCTCGCCCGAACCTTGGCAAAGGCTCGCGGAACAGCTTGGGATCGCTGACCTCGTGCACTTCGACGGCACCCGAAGCGCCGGCGAGGGCGTCAGCGCCTGGCTCGACGAGATCGACATCCATCTCCAGCCCAGCTTCCAGGAAGGGCTGCCGCGAAGCACGATCGAGGCGATGAGCCGCGGCGCGGCCTGCATCGGGTCGACTTGCGGCGGCCTCCCCGAGCTTCTTCCGCCCGAGCGATTGCACAAGCCCGGGGATTCGGCGGGTCTTGCCGACCGGATTCGCCGACTCGTCAGCGATCCCTCCCTCATCATCGCCGCGAGCGAGGCGGACCGCGACACGGCACGGCAGTTCGATCCGGCCGAGCTCAAGGCCCGCCGGTCCAAGATTTACGGCGAGCTTTTCAAACGGGCGAAGGGCGCCTCTCCGAGAGGCCGTCGCGGGCCCTCAGCATCATGCAAGGCGCGGGACTAGCGTCCGAAGTTTTTGCAGCGCGTGGCGCCTCGCTCGCACGATATCCTCGCTGACGAGCCATGCCGGAGCAACCATCAGCACGGCCGCCGAAACCAGCCCGAAAATCGCCGCGGGGATGAGTTCAAGAAAGACATTGTGCCCGCCTATCAGGAGGCGCGCCGCGACCGCGCCGAATGTCGGTGCAAAGGCAACGAGCAGGCAGTTGAGGTGAAGCCTGAAGATCTCGGACCATTTCACCGGCAGCAGCTTCTGGACCGGAGAAGGCAGAGGAAATAGAAAATCCAGTAACCTACCGCGATCCCGATCGTCGCTCCCAAGACGCCGAACGGCGTCCCCGCAACGGCCCCGATCGTCACCAGCAAAAATTGAGCACCTTGGCGAAGCGCGCTTTGTCCGCTGAGACCGAGGGCCAGCGGAACGGCTTCGGCGACGACATAGCCGATGCGGGCGATGAAGGCCGAGAACAGGACCTGGAGCAGAGGAATGGCCTGGAGCCAGCGCGGCCCCAGCAGGATTCGAACGATGACTTCCGAATTCACGACCACGAAGGCCGAAACCAGCGCCGCGACGATCAGCGAGAGGGTGAGAGCGCGCAAATAGGCGCGGGCAAGTCGCTCGGGATGATGCTGAATCTTCGCGAAGGTCGAGAACAGGACCCGGATCGGCCCAGCGCCGGTCACTTCGCGAGCGGTGACCAGGAGCGTCGATGCCCGGTTGTACAAGCCCAACTGCGCGGCGCCGAGGAAGCGGCCGATAACGATCCGGTCGATCGTCGTAGCGCCAAGATTCAGAAGGCGCGACAGCGTGAACAGGCCGCCCGACTTCAGCACATCCTTCATGGCAGCCGTTGAAATCTGGACATTGTAGCGGTTGCGGACTGCAAGAAAGCCGAGCCCGGCCTCGACGGTGAACGACACCACTTGCGCCCAGACGAGCGACCACAGGCCGTAGCCCGTGAAGGCGAGCGCGATGCCGGTCGCCGCGTAGCATACTTGCGCAAGCAGCGAGTTGATCGTCAGCGTGCCGAACTGGAAGGACCGCTGAAGCAGCGCGGTTGTGATCATGGTCACCGCGGTGACCGGAAGCACCCCTCCGAGCGCGATGAGGACATTGCTCAATTGCGGAAAGTTGAACTCGCGTTCGACGAAGGGCGCGACAGCCACGATCACGACGGCGAACAGGACCGCCATGGCCGAGGACAAGGCTACGGAGGCTCCAATCACCTTGGGATCGAGTTCCCGCCTCTGGATGAGGATCATCCCGAACGATCCGTCGACCATGACGTTGCTCAGGGAGACCACGATCATTCCGATGGCGATCACGCCGAAGTCGGACGGAGTGAGCATCCGGGCAAGAACAGCGACCGCGATGAGATTGACCGGCGCCTTCAGCAAGCGACCCATCGTGATCCAGAAAACACCGTGGAGCGTGTGCCGAGTGAGCGAGCGGTTCTCGCCCTCGGCGATCGCCGGATCCGTTTCGTCGCCGGTCACAGCCGCCGGCAGCGGTCAGCTTGCACGTGAAGATGGCGCAACGGCATCGAGAACGACATTGTAGCTGTTGTCACGCAGGTTGATGAAGGTCGACCATGCCCGCCCGAGAAGCGATTTCGTACCGACCCAGCGCGCCATTCGGGCACCGCTCGGCATCGGCGCCAGACGCGCTTCGATCTGCTCGAAACCTGCTCGGGCCGCGAGATTGCCGAACAACAGTGGTGTCCATGTATAGAGATGCTGGTTCTTGTCGGTTTTCCAGCCGCGTTCCATCCGGGTGATGGGAGTCTCGCACGGGACCACAAGCCGCGCCTTGCCGCCGGGCTTGAGGGTCCTCAGGATTGCGGAGAGGGCGTCGAGTGGATGCTCGACATGTTCGATCGCGTGGAAGCTGATTGCCATATCAATGCTCCGGGGCGCGACTTCGGCAAGTGAGCGATGGATGGTGATCCCTTTCGACTGCGCGTCAGAGGCGGCCTGCTCGCCAATCTCTACTCCGATCCGGGCGCGGGCCGGTAGATGAGTGAGAATTCCCCCGTTCCCGCAACCGAAATCGAGGATTGTTAGCCTCTCGTCGGCGACATCCTGGAATAGGGTTGCGCGCAGCGCCTGGAGGCGATCACTTCTCGCCACCTCGCGCTGAGCGAAATATTCGTCGCCGCGGTCAGTGTAGTGGCCGTTTGAGTTCAACGCTGCCCTTGGCATGCTCGTTGCCAATCCTTGTTCATCGCGGCGTA
>Ga0207678_10005511_pt1 | contig 11314 bp, 8 predicted proteins | sample KBSC63metaG_FD_184319 | JGI IMG/M metagenome (GOLD analysis project Ga0207678, IMG submission 184319) | Corn rhizosphere microbial communities from Kellogg Biological Station, Michigan, USA - KBS C6-3 metaG (SPAdes) (version 2) | ecosystem: Host-associated > Plants > Roots > Rhizosphere > Soil ...
CCGCGCTGCAAGCTTTGTCTTTTCTTCACTCCAGCGGCCCGGCCTGATCGTGCATCCAACTACAGAGAAAAAGAGGAGGAGTACGCATGACATTCAAAAAGACGATACTGTCCCTCGCATTGACCGGGTTGCTTGCTTTACCCGTCTCAGGTTTTTCGCAGGATACAGAGGCTCGGCGCCACGAGCGGGCCAAACAGTCACAGGACGCGCATGATCGCCGTCATCACACCACGGCCAAGGTGATCGGCGGCTCCGCAGCAGGCGGCGCAGCGGCTGGCGCTCTGCTAGGTGGAGGAAAAGGCGCGCTGATCGGCGGAGCCGTCGGCGCAGGCGGCGGAGTCGTTGCCGACAAGGTGCGCAAAAACAAAGGCGTAGAAAAGCGAGAGCACCAGGAGACGCGTGAAGACGAGCACCACGAGCGATAAGCTCTGGAATAAATTTGTCCTCGATGCAACCTGCCAGGAATGAAGAGCGACTCTGACGAGAGGCAGGTAAATCTCTTTGGCTGAAGAGACTGTGGGGAGTCTTGTTTCCATGGAGATGCGTCTCCTATAAAGATTCCCTTGCCCAAGGCCCATTCGATGAAGAGATTTCTGCTCCTTTTCCTGCTGACAGCTGCACCCGCTTGGGCTCAGGTCAACTACGGCGAAATACGCCTTAGCATCACCGACCCTTCCGGCGCTGCTGTGCAGGCATCTGTCGAACTAAGCTCCAAAGGCAATGGATATGACCGGTCCTTCACCAGCAATGCGTCCGGCAAGCTTGCCATCAAGCAGGTACCCTATGGTGTTTATGCACTGGAGGTTCGCGAGCCCGGATTTGCGCCATCTTTGCAGACGCTTGAAGTAAGTTCTGCGCTCCCTCTCAAGCAAGCAGTTCAACTCGGCCTTGCTTCGGTCGTTACTAACGTCAACGTTGTGGCGGCGGATACGCTCATCAATCCCGACAGCTCTTCTTCCGTTATGCAGATTGGAACGAAGCAGATCGAGCAGCGCCTCTCTTCGTTGCCCGGCCGCTCCATTCAGGACCTTGTTGTCTCCGAACCGGGGTGGCTCTACGAAGGCAACGCCGTCCTGCATCCCCGCGGGTCCGAATATCAGACCCAGGTCGTCATCGACGGCATCCCCCTCACCGACAATCGCTCTCCCAGCTTCGGCCCCGAGATCGAGGCCGACGATCTGGAGTCGATGAGCGTCTACACCGCGGGCTATCCGGCGGAGTACGGCAGAAAGATGGGCGGGGTGATCGAACTCAACACCCATCGCCCTACTGCTCCCGGCCTGCATGGGCAACTTATTCTCTCCGGCGGAAGCTATGACACCGCCTCTTCGTACGGGCAGGTGCAGAACGTATGGGGAAAGAACACGGTGGGCCTCAGCGCCTCCGGCAGCATGACCGACCACTACCTCAACCCGGTCGTGCCGCAGAACTACACCAACAAGGGCACCACAGGAGATTTCTCCACCAGGTACGAGCGCGATCTCACCGCAAGCGACCGCCTGAGCTTCAGTGTGCGCCACGAGCTCTCGCGTTTCCAGGTTCCCAACGAGCTCGAGCAGCAGGAGGCCGGGCAGGTTCAGAATCGAGACAACTTCGAGACCATGGGTACGGTGCACTACCAGCACATCCTCTCGCCCGACAGCCTGGTCGCGCTCGCCGGCATGGTGCGGGACAACGCGAAGAACCTCTACTCCAATCGGAACCCGACGCCCATCAGCGCCTTTCAGCACAACTACTTTCGCGAAGGCTACTTCAAAGGCACGTACTCTCTTCACCACAGGAATCAGGAGATCAAGGCCGGTGTTGAATCTGATGCGATTTTTCTGCACGAGAACTTCAGCTATCACATCACCGACCCTGAAGACTTCGATAAAGACACGCCGCAGAGCCTGAGCTTTGCCGCGCATCGGCCCGACCTGGAGCAATCGGCCTTTGTTGAAGACATGATCCGCCTGGGCAACTGGACCGTGAGCGCCGGTCTGCGCTGGGACCACTACCAGCTTCTGCTCAACCAGAACGCCTTCAGCCCGCGCATCTCCATTGGCCGCTATCTTCCTTCGATAAAGATGGTGCTGCACGCGTCTTACGACCGTATCTTCCAGACACCGTCCTTCGAGAACATTCTCATCTCCAGTTCGCCGCAGATCGATGCTCTCAGCGATGAATTTCTCCGCCTGCCGGTTCAGCCGTCGCGTGGGAACTACTACGAGGGCGGCCTTACTGAGAGCCTCTTCAACCGCATGCGCCTGGACGTGAACGTCTATCGGCGCGACGTCAGAAACTTTGCCGACGACGATGAGCTTCTGGACACCGGTGTGAGCTATCCACTGGCGTTTGATAAGGCGGTGATCTATGGCGCGGAGGCCAAGCTTGGAGTCGTCCAGCTTGGCAAGTTGAACGGCTTCGTCAGCTACTCCTACATGGTCGGCAGGGTCTGGTTCCCGGTTACCGGCGGCCTCTTTCTGGGCGACGACGCCGAAGCCGCGCTGCTCGACCTCTCCGGACATTTTCCCAACTCGCAGGACCAGCGCAACACCGTAAGGACGCGGTTCCAGTACCAGCTCGCACCTCGGGTCTGGTTCGCGGCAGGCGCAGCTTACGGGTCGGGACTTCCATTCGAGTATGGAGGAGATGAAGCGGACGCTCTAGCCACCTACGGCCCCCAGGTGGTTCGCCGCATCAATTTCGAACGTGGACGCATTCGACCTTCGCTGGCAATGAATGCTTCGCTGGGACTCGACCTTTATGCCAGAGACAAGCGGAGCGTGCGCCTGCAGGCCGACGGAGACAATCTGAACAACCGCCTCAATGTCATTGATTTCGGCGGCTTGTTCTCCGGCAATGCGATAGGTCCTGAGCGGAGCTTCACGCTTCGGCTGAAGACAAATTTCTAGAGCGGTTTCGGTCTGGTTGTAGACGGTCGAGGCAGAGAGCCGTGTCTCCCATCCTTTGTGCAAAAAACGCACAAAGGATGGGGCACCCGAAATTCCGTTAACACTTGAATTGAAAATGCTCTAACGCGAGTTGCCTTAGCGCCCTTCGACCAAGCGTGCCGCTAACCGCTCGGGGAGTCCGGCCATGAGAATGCGTCCCTGCGAGGCGGTGATGTCGTAGGGCACGCGATGGAAGGTAATCTCAGCGGCGTCTGCATCGTAGATGGCGAAGGCGGCGCGCCAGTCATAGTCGCGGGGCTGTCCGACCGAGCCGGGGTTGATGAGGTGGCGGGTGCCGGGGGGAATCGGCATCGTCCATGAGGCGGGCTCGTTGGTCCGGGGATATTGCGGCCGCAGCTCGTGCCAGTCGTGCTCCTTCTGGGAGAAGCCGCCTTGAATATGCGTGTGGCCGAAGAAGGTAATGGCCGTGGGCATCTGCTGCAGCGGCGCCCAGGCATCGCGCATGTTCAGGATGTACTGATCTTCATTGAGCGGCGAGCCATGAGCGCAACTGACAAGCCCCTGCTCAGGTTCAATCGGGCCTTGCGGCAGATCTTTCAGCCACTCGCGATTGTGAGCAGTAAGCTCCTCGTATGTCCAATGGGCGGCCGCGCGCGCGACAGGATTGAAACCGAGGGACGAAGTCAGGCCACAACAGACGCGATCGTGGTTGCCGCGCACCGTAAGCTGAGATTTGGGGCGGATCAGGTCGATGACCTGGTTCGGACTGGCGCCATAGCCGACGACGTCGCCAAGGTTCCATAGAACGTCGAACGGGGTGGCCGCTTCGAGCACGGCGTTGAGAGCTTCGAGGTTCGCGTGAATGTCGGACAGGATGAGGGCGCGCATGCTGGAACGTAACCAGCTTTGTAGTTTAGCTGATATTTCTGCCGAGAGGTTTCATCGTGCAGGTCACCTGCTCTCGTGGCTTATCTCCTGCATCAGGGGCCGGCTGCGGTCGGTCCGCATGGTTGGCGCGGCGGCCAGCAGGCTGCGGGTATACGGGTGCTGAGGATGGCGGAAGAGAGTCTGCGCGGGGGCCTGTTCGATGATCTCGCCGTGTTGCATGACGGCTACCCGGTCGGCGATCTGCGACACGACGGCAAGGTCGTGCGAGATGAACAAGATGGAAAGGCGATAGTTTAGTCGTAAATAGTTGAGCAGCTCAATGATTTGCTTCTGAACCGTAACGTCGAGAGCGGTGGTGGGCTCGTCGGCGATGAGCAGCCGGGGACGGTTGATGAGCGCCATGGCGATGAGGATGCGCTGACGCTGACCGCCGGAAAACTGATGAGGATAGTCGCGGACGCGGCGTTCGGGATCGGGCAGTCCGACCTCGCGCATGGCCTCCAGAACTTTGGCTCGAATGGAGCTGCGGGACAGTTCGGGATGATGGGCGCGAAGGGCCTCTGCGATCTGTTCGCCAATCCGCATGGAGGGGTTCAGGGCGGTCATCGGCTCCTGAAAGATCATGCCGATGCTGCTGCCGCGATGGCGGCGCATGGATTCTTCGGGAAGGGAGAGCAGGTCTTCTCCATTAAATGCAATGTTTCCCGTGACCTGCGTTCCGGGAGGGAGGAGGCGCAGAAGGGCGAGCGAGGTGATAGATTTGCCGGACCCGGACTCACCGACCAGCCCCAGGGTCTCGCCGGCATCAATCTGAAAAGAGATGCCTTTGACCGATGGATTTGCTCCGAAGGAGATGGTAAGGTTTCGGACGTCCAGCAGGGGGGCGGGGAGCATGGATTCCATGGTAGCGACATTGTCGGGTTAATGACGGCGAGGCAAGGTTTTTGTATGGTAATGCTGGTTCTCGAAGTTGTTCCATTGGGATGTAGCGACAGGACTTTGGGTTGAGCGCGCACGTCTAAGAAGACGATGAGTTCTATGAAAAATCTGTGGCTGAGTTTATTGCTGAGTAGTATGGCCGCCTCGGGAATGCCGGCGCGGGCTCAGATGCACAAGGTCGCCAAACCGGAGCAGGTGGTGCGGGCGGTGGGAGTCTATGAGTGGACCGGAGACATGGCCAAGCCCACCGCGAGCCGGCTGATTCCCGTTTCGCTCTATATCAATGGCAAGTTGCAGGATGCGGGGATATATCTTGCGCGTCCGGTGCCGTTTGCGCTGGAGACCGGGAACGTCTACGAGTTGCAAAAGGCAGGAAAGCCGGAGGGCCTGCTCGACCTGGTGTATGCGCGCCATCTTCAGACTGCTGATGGCAACGGCGCCGGATGGTTCGGGTATGGAAGCTTCAAGGCGGAGTCCGCCCCCAAAAAGGCCCCGGTGCTGCGGGCATCGAAGACACTGCCAGTGATCGTCGGTTCGAAGGACGATTCGAGGCCGCACTTCGGAAAAACCGCGGGAGCGGCTGCTCCGACTGACGAGGCGAAGGATGGGACAGCGAACGCCGGATCGGCGAAGCCGGAGGAGGGGAGCACGCCCGCAGACGATCCCGACCGGCCGACCATGAAGGGCCGAAAGGCCGAAACTGAGAGCACGACGGCTGCTCCTGCCGCCACTTCATCGACGACGGCATCGAGCGAACCGACGGATGACCCCGACCGTCCCACCCTGAAGCGGCGCAGTCCGGAGCAGGCGAAGAAGGCGAAGGCCGAAGCGGAAAGCACGGGCACAGGCGCGGTGGAGTCGTTGAACAACGATCCCAACCGGCCGAACCTGCACTATGGCAAGCCGGCAAGCGCGATGACCGAGACCGACCTGCCGAAACTGGTCGGAATGCCGGTGGACCTGCGGCAGATGGTGGCAGTATCGGACGCTGTGAGCCGCGAGGAACATGACTTTGCCCGGCCCTGGGTGGATAAAGAGGAGCGCGCCACCATTCTTGGCAAAATGGAGGAGATGGCGAGAGCGAAGCTGGCGGAGTATGCAGGAATCAACGCTCCCGCCGCTGCTCCCGCACCTACGGTAAAGAAGGCGGCGACCCATAGCCGGTCGCGGCACAAAGCTGCGGCCAAAGCCGCTGCTCCCATAGAGGCGTTGCTGGATGAGCAGTTGAAGGGCTACACGCTCAGCTATGGTGGCGCGGCAACCTATGTCTTTATGGCGCACACGGCAGGCACCGGCGCAGCGGAGCGGTATGTCACGATCGTGGCGCAGGCCGACGATCTGGGAACGCTCAAACCCGCGCTTCAGAGCGTAACCGATGCTGCCCATCTGGACCGGACGCCGGAGATGCGGTTTGTCGATGTCGTGGATGCGGAGGCGAGCAACCGGGCGAGTCTGCTATTCGAGCTGCGGGCGCAGAACTCGCGCCAGTTCGTGCTCTACCGCGTAATCGCAGCCGAGGCGCAGTTGACCTTCGCCAGCGGGCCGATGCAGTAGGCCGACCGCGGATATTTGCGGAGGAGCGCGGATAAAGGCTTAACACCGATTTGCGCCGGTTCCACGGATGACGTCAAAATCCAAGATGATCCAAACCATTCACTAAAACCATTTACGCCTGCGCAGCAACCATAGCCACGGTCCGCTGCCGCCCCGTATCATGGTCAGCATGTCCACCGCTGCCCTCCGCCTCTTCTGCAAGACTCTCTTCTCTGCTGTCCTGCTCGCCTCCATGGCGACCCTTGCCCATGCGCAGTCGCCGACCAATACGACCATCCTGGTGGACATCGATCATCGCCCGGCTACTTCGCTCGACGGCGACTGGCACACCATTGTGGACCCCTACTCCACCGGCCTCTATGACTTCCATCACGAGGTCAAAGCCAATGGCTACTTCATGAATGCGAAGCAGCAGCCTGATGGCGGCCCAGTCGAGTACAACTTTGCCATCTCGCCCACGCTCAAGGTGCCCGGCGACTGGAACACCCAGCGCCCCGACCTCTTTTACTACGAAGGCGTCGTCTGGTACGAGAAAGACTTCAAATACGCGCCCAAGCCCAACACCCGCACCTTCATCCACTTCGGCGCGGCCAACTACCGCAGCCACGTCTGGGTGAACACGAAAAAAGTCTGCGAGCACGAGGGCGGCTTTACGCCCTTTGACTGCGACGTCACCGGCGTCGTCAAGAACGGCGATAACTTCGTCGTGGTCGCAGTCGACAACACCCGCCTGGCGGACGGCGTGCCCACGCTCCAGACGGACTGGTGGAACTATGGCGGCCTCACCCGCGATGTCTCGCTGGTCGACGTGCCCGAGCAGTTCATCGATGATTACGACCTGCACCTCGACCGCGCCAACCATGATTTGATTGAAGGCTACGTCCACGTCGAGAACGCAGCGCACGGCGCTAGCGTCACCGTTTCCATTCCCGAGCTGAATGCCACCACGCAAGCGACCGTCGGCAGCGGCGACCGCGCCGCCATCAGCCTTCCGGTGAAGTCGCTCAGCCTGTGGTCGCCCGACAATCCAAAGCTCTATAAGGTCGAGATCGCGGTCGATTCCGAGTCATCATCCGACAAGCTCGAAGACGATATGGGCTTCCGCACCGTCGAAGTCCGCGGCACCGAGATCCTGCTCAATGGCAAGCCGATCTTTCTGCGCGGAGTCTCGGTACATGCCGAAGCGCCGTACCGCACCGGCCGCGCCTACAGCGAGAAGGACGTCGACACGCTGCTCGGCTGGGCCAAAGAGATGGGCTGCAACTATGTCCGCCTCGCGCATTACCCGCACGATCAGCGCATGACCCGCGCCACCGACCGCCTCGGCATCTTGGTCTGGTCGGAGATCCCCGACTACTGGGCGCTTCAGTTCGACAACCCCGCCGTCCTCGTCAAGTCCAAGCAGCAGCTTGGCGAGATGATCCGCCGCGACCGCGACAAGGCTTCGATCATCCTGTGGTCGGTCGCCAACGAGACTCCCAACACCGAAGCCCGCACGAAATACCTGACCACCATGGCCAATCTCACGCGCGAGCTCGATCCCACCCGCCTTGTGACCGCCGCGCTCCTCGTTCGCACAGAGAAGACCGCGAACGGCTCCAACAAGATCGTCGACGATCCTCTGGGCCAGGCGCTTGATGTATTGGGCACCAACGAGTACATCGGCTGGTATGAGCAGAGGCCCGCGGGCGCAGACACCACCACCTGGGACATCCATTACCAGAAGCCCGTCATCATGTCGGAGTTTGGAGCCGCCGCCCGCGCGGGCCATCATGGCCCGGCTACCGAGCGCTGGACCGAGGAGTACCAGGCCGACGTCTACAAGCACCAGATCCCCATGCTCAACCGCATTCCGCAGCTTCGCGGCACCAGCGCCTGGGTGCTCATGGACTTCCGCTCGCCCATGCGCACGCTACCCGGTTTGCAGGACAACTTCAACCGTAAGGGCCTGATCTCCGATCAGGGCGAAAAGAAGCAGGCCTTCTACGTACTCCAGAAAGCCTACAAGGACAAGACTCTCGGCAAGGCGGAGTAGCTGAAACCATTTTCAGGCCGTCCGCCTTAGCGTCGCTGCCTGGGCAGGCGGCCTGATTAATCCTCTCCGACGTCGTTCGTCTTCACTTCCGCTTTAACTTCCTCCGGATGCCGCCGCCTCCACCACCACACGGTCAGTCCCGCAAGGGTGGCGAACCCGGCGCCACCCGGCAGCAGATATTTGACCGGAGCCGAGGGATCGTTCCAGAAAGCCTCCTTCAGTGACGCCCAGAATCCCGGAACGGTGACGTTGACCTGAGCGACATAGCTGGTGATCTCCTGCTCTGTCTGTTGCCCCTGGTCGGGATAAACCAGCAGAGCGCGAACGGTCAGCGTCTGGTTTGTGGCAGGCTGTTTCGGCGTCACCTTCCACATCCACGTCGCCGTCCCATCAATCGGAACAAACTGAATCTCCCCGACCTTCGGCTCGATGTCGAACTCGTCCGGATTATCCTCCGCGGTCAGTTGCACCTGCATCCGCGGAGAGACCTTCAGAGTGTCGGTGGTTGCCCCAGGCATGGCCGTTTGGGACGTATCTGCGAATCCATGCACCACGACTTTGACGACGGTCGCCTCATGCAGCTTCATCTGCGGCGGGATCAGGCGGTCAACCCGTCCGCTCTTGAGCTGTTTCACCCAGCCTTGGACCTGTTCGGCCTGCTGATAGGGATCGCCGCCCTCCGCCACGGATGCGGGCGCGCGAGACGGGCCAGTAGCCGCTTGGTGGTGACTGCCCTGGTTGCCTGCCGTCTGCCCTCCGCTGCCGGTAGGTTCCTGCGCTTCGCTGCCCGTTGTCTGAGTCGGCTGTGCGGCGGGTGCAGCCGTGGGCTGGTCGATGGCCGCCTGTTGCCCCATCGCGGCCTGTTGCCCCATCGACGACGCCTGACCCTCCATCGCCGCCTGCGGCGCAGCATCCGCTTTTTGAGCAATCTCGGCAGTCTTCTCATGTGACGGCTTTGCTGCAGAGGCCTCGGCCTTCGATCCTGCAGAATTCTTCCAATCGGCGATCGCCTTATCCATGAATATCGGCGGTTTTGCGGAGCTCTTATGAGAGACATCGGCGCCGAGGACACGCATCGTAGCTTCGGCCAAACTTCGCCGCCCGAGCGAATCGACGACCTCGCAGCTTGCGGTGATCACGGTTCCTGAAGACAGGCCCGTCGTGTCCAGCCGCGCAGTCGCTCCGCTGGGATAGAGTTTCCCAGCGTTGGCAGAAAAGCTGTACTTCAGATTGGTCGCCGATCCCAGGACTTTCGTCGTCAGCGTTATGCTCTGCCCCGGCTGCACCGTAGACGAGGAGGGAGCGCACTCCACTTTCATAACCGGAGCAATCTTGTTTTGCAGGATCGCGACCGCATGGTTGGGAAGCTGGCCCCAGCCAATGCAGGGCAGCAGGAGTGAAGCCAGAACTGCGGGAAGAAGGGGCCCATATCGACGGTCCATACAGACCTCCCGAAATTGCCGTGGCGCTATTGTGAGCGCAAATTATGCCCAAGTCCACAACTATCGCAAGGCAGGCCCGGCACGCCAAGCCCAGACCGGACTTACTGTCCGTCCATCTTCTTCTGCACCCGCGGACCCCATACCTCCTGCGCCTCGGGCTCCATGGTCTTCACCACCTGCAGCGCTTGCGCGTAAGCCTGCCGCGCTTCCTCCTTTCGCCCCAGTGACTGTAGCGCATCACCCAGAACAATCTGCGGCATCAACTCGTCCGGCGCAACCGCGACCGCCTTCTGCGCATGAGCCAGCGCCGCATCGAACTGCTTTTCTTTCAGCAGCGACTGCGATTGCTGCACGTCACTCATCGCCGAAGCCAGCGGAACCGCGAAGCTTCCCTCATACACCAGCACGCCGTCCTGAATCGAGGTCACGGGCTTCACCTGCTGAAACGTGCGGTAGGGGTTCAGAATGTTTGACCCATATTCAAAGCCGGTCAGGTCGCCTGCACTGATCAGTACCGGCCCATCGATCACCGGAGGCACCGGGTGCAGCACCTCATTGAAATATGAGTCCGGCGTCGGCAGCGGCTTGCAGGGAATCCCATAATCCTGCGCCGTTATAAACGGATCGACAAAATAGGCGAACCAGCAGTTTTTGATGCCGTGCTCATCCGTGTACTTCTTCACCGCAAGCAACTGCTGTCCCCAGTCGGTATTGGAGTCGGTCAGGTAGTGATACGTGTTCGCCGGCCCGCCCCACAGCTCGTTTGAGTAAGCCATGTAGTTCGGATACGCCCGCGCCGAAGAGACAACGTGACAGAGCAGCAGCGCGCCGACCGCATAGGCCCAGCCTCGGCTCCAATGACGCGACCTGCGCCGGGCAGGCTGTATCCACGCCCAGCAACCGCCCGCGGCGAAGACGCACAGAAACACGTACACCGGAAGAATATGCCGCGCCCCGATGTTCAGGCTCGAACCCATCGCCACCCAGAAATACAGCACCGCAGGGATGAGGATGAAGAGAATCTCCCGCCAGCGGCGCAGCTTTTTCGCGATCACCGCAGCGACGGCCAGCAGCACCATTGCCAGAAAGCCCAGCGTCGATTTAATCGCCAGCACGGCAGGGAAGTAGAACCAGACGCCATGCTCGTAGACCTTGCCGAAGATGAAGCTCGGCATGCCGTTCGCCATCGCGCGCACGTCCGCCAGCCCGTACAGGTACGACTCCGGAAGAATATGAAACCGCGCCAGGAGCATAATCCCGCTGGCCTCGATCGGCTTCAGCGGATGCACATACTCGGCCAGCGAAGGATCGAGCCGCAGGCCATCGGGCCGCGCGTTGTAGCGGAAGCCGTAAAACGCCCAGAGCACTCCCACCGCAATCATGGCGATCACGGCCAGGGCGCCGACCATCCGCAGCGCACGTTTTCTGCGCGTCTCTTCCGCAGCCCAATGAAATCCGACCTCACACGCAGCCAGCAAAACCAGCATGGGCAGCAGCAGCACGGCGGAGTGCTTCGCCGATAAGGCCAGCCCCGCGGCCAGCCCGGCCAGCGCCAGCCTTCC
>Ga0207678_10005513_pt1 | contig 11313 bp, 10 predicted proteins | sample KBSC63metaG_FD_184319 | JGI IMG/M metagenome (GOLD analysis project Ga0207678, IMG submission 184319) | Corn rhizosphere microbial communities from Kellogg Biological Station, Michigan, USA - KBS C6-3 metaG (SPAdes) (version 2) | ecosystem: Host-associated > Plants > Roots > Rhizosphere > Soil ...
CGCTTCGAACCAGGTGACTCTGGCCGGCGGCACGGCGGATTTCTCCGTCGGCGGCACGCTCACCGTGCACCCGAACATGGCGCCCGGCGTTTACACCGGCACGCTGACCGTTTCGGTCGCCTACAACTGATCGATCGCCGGCGCGCACGCGCGCCGCGATTGCCTCGAGCCGTCTCCGCGCCCTTCGCGGAGGCGGCTTTTTCTTGCCCGGCGCGCTCACGGTTTACGGCGAATTAACCTTGCCGAGGTAAGCGAACCCTTAGATTCTACGCGCTTTCCCGTACGCGGAAAGCCCAGGGGGAGGAACCGCCAGATGCGCGGCACGGGCCAGCTTTTTCGTACAATCCTCAAGACCTCGCTCGCCGGTGCGGGCGGCCTGGCCCTGTTGTTGCCGAGCTCCGGCTTGGCGCAAGGCGACTTGTTGATCGCTCCGACCCGCCTGGTGCTCGACGGGCGTCGCGGCGGCGAAGTGATCTTGTCGAACATGGGCACCGAGGAGGAGACTTACCGCGTCTCGCTCGAGCTCAGGCGAATGGACGAGAACGGCAATCTGGAGCCGGTCGAGGAAACCGCCGCCAATGCGGCGGAGAAGGCCGCGCTGGCCATGATCCGATACGCGCCACGCCGCGTCACCCTGCCGCCGTCGCAGCCGCAGTCGATCCGCATCAGCGCGCGACCGGGCGCCGAACTGCCCGACGGCGAATATCGCGTTCATATGTCGTTTGCCGCCCTGCCGAAGGTGCGCCCGGTTACCGATGGGCCCGTCGACAAGAGCGGGATCGCGATCAACCTCATCCCGGTTTACGGCATCGTCATGCCGATCATCATTCGCAAGGGTGAGCTGAAGGTGACGGCCGGGATCGCCAATCCGCGCATAGTCCATGGGCCCAACGGCGATCGATTCAGCCTCGACATGACCCGCTCCGGCAACGAATCGATCTACGGGGACATACTGGTCTATCGCCAGGGCGCGAAGGATCCGGCGTTCACCGCTCGCGGGATCGGCGTCTATCCCGAAATCGAAGCCCGGCATGCCACATTCGAACTTTCGCCCGAGCAATCGGCGGCGCTCAAGGGGCCGGTACGGATCGAATTTCGCGAAGCTGTCGAAAACGGGGGCGCGCTGATCGCCTCGATCGACAGCGCGCTCGGCTAAGCTCCGCCGAGCAGGATTACCCAACAGGTAGCCATGCGTGCCCTGACCATCTGGTCCAGAAAGGCCGTCGCCCTTCTCGCGGCGGCCTTGCTTGCATTCGGCGCCGGCACAATGCCCGGGGCCCACGCCGCCGGCGTCAAGACGCCAACCGAAGACGACCAGGTCATTCTCCAGCTGCAGGTCAAGAAATTCCGCATGCGCAATGAGTTGCGCGGCTATCAGACGGCCACCGGCACTTGCGTCGACCTCGGCGACATGATCCTTGCTCTCGACCTGCCTGTCCGGCTCGACAAGAAGTCGCGCCGCGCGACTGGTTGGCTGTTCCGGGAAGACCAGACGTTCACGCTGGATCGCGACAAAAATACGGTACAAATCGTGAACAAAGAGCGCTCTCTCCAACCCGGCGAGCTGTACGACACGCCCGAAGGCTGGTGTGTCGACACCAAAACGCTGGCCGGCTGGCTCGGGGCGCGGCTTACGGCCAATCTCTTCGAATCGTCGCTCATCCTCGACAGCGACACACCGCTTCCGTTCATCGAGGCGATCGAGCGCAAAAGTCGTGCGGCGCGACTTCAGGGCAAGAAGAGCTTCAACCTGGCCGATTACCCCCAGGCGAAGCTTCCCTATCAAGCCTGGCGCACGCCTTCCGTGGACGTGGTGGCGGACGTTTCGTGGGTTCACAATCGCGGAACCGATCAGCTGCGTCGACGCTACCAGGCCTACGCCAGCGGCGAAGTGGCTGGCGCCAGCGTCGACGCGCGTCTGGCTTCGGATTCGACCGGAACGCCCGACACGCTGCGCGTGAGCGCCTACCGCAAGGATCCGGCCGGCGGAATGCTCGGCCCGCTCAGGGCGACCACGGTCGCGGCCGGGGACGTCGAAGTGTTCTCGGGCAATCTCGCCGGCGCCGGCGGTGTCGGTCGCGGTGCGTTCGTCAGCAATCGCCCGCTCGAGCGGCCGACCAGCTTCGGCAAGACGGTGCTGCGCGGCGTGTTGCCGATCGGCTGGGATGCCGAGCTTTATCGCAACGGCCAGCTGCTCGCGTTCCAGAGCGACAGGGCCGACGGCCGCTACGAGTTCGATGTCGACCTGGTTTACGGCAACAATGACCTGGAAGTCGTGCTTTACGGGCCGCAGGGGCAGGTCCGGCGCGAAAGTCAGTCGGTTCCGATCGGCTACGCCGCGGTTGCGCCGGGCAAGCTCGAGTACTGGGCCGGGGTGATCCAGCGCAACCGGGACCTGATAAACTTCCATGATCCGCCCAATCCGCTCGATACCGGGTGGCAATACGGCTTTGGAGCCCAATACGGCCTCGACAACCGCACGGTTCTCGGGACGAGCGGCCATTCGTTGTTCCTGCAGGGCAAACGGCGCGATTATGCCGAGTTCGACGTCCAGCGGGCGTTGGGACCGATGCTGCTCGACCTCACCGCGGCGCAGGAATTTGGCGCCGGGCGGGCCTATCGAGCGAGCGCCCTCGGCCGATTCGGCAAAATCAACGTTACCGGAGAGGCCTTCTTCCTCGACGGCAGCTTCACCAGCGGCCTTGTCGGGCAACAAGAGCGTTCGCATCAGAACATTCAGCTCGAAACCGTGCTCGGTTCCGGGCGACGAGTCGTGCCGGTCGGTGCCGGGTTCACGCGGTCGGTCCTTGCCGACGGCCGAAAGGTTAACGAATGGTTAGCGCGAGCCTCCCTGGTGCTGCCGCGGATTTCCCTTACCGGGGTGATAACCGACCGCGATGTCTCGGGAGCAAGGGTCGACACCGAAGGTCTCAGTGTGGGCCTGCTGGCGAACACGCGCGTGCTCGGCTTCCTGGTCCGCGCCGATGCGACCTACCGCCTCAACGGAATGCGCAAGGGGTTCGACAACGCCCGGCTGACGATCGAGAAGCCGCTCGACGATCGCTCCGACTTGCGCTTCGACATCCAGCGCGACGGGCGCCAGCGCGTAACGACGTTCGAAGCAGGTTATGTGCGGCAGTTCCGCCAACTGGCGCTGCGTGTGGGGGCGACCGCGGACAATCGTGGCGGTGTGGGCGCCAATCTGGGTGTCAGCTTCAGTTTCGGGCCCAATCCGTTCGGCAGCGGGATGCGCTTCTCCAACGCCAAGCTCGCCCAGCGCGGCGAGGCGGCCGTCTCGGTGTACCTCGACGAGAATGGCGATGGTGTCCGTTCACCGGGCGAAGCGCCGCTCCCCGGCGTAGGCCTCACCGCCGGCCAGTTTGGCGCCTCGGAGCCGACCGACAAGCGCGGCAACGCGGTGATCGAGGGGCTCAATCCCTATGAAAAGGTGCTGATCGGAGTCGACGAATCGACGCTCCCCGATCCGTTCCTGATTCCGGTCAAGAAGGGCATCGTGATCACGCCGCGGCCCGGTGTCGCGGCCAAGCTCGAAATCGGAGTTGCGCCGACCGGCGAAGTCGAGGGCGAAATCCACGGCTTTGAAGACACGCCGAGGGCCGGGGTTACGCTCGAGCTGGTCGATGCGTCGGGCCAGGTGGCGGCGACCACGCTCAGTGAGTTCGACGGCTACTTCATGTTCGAGAGGGTGCCGTACGGAGCTTACCGACTGCAAGTCTCCGCCGGCGCGGCGCAGGCGCTGGGCGCCGCGCGCGAACTCGGCAAGACGGCTGCCCTGTCGAAGGCCAAGAGCGAGGTCCAACTTGGCATCGTACGGTTGCGGGCGAGCCAGGTCGCCGCGGCCGAGAGCGGCCCGCCGACCGGCGGATCGCCCTGATTGGCGCTATTTCGTGGTGCGGACGACTTTGCCTTTGGTGACCTTCGCCGGCGCGGCCTTGACGTACTTGGTCGCCGGCCGGGCCGGGACGATCTTGCTCTCGACCACTCGCTCGTGGAGCACCTGTTCCTCGACCGCTTCTTCTTCGTGGCGGAGCGGGGCCGAATAGCGGTAGTGGGTCTCGATCGGCACCTGAACCCAAGTGTAAGACGGACACCCGCACGAAGCGCCGCCGGTTTGATAGGCGTACCAGTAACCTGAACCGACGCCGTCGAAGGACCCGCTTTCGCCGTGCCAGACCATGGGTCCGTGTTGGTAAAAGCCACGGCCGCCGTGGTGGGTGCCGCCATGCGCAGGGTAGGGGAGGGGATAGGCGCCAGCGGGAAGCGGGTGGGCGAACGGCGCCCCCGGTCCGCTGGGCCCGACCTGCATCGGCGGCGGCGCGGGATAGCCGTCAGCCTGTGGATCGCCCCAGGCGGCGGGCGGAGGCGCTTCCTGCGCCGCAGCGGGCGCAGCGCCCACGCCGAGCGCGGATGCGGCAGCGAAAGCTAGCAAGTTGCGGGTCATCGTCGGTCCCCTGATCGAATCGTTCGCGTGATACCCCGCAAGGCTACCATCGCGTCCGGCGCGAAAACAAAGCGGTAGGCTGCCTTGTCCCGAAACGGGCCGCTCAGATGCGGTCGGCGAGAATTCGCGTGAGCGCCTCGATCCCGGCCTGGTCGTCGGAGTCGAACCGGCCTGCGCGCGGGGCGTCCAGGTCCAGCACTGCGATGACGCGACCGTCGCGCGTCACCGGCACAACCAGCTCGGAGCGGCTTGCGGCATCGCAGGCTATGTGACCTGGAAAGGCGTTCACGTCCTCGACGCGCTGGCTTTCGCCGCTCGAGGCAGCGGCGCCGCACACGCCCTGGCCGAAAGGAATGCGGATGCACGCCGGCTTGCCGCAGAACGGGCCGAGGACCAGTTCGCCGTCGATGGCGCGGTAGAAACCTGCCCAGTTGAGTTCCGGTATCAGTTGCCAAACCAGCGCCGCAACGTTGGCCATGTTGGCCACCGCATCGGTCTCGCCCGCAGTCAGCGCATCGGCCGCGGCGGCAAGCTCGCGATAGAGCTCGGGCTTTGGCTGCGCGGGATCTGCGGTGAAGTCGTACATCGCCAGCGCGCCTAAGCCTCGTGCGCCATTGCCGCAAGCCCGCCGCTCGCCTATCCAGCGGCGATGGCTATCCTCAAGAAAATCGGCATCACGCTGCTCGCGCTGATCCTCATCCTCGCCGTCGCTGTGTGGTGGGTGCTGCGCGGCGAAACGGCGGATTTCAGCGTCGAGCAGGTTGCCGGAATCGAACCTCGGCTCGACCAGCCCAATGAGCAGACCATTCCCACGGTCGACGTGTTCACTCCGATTGGGTGGGGCCCCAACGAAGCGCCGGTGGCGGCGGCGGGACTGGCGGTCAACCGCTTCGCACAGGGACTCGAGCACCCGCGGATCATCTATCCCTTGCCGAATGGCGACGTTCTCGTCTCGGAGAGCAACGCGCCCGACCGTATAATCGCCGGGGGCGGCTTGACCAATCTGGTGGCCGGTTTCCTGTTCCGCCGTGCCGGGGCCGACGTGCCCTCGCCGAACAAGCTGGTGCTGTTGCGCGACGCGAACGGCGACGGTGTCGCCGAAACCAGGGCCGTATTGCGCGCCGACCTCCATTCGCCCGGCGGCATTGCCTGGGCGAACGGCAAGCTCTACGTGGCGAACACCGACGCCGTGCTGTCGTACGACTATAAGCTCGGCGATACGGCGCTGACCGGAACTCCGGCGAAGCTGCTCGACTTGCCCGGCGCGGGTAACCACTGGATGCGCAACCTCGTGCTCAGCCCGGACGGGGCGAAGCTCTACGTCAGCGTTGGCTCGGCCTCGAACATCGCCGAAGGCGGAATCGACAAGGAACAGGGTCGCGCGGCGATCTGGGAACTCGATCTCAAGAGCGGCCGGCACCGCCTGTTTGCCGGCGGCCTACGCAATCCCAACGGACTCGCCTGGAACCCCTGGAACGGCGAGCTGTGGACGACGGTCAACGAGCGCGATCAGCTCGGTTCGGACCTCGTGCCCGATTACATGACCAACGTGCCGATCGGCGCCAATTACGGTTGGCCGTGGGTCTACTGGAAGGACAAGATCGACACGCGGGTCAAGGCGCCGATGCCCAACTTCCTCACCGAATTCACCCGCAAGCCCGAATATGCCCTCGGCCCGCACGTTGCTGCGCTAGGGCTGGCTTTCACCCAGGGCGGCACCACGATGGGCCCGGATTTCGGGCCGGGCGCCTTCATTGCCCGCCACGGCTCTTGGAACCGCAAGCCGCCGTCGGGCTATGACGTCGTCTTCGTCAGGTTCGATCAGCGCGGCAATCCCACCGGCAAGCCGGTGCCCGTGCTCAAGAGCTTCCTGGCGGGCGACGGGAAAACGCACGGTCGGCCGACCTGGGTCGCGTGGGACAAGACCGGCGCCTTGCTGGTGAGCGACGATACCGCCGGCGTGATCTGGCGCGTGACCTCGCCCGGGGCCGCGCCGGCGGTGGCTCCGGCGCGAACCACAAGCGCCAGCCTGCCGCCGCAGCGCGAGCTCAACTCGGACCCGGCCGACGCCTTCAAGCATCCTCCGGCCGATCTCCAGCCCGGAATGCTCTCGACGCGCAACACCCCGGCGACCAACTGAATCAGAGCTGTTGCCCGGCGCGTCCGGCAAGTTCCACGATGTAGTGCCACGCCACGCGCCCCGACCTGGCGCCACGGCGGCGGGCCCATTCGAGCGCATCGGCTTCGTCCCAGGCGAGGTCGTGCGCGGCCGCATAGCCGCGGACGATGTCGAGGTATTCGTCTTGCGAGCAGGCGTGGAAACCGAGAGACAGACCGAAACGGTCGGCCAGCGCGAGGCGATCGTCGACGACGTCGCGCGGGTTGATGGGCCCATGTCCTGAATCGGTGTCCTGCTCGGCCATCTGCCTCGCGACGATCGCCCGCCGGTTGGAAGTCACCGCGAGCCGAACGTTCGCCGGGCGGGCCTCGATCCCGCCTTCGAGCCAGCTACGCAAGTGGCGCGGGCCATGCGCGTCGCTTTCGGCAAACCCGAGATCGTCGATGTAGGCGAGAAAGTTGCGACGCACGTCGCCAAGTTCGGCGAACAGAGCCGGCAGCGTGTCGAGCGAATCGGTTCCTGCCTGGACCAGCGCGAGCTTGCCCGGCGCGTCCTCCTGTGCGGCGCGCACAGCGGCGCGAACCAGCGCGGACTTGCCCATGCCGCGCGCGCCCCACAGCAGCATGTCGTGCGCCGCATGGCCCGCCGCGAGCCGGGCGACGTTGGCGTGAACCGCTTCCTTCTGCCAGTCGATGCCCTTGAGAAGCGCGAGCGCAGGCGCCTCGATCCGCAGGATCGGCCGGCCTTCCTGGCCGGTCCACAGGTAGGCGGGAGCAGAGAGCCAATCGTTCGCTCGCGCCGGCGCGGGCGCGAGGCGCTGCAGCGCATCGGCGATTCGGCCCAGCGGTTCTTCGGCATCTGGCATCGCGGCTGCGTTCAGCCGGTAGCCTTGCCCGCGTCAAGCTTTGCCTTAAACACGAGGGAGGAGGGGGAAACGATGAAGGCACGACTGCTCGGATGGGGCGCGCTCGCCGCAGCGCTTCTGGCGACCGGGCCGATGGCGGCGGCACCGACGGTCTATCCCACCGGCACGACGATCTACCAGCCGGACAAGGCATGGAACGGCTACACCGTGCTTTCCGCGCTCGGAACGCCCGCGGTGATCGTGCTCGACATGAACGGCCGCGAGGTCTGGCGCTGGGATGGCTACGATCTTTCCGCCGGGGGCCCGGCGCGAGTGCTTCCCGGCGGGATCGTCGTCGCACCGAAAGGCGTATTCCCGCGCCACCTCGAGAACAACGCCCTCGTCGCCGAGAATTTCGATTGCGAGGAAGAGTGGCGCTTCGACCACGCCGAGCAAGTCGATCTCGAAGCGGGCAAGCAATGGAGCGCGCGCCAGCATCACGATTGGCAGCTCAGCACATTCCCGGCTGGATATTATTCGCCGCGCTTCACTCCCGGCCTCACCGGCTCTTCGGTGCTGTTGCTGACCCACACCAGCCACCTCGATCCGGCGATCGCCGATGTCGTCGTGGATGACGACAAGCTGATCGAGCTCGGCCCCGACGGCAAAGTCGCCTGGGAATGGCGCGCCGGCGACCACATCGCCGAGCTCGGGTTTTCGCCGGCCATGCGCGCGGCGATCAGGCGGCTCGCGAAGCGCGACGGGTTCGACTGGTTCCATGTCAACTCGGCGACTTATCTCGGGCCGAACAAGTGGTTCGACGCCGGCGACAAGCGGTTCGACCCGGCCAACGTGATAATCTCGAGCCGCCAGGCGAGCCTGATCGCGATCGTCGCGCGCGACGGCAAGGTCGTCTGGCAGCTCGGCCCGGATTCGACAGCCACGCCCGAAGCGAAGGCGCTCGGCCAGGTGATCGGCCAGCACAACGTGACGATGATCCCCGAGGGGCTGCCCGGCGCGGGCAACCTGCTGTTGTTCGATAACGGTGGCGCGGCAGGCTACGGTGATCCGAGCCCGATCTCACCGGGCGGGGACACGATCTACCAGCGCGCGACCTCGCGCGTGCTCGAGATCGACCCCGTCACGCTGGCGCTCGTCTGGTCGTATGCCGCGCCCAATTTCTACAGCTTCAACATCAGCGGCGCGCAGCGGCTGGCGAATGGCAACACCCTGGTCACCGAGGGGACGACCGGGCGGGTGTTCGAAGTCACGCCGGAAAAGGACATCGTCTGGGAATACATGGCCCCGCCGAGCGCGGGCCCCCGGCCCTCGACCGCCATCTACCGCGCCTATCGCATTCCCTACGGTTGGCTCCCGCAAGTTAAGAAGCCTGCCGAAGTGCCCGTGGCCCGACCCGAACCCGCGCGCTTCCATGTGCCGGCAGGATAGCGTCCCGGCAACGAGGCGTGTAGCGCGGCGCGCATGATGCTTGAGCCCGATGCCGCCGGGATCGCCCGAGCCGCGGAGATCCTGCGCGGCGGAGGACTGGTCGCGCTGCCGACCGAGACGGTCTACGGGCTCGCCGCACGCGCCGATGGCGAGGCGGCCATCGCGGCGATCTACCGCGCCAAGGGGCGGCCCGATTTCAATCCGCTGATCGTTCATGTGACCGGTCCCGAACAGGCGCAGCGTCTGGCGGAACTCGACGATCGCGCCCGGCTGCTCGCCGAGCGCTTCTGGCCCGGGCCGCTGACTATGGTCCTTCCGCTGCGCCCCGGCGCGCCGGTCGCGGCCGCGGTCACGGCCGGCCTGCCGACGATCGCGTTGCGCATGCCTGCGCATCCCCTGATGCAGGCGGTCCTGCGCGCAGCGGACGTGCCGCTGGCCGCGCCTTCGGCCAACCGCAGCGGCTCGGTCAGCCCGACCTCGGCCGAGCACGTGATCGCCTCGTTCGGCGACGGGACTCCTCCGGTGCTCGACGGCGGGACGTGCGAACGGGGCCTGGAATCGACCATCGTCGCCTTGCGCCCGGGCGGCTGGCAACTGCTGCGCCCGGGCCCGATTGCCGAATCCGCCGTGGCGGCGGTCTTGGGTGACGCCATGGCAGTCACGCCCGGCCGGATCGAGGCGCCAGGGCAACTCGCGCGGCACTATTCGCCGGGAAAGCCGCTGCGGCTCGAGGCCTCGGTTGCGCAGGAGGATGAGTTCCTGATCGGATTCGGACCGGTGACCAGCGACTGCTCGCTTTCGCCGTCAGGCGATCTCGCCGAAGCCGCCGCGCGGCTCTACGCCTGCCTGCACGAGGCCGCTAAATGCGAGCTGCCGAGGATCGCCGTCTCGCGCATTCCGAACGAAGGGATCGGCGCCGCCATCAACGACCGCTTGCGCCGCGCCGCCGCCTAGCGCCGGGTTTCGACCGGCACCGTCGGCAGCAACGCCTGGATTTGATCGTAAATCGTTCGGGCATCGTCGCAGGCGCCCTGGTTACCTCTGACGCAAGCCCTGCTTTCCCGGTCGTATGCCCGTTCGAGCTGACCGAGCTTCGCCTCGCGCTTGCGCAATTGGCGGCCGCGCTTCTCGTCGGCCTCGGACTGACTGGTGGTGGCCAGGTCGACGCCCTTGCCGGCAATCCTGACCGGTGCGGTGGCGACATCGACCACCGTCTTGGCAAGGCAGCCACCCAGCGTCAGCGGCAGGAGAAGGGCAAGAAACGAGGCGGGACGCATGGCGGATCCTTTCGGAGCCGGGCCATGCGCCCCGACGGGTGAGCGGTCTATGAACCGGGAGGTACTGGCCTCTAGGCGGCCTTGCCGGTCTCTTCGCTGCCGCCTTCGCAAACCAGGCTGCCCGAACCGATCGTGTGCACCTTGCAGCGCGCGCGACCCTTCACGGTCACGTCGCCCGAGCCCATGATGTTGGCGTTCACGTCGCCGTCGGAAGCAAACGTCGCATCGCCCGAACCGGCGACGTTGACGTTGGCGCTGCCGACCGTAAGCGCGCTCAGGTCCGCGCTGCCGCTCCCCATCACGTTGAGCTCGAGCTTGTCGGTCGTTCCGGCGGCCTTGAGCGAACCCGACCCAGCGATATTGATCTCCAGTTTCTTGGCATTGACGCTAGCCAGTTCGAGCGTGCCCGACCCGGCGACGTTGATCTCCGGCTGGTCGGAGACCGACGCCGCAGTCAGCCGCCCTGATCCCGCGACATTGAGCTTGGCGGGCGCGGGCATCGTGACGATGACGGTCGCGGTCTGGTTGTCGCCCCAGGTGCCATTCTGGCGCAGGATGCCGAGCGAGCCGTCCTTGAGCACGAAGCGCATCCGCTGCCGCGCTTCGTCGCTTCCTTCGACCTTGATCGCGAGCTTTTCACCGTCGCGGATGTCGACCGTGTCGGGGCCGAGCAGGTTGACTTCGCTCGGCGCTTCGCCGGTCAGGTCGAGGTCGGCCAGTTCCTTGCCGTCCTCGCCGTTGAAATTGACGTTACCCTTGTCGCAACCGGCGAGGCTGCCGGCAATCGCCAGCGCGACCACCGGAGCGACCGCCTTGAGCACGTGCTTTAAACCCATCACGGGTCCTCCTGTCGATTGTGTGTTAGCGCCCTAATACACAAAAACAGGAACCGGCTCAATTGCCTTCGTCGGCCGCGGTCTGCGGTTGGCCGAGCAGCATCAGGCGTTGCAACGCGCCCGGCCCGAGCCAATCCGCGTTACCTGGCAGCGCGCCCGGCCGGAAATCACCGCATCGCCGCTTCCGACAATCGACACATCGACCGTTTGCTGAGCGGTAAGCTCCGCGGTGCCCGATCCGGCGATCGCTACCGCGGCGGTCCGGCTGGTCACAGCACGGGCCTTGATGTTGCCCGACCCGGCAACCGAAAGGTCGGCTCGGGTGG
>Ga0207678_10005514_pt1 | contig 11313 bp, 9 predicted proteins | sample KBSC63metaG_FD_184319 | JGI IMG/M metagenome (GOLD analysis project Ga0207678, IMG submission 184319) | Corn rhizosphere microbial communities from Kellogg Biological Station, Michigan, USA - KBS C6-3 metaG (SPAdes) (version 2) | ecosystem: Host-associated > Plants > Roots > Rhizosphere > Soil ...
CGTGGTCACCAAGAAGGGCGAATACATCGGCGGCGTGATCTGCCCCGGCGTCGGGATCAGCGCGGACGCGCTCTTCCAGCGCGCGGCGCGCCTCCCGCGGGTGGACCTCCGCAGCCCGGGCAAGGTGATCGGCCGCTCCACCGTCGGCTCCATCCAGTCCGGCCTCTACTTCGGCTACGCGTCGATGGTCGAGGGCATCATCAAGCGCATCCGCGCCGAGCTGGGCGAGCCCGCGCGCGCGGTGGCGACGGGCGGGCTGGCCGAGAGCCTGGCCGCGGACGTGCCGTCCATCGAGGCGGTCGATCCCGTGCTGACCTTGACCGGCCTTCGCCTCATCTGGGCGCGCAACCGCGCGGCCACGCGCTGAGCGGGCCCGCGATGCGGGAGGCGCCCGCGGACGCGGCCCTCGAAGAGGCGGCGTATTACCAGTCGATCGAGGAGTTCTTCGTCTCGCGCCGCGGCGATCCCCTCTTCCTGTCGAATGCGGACTGGCTGCTCATCCGCAAGTGGCGCCGGGCCGGCGTGCCCCTGCGCATCGTGATGCGCGGCATCGGCGACGCCCTGGACGGTCACGCCCATTCGTGGGGACGCAAGCGCAAGGTCGGGAGCCTCGCCTACTGCGCGGCGGAGGTGGACGCGGCCCGGGAGCGATGGCAGCGCGCGTTGTCGTTCGACGACGAGGCGGAGACGAGCGTCTCCACCGCCGTGGCAGGCTTCGCGAGCGCCCTGGAGTCGGCGACGGGGCTGGGGCCGCGCGGGACCGCCGCCGCGCGCTCGGCGGCGGCGGAGATGCGCGGCCTGGCCGCGCCGGGACCGGGCGGAGCGCCGCGCCTCGAAGAGCTCACGCGCCGCCTGGGCGCCACCGAGAAGGCCGTGCTCGACGCGCTGCGCGCGGACGCGGAGACGGAGGTCCTGGCCGCCATCGAGGCGGAGATCGAGCGGGACCTCGGACCCTACCGGGGCCGGATGCCCGACCGAGTGCTGGACCAGATCAAGGGCGAAGCCTGGGCGCGGCGCCTCCTGGCCCGGCACGGCATCCCGCGCCTCAGCCTCTTCCACCTGTGAGCGGGCTGCGCAAGGACCAGCGCATCGAGGTCACGGTCGAGCGCGCCGTCTATCGCGGCCAGGGGCTGGCCCGCCACGATGGCCAGGTGGTCTTCGTCCCCCGCGGCCTGCCCGGCGACGTCCTGCGCGTGCGCGTGGCGTCGGTGACGCCGGGCTACGTCAAGGCGGAGATCGAGGAGGTCGTGACGGCGGGCCCGGGGCGGAGCGACGCCCGTTGCCCGCACTTCTCCCAGTGCGGCGGGTGCGCGTACCAGCACCTGGATCCGGCCGCGCAGGCCGCCCTCAAGGAGTCCGTGCTGCGGGACGCGCTGCGTCGCGCGGGTACGGCCTGGGAGGGACCGATCGCGGTGCGGCCGTCGCCGCCGGAGGGATGGCGCACGCGCGCGACCCTCCACGTCGAGCAGGGCCGCGACGGCGGCGTGCGCCTCGGGTTCCACCGCGAGGCCAGCCATGACGTCGTCGACATCGAGCGATGCCTGCAGCTCTCGGCCCCGATGATGGCGGCGGTACGGGGGCTGCGCGATGCCCTGGACGCGCGCCACGGTCTCGCCCGCGCGGTGCGCGACGTCGAGCTCGCGGAGTCCTTCGACGGCCGGCGCCTGGTCGCATCCCTGGAGACGACCCTCGACCCGAAGGAGGCCCCGGGCGCGGCGTCCCTCGGGGACGCGGTGCCGAGCCTGACCGGCCTCGGCCTCGTCGCCGGTGAGGGACGGCGGCGGCGCTTCCTGCTCCTGCGCGGGGACGCGCACGTGGACGCGACGGTACACGGCCTGCACCTCCGCGCGCACGTCCAGTCGTTCTTCCAGGCCAACCGCTTCCTCGTGGACGCACTCGTGCAGGAGGTCCTCGACCGCACGCCCGCGGGCGGGAGCGTGCTCGACCTCTATGCCGGCGTCGGACTCTTCGCGCTCCCCCTGGGCCGGCGGGCGGAAGAAGTGCGGGGGCTGGAGCTGAGTCCCACCGCGGTGGAAGACGCGCGTGCGAACGCGGAGGCAGCCGGCCTCTCGCACGTGCGCATCCATTCCGGCGACGTGCGCGAGATGGCGGAGCTTCCGCCGCGGCCGGACGAGCGGATCGTCCTCGATCCCCCGCGCACGGGGGCAGGGGCGGACGTCGTGCGCATGGTCGCGGCCCGAAAGCCCGCATCCGTCGTGTACGTCTCGTGCGATCCGCCCACCCTGGGACGCGACCTCAAGGTGTTCGCGGCCGAGGGCTACGCGCCGGACTCGATCGCCGCTTTCGATCTCTTCCCCGACACCTTCCACGTGGAGACCGTCGTCCACCTGGCTCCGCGCGGGGGCATGTGACACTTTCGGAAACCGGCCGGAAGTGGTCCCCGGCCCGCCCGGGCCGGCCGTAGTCTTCGTCCGGCCTCGCCGTCTTCCTCGTGCTCCGGCCGTATGCCCCGCCCTCTCGTCGCGGTGGCGTGCGCGTTCGCCGCGGGCAGCGCCCTCGGTGGGGGCTTGCCCCTCACGGCATCCGCGGCGTTGATGGCGCTGGCCGCGCCTGTGCTGGTGGCGGCCACGCGCGCCGTTTCCGTGCGCGCCGTCGCGATCCTCGCCGCGGCCCTGGCCCTGGGCGCCGCCGCGGCCGCCGTGGAAGGGCGCGCCTACGACCGCACTCCTCTGCGCGAGTGGATCCTCGAGCGGCCCGACGAGGGGCCGGTTACGGTGCGCGGCGTCTGCCGCGGCGATCCGCGCGAAGGCGAAGGCCGATGGACGCTCGTGCTCGACGTGGAGGAGGTCGCCGGCCGGCCCATGGCGGGACGGGTCCGCATCGACGTCGGCGGCACCGCGGCCCGCGCCCCCCTCATCGACGGAGATCGTGCGGTCGTGTGGGCCGTCCTGCGGGTGCCGCGCGGGCTGCGCGATCCCGGTGCCTTCGACGCGCCCGCCCAGGCGCGCCGCGACGGCGTGCACGCGTGGGGCGCGGCCAAGAGCCCGCGCCTCGTGGAAGCGACGGGCGAGCGCGACGCGGGCTGGCTGCGCGACCTGGCCGCACGGGCGCGGCGGTGGTCGCGGGAACGGCTCGTGGCCGCCCTGCCTCCCGGGCGCGAGCAGGCCCTGGTGCGCGCGATGGTCCTCGGCGAGCGGACGGCTCTGGACGCGGAGACCTCGGAGACGTTCCGCATGGCGGGGACCTATCACGTGCTCGCGCTCTCGGGGGCGCAGGTCGCGATGGTGGCGGCCCTGCTGGGCTGGATCCTGCGCGCGTGGGGCACGGCCCCGCTGGCCCGCGCCCTCGTCCTGTCCGCGGCCCTGGCCTTCTACTGCACGTTCGTGGGTGGCGACGTGCCGGTCCTGCGCGCGACGGTCATGGCCGCGGTCGTGCTCGGAGGGCGCACGCTCGACCTGGACGGGGACGCGGCCAACCTCCTCGGGCTGGCCGCGATCCTCCTGCTCGCCCACCGGCCGTCGTCGATCGGCGACGTGGGATTCCAGCTCTCGTTCGCGGCCACGCTGGGCCTCGTCCTTTTGACTCCGCCCGTGATGCGCCTGATGCCCGCGCTTCCCTTCGGGGCGGAGGTGGCGCTCGCGTCATCGCTCGGCGCCCAGGCCGCCCTCGGGCCGCTGCTCGCGTACCACTTCCATCGCCTGGCGCCGGCCGCATTGCTGCTGAACCTGGTCGCGGTGCCGCTCAGCGGCGCGGTCCTGCTCGCCGGCTTCGCCATCCTCGCCGCGTCCGCGATCTCTCCCGCGCTCGTCCTCGCCGCTGCCGCCCTGGCCTGGGCGAGCGCGCGAGGCCTGCTCCTTTCCGGCGAGGTGGTGCGCCTCGCGCCCTGGCTCGACGCGCGGGTGGCCACGCCCGCGCTCGGTCCGGCCCTGGTCGCCGTGGCCGGGCTGGCCGCGTTCGCGCGAGGCCGCCGACGGGGGCTCGCGCTGTGGGCGGCGGGCACCACCTGTCTCGTCTTCGGCTGGGGCCCGCGGACGGAGGACGGCCTGCTGCACGTCACGTTCCTCGACGTCGGCCAGGGCGACGCGATCGTCATCGCATCCCCGCGCGGCCGCACGTGGATGGTGGACACCGGCGGGTCCTTCGACACGCGCTTCGACGTGGGGGAGGCGGTCATCGGTCCCTTCCTCTGGCGAAACGGCGTACCCGTGCTGCGCGGAGTCGTGCTCACGCATGCTCATCCCGATCACGTCGGCGGCCTGCCCTTCCTCCTGCGCGCTTTCGACGTGCGGGAAGCATGGGAAGGGATCGCCCCGCGGCGCGACCGCGTGTACGACGAGCTGGCGTCGGCCCTCACGAGGGCCGGCGTCGCGCGGCGGACCGTCTCGCGGGGCATGGAGGCGGAGTGGGACGGCGTCCACGTCTCCGTCCTCGGTCCCGCGCCCCCCGCGAGCGCGCCGTGGCGCACCCGCAACGACGACTCCGTCGTCCTGGCCATCCGCTACGGGGAGATCGTCCTGCTCCTCACCGGCGACGTCGAGGCGGCGGGGGAGGCGGCCTTGGACGTCCCGCCCGCCTTCGCGCTCAAGGTTGCCCATCACGGCAGCCGTTCGAGCAGCACGCCCCGGCTGCTCGCCCTGGCCGCCCCGCGCGTCGCCATCGTGTCCGTCGGCGACCACAGCCGGTTCGGCCATCCCCACCCCGAGGTCGTGGACCGCTACCGCCAGGCGGGGGTGGCCCTCTTCCGCACCGATCGGGACGGCGCGGTGACGTTCTCGACGGATGGAAGGAGGGTCTGGATGGCCACGTATGCCGATGAATGGACGGCTCGTATCCGTTGAACTGTGGTAACATCCGGCTCCTGCTGGCGATCCGGAGCAGGCCCCCTTTCTCGCTTTGCGAGGGCCGCCCGGGGGGAGCGTACGAGAGGCTAACGGGCCTGTCTCCTGGGATGAGCGAAGACAAGAAGCCCTTCACTGTCAGCGACCGCCGGCATTTCACCTCGGAAGGGGAAGTCCGGAAATCGGACGCTGACGAGCCAACGTCTGCCCCAACGCTCACGGCGGAGAAGGCCGTGGCACCACCACCCGCCGCCCCGGCGGCGTCCGCGGCCGGGATCCAGCCTCCCGGCGCCGAGCCCGAGCCCGAGCCCGATGCCGAAGAGGAGCGGGGAAGCCGGTTCCCCAGCGATTTCCTCGGCCTGCTCATCTCGCTCGGGGCGCAGGGCAGCATGCTCCTCATGGGCGGACCGGAGGGTGAGACGCCCGACCTCGACGGGGCGCGCTCGTTGATCGAGCTCCTCGGCGCGCTCAAGGAGAAGACCGAGGGCCGGAGGACGCCCCAGGAGGACCAGCTCCTCGACGGCCTCCTCTACGAGCTGCGCATGGCCTTCGTGCAGGCCACCAAGGCGGCGGGCCGGTGAGCGTTCTCGCCGCCGCCATCTTTTCTGTCCTGCTCATCGCGCCGCCGGGCGACAAGGTGATCGACGTGCGTGCCCGGCAGGCCCCGCCGACCGCGAGCAGCTTCGACGCGCTGTGGGCGACGTACAAGAAGGCGGAGAGCAAGGGCGACAGCGAGGGCGCCCAGAGCGCGATGCGCGAGATCCGCCGCCTGCGCATCGAGCGCAACATCCGCGGCCTGGAGACGGTGGCCCTCGCCCGCGTCGCGGACGGCGTGGCCGCCCTGCGCGCGGGTGAGAACACGCGCGCGGAAACGGCGCTGCGCGACGCCGTCGCGCTCGATCCGCATCTGCCGGACGCGTACTTCGGCCTCGCGCAATACGACGTGAAGAAAGGCCCGCTCGGCATCGTGCCCGCCGTGAAGGACACCCTGGCCGGGACCATGGCGCGGCTCAACACCGCGCGCGGCGGGCATTACCTCTTCGCGTTGATCGTGCCCGTCATGCTGCTCGCGCTGCTGGCCAGCACCATCGTCTTCGGCCTGGCCATGGTCATCCGCTACGGATCGCTCCTGAAGCACGACTTCGAGGAGTCGTTCGGGCCCGGACGCCAGTCGCTCGCGCTCGGCCTCGCCGCGGTCATCCTGCTCCTGCCCGCCATGCTCTTCCAGGGCTGGGCCTGGCTGCCGCTGTGGTGGCTGGCCATGCTGTTCATCTACATGGGCTGGTCCGAGCGCATCGTCGCCCTCGCCCTCCTGCTCCTGTGCGTGGGCTCGGCACCGCTGGTGAAGACGATGGAGGCGCGCCTCCTCGCCCAGCAGAACCCGCTCTTCTGGGCGAGCCTGGGCGCGCTGGAGAGCGGGCCCGACACGCGGGCGGTCGCCCAGCTCGAGGAGGCGCGGCGCGCCAACCCGGCCGACCGCGACCTCACGTATCTCCTCGGGGCCGAATACAAGAAGGCCGGCCGCTACGACGACGCCTCCGGCCTCTACCGTGAGGCGCTGGGCTCGCAGGCCAAGGACCCCATCGCTCTCAACAACCTCGCGAACCTCGAGTTCGCCGCGGGCGAGTTCCCCGCGGCCATCGCGCGCTACAAGCAGGGGATCGAATCGGGTCCTCCCGTCCCCATCGCGGCGACCTTCTACTACAACCTCTCCCTCGCCCACCTGCAGCGGTTCGAGTACCAGCCCGCCCAGGAGGCGCGCTCGCAGGCGGATCGCCTGGACAGCTCTCTCGTGCACACGTACGACAGCCAGTGGAAATACGACAAGGGCGACTACGCGGTCGTGGACCTCGGGCTCACCCCGGAAGAGGTGTGGGCGAAATATTCGGGCGCGGCACGGGGCGTCGTGCAGGCCAACCGCGCGGGCAAGGGAGCGGGGGCATCCGAGAGCCAGTCGTTCCTGCCCAGCCTCGGCAACCGGCTGTCCGTCTTCCCCCTCGTCGCCCTCCTGGCCGTGGCCATCCTCCGGAAATGGCGCGGGGGCAAGGCGTTCACGATGCGCTGCCTGAAGTGCGGCACGCCCTTCTGCCGGCGCTGCCACCTCGGGCAGGTGGCGGGCGGCCTGTGCTCGCAGTGCCATCACCTGTTCGTCGTGCGGGACGGCGTCTCCGGTCCCGCGCGCAACCGGAAGCTGCTCGAGGTGCAGGCGGAGGAAGCCCGGCGCGACCGCGTCTTCCGGGTGCTCTCCCTCGTCGTGCCCGGAGCGGGGCACCTCTACGCGAACCGCGCGCCCGTGGGAATCCTCCTCGTCCTCGTGTGGTCGGCCGTGATCGCGGCCGCGCTCCTGACCGGGCGCATCCTGCCCCTGACGGAGGCTTCGGGCGAGCTCTCGAAGCCCTGGGGCCTGGGCGTGGGCGCGCTCGTGCTCCTCGTCGTCTACTTCCTCGCCAACCGCAGCAAGCCCGAGTTCGAGAACGTCATGCTGCCCATCCGCCGCCCGGCCGCTCCCGCCGCCGCGCGCCGCCGGGCCTCCTAGGAAGAGCGATGGCACTCGAAGGAACGATCAAGGACTTCGGCCTCCCCGACATCTTCCAGCTCATCGGGCTGCAGCGGAAGACGGGCCTCCTCACCCTGAAGCACGACCAGGACCAGGTGACCGTCTACTTCGAGAACGGCATGGTCGTGAACGCCGACTCCGCCTCCAAGCGGCTCGAGGACCGCCTGGGCAACGTGCTCGTCAAACAGGGCAAGCTGAGCAAGGAGCGCCTGGAAGAGGCGCTGGCCACGCAGAAGCAGACCCTGCAGCGCCTGGGCCACGTCCTCATCACCCAGAGCTACATCACGCAGAAGGACCTCAAGGACGCGATCACCGTCCAGGTCTCGCAGATCGTCTTCAAGGTCTTCCGCTGGCGCGACGGCGAGTACCATTTCGCGCCAAGCGAGACCGTGGACTACGACCGCGAGAACTTCAGCCCGATGAGCGCCGACTTCATCCTGATGGAAGGGATCAGGATGGTCGACGAGTGGCCGATCATCGAGAAGAAGATCCCTTCCATGGACATCGTCTTCAAGCCCGCCGTCGATCCCAACTCGATCGAGGTGGGCGGAGGGGCGGAAGAGGAAATGGGGGGCAGCAGCAAGCGCTCCGCCGCCAGCTCCTCGAACAAGATCCGTCTCACCCCCGAAGAGGAGCGCATCTTCCGCAAGGTGGACGGCGCCCAGACCGTGCAGGCCATCATCGACTCCGTGGGCATGAGCGAGTTCGACACCTGCCGCATGCTGTTCGACCTCCTCAACCGCAACCTGATCACGACCGTGGGCCGCGGCGCCACCAAGCAGGCGGAGGCGGTGCCGGACGAGAGCGTCGCCTCCGCGACCCCCGGCTACCTCATCGCCCTCGCCGCGGTGATGCTGGCCGCCGTGGGCGTCTTCGCCACGCGTACCACGCCGTTTGCCGTCGTCGGATTGCCTCCTCTCCTGAAGAGCACGGAGGACCTCCTCCTGCAGGCGGTCAGCCGCACCCGCCTCGAGCGTCTCGATCGCGCGGTGCTGGCCTCGGACTACGCCCACGGCAACCCGCCGCGCACGCTGGAGGAGACGGTCAACCAGGGTCTCGTCGATCGCAGCTACCTCCGCGATCCCTGGGCCCGGCCCTATCACTACGCGCTCACCGGGAACGGATACCTCCTGAGCGGCGTCGACGACGCCGGCAAGAAGGTCGGGACCGCGATCGAGAGGGTGCTGCCTCCGAAGCAGCCGTAGTTGGAGCTCGTCCGCCTCGAAACGCTGGAGCCGCGCGGCTGGCCGCGTCCGGCCGTGACCGTCGGGAACTTCGACGGCGTCCACCGCGGCCATCAGGCGCTGGTCGCGCAGGCGGTGGCGGATGCGCGGGCCAGCGCGGGCATCGCGGTCGTGCTGACTTTCGACCCCCATCCCTCGCGCGTGCTCGCCCCGGAGCGCGCCCCCGCCACGATCATGACGCTCGAGCAGAAGGCGGAGCGGCTCGGGCGCCTGGGCGTGGACCGTGTCGCGGTGCTGCCCTTCACGCCGTCCCTCGCCGCGCAGCCCGCGCCCGAGTTCGCGCGGCGCGTCCTGCACGACGCGCTGCAGGCGACGACGGTGGTGGTGGGGGCGGGCTTCCGCTTCGGGCGGGGCCGGGCGGGCGACGTGGCGCTGCTGCGCCGGCTGGGGCGGAGCCTGGGCTTCGGTGTGCACGGCATGCGCCCCGTCTTCCATCAGGGCGCGCCCATCAGCTCCAGCCGGGTGCGCGAGGCCCTGGCCCGCGGCGACGTCGAGGGAGCGGCCGAGATGATGGGGCGGCCGTTCGCGATCGACGGCACGGTGGTGCGAGGCGCCGGCCGCGGGCGCACGATCGGCATTCCGACGGCGAACCTCGCGCCCGTGAACGAGACGCTGCCCGGCAACGGCGTGTATGCGTGCTGGATCCGGGTCGGTGGCCCCGATCGTCCCCTCCTGCCGGCCGTCGCCAACGTGGGCCGCCGGCCGACATTCGGGGGGGCCGAGACCACGGTGGAAGCGCACGTCCTGGACGTGGACGAGGACTTCTACGACCAGCCCGCGCGGCTGGCCTTCCAGGCTCGCTTGCGCCCGGAGCAGACCTTCCCGGGCGCGGAAGCCCTGGTGGCTCAGATCCAGAAAGACATGGAACGCGGACGTGCGTCGCTCCGGGCGGCCGGAATCCCGGATGCGATATAGTCGGCTCATCGGATGAGCGAGCTGACGGTCGAGAGCCGTGACGTCGGGGGAGTCGTCCTCCTCTATCCGAAGGGCTTCATCAATGCCCACACGGTGCGCCTTTTCGAGGGGGCCCTCCAGAAGGCTATCTCATTGAAGCAGTTCAAGATCGTGGTCAACTGCTCTGGCCTCAGCTACATCGCCAGCGCGGGCCTCGGGGCCATGATGGGGGCGATCGAGGAGATCCGGCACAACGGGGGCGACCTCCGGCTGGCCAGCCTCAACGAGACCGTCCAGAACATCTTCGACATCCTCGGCTTCAACCACCTCTATCGGACCTACGCCTCGGAGGCGGAGGCCATCGCCAGCTTCGGGCCCGCGCAGGGTGCCGGCGCCTGATCGCGTGGCGCCCCGCGGCCGTAACAAGCCCGCCCTCGTCCTGTCGCTGCCCAGCGAGACCCGCTACCTCGGCCTCGTACGCGAGGTGACGAAGAAGATGGCGGAGGTTGCCGGCTTCTCGGAGCCGGTGGCGGAGCGGCTCTCCCTGGCCGTGGACGAGGCGGCCACGAACGTGCTCGAGCACGCGTACAAGGGCGCGACCGATCGGGAGGTGGAGCTGCGCTTCGAGGACCGGGGCCCGGACTTCCGCGTCGAGCTCGTGGACACGGGCCAGATGGTGGACCCGCGGGCCGTGCCGCAGGTGGATCTCGACAAGTTCGTGACCGAGCGCCGGACCGGGGGCCTCGGCATGCACCTCATGGAGAAGATCATGGACTCCGTCACGTTCCGGCGCTCCGCGCGCCGCAACGTGTGCGCCCTCGTCAAGCACAAGGACAAGGCGGACGAGGAGTCCCCTGGCCGCTGATGGAAGTTCCCGTCGTCTTCCAGTACCAGCGCGCGCTCGACGATTTCCGGCGAGCGGGGGAGGCCAGCCCGCTCCTCAAGCGCATGTCGGAGCTGATCTCGCTCCTCGACCTCACCACCACCCTGAACTCGGCGATGAGCCGGGAGGAGATCCTCGACGCCGCGCTGCTCATCGTGATGGGCGAGCTGCAGGCGGGGCGGGGGTGCCTGCTCGTACGGGCCGCGGACGGGGCCTACGACGTGCGCGCGTCGCGCGGGCTGCCCGCGGGCGCGCCCGTGCGCGTGGCCATCGACCTGGCCGCGGACGCCGTGGCCTTGCGGGGCCAGGGCGTCGCGGGTGAGGTCCTGGACGCGTTCGGTCTCGAGGTCCTGTGCCCGATCGTGCGCTTCCACGACGGCCAGGGTCCGGAGGCTTCCGGCGGGCCGGCCGCGCGCGTGATCGCCGTCCTCGGGCTCGGTCCCCGCGCCGACGGACGCACGTTCGGGCGCGAGGAGACCTCGTTCCTGCACAGCGTGGCCGCCTGCGCGGCTACGCCGATCGAGAACGGCCTCATCTACCACGAGCTCAAGACGCTGAACCAGCGGCTCTCGGTCAAGGTCTACCAGCTCCACACCCTCTTCGACATCAGCCGCGAGCTCACGTCGAGCTTCGACGAGGAGGGGATCAAGAACCTCGTGACCACCACCCTGATGGGACACCTCCTCGTGTCGCGCTGCGCGTTGTACCTGGGCGTGGGCGGCGGAGGCCTGGCCATCGCCCACGAGCGCGGCCTGCGCAGCGAGCTGGACGATTCGCTGGTGCCCGAGGCGGGCGCGCGCCCGGTGCTGGACGCGCTGACCACGCCGCGTCCGGTGGCCGACCTGCCCGCGGGCGCGCTCAGGGACCGGCTCCAGCGCGCGCGCCTGGTGCTGGCCGTGCCAGTGACCGTGGGTTCCCGGACGGAAGGGTTCCTCG
>Ga0207678_10005516_pt1 | contig 11311 bp, 10 predicted proteins | sample KBSC63metaG_FD_184319 | JGI IMG/M metagenome (GOLD analysis project Ga0207678, IMG submission 184319) | Corn rhizosphere microbial communities from Kellogg Biological Station, Michigan, USA - KBS C6-3 metaG (SPAdes) (version 2) | ecosystem: Host-associated > Plants > Roots > Rhizosphere > Soil ...
TCGCCTTCAAGAGCATGGGTTCCGCCGGGGATGAAGAGGCTGGCAATGGCCCGCTCCTCCTTTTTTCCGGTGATCGAGGCGACCGCCTGGGCCAACAGTTCGCGATAAGGCTCCATGTCCCGTCCATTAACCGTGGCCTTGTCGAAGCGCGCGCACGCGCCGGCGTCGGGCAGGTCGCGTCCGATGCACAGGCGCTTGAGCCGGTCCAGGACCTGCTTGGCCTGCGTGTAGGGCAGAAGGATGGCTCCATCCGCGTTCACCCGGAGTGCATGGCTTCCCCTGGCCGCTTCGCTGGGCGCACTTCTTCAAATTTGTGTTCCTCATGATGCTGGGGTGCGCAGTGGTGTTTCGATCCTCGCGGGTGATCGAATAAAGACCGCGAGAGATCGAAGGTTGCGATCTGAGGAATGGCGACAACGCCTGACCACATTGTGTGTACGAACCTGGGGCTTGGCTGCATCAAATTATCAGTGGCCGTCGGAGAAAATGGACACGGAGGACCGTCTTCAAAATTAAGAAGTGACACTATTCGGTTTCGCGCACGAAGCGAGAGTTGTCGTATATGGAGCGCCGGACTGGGATTTGTCCATGAGAATTTGAGGCGACCTATATGCTGCATGCTGCCAGCACCTCAATCGATGTAAAGCGCAGCCTGGAGGACCCCAGTTCTCTCGGCCGGTTATGGTCGGCAAGCATCGGTCTTATCCGTTTTTCCTATCGCACGCTCTGTGAAATCCTCCACCCACCATGGGACACCCGAGAGATATCTGTCCAGTTGTACGAAATAGGCTGGCGCTCCGTACTCCTCATTCTCGTCGCCGGGGTGATTGTGGGGGTGGTTGTGGCAGGCCTGATCGGAGCGTCGCTCGTAAGTTTCGGCGCAATAGATATGGTTATCCCGGCAGAATTGTCGCGCACGATGTTCCGTCAAATAGGACCTTTGATGACGGGCCTCCTCGTCTCCGGACGTGTGGGCGCGGCGGTCGGAGCCGAACTCGCCGTTCTGCGCATCACCGAGCAGATCGATGCCTTCGAATCGCTGGCAATCAATTCGTTCAGGCATCTCGTGACCACTCGCGTAATTGCATGCATCATCGCATTACCGATTCTCACAATGCTGATGAGCTTCGCGGAAATTGCAGGTGGTTTCCTGTGGGAGGCGGCTTACTCAGAAATGTCTCTCCGGCTTTATGTCGGGCGCGCATTCGATAAGGTCGGGTGGGCCGACTACCTCCTGCCGACACTGATGACCGCCGTCCTTGGATTCGTGATTGGCACTGTAGCCTGTTATTTCGGCTACACCGTCGAAGGCAATGCCGTTGGAGTGCGTCGCGCTGCCATGCATAGTGTGGTAGTCTCCTGCCTGTTCGTAATCGCATTTGACCTTGCTCTCAATCGGATGATGTTTTTCTGGTTTCCTGGGGGAGCGCAATGAACCTCGATAGTGACGTGGCCATCCGATTTGAGCGGGTATCGAAATCGATTCGCGCTACGCGCATTCTGGATGATGTCAGCTTCGAGGTTCCCCAGGGTACCTCTCTTTCGATTGTGGGACGGCGAGGAGCGGGAAAAACGGTAGTCCTGAAATTGACCATCGGGTTGCTGAAGCCCGACCGAGGCAGGATATTTCTTAACGAAGAGGAGATTACCGGACTAGCTGTTTCAGACCTCTTGCGCGTCAGAAAAACAACTGGCTTTGTATTCCAGAGCGCCGCCGTTTTCGATTCAATTTCTGTCGCTGAAAACATCGCCTTTCCTTTGCGATACAACAGTGGCCGGCCGGAGAGTGAAATTCAGGAGAAGGTGCACCAGCATCTTCTCCAAATAGGGCTCGAGCGGGATAAGGACAAAATGCCCTGTGATCTTTCAATGGGAATGCGGAAGCTGCTCGGATTTGCGAGAGCGCTGGCTGGTGAACCTGCTATTCTCCTGCTCGACGATCCGTGGAATGGACTCGATTGCATCACCTCCGCCAACCTCCGAACGTTGCTGCTCGATCTGAAACATCATCTCCACACCACCCTGCTGATTGTCACCGGCCACATCAATGAAGTCCAACACATCTCCGACCAGCTTGCTGTTCTCGATGGGGGGCGGATGATCGCGTGCGGTTCGCCCGACGAAGCGGCTGCGTCCGGGAACCCTGTCGTGAGAGAGTTCCTCTCTCAGGAGGGCTTCTGATGCCTCTCACGCATCGCATGGGAACACGCGCCTTCGTGATCGGAGGCCTCATTCTGTTCGGCCTTGGACTGCTCTTTATCAGCAACCGCCATCAACTGTTGCACCGCAATTTCGTTGTTTACGCGGATTTCGACCGACTGAATGGTCTGCATAAGGGAGCTCAGGTTCGAGTTTCGGGAATGAAAGCGGGAGAGGTACTGGAGACGAAGGTCCCGAATCAGCCGGATGGCCGTTTTCGCCTAAAACTGCGTATCAGGCAGAATCTGCATGCCATAGTGCGAATGGATTCTGTGGCTACCATCAAGACGATGGGTTTGGCAGGAAACAGTTTTGTTGACATCGGAAAGGGCACGCGCCGCGCTCCGGAAGCGCCTTCCGGAGGCACCATCCCCAGCCGGGAGCCGCTCGATATCGCAGACCTCATGCAACAGGGCAGCGACCTGATGAAGACGACACAGGCCAGTGTTGACGATCTGCGAGCCAGCGCGGATCGAACGCTTGCGTCAGTAAACGCGGCTGCGAATCACGTAGACCAGGCGATTATTGCTGCACGTCCGGAACTGCAGGCAATATTAGCTTCAAGTAGGAAGACATCGGAAGATGTACGCGAGATCATGGCACGGATCAAGCAGGGCCAGGGGACAGTCGGCAAGCTTCTCACCGATAAAAGGCTTGCTGGATCTGTCGATCAGACGCTCGAGAATGCGCGTCAATCGGCCGTCAATCTCAACAACGCGTCGGCTCGGATGAATGACACGATGGCCGAGATTCAGAGACGCGATCTGCTGGAACGGGCGCAGGCCATCCTCGACAACACACAGCGAGTCACGAATCACTTGAATCAGGCACTCGCCACTCTTATGAGCAGCTCGCCCGGCGACGAAAACGCAGTCACCAATCTGCGCGACACGATTGCCGGTGCGCGGACAACCATGACTAACTTAGCCGCCGACACGGAGGCACTTAAAAACAATTTTTTTCTGCGTGGGTTCTTTAACCGACGCGGATATTTCAACTTGAGCCAGATGACTCCGCAGGAGTACCGATCGAGCCAGTTTGTGGAGGGGCATTCTCTTGAACGTATTTGGCTGAGCGAGAGCGAGTTGTTTTCGCCCGGGCCGGATGGCAAAGAAAATCTGACGAAAGAAGGTCAGCAGAGGATTGACGACGCCATGAGCGCTTTGCTTGCTTACCTGCCGAATAGTCCGATGGTGGTCGAAGGATATGCTACTGGATCGTCGCCCAGTGAAGAGTTTATACGGGCAAAGCAACGAGCATCTTTGGTCCAGCGCTACATCGATAAACGTTTTGGCTTGCAGCCGGACAGAGTTGGCGTGATGCCTATGTCTTTCCCCATTCCTTCGGCTCTCGGGAAGTCAATCTGGGATGGGGTCTCACTCGTATTGATTCACTAGGATTCTTCCCTCAGACGACCATACTTATTCACTGAATGGAACGCCAAACGACAGCAGGGCAGTTTTGGGTGGGCGATGCTGTGCTCCGATCAGGTTTGGCTGTTTGCCCATTTCTTCCCAGATATGAAGTGCAACGTCATTCATATAGAGTAGCCGCACCTGCTCGCGCACTTCGCCTCGCTGAGCGTAAATGCTGATCGTAGTTAAAAGCTGCGTTTGTCCGGAATCTATCAGATAGGAGCCCATGCTGACGGGGGGAGCATTCTGGATGTCTTGCACTTCTTCCACGCTTTGTGCGACAACCTTATAGTTCAGCCTTTGCCGGGAACTATTCCCATCCAGACTGAACAATAAATCGTTCGACGTGTGGCTGAATGGATATTGTGGATTACTCATTACATCTCCCTCTCGCTCAATCGCGTCGAGATTTATCTATCTCGTAATTGTGGACAGCTAGTGCACTAGGCGTCAGTCAGTATCCGAGCTTCTCTTTGCGAACCAATAATACCGTCGCCAGCAGTTAACGCAGCGAACCGGATGTAACGTGAGCAGACCCAGCAAGCGATCGAGCCAATGCGATTCGGCGGTTTTAAATTCGATTGAACTGCAGAGCGGACACTCTCGATGCGTCCAGAGCACCCGCGGCACACTACCAGGCCATGTCAAACCCGCGATATCCATTGTCAGCCGCCCTTCGGCACGCTAAATTCCGCTTTCAGTGTCTGCATTGGAATGCGTGTCCAGCCACGAGAGAAGAGCCCGAATACTGCCCGTCGCCAGGGCCATGCATGAATCGGCTGCGCCGTAATAAAGATGAATCGTGTCTCCGTCCGGCCCGATGGTTTGCCCACAGGGGAAGACGACATCTCGAACATCTCCCGTCCGTTCATAATCAGCTTCTGGGGCAAACATCCAAGAATCTCCTCGTTGCAGGCAGATATCCGGCCTGTCAATATCGAAAAGAGCAAGTCCCAGGCGGTAGATACTGCCGGATGCCGTCTGCCGCACTCCGTGATAAAGCACCAACCAACCCTTTGCCGTTTCGATTGGTGGTGAACAGAGACCTATCTTGTTTGCGTCCCACCATCCACCTCGTCGCGCCTGGAGTATCACCTTATGGTTTCCCCAATGCTGTAAGTCCGGCGAGTACGAGATCCACATGTGAGCACCAAGCGTTGTAACTGGCCGGTGAATGAGTGCCCAGAAGCCTCCTATTTTGCGCGGCAACAGCGCAGCATCCTTGTCTTCCGGCGGCATGATGACTCCAAATCGTTCGAAGTTCTTGAATTCTTTCGTTAACGCCAATGAAACACCCGGACCGCCTCGGGCAAAGGAGGTATAGGCAACTGCATATTGCTGCAATTCGGGAACATAGGTAATTCTCGGATCTTCGATGCCCCATATCTCCTCCGGGTACTCCCGAGGACTAGGCATTAACGTGGGCTCTGAATCGATTCTCCATCCATCGATTCCGTTTGCTGAACGAGCGGCGCAAAGATGCGATAGCCCCCGTCGATCTTCTATGCGGCACAGCAAAAGGGTATCCCCATCAGGCAACAACGTCGCACCTGCATTGAAAACGCTGTTCACCGGGTATGGCCAATTTTTCCGGCTGAGGATCGGATTATCAGAATGACGGGTAAATAAAGATCCATTCACCCGCTTTTGCAAATCTTGCTGTTCCTCGGTATCGGGCTCGGGCGATGTTGCTGGCAACCTGATTGGGTTCAAAGGGAGACACTCATTTCCGGGTTCATGTTTTCTATGGTAGGAAGTTCTATATTTTGCATTTCGAGCAGCGACATCAGAAAGGAAAGCGTTGATTCAGCCCCCTGGTTTTCATTGACACGATCGGGATGAAGACCGTCTTTGCAGCCACCAGTGGTTGCATCGTAGAGGGGAACCTGAAGATCGTTCTCGCCGAGAAACCAGCGGAGCGCGCACCAGGCTTCGTCAAGCCAATGCTTTTCTCTAGTCAGACGAAATGCCTGCAAGCATGCGGAGATGGTTGCACAGGCTTCGACCGGTTGTTGATCGAAGCGGGCCTTTTCGCCACCCTGGGCAAAAAACCCTCTGGTGCCTATCGGCACGAACAGGCCTTCTTCGCGCTGGTGCTGAGTGTCTACGAGCCATTGGAGGGATTCGCACCCGGCTTCAATCATTCGCTCGTTCTTGCTTTGCCAACCAGCAATCAAGAGCGCCTGGGACAGCTTGGCGTTCGAGTAGGAAAGGCTCTTCTCAAACCAAAGCCATGTCTCCGAATGGCTCCTTTCGTAGATATCCAGCAACTGGTTCGCAAGCAGGTTACGAGTGCTCTCGATCACCCTGTCCCCAGGAAACCAGTCCAAATACGCTTGCATTCCCAGCACAGAGAAAGCCCAGGCGCGGGGACTGGAGAACGTCAGAGTCGCTGGAACAGCAGCCTCGAAGAGCCTGCCTGCCGCACCTCTTAAACCCGAATCTCCAGAACGTCCGAGGACCGTTCCAAGGGCCCACAACGCGCGACCGTGGCTGTCCTCCGAACCGACTTCCTCTTGCCATGTTCGGTCGTAGCTCAGGAAGTTCCTGAATCTGCCTGTCCTTTCATGAAAGGCAAACCAGAGAAAAGCCAGATAGCGATGCGATAGCGCTCTGCAATTATCGCTTTGAGGACGAGACGATTCATTCAGTAGAGTTGTCACTACAAGAGCACGCGCATTGTCGTCCGTTGTATAGCCCTCAAGACAATTGGGTAACGAAAAGATGGCATGCTGCAAGATGCCCGTGTCGTCGGTCATGCTCACCAGATGTGATGTATTGAGCGCGGGGAGTCTATCCGTTGCTTTAGGTGTGAAGATGTCCTGCAGGGCAGCTCGTGGACGCAACATCCGTTCGCTACGAGCACGCTGAAAACTCGCCATGTATGCCTGTGCTGTCTTCTGCCAGGTCGTGCCACGCGAGTGAAGATAAGCGCGCTTTCGCATCGCATGTCGTTCGGCATCATTATCCAAGAGCCGAATCGCTGCATTTGCTATGTAGTCAGGACTATCGAAGGGCACGAGGACACCACGTCCGTCGGCAAGAATCTCTTTCGCATGCCAATAGGGCGTAGAGATAATCGCCTTTCCCGCGCCGAGTGCAATTGCGAGTGTGCCGGAGACCACCTGAGCTTCCTGCCGATACGGGGTGATGTAGATGTCCGCAGCGCCAACTTGCTCGATCATTTCCTCGTTGCTAACGAAACGATTGTTGAAGATCACATGGGAGGAAACGCCACACTCCTTTGCTAATGCCTGTAATTCCTCCCTATACCATTCTCCCTCTCGTCGTCTGATATGAGGATGTGTCGCTCCAGAGATGATGTAAACAAGATCAGGATGTTTCGCCAAAACCGCGGGCAATGCGCGAATCACATTTTCGATTCCTTTGTTTGGAGACAGCAGGCCGAACGTCAGCAGTACGGATTTCCCCTGAGTCCCAAATATGTCCTTAAAATAATTGGGGTCCATAAATGGAAGATCCGGCACACCATGAGGAATGACATCGATTTTTTCACTGGGCACGCCATATACGTCGCGCAGAAGACTTGCAGCGTGCTCGCTCATTACGATTAAACGATCCGATAAATGACCGATCTCGTCGAGCACCGCACGCTGATTGGAGTCCGGATCTCGCAGAACAGTATGAAGTGTTGTCACCAGAGGCGCCTTCAGCTTACGAAGCAATGCTAATACGTGGCTCCCCGCAATTCCCCCGAAAATGCCGTACTCGTGTTGCAGGCAGACAAGATCGTTTCCATTAAAGTTGAGGAATTCGGCGGCTCGCTCATATGAGGAATAATCTTCCTGCTCAAGCTCGATTCGTACCTGTTCCGGATATTGGTAGCTGGAGTCGGGATCGTTGACGGGAATTGCGAAAATTCGGCCATTCCCGAATTCGGCTGCCAGTGCAGTGCACAGATCTGTCGTGAAGGTCGCAATGCCACATTGCCTTGGAAGATAGTTCCCGATAAAAGCAATGCGCGTCGGCAGAGGCAGCAGAGCCTCTATTGAAGAAACTCCGGGCGTTCCTTCGGTGTGATGTGCTCTCTGAAAAGACATGTTTCCTGCTTTCACGCATGGCGACATGCGATGCTTTCTTATTCGAAAGAGAATCCAGGCGGCGGTTCCGAACCGATTTACTCGTCTAGCAGGCTGAAGCCTTATCCTGCCCCAAGCTGCCGGATTATCATCCGTCAATCAGGCCGAGGATGGCCGATTGCTGGATATGTCGGGCATGGAGCGTGACTCTTGCAACCTGGAAGCCCAAATATTTCGACAACTTGATCGACTCCAGTTCAGCGGCATTGAACCTTTTCTGAATTCGTTTCAGGGCGCCGCGAATCGCCTTGTCAGTAGCGGATGTTGCCGTCGAGCTAACGCCCGAGCAGGAAGAGGTGTCCGCGAGCCACATAAAGTGCCAGCCTGCAGCTCGGATCTTTTCATCTAGTACAGCGGGCGTCGTATCTTCGATAAACGTCCACGTTCTACAGAACTGCTCTTGTGTCAAATTGATTTCATCGGGTAGCGCGCCCCCCGCACGCAGAAATATCGTATGGGGTTTCACGCTTGCGGCTTTTCGACAGCCGCCCGGTCGATACCTGAACCGATAAGAGTGTCTATGGGGGTGGCGGGCATTGTCGAGGATGACGCTCGATCGGATGCCGGCGTGCTTCGCTGCTCACCGGAAAGCTCCGCTCCGGAGCTATTAACATTCGGCGTGCTTGCCGGCTTGAACGGAAGCAAAGTGCTGCTTCGCGTAGAGAGATGGTTCTTTACGTCAGATTTCTTAATGAGACTCATAATCACTCTGGTTGTCCTATTGCTTACTTGGAAGGTGCTCGTCAGGAGCAAAGCATGAACAGCCGAAGGCGAGGAAGAAAATCCGGGCTACCCTTTAAGCATACGCCTTCAAGAACTATCGTGCCGTCAGCGCACGATATTCGTTTGAAAAAAAGAGTACCAACGGAAATGTATGGTCGTTAAATGAATTCTCAATGGGACGCCGATATTACACACCAGCTTCAGTGGCGCTCGGTTCTGCCCGAAGACCAACATTCAGGCTGGCTTAGAAAGCCAGACAAATCATTCATTACAAGACAAACGGCTGGAACGGATGGAATCTCATCCTATCTAGGGAGGTTATCGAAAATGCGCAAATCTATTGTTTCTGACTTTGGAACCACTAGCGGCCTTCCTGCGGCTGGCTCCTGGTTGGACCTCGAACAGGTTGCGACTGCGGAACTTTCATCGGAGGACTCTCAGTACCCGTTCGAACAGGCCTTGAGAACTGATACCGCAGAGGGTTGGAGAGCTTCCAATCCCGGACCGCAACTGATACGGCTTCATTTTGACAACCCACAGCCTGTTCGGCGCATCCACTTGGAATTCCGTGAAGAACGGGGCGCTCGTGCTCAAGAAATCGCGCTGTTTGCCACGTCTAAGATGTCTCCGCGGAAAGAGCTTGTACGTCAGCAGTGGGTCTTCAGCCCAGGGGGCGCGACTAGCGAACATGAGGATTATTTCTTCGATCTGAAAGACGTCACAGCCTTTGAACTCGAAATCGATCCGGGCCGGCATGACAAACATGTCTTCGCATCGTTACAGTCCATCCAGATTGGATAGACCATCACCAACAGTCGCCAGATGGAGCGCTCGCGTCTCCGGTTCGTCTGTCGACCAACGCACGAGAAAGCAAGGCGTTTGAACTGTGGCTGTGCACCTCATCAATCCTAGTGACAATTCCTTCGGCACTGCCGTCATCACACCGCGCTGGTTGTTCGTTCTCGCAGCGGCGACTCCTGCCTTCATGGGTGATCCCATCCTGGTCGACGAATCACTCGAGCAGCTTGACCCGGATACGATTCACAGTGGAGACGTGGTCGGCATCAGCGTTCATACAGGCAATGCCTTGCGAGGTTACGCAGTCGGAATGATGGCACATGAGCGTGGAGCCACTGTCGTTTATGGCGGCATCCATGCAACGTTGTTTCCGGAAGAGCCATTTGAGCGTGGCGCGGCAGATGTTGTAGTGAAGGGTGATGGTGACGTCGCATGGGGCAAGGCGTTGCTCGACCTTCAGGCTGGCCGCGCAGAACGTATCTATGATGGCGGAAAACTAGAAGGAGCTCAGTTCCTCAGCGCGCGCTGGGACCTGATGCAAACTGACAAGTACATGTGGGCTTCCGTGCAGACCATTCGCGGATGTCCGAAGCATTGCTCCTTCTGTTCGGTGTGGCGCACCGACGGTCAGAAACCACGGCAGAGGATGTTTGAAAGCGTGATCGATGAGATTGTCGAGCTCAGGCGCAGAGGATTCCGCTTCATCGCATTGGCGGACGATAACTTCTATCCCGTCACTTTGACGGATCTGCGGCTGGCACGGGAGCAGAAGAACCTCGAACGGCTTGAATCGCTTCTGCAGACCCGCAACGAGCGTTTCGCACTCATGGCAGAGCTCGCAAAGCTGCCGAAAGATATGGTCTTTTTCACCCAGATCACGATGGAGTCAGCCGAGGATCCCGAGTACCTGGATGCCATGCGCAAGGCCAACATCAAAGGCGCTCTCGTAGGCGTCGAAGCCGTCACACCTGAAGGATTGAAGGCCGTATACAAGGACTTCAATTGCTCCGGGGAGCGGCTGGTGCAGCAGCTTCAGACGTTCCGGAAGCACGGCCTGCACGTTCTGGGATCGTTTATCTTCGGTTTGCCAACAGACAAACCCAGCACCTTCGGAGCTACCGTGGAGTTGGCGCTCAGGGCAGGCGTCACGTTTGCTCAGTTCGTCATGATGACACCATTTCCCGGCACGGTCGATTTCGGACGCTGGGAGAAGGAGCAGTCCGCCAATCCTGAAATGGTGGGAGGGATTCCAATCACGCGCTATTGGCTGATTCCGATAGCCATTCGTCCAAAGATGTTTACGCCTCATCCCTCCATGAGCTCAGACGAAATTCGAGAACGGACCGAGGCCGTCTGGGACAGATTCTATGAGTTTGGCGCTATCTGGAAGCGGTCTGCGTGTACGCCTACCATCCGGGCTCGTATCGCATTCGTTCTGCTCTCCAAGCTCTATCGGCAGATGTACGCCGGGACAGGCATCTCGACAGACAGCGCCCGTCGCAAGAAGGCGAAGAGGTCCGCGCGATGGATCGCGCGACAGGCCCGCAAGGTCTTTCAGGCGAAGCCCATGCCTGAACTAAAATCTCCTGTTTGGGAACCCCGGCCAAAGGGCCGCATTAACCTGACACAGATCGGGCCGCAAACACCTGCACAGCCGCGCAGTTGAATACTAGGTTTACTGCGCTATCACCGTTCGCTGAACGGCATGCCAAATGCGAAAATCGCCGTTCGCGTCGGCCGGTGGCGCATGTCAATTCACTGGGGCCCGTGCCCATCTCTTCCAGACGCGAAGTGCGACGGCATTCATGTAAGGGGGGCGACCCGGCGGCCGAGTCGCTCCCTTGTTCCGCGTGGATGGTAAATCATTGCAATAAAGAATCTATTCGTGCCCAGTCAAAAAGCGGCATTCGATAGACGGCGTAGCTCGTTCTTCAGCGCCCCGTTCTCCCTGTTAGGGGACGTCGTGCGCAGTAATACCGGCACGGTCGATCCAGGAACACTGGCGAATTGCCACCCGAAGCTGCGGGCCGCCATAGGCTGAAAATGGTGACCTTTCCGTGTTTGCATACTAAACAG
>Ga0207678_10005518_pt1 | contig 11300 bp, 9 predicted proteins | sample KBSC63metaG_FD_184319 | JGI IMG/M metagenome (GOLD analysis project Ga0207678, IMG submission 184319) | Corn rhizosphere microbial communities from Kellogg Biological Station, Michigan, USA - KBS C6-3 metaG (SPAdes) (version 2) | ecosystem: Host-associated > Plants > Roots > Rhizosphere > Soil ...
GGATCTGCGCGCTACGCGCTTGTCCGGGATGACAGCGTTGAGTGGCGGCCGCTCCTAAGGCCCACCGACCCGCTCCACCGGATCGCCGTCCAGGTCGATCCGTTCGCGGACAATCTCCAGATGATCCCCGGCGTCGCGCATCTCGTAGAGCTTGCCTCGGGCTCCGCGGAAGGGGCGGTGGAGGGCCATCATGAGCTGGCCGTCGAAGGTGTGGAAGAGCATGCCGTGGCCGCTGTCCTGGTGGATGAGGGGAGGAAGCTGAATCCAGGGTCCCTTCAACTCGCCTGAGGCGGATCGGGCGATGGTCTGAACGTAGCTGCTCTTGCCGGGCTCGTCGGTGTGTTCGTAGCTGGACCAGAGCATGAGGAGGTGGCCGTCTTTGGAGCGATAGAGCTCCGGGCCATCGGTGACGTAGCGCGAGAGGCTGGTCGATGGGACCGCCTGCTCGTCGATCCACGGGGCGTCCGACGCCTTGAAGAGAAAGATTGGGGGGCCGTCTGCGCTGGTGAGGTCATTCTTCAAAGGAACCGCTTCCATGGTTCCGTCGGTCTTCTGGAGCCACTCGTGGGCGTAGACCATCCACGGCCTGGCGTTGCGGTCGATGTAGAGGGTGCCGTCGAGTGTCATGAAGTCGGCTGGAGGGATGGGGCCATCACTCTTGACGGGAGTAAACGGGCCATCGGGCGAGTCGCTGACCGCGATGATCGTCCCGCGCATGTAGGTGTCGTGTCCAGCCGGGAGGGGCTGGGGAATCTTTTTGCTCTCGTTGTGCAGGGTGGTGAAGAGGTAGAAGCGTCCGTGGTACTCGTGGACCTCGGGTGCCCAGCCCCCGTTCTCGGCCCAGAAGTTCTCCGGCACGGTAAAGACGACCTCGGGCGCGCTCCAGTGCTTCAGGTCCTTGCTCTTGTAGACCATGGTGCCGGTGCGCTGGACGTGCGTGAGCATTGGCACGTTGGAGGTGTAGAGGTAGTAGGTCTTCGTCGGCTTGTAGGCCAGGATGAAGGGGTCGTGCAGCGGCATCTGCGGCAGTTCCATGCTGGCGGCTGCAGAAGCCTGCGCCTGGAGCGGTGTGCAGAGGCCGGCCAAGGCGAAGCAGGCTGCAAGGCCGTAGAGGCTCATTCGAAGACGGTGCATCGGTATCTCCCTGGATTCGTTTCTGCGTGGTCAGCCCACAATGGCGGTGAGGTCGAGGACGTGTTCGGCGAGCGCTGAGTCGCCAGTGATGGTCAGTTGTGAACGTGCGGAATCACGTGCGATGCCCTTTGTGAAGAGACGCCACGCGATGGACTGCGGAATGGAGACTTTGGCGCTGACGGCAGAAGGCAGATTGCCTGCGAAGAGCCAGCGGCCGTCCGCTTTGACGAGGCACCATTGACCTCCACAGTCGCCGGTGACTTCGATGAGCAGGGCCGTGCCGGTGGTGGAGGCAACGTCACGGAAGGTGTGCGGGAGACCGCGCAGAAAGGTATCGAGCACAGGGTAGTAGAGCGGCGGCGTCATGATGCCGGGGCGGTTGGTTGCGAGGCGGATCTGCTGCTGGTGGTGCCAGCGCTCAGTGAGTTCGCGGGCGTTGTCGAACCAGACGAGAGAGGTCATCTCTCCGGCCCAGGAGACCCCGATGGCTGCGGTGGCGAACGGGTCCAGCGATTCATAGAAGTCCGCCGTCTGGGTGCAGATGAGTTCCATGAGCTGTGTGAGGACAGGCGGACTGAGGCGGCGGTAGACGGTGACGCCTTCTTTGTTGAGACGGTTGACGAGAACAACGACGTCCTGGTGGGAGCGAATGTCGTTCTGCTCGATGCGGCACTGATCGCGGCCCATGGAGAGCTTGCGCAGAGCGGTGTCGAACAGGTGCGCGGCGACGTCGCGAACGCTCCACTGCGGTGCGAGGGTGGGTAGCTCCCACTCAGCGGGAGTAAGGGATGCGAGCAGGTCGATCAGATGGCGATCGACCTGACGGATCGCAGGTGCGCAGAGGATGGGTTGGGTGCCGCTCAGTTGGTTATTCATCCCGATGACTCTAGAGGAGAGAGCTAGAACTCGACCTTCAGGGTTTTTCCGGCTGCGCTACTCTCACGTGCCATCTCCAGCAGGCGGATGACGCGGTAGGCATCTTCGGGCTTGACGACCAACTCCGCAGTTTTATTGATTGCGTCGCGAACGTTGGCGTAGTAGAGCCGGTAGTCGCCGAACTCCGTCTTGATCTTCGTCCGGGTGAGGATGCTGGGATTGGCAGGATTTGGCGCAACGGTCAGCGTCCCCCACTCGGACTCAGGCTCGCCGAGCCACTCTCCCTCGCCCATGCGCGGTACCTTCGCGCCGCCGACCAGCGCGGGCTCCTGCGGATCGAGGCCGTACTTCTTGAAGCTGCCCAGAGTGCCGTGCAGCAGGAAGCGAGGCGCGTTGTCGCAGGCGAGCATGGTGGCTCGGCAGTGCGCCAGCAGCCGCGGATAGTGCAGCGTGATGTCGAAGGCGTCTTCGATGTCGGTCTGGTCGCGGTCCTTGCGCACACTGGCCGTGATGGCCTCGGGCGCGCCGAACAGTCCCAGCGCCTGATCGACCAGATGCGGCCCCAGGTCGAACAACATGCCGTTGGCGTCGTTGCCGGACTCCTTCCAGGTGTTCTCGCGCGGCAGCGGACGGAAGCGGTCGAAGTGCGACTCGTAGGTCACCAGCCGCCCCACGGCCTTGTCGTCGAGCAGCTTCTCCACCGTGAGAAAGTCCCCATCCCAGCGACGATTGTGGAACGGAGCGAGCACCACGCCGCGCTCCCACGCCAACTGCCACAGCTCCTTCGCCTGCGCGCTGGTCGCTGCAAACGGCTTGTCGATGACGACGTGTTTGCCGGCCTGGAGCGCCTGCTTCGCCAGATTGTAGTGCGTCTCGTTCGGCGTTCCGACGACGATCATCTGGACCGCCGCGTCGTTCAGCGCTTCTTCGAACGCCCGCAGGATCCGCGTATGGGGATAAGCCTTCGCGGCTTCATCGCCCTTGCGCTGCACAATCGCTTCGAGCTTCAGGCCCGGAACCGCGCTTACAAAGGGAGCATGAAACACCCGTCCTGCCAGCCCGAATCCAATAACTGCAACGCCAATCTCACTACCCATTCTTTTAGCTCCTCGTAATCTCTCTCAAGGCAGGATAAATCCTTCGGTACTCCTTGTAGGCTGCATTCATCGCGGCGACGTGTTTTGGCTCGATGGTCTCGGCCACGCGAACCGTCGCGGCACAGGCCTCTTCAACGCTGGCCCACACACCGATCCCAGTCCCAGCGAGCAGCGCCGCGCCAAACGCTCCGCCCTCTTCAGCCTCCAGCAACTGGACCGCGCGCCCGTAGACGTTGGCCTGAATCTGCCGCCAGAGTGTGCCGCGCGCTCCGCCTCCGCCGAGCCGGATCGCCTTAACCGGCACGCCCAACTCCGCGAAGAGCGTCAACGTGTCGCGCAGGCTGAACGCCACGCCCTCCAGAATGGCGCGGACGAAGTGCGCCCGTGTGTGCGAGGCCGTGATCCCCACGAACGCCGCTCGTGCACTGGGGTCGAGGTGCGGCGTCCTCTCTCCAAAGAGGTAGGGAGCCCACATCAGGCCATCGCTTCCTGCCGGCGTCTCTGCGGCCAGTTCTAACAGCGCTTCGTAGCTGGTGCCCGGTGCGAAGGTGTCGCGGAAGTAGCGCAGGCTGAGCCCCGCGCCGTTGGTGACGCCCATCACGTGCCACCGTCCCGGAGCCGCATGGCAGAAGGTGTGCAGCCGCCCCAGACGGTCCTTCGCCGGAGCGTCGGTGGCGGCAAAGACGACGCCGCTGGTGCCGATGGTCGCGGAGACGGAGCCGGGCGCGAGGATGCCCATGCCGACCGCGCCTGCTCCCTGATCGCCCGCTCCCGCAGCGACGGGCGTGCCCGCGGCGAGACCGGTGGCTCCGGCTCCCGTGTCGCTGATGCGCGCGCAGATATCCGGGCCTTCGAAGAGGCGCGGCAGCCACTCCATGGGAATACCCGCCGCCTCGGCCACTTCGGTCGACCAGCGCCGGTGTGCGACGTCGAGCAGCAGCGTTCCGCTGGCCTCCTGCATGTCCATCGCGAACTCGCCGGTGAGGCGGTAGCGGACGTAGTCCTTGGGGCAGAGGACGTGGGCGATCTTTTGGAAGATCTCCGGCTGGTGCTTGCGTACCCAGAGGAGTTTGGTGAGGGTGAAGTTGGGGAGCGCGGGGTTGCAGGTCAGCTCGATGAGGCGCTCGAAGCCGATCTTCTCGGTCAGCCAGTCGCACTCGGGCTGCGTCCTTTGATCGCACCAGATCAGCGCGGGGCGAAGAACCCGTCCCTGGGCGTCGAGCATGACGCAGCCGTGCATCTGTCCGGTGAGGCCGACGGCTTCGATCTCGCTGCCGGTCAGTTCGCTGGCGGCCATGACTCCGGTGATGGCCTCGCGGGCGGCGCGCCACCAGTCTTCGGGATCCTGTTCGGCCCAGCCGATGTGCTCCGAGCGAATCGGTGCGTGCTCGCTGGCAAACGAAGCGATGCCCTTGCCGGTACGGTCGATCAGGACTGCCCGTGTCCCGCCTGTGCCTACGTCCACTCCAAGAATCATGATTGTCCTCGTACTGAATCGATTAAATGCTGCTGAAGCAGTGTATCCGGCGATTGGCCGAAATCGGATTCTGCTGCCTTAATAAAGTTTTTTGAAGACTTCGCCGAGGCGCACGCATCAGAACCAGTGCAGATGTTTGCCCCTTAGTTGCATGCTAAGGCTTCGGGGCGGGCTGACCTCAATTAAAATCAAGCGATACAGGTAACATCACAGGTATGACGAAGAGCAAAATAGTGCGCAAAGCCGGGACGATTCTTACGGCAGCCGGTATATGCATGCTCTATCCCTTTCTCAGTGGCTCCGCACAGGCCCAGGGGCCAGGGTCGCAATCAGCCTACAAGCCGGCGAGCGGCCCGAGCACGGCAACGCAAAGCTCTCCCATCGCGGGCGCACAGCAGAATCTGTACGGCGCTTCGGGACAGAACGGCGCCCAGCCCACGCAGGACTCCTTCCATGGCAGCCTGGTGACGGGCAAGGCGACCGACGGCGTGCTGGACCTGTCGCTCGACGATGCAATGCAACGTGGCCTTCGCCAGAATCTCGGCCTGATCCTGCAGACCTCGGCGCAAAAGAACGCGAACGGTCAGCGGCTGGAGGAGTTGCAGGCGCTGCTGCCGACGGTGACAGGCGCTGCCAGCGTACAGGTGCAGCAGGTGAATCTGGCGGCCTATGGTCTCAAGTTCCCTGGACTCAATCCGATTGTCGGTCCCTTTCAGGTCGTCGACTTTCGAGCGTATCTGACACAGAACCTGGTGAATGTCTCCGCCCTGCAGAACTATCTTGCGGCGAAGCATAACTTTGCCAGCGCGCAGTTGACGGCGGAGGATGCCCGCGATCTCGTGGTGCTGACGGTCGGCAATGCGTATCTCCTGTGCATTGCGGACAGCGCGCGCATCGATGCCGTGACGGCGGAGTTGGCGACGTCGAAGATCTCGCTCGACCAGGCAGTTGCGGCGCACGATGCAGGGACCAGTCCGAAGCTCGATCTGCTGCGCGCCCAGGTGGACTATCAGAATGAGCAGCAGAGCCTGATCTCGACGAAGAATGAGTTTGAGAAAGACAAGCTGGCGCTGGCCCGCGCGATCGGACTGCCGCTCGATCAGGCGTTTCGGCTGACGGACCACGCTCCGTATGCGGCGCTCGATGGGATCGATCCGCAGGCGGCGTTCGCACAGGCGTTGAAGGCGCGTAAGGATCTTCAGGCGGCCTCGGAGAAGGTCAAGGCGGCTGGCGCGGAGAAGACATCGGCCTGGGCGTACCAGTTGCCGGTCGTCAGCTTCTCGGGCGACTTCGGCGACCTTGGCACGACTGCCGCGCACTCGCACAGCACCTACACGGCGACCGGGCAGATCAGCGCGCCGATCCTTCAGATTGCGAAGACGCGCGGGCAGGAGCAGGTGGCCAGCGCGGAGTATGAGCAGGCGAAGGCGAAGCTCTCCGACCAGGTGCAGCAGGTGAATCAGGACGTGCGCGACGCGCTGCTCGATATTCAGGCTGCCGCCAAGCTCGTGGAGGCAACGCACTCGAACGTCGAGCTTGCCAACGAGGCGCTCAACGAAGCGCAGCAGCGCTTCCACGCCGGCGTATCCGACAACCTTCCGGTCTCGCAGGCGCAGTCGCAGACCGAGCAGGCGAACGACCAATACATCAGCGCGCTCTATCAGCACAACGTCGCGAAGCTCTCGCTGGCGCGTGCGCTCGGCGTCGCACAGACAAACTACAAAGATTATCTTGGAGGAAAGTAACCTTGGCAGACGAAACTCCGAATACTGAAGTGATCGCCGAAGAGGTCCCGGAGAAAAATCCGCGCCGCAAGTTCATTGCGATCGGCGTCATCTTTCTTCTCATCATTGGCGCCGGCCTTTTCTACTGGCACTCCACGTTTACCGAGAGCACCGACGATGCGCAGGTCGATGGAGACCTGTACCAGGTGAGTTCGCGCGTCGCAGGCCAGGTCATCAAGGTTTACGTGGACGACAACCAGGAGGTGACGGCCGGACAGCTTCTGGCAGAGGTCGACCCGAAGGACTATCAGGTTGCGTTGGAACAGGCACAGGCCAACCTTGCCAGTGCGCAGGCCTCGGCCATCCAGGCTACGGTGAACGTACCCATCACCAGCGTCACCGCCAGCACCAGCGTCAGTACCACCAGCTCCGATGTGCAAGGAGCCCAGGCGGCGATCGCGCAGGCGCAGAAGCAGGAGCAGGCGGCCCAGGCCCGCGTCGCTCAGGCCAAGGCGAACCAGGTCAAATCGGATCTCGACGTCGAGCGTTATACGCCCCTCGTGCAGAAGGACGTGATCTCCAAGCAGCAGTATGACGGCGCGGTCGCTTTGGCCGCCGGGAACAAGGCCGCCGTGCTGGAGGCAGAGGCGCAGGTCATCGCGCAGCAGGCCGCCGTCACGCAGGCACTGCAGCGGCTCTCGCAGGCGCGCTCGCAGGCCAGCGAATCGGTCAAGAATGGCCCCGAGCAGGTGAAGGCGCAGCAGGCCAAGGCCAACGCCGCGCTCGCCGATGTGAAACAGGCGCAGGCCAAGGTCGATCAGGCCCAGCTGAACCTTAGCTACACCCGGATCACGGCTCCCGCGACCGGCATCGTCAACAAGAAGAATGTGCAGGTTGGCGCAAACCTCAGCGTGGGACAGGATCTGTTGACGATCATTCCGCTCACGAATCTATGGGTTACGGCGAACTTCAAGGAGACGCAGCTTCAGAAGATGAAGCCGGGCCAGCACGTCACTATCAAGGTCGACGCGCTGGGCGGCCGCAAGTTCAACGGCAAGGTGACCCAGATCGGCGGAGCCACCGGCTCGCGCCTCTCGCTCTTCCCGCCGGAGAACGCCACCGGCAACTACGTCAAAGTGGTTCAGCGGATTCCCGTCCGCATCGACTTCACCAACCTGCAACAGGAAAATGGCGACTACAAGCTCCGACCAGGCTTTTCCGTCACGCCTGAGGTCGACGTCAAGTAGCTGATAAACCATCGTTCGGCCAGCCCGGTTGCATCCAGCAGCCGGGCTGCTATCTTTAACGGCAAGCATCGCATCCAACGGCCCCCTCGATTCATCTAGTAGATGGAAGACTCCCTATGCCGATCGCTCTTGCATTTTTCGTGCACTATGCCTACCTCATCATCTTTCTATGGGTGCTGGTGGAGCAGGTCGGCGTGCCCATTCCAAGCATCCCTGTCCTGCTGACGGCGGGCACTCTCACCGCGACCCACCGCCTGAGCCACGCCGCGGTCCTCATCACCGTGTTGACCGCCTGTATGTTGTCCGACAGCCTCTGGTTCTATCTAGGCAGGCGCTACGGCAACGGCGTCATCAAATTGCTCTGCCGCCTCTCGCTCGAAGCCTCCACCTGCGTCAGCAAGACGGAGGGCTACTTTGGCCGCCGCGGCCCCTCGACGCTGCTGTTTTCGAAGTTCGTGCCCGGACTTAGCACGGTCGCTCCGCCCATCGCCGGACAGACCGGAGTCTCCTACGCGCGCTTCTTTCTCTGGGATCTTGCCGGGTCGATCCTCTGGGCCGAGACGTTCATTCTTGCCGGACGTTTCTTCGGCGACCTCGCCAAGAAGAGTGCGCCCTTCTTCAGTTGGCTGGGCCACTTCGCCTTCTTTATCTTCATCCTGATGGTGCTCGCCTTTCTGGCGCATCGCCTCTGGACGCAGCGCAAGTTCCTCCGCCAGGTGCGCCAGATGCGCCTCGAACCGGTTGAGCTGAAGTCCATGCTGGACGCTGCCGCGGAGAACGGCACGACCGCACCGTTCATCGTCGACCTGCGCCATCCGCTGGACTATCTCCCCGATCCTCGGGTGTTACCCGGCGCGTTGCGCATCGGCCCCAACGAGCTTCAATCGCACAGCGAGATCATTCCGCGCGACCGCGACGTCGTCCTCTACTGCACCTGCCCCAGTGAAGAGACAAGCGCGAAAGTTGCGATGCAACTCCACAAGCTGGGCATCTACCGCGTTCGTCCGCTGCGTGGCGGATTCGATGGCTGGAAGCAGGCAGGCTATCCGCTGGTCGACTATGTCACCGACGTGCCCACGTCCGGAAGGGTCGTGCAGGGCATTCTGCCTGCCTCGCCGCATCACACGCTGCCCACCGCTTAGCGCAGCATCAACATCCCGGCACGATCATCGACTCACCCGCCCATCCGAAAATTTACCGTGAACGTCGTCTGCACATCGGTAGGTTGGCCGTTGAGACGGTAGGGCCGATAGCGCGCCACGCGAATTGCCTCTACCGCTGCTCTCTGCAACATCGGCGGGCCGCTCACGACGCGCACGCTCTCGACCGTTCCTGCCCGCGAGATGATCGCCTCCACGACGACCGTTCCCTGAACACCCGCGGCCTTCGCGATAGCCGGATAGATGGGATGGATTGGCGTCAGTAGCATTCCCTCCAGTACGCCCGATGAGACCTGTACAGGGCCCGTCGGCTGCGTCGGCGTTACAGAGATGCGTGAGCTGCGCTCTGCTCCTGTTTCCAGAGCGTTTGGAATCGCTGGACTCATGTCGCCTCCGAAGCGGAGAGGATGCATCGGCGGTGCGTCCCCTGTGTCGATTGTGGGATGCGGCAGCATCGGCGGCAATGCGGTCTGCGTCGTAGGGACGGCAACGCTCGATGCAGCAGACGAAGCCGCGGCTTGTTGCGCACGCACGATCTGTACCGGAGGCCTGGGAGGCAACGGCATCAACACGCGCGGAGCATCCACGTGAAACGACAGCGTCTCCGGATGCAGCAGGGGTAACGCAATCACCAGGCCAGCGAGCGCGCATTGCACACTGATCGACGCAAAGGCCGTCCAACGCGTGCTCGCGGAAACATGACCCACTCGCGACTCAACCAGACTATCCTCAAACATAGAAGCACCCTCCGTCCTGCGAAATCGGAACCAGGTGCGCATCCAGCGAGGAGTGCGGCCACACTACGTTAGACACCTCGGCGGCGCGAAGGTTCCCGCAACAAAATTCCACAAAGCCGTCCGTCTGAGCGATGATGAATCACCATGCAAGAGCGGCCTCAGAAAGCCAGTCAGACCACCCCCGCGCCCACCACGCGTGTTCTCTCCATCGATGTGCTGCGTGGCATCACCATCGCCTTCATGATTCTGGTCAACGATCCCGGCGATTGGTCGCACGTGTACGCGCAGCTCGACCACGCAAAGTGGAACGGCTGGACCTTGACCGACCTCGTCTTCCCCAACTTTCTCTTTCTCGTCGGTGCAGCCATCATCCTCTCGCTGAACGCGCGGCTGCGGCGCGGAGACAGCCGCCGCATGCTGGCGCTGCACATCGTTCGCCGCGCCGCCATCCTCTTCGCGCTCAAGATGTTCCTCAGCGCCTACCCCTACTTCCACATGACGCACCTCCGCATCTACGGCGTGCTCACCCGCATCGCTATCTGCTATCTGGTCGCCGGTTTTATCTGCCTGCTTACGCAGCGCGCGCGTAACCTGCTGGCTATCTCCGCCGCTTTACTCGTCGGCTATTGGGCCCTGATGCGCTTCGTTCCTGTGCCGGGCTTTGGCATTCCTACGCACGAGATCCCGTTACTCGACCCTGACCGCAATCTCGCCGCGTGGCTGGACCGAGGCGTCAACGCCTTCTTCCAGCGCACCATCCACACCGGCGTTCTCTACGAGCACACGCGCGACCCCGAGGGCCTGCTCAGCACGATCCCTGCTGTCGCCACGACGCTGCTCGGCTCCGTGGCCGCGCTCTGGTTGCGTTGGAAGAAGGATCATCCCAACCCCACCGTACGCGCATGGGTGCCGGAGATCGACTCGATGGTCACGACCGCCGTGCTGGTTCTCTCTGGAGCCTTCTGCCTCGCCGCCAGCCAGCTCTGGAACTTCTGGTTTCCCATCAACAAAAATCTTTGGACGAGCTCCTACGTTCTCTTCGCGGCGGGCTGCTCGCTGCTCGGCCTGGCCGCCTGCTATTGGCTCATCGACGTCAAGCGCCTGCACGAGACGAGGGCAGGGAAGTGGCTCACCTGGCCCTGGCTGGTCTTCGGATCGAACGCCATCGCGGTCTACAGCATCTCCATCCTGATCGTGAAGACGATGTTGTGGATCAAGGTGCCGTCCGGTCTGGGCGACGGCAAGACCATCACGGCATGGTTCTGGGTCTATCACAATATCTTTGCTCGCCACCACTCCAGCGAAGTGACGTCCCTGACCTTCGGTCTCGCCTTTGTCGCCGTCTGCCTGATCCCCAACTGGCTGCTCTGGCGCAAACGAATCTTCATCAAAATCTAAACGCGGAAAAGTCCGTTTTGCTTAAGGGCACGGGTTTACCCGTGCCGCCACCGCTCCGTATGCAATGGGGCTTCAGCCCCTGAGGTACGCTTTTTGTTATGGGGAGGCTTTTTCGGCATCCTCTTCAGTCCCTGGGATACGCCTGCCCGAAAGCCCTTAACTTGACAAACCCCGCCTTCCCACAAGGGGGTAAACTGAAGAGGCACCGCTCAGGTCTGACACCGAAGTCCAGACTTAAAGTATCTCGTTGGAAGACTTTACGTACTTTCACGGGGGGTGGGGTACCTTCCTCTCACCTCAAAAACAGGAGAAGAAATTGGCCTACAACGACCTGCGCGACTGGATCAACACGCTGCACAAAGCGGGAGAACTCAAGCGCATCTCCCAGGAGGTCGACCCGATCCTGGAGATGGCCGAGATCGCCGACCGCGTCGCCAAGCTCGGGCGAGG
>Ga0207678_10005522_pt1 | contig 11295 bp, 9 predicted proteins | sample KBSC63metaG_FD_184319 | JGI IMG/M metagenome (GOLD analysis project Ga0207678, IMG submission 184319) | Corn rhizosphere microbial communities from Kellogg Biological Station, Michigan, USA - KBS C6-3 metaG (SPAdes) (version 2) | ecosystem: Host-associated > Plants > Roots > Rhizosphere > Soil ...
ATGCGCGAGGCACGACCGTCGCGGAAAGCGCTTGCAGGCAAGCGGCTCTACGGGCGGGCCACGACGGTCGGAACATGGTTCATCTTCGTCGGGCCGTCGGCAGCCACGATCAACCTCAATGCCGACGGCACCGCCACACTGATCACGTCGGGTGTCGAGATCGGCTCCGGTTCCATGGTCCAGGCTTTGCCGCAGATCGTTGCCAACGAACTCGGATTGCGCCCGGAGGATGTCGTGGTACGCGCGGCAGACACGGATGCGGCTGGCTTCGACCTCGGTGTGGGCGGTGGCCGCACGACAGTCTCTCTCGGTGCGGCCAGCCGCGCTGCGAGCGCCGATGTGCGGGCGAAGCTCATGGCGGTCGCTGGCGAGATGCTGCAAACCCCGCCGGAGCGGCTGGTGCTCGCCAACGGCCGCGTCGAGATCGCCGGCATCGCAGGGTCGGGCACGACCATCGCCAAAGTGGTCGAACGCGCTCATCAGTTGATCGGGCCCCTCAACGGCAGCGGATCGTTCACCAATCCGGGCGTGGCGACCATGGCAGGCTGCGCCTTCGGCCATTTCATCGATGCCATCGATATTCCGGTGTTCGCCGTTCATGAATGCGAGGTCGCGGTCGATCCCGAAACCGGGCATGTCGAGGTGCTGGGCTACGCGGTGGTGCAGGACGTCGGCCGCGCGCTCAATCCGCGGGCCATCTTCGGCCAGATCCAGGGTGGCGTCGTGCAGGGAATGGGCTATGCCATGCACGAGGAAATCACCATCGGCGAGAACGGCCGCATCAGGCAGAACAGTTTCGAAACCTATCGCCTGCCGCTTGCCTCTGACGTCGTGCCGGTCGAGATCAGCCTCCATGAGGGCGCGCCTTCGATCGGCCCGTTGGGCACCAAGGGCGCCGGCGAGGTTCCGATCCTCAACGTCGCGGCCACCATCGGCTGTGCGGTCGCAAACGCAACGGGCAAAAGGGTGCGGCAGGTTCCGCTGACTCCGCCGCATGTACTCGCTCTTCTGCTCGATCGGGAACCGGAAGTGAAGCTGCCGCATATCTCCGGGGATTGGTGGAAAAACGTTCTCATGAAGCGTCCCTGAAGCATGGTGCTCGAACGTTGATTTCCGCATCTTCTGACGCTATATTGCGTCATAATGATTGGCACTCAAGGATAGAGGTGAGCGATGACTCTCGCCCGGTATGCCGATGGCGGCCTTTTCTCGCCACGCAAGATCGCCGACGCATTGCGCACGACGAGTGAAGAGATCGCGCGCACGACCGGCCTCGGAAAGGATGCGATCCAGCGCAAGGACCGCGTTCGTTCGGACAAGACGCAACGGCGCCTGCGGGAGATGACGGAGATCGTCAACAAGGTCGAGCCTCGCTTCGGCTCGGCGCTGATGGCCTATGCGTGGTATCGCTCCGAGCCGCTGCCGGGCTTTTCCGGCCTGACGGCGATGCAACTAGTGCGTGACGGTCGGGCCGCCGACGTGCTCGACTATATCGACGCGGTCGACGCAGGCATTTACGCATAAGCCGCTCGATGCGCTTCCGCGGGGTTCTCTACCGGGCACTGAACCCGATTTACGCTCGTGAACCGATGTCGGGCCGTGGCGCCGCGCTTTATGGGGGCCGTTTCAACCGCAAGGGGGTGCCGGCGCTCTATACGTCCCTGTCGGTCATGACGGCATTGCGAGAAGCGAACCAGGTCGGAAACCTGCAGCCAACGACGCTTGTGTCCTATGATGCGGACATAGGGAACATTTTCGACTGCTGCGTGGATGGCGCCTTGCGGGCGGAGGGAATGGACGCAGCGACGCTCGCCGATCCGGCATGGCGCGACCAGATGAAGGCGAAGGGGGAGGCGCAAACACAAGCCTTCGCCCGAAGACTTGCCGCGGCGGGCCATCACGGCCTGTTGGTCAGGAGCTTTGCCCCCGGTGCGACCGGCGACGACCTCAACCTCGTTCTCTGGCAATGGAGCGACGCGGCGCCATGCCGTCTCGAACTGATCGATGACGAGAACCGCCTGTCGCGATAGCGACCGATGATAGCGCGAGAGACGGATTGTCATCGACGGCCGCCAGACCAACCGCGAGGTGATCATCTCCTGCGGTACGGAAAGCCGGCTGCGCTGTTCGAGAGGGTATCGGTCAGTGGAATGAATTTGACATTTGACACCCGCGTGATGTCGGCCTCGACATCAAATGTCAAATTTGAAAATTCCACTCAAATCATAAACTTCCTGGTGGTTCTCCGTTTCCAACATTTGCTCTCGGCCTGATACAAATGGGATGCAAATGTTGGAAACAAACCACTAGGCCTCTATCTCGAGCCCGAGCCGAGATTTGGAGTTCTTCAGATGCCGCGTAAAGGCGCGAAAGATATAATATTCTTCGCCGCTTCGCATGGCATCAATGATCTGCCGATGCTCGTCATAGCTCTCGCGCAGAACATCGGCATTGTAGATGTTCTGCTTTATGGCGTTCCACAGGGGTTGGCGAGCCGTTTCTATCAATGGAAGAAGTATGGAGATTAGTGTTTCATTGCGTGTAGAGACCACGAATGCCTTATGAAGATCATTGTCGTTCTTCCGATATGTTTCGACATCCCTGTTTTCTACCGCAAATTGCATCGTCTTGATGAGGGTGTCGAATCTCTTCCAATCCGCTGGTGTCGCAACCGCTGACGCGAGGATGGCCGCGCCGGGTTCCAGCGCGATCCTGGCATCGATCGCCGTCTGCGAATCCGTATATTTTCCAAACCCGGCATCGTCCAGCCGCTGTTTCACATCCTTTTCTTCAGGAAGCGAAGCGATGAAAATGCCACTGCTGCGCCGAACATCGAGAACACCGGCGACCTGGAGCATGGCTATCGCCTCTCTCAGCGTATTCCGACTGACGTCCATCGACCTGGCGATCTCGCGTTCGGGCGCGAGCTTGTCTCCGACAGTCATTTTCGCCTCAAGGATCTTCGACAGAATCTGCTCGGCGACGATCTGGCTTCGGGAGATCGGGGTTATTCTGTCAAACATTTCGACCGGCGGTTTCAGAAACGAAACGGAATATGGGGCGGCAAGTCTGGTATAGAAAATAGGCCGGATTCCACCCCGAAGACAAGAGCCGGAAACCTCTCCAGGGGCCTCACACGACGCGCTTTGTCTCCTTGTTTTCAAGCATGTCATTATCCCGAAACCGCTGCGCACTATCGGGCGGAATGCTTTAGGCGAATGCGGGGACGCGCCTATGAAGAAGCGGCCTTACCCGCCATCAGGCGGGCAACGGCCAAGGCCAATTCATCGCCCTCGCTGCTCAGCCCGCTCGTGATCCTCTCCAGGTCGGCCGGCTTGTTTTGGCTGAGCTTTTCCATACATGCCATCCGGCAGGGGCCGATGCGGAAGGCGACGATGCCACCCAGAAGACGCTCGACGAGATCGGTGGGCGCATCGGTAAGCTTCCATGGGCGTTCCGCCGGTGCTTCGAACACGTTGGCGGTGCGTTCAAGCACCTCGTACATCCCCGCCCGGTCCGTGATCAGTTCGATCGGGCCGCGCAACTGGAGCCCGACATAGTTCCACGTCGGGACGTTGACGGGGCTGCCATACCAGCGCGGCGAGATGTAGCTGCTGGGGCCGTTCACCACGACGAGCACGTCCTGCCCGTCCTCGAGCGCGGCTGCATGCGCGTTGCGGGCCGCCATGTGGCTGATGACGGCGACATTCGTGGTCCGGTCATCCAGGATGAAGGGCAAGGACGTCGCAAACAGCGCGCCACCGTCGCTCGAAATCAACGTTCCGAAGGGATAGAGGCGAAGCCATTCGGCGGCCGATTGCTCATCGGTGTTCGCGAAATGCGCGGGTACATACATGGTTTGCAACAGCCTTCTGGTGAAATTTGAACTTGCTTGTTTGAGCAAATGCATTTTATCATTAAATAACACAATTGGGAATGCGGAAGGCTGATGGCGGGCGATATTGGAGCAGATGCACTCGATCCGGAGTTGAAGGCGATGATTGAGCGCGCTGCCCTTGCAGGCGGACAAGGCATCCGCGAATTGCCCATTGTCCAGGCCAGAGAGGCTTACCGGGAACGCTATCTGGCGCGCGGGATAGAAAGGCCAAAGGAGACCGTCTCCGTCACGGAACTCCTTATCGATCTTCCTGGCCGCAAACTTCCGGCGCGGCTTTACCGGAGCCGGCAGGCGCGAATGAAGCCTGCTTTAATGGTCTATTTTCATGGCGGCGGCTATGTCGTCGGCGACCGCGACGCCTATGACGATCAATCGAGGGCGCTCGCGGCGGCGTCCGACTGCGACATTTTTTTTGTCGAATATCGCCGCGCGCCGGAGAACCGGTTTCCCGCGGCTGTCGAGGATGCGCTGGAAAGCTTCGAATGGGTGCGCACCCATGCCGCGGCGCTCGGCGTCGGGCCGGATCGCATCGCCGTCGGCGGCGACAGCGCCGGCGGCGCGCTGGCGGTGGTGGTGACGCTCTTCCGGCGCGATCTCGGCCTGCCTCTGCCGGCGCTTTGCTTTACGCTTTATCCGTGGCTCGACATGCGCCCCTATGCGGGGCGCGGAGACTATTCGTCGATTGCGCGTTTCAGCCGCGGCTATTTCCTCGACCGTGAGACGATGGAATGGTTTTCCACGTCCTATCTCGGTTCATCGGCAGAAATGGCCGAGGATCGCCGCGCCTCCCCCATCCTGTGGGAGACGCTCCACGGCATGCCCGAGACGATCCTCATCACGGCCGAATTCGACCCGTTGCGCGATATGGGCGAGGCGTTCGCTTCGCGCCTGGCCGAGGCTGGCGTACCGGTGAAGAGTTTGAGAATGGCGGGCATGATCCACAACTTCATCGGCTATGCCGGTGTTTCGACGGGAGCCGCGGGAGCTTTCCATGAAGCTGCCCGCCGCCTTCGCCTGGCGCTTTCCTGACGCCGCTCCCGGCAGGAATTACCCTGCCGGGAAATTCCCTCATTCACCCTTGTGCATCGTCTTTCCAGGCACCCCAGCCGATCGGGCGGCTGGCGGCCCATGGCTCATAGCCATGAACGTGAGAGCCGATCGCCTCGACGGTCGGATCGTAGTAGAGGCCGATGATCGGGATGTCCTTTTCCATCAGCCGGTGCATCTGCAGGAAGACCGCCTTGCGCTTGGCGCTATCCGTCGTAGCCGAGCTTTCCGCCAGAAGCTTGACGGCGTTCGGATCGTCCCATTGCACCCAGGGGCTTTTGCTCTTGTCGCCGATGAAGCTGGCATACATCAGGCTCGGATCGAAGCGCGGCGAATAGCCGAAGGACTGGATCTGGAATTTGCCGGTAAGGTAGTTGTTGAGCTGCGTCGCCCAATCGAGCACCTGCAATTGCGCGTTGACGCCGGCCGCCGACAGCATCGCCTGGACCAGGATGGCATTGTCGTACATGCCTGGGTAGCGCTTGTTGGTCTGGATGATGACCGGCTGACCGTGATAGCCGGCCTCTTTGAGCAGCGCCTGCGCCTTGGCCGGATCATAGGCCGGCCATTGATCGAACGCCGGGTCGAAGAACTGGCTCGCATCGGCAACGCCTGACGGGTTGCCCTTGGCGAGGCCGTTGGTGCGCGTCGCGGCGATCTGGTTGAGGTCGATGGCGTGAGCCAGGGCCAGCCGGATTTTCGGGTTCGAAAGAAGCGGGTCCCTGGTCTGAAGCAGAAGGGCCGTCCAGCCGAGGCCGGGCGCCGTGACGACATTGACGCCCTCTTTCTTGAGTTGGGCCGCCCGCATCGTATCGACCTCCGGCACGATATCGACGGCGCCCGTCCGCAACGCCGCCAGCGCCGCGTCCTGATCGGGGATAACGCTGAACCGGATCTCGTCGACATAGGCCGTACGCTTGCCCGAAAGGCCGCTCGCCGGCGCGGCGCTCGGCGTATAATCCTTGAACCGCTCCAGCGTCAGGCTCTCGCCATGCTTCCATTCCTTGAGCTTGAACGGGCCGGTTCCGATCGGCGTTTTCCATTTGCCGTCCTTGTCGACACTGTGCGGGCTTTCGACGTCGATCCCGCATTGGATGTTGGCGAGTTGCGCCAGGAATGTCGCGTTCGGTTCGTTCAGCTTGTAGACCACGGTGTCGTCGTCGGGAGCCTCGACATCCATGACCTTCAGCCCGGCGCTGCCGTTGAAAAGCCTGTGGCAGGGCCATTCCTTGTGGCCGTTGAGACGGTCCCAGCTCCATTTCACGTCGGAGGCCTTCATCACGCTGCCGTCGTGGAAGTGGACTCCCTGCCGCAGCTTGAACGTGTAGGTCTTGCCCCCGTCGGAGAGTTGCCAGCTTTCGGCGAGGGCAGGGCCGACGCTCAGGTCACGCCTGTAGCCCACCAGCCCCTCGAACATATGGTAGATGACGGTATCGGTGTTGGCGTCCCGATTGACGCCGGGTTCGAGACTGCGGATATCGGAGTTGAGGGCAATCGTGAGCGTGCCGCCCTTTTTGGGCGTCTGGTCGGCTGCAGACGACGCCCCCGCGGACAGGGGCACGGCGATGACGGTGCAAAGGCCGATGAGAGGAAGCCATTGTCGTTTCATTTGTTGTTCCCTTCTGTGAAGTTCCGATGGTCGGTCCGCTGACGAGACGTGAAGACGTCGGAGAAGAAAGCTTCCGCACCGGAGACAAGGCCGTCGAGCCGGTGAGCGACGCCCGGCACGATGTCCAGCCTGACGGCGATGCCGTGCTTCTCGAAACTGTCCCTCAGCGAACGCAGGCGATCCTTGCGGTTGGCGCCTGCGGCATTGACCCCTTCCTGCCACCATGGGCTGCCGGGCGGGATCGTGATCTCCCAGCTGTCGGTGTCGTCGTCGCCGACGATCATCTGCACGGCGGTGTCACGCATGGCGTCGAGATCGATCGGGGCGCCGAAGATTTCGGCTGCGTCGCGCACGCCGACCATCAGGTCGCGATCCGGATCGAGGAGCGTCACGACGCCGGGCGCGCCGATCGAAACCGCTTCGAGGCGCCCGGGATGCGCATAGAAGAAGCGGTGGGCGAAATGGCCGCCGCCGGAAAAGCCGAAAAGCGAGAACTTCTCCTTCCCGATGCGGTAGACCGTGGCGAGTTCGTCGATCATCGCCAGCAGGATCGTGTCGTAATGGATGCCGTCCAAGCGCAGGCGCTTGTAGCTCGAAAGCTCGCGCGGCGCGGTGATCCCGCCGGGAAACAGGGGCGCCAGGACGATGAGGCGATGACGTTCGGCAAGATCGATGAAGTGGTCCCGCGTCGCCATCATGTCGCGTCCGGTACCGTGTATCGCGACGAGGAGACGGAAACGATCGTCGTCGTCCTCGTCGTAGCATCGCGGGATATAGGCGCAGTAGGAAAAGCGCGGGTCGGCCTGGCACGCATAGACGGTGGTGCGGCCGAAATCGTAATAGGAAAGGGTCCGTCCATGGCCGGGAACGTGTCTCATGGCATGCGCACTCCGACGACCGCGGCCGCTTGCGAGGCGGCGGCACGATCGAAAAGAGGATCGATGGGCGTCAACGGCGCCGTGGCATCCTCCAGGAGTCCGCCGACGGCAAGACAGGCCTCTTCCCGGCCGGGCGCGGCCATGATCTGCACACCGCCCGGCATGGAAGCGGTCCCCCGGATCGGAACCGAGAGCGCCGGCAGGCCGAGCACCGAAACCGCCATCATCGGCGCCTGGGCGGCGATGATCTCGGCGGTTGCGGCGGCATCCCGCGTGTCCGATCCGATCGCGAAGGGCGGCCTGAGCGAGACAGGCATGACCAGGATGGGCCATTTCTCCAGCAGCCTGAGCCATGACCGCAGAAGCGCGTGCCGGCCGATGACGGCGTCGAGGCAATCCCGCGCCGTATAGCCGGGCCATGCCGCGCGCCACAGTTCGACAGCGCGCGCGCCGTTCCTGTCGCCGGATTCCAGGAGTGGCGCAGCAAGAAGAGCGAGGATGTCCGGAACGGCGATCTTCGGCCAGGCCGCGACGGTTTCCTCAAGCAGCGGCGGCCTGACCTCCTCGACGGCATAGCCCGCCGCTTCCAGTTTCCGACCGGCCGCTGCGACAGCCTCGGCGGCGGTCCCGTCTGCATTCCCCAAGCCGTCGAATGAAACCAATGCAGCCCGCTTTTCGTGCGATGCCTCCGCTTCCGGCGCGGCGATCATGGTTCGCGGGTCGTCGGGCGAGGGGCGCGCCATGGCTTGAAAGGCAAGCCGCGCATCCCGCACGGTCCTCGTCAACGGCCCCTGGACCGCCATCAGCTGCGAGGCGATCGATCCCTTTCCCTTCGCCGTGGCGTTGAAGGAGGGTACGCGGCCGTAGCCGGGCTTCAGCCCGACAATGCCGCAGCAATAGGCCGGATAGCGGATGGAGCCCGCTATATCGTTGCCATGGCCGATCGGCGCCATGCCTGTCGCGACAGCCGCCGCCGTCCCGCCGCTCGATCCGCCGACGGTTTTCGACGCGTCCCACGGATTGAGCGTCAATCCGTGCAATTCGTTATCGGTGAACCAGCGCATGGAATAGGCCGGCGCGTTGGTGCGGCCTATGATGATCGCGCCCGCGCGTTTCAGGTTGGCGACGACGGGGTTGTCTTGCCCGGCAATCAGTGAGCGATGGGTACGCACGCCGTTGTCGGTCGCGGCGCCGCGCTGGTCGATATTGATCTTGATGAGGACGGGTACGCCGTGAAGGGAACCATACCGTTCCTTGCGCGCGCGACGCCGGTCCGCCTCCTCGGCGGCGGCGAGCGCCTCCTCCCGCCGCGCTTCCGTGACGGCGTTGACAATCGGATTGATCGCGTCCATCCGGTCGAGGCAGGAGGTGACGAGTTCCCTGCTGCTGACGGAACCTTCGGCGACGAGGCGCGCCATCTCGGCTGCCTCCAGACGCCACAGTCCGGTCGCGTCCTCCGGCACGGCGCTATCTCCCCCCGGTTCGAGGGAGACGTTCAGGACGCAAGCCTCTTGATTGGATGGCGGACTGCAACGAAGCTCCTCCCGAACCTATTGCCCGACCCGACGGTGCGAAGGATCTGTCGCACTATCAAAATGTATTTCGTGATGCTATGATACAAAATTAGATGACGCAAGAGGGGAAAGTGGAGCACGAGCCGACACGACTTCAGCGGGAACTCCTGCCACGCGTCATCGACTATATCCGCCATCGCGGGATCAGGCCCGGCGTGCGGCTGACGGAGCTGGAACTCGCCCACCACCTGCAGGTATCGCGCACGCCCGTGCGCGCCGTGCTGGAGCAACTGGCGGAAGAGGGCGTTCTCGATGCCCGTCCCCGGCGCGGCTTCGTCCTGAGGTCGATCCCGGAGCCGGAAGCGGCGCCGGGTGCGCCCCCTAACGAGGTCGAGCAGTTCTGCCTGCGCGTCGCGCGCGACAAGATGAACAATCGCCTGCCGCAGGAGATCTCGGAATCCGACCTGATGCGCCGCTATAACGTGACGCGGCCATTCCTGCTCCGCGTCCTGATGCAACTCGCCGAAGTAGCGCTCGTCGAACGCAAGCCCGGCAATGGCTGGGCTTTCCTGCCTTCGCTGGAAGATGCCTCGGCGCGCCAGGAGAGCTATGATTTCAGGCTGCTGATCGAGCCGGCCGCGATACTGGCGCCGGGCTTTGCGCTCGATGCCCTATGGCTCGGCGAAACGCGGCGCCAGCATGAAGCCTTTCTCGCGGCCCCCTGGAAGGAGACGGCGAGCATCGCGCTTTTCGAGATGAACGCGGCGTTCCACGAGGGCCTCGCCGCCGCGTCGGGCAACCGCTACATCCTGCTTGCGGTGCGCCAGCAGAACCGCCTGCGCCGCTTTTCCAACTATGACTGGGTCTACGGCTTCGAGCGCGTGCAAATCTCGTGCCGGGAACATCTCGAGATCCTCGATCGCCTCGAACTGGGGGAGCGGGAGGTCGGGGCGGCGCTGTTGCGCCGGCATCTGGAACAGGCCAGAAGCCTTTCCCGGCAATTCGGGGAATAATGGCCGGCCTGTCTTGCATATTGTATTTTGTAATAATATAATCCAATTCTCTTGCCGATAGTATCAGGGGGTGTTTCATGGACGCCGTTTCGATCGAGAGTTCCGCTCCGCTTTCCGACGCCTATTGGATGCCGTTCACGGCGAACCGCGCCTTTCGCAAGCATCCATGGCTGTTCACGCGGGCCGAGGGCATGTACTACGAAACCGTCGACGGGCGCCGCATCCTCGACGCGATGGGCGGGCTCTGGTGCGTCAATGCCGGCCATAACCAGCCGCGCATCGTCGAGGCGATCCGCAGGCAGGCGGGCGAACTCGATTTCGTCTCCTCCTTTTCGATGGGCCATCCGCTCGCCTTCGAGCTTGCCGACAAGATCGCCGCGCTGACGCCGGAAGGGCTCGACCACGTCTTCTTCGTCAATTCCGGATCCGAGGCGGTAGACACGGCGCTGAAAATCGCCCGCGCCTATCACAGGGCGCGCGGCGATCACGGCCGCATCAGGCTCATCGGGCGGGCGCGGGCCTATCACGGCATGGGCTTCGGCGGCCTGTCGGTTGCCGGCATTTCGCGCCATCGTCGTGACTTCGGTCCGCTTTTGGGAGAGGTGGATCATCTGCCTCATACCCACAATCTCGAATACAATGCCTTTTCCCGCGGCCAGCCGGAATGGGGCGCGCATCTGGCGGACGAGCTTGAGGCCATCCTCGCCATCCACGATCCGTCGAGCGTGGCGGCGGTGATCGTCGAGCCGGTTGCCGGTTCGGGCGGCGTGCTGCCGCCGCCGAAGGGATATCTCGAGCGCCTGCGCGAGATTTGCACCCGCAACGGCATCCTGCTCATCTTCGACGAGGTCATCACCGGCTTCGGCCGGCTGGGGACGGCGTTCGGCGCCTCCAGCCTCGGCGTAACGCCGGACATCATCACTTGCGCGAAAGGCATGACCAACGGCAGCGTCCCGATGGGCGGCGTGATCGTCGACAAATCGGTGCATGACGCTTTCATGGCGGCGCCGGTCGAAAGCGTCGAACTCATGCACGGCTACACCTATTCGGGCCACCCGCTCGCCTGCGCCGCTGGGCTGGCGGCGATCGGAACCTATCTTGAGTTCGATCTTTTCAGCGGCAACACGCAGCGGATCGCGGCATGGGAGGAAGCGGCGCATAGCCTGAAGGGTTCCCCGCATGTGATCGACATCCGCAATATCGGGCTGCTCGCCGCGATCGAGCTTGCGCCCCGCAAGGACCCGGCCGCGGGATCGCGCGCCGCGGACGCCAGCAAGCTCTGCTTCGAGAGTGGCGTCCTCGTCAGGACCGGCGGCAATAGCCTTGTCCTCTCGCC
>Ga0207678_10005527_pt1 | contig 11292 bp, 13 predicted proteins | sample KBSC63metaG_FD_184319 | JGI IMG/M metagenome (GOLD analysis project Ga0207678, IMG submission 184319) | Corn rhizosphere microbial communities from Kellogg Biological Station, Michigan, USA - KBS C6-3 metaG (SPAdes) (version 2) | ecosystem: Host-associated > Plants > Roots > Rhizosphere > Soil ...
TCTCCCCGGAGAACGGCTCTTTTGCCTCCGTTATCCCAAAGAAGCTTCGCTTCTCCAGAACGTGATGCCAGCACCGCGACATCAGAACCACACGACTTCGCCGTACGCTGGAACTGCACACGTCAGTCGCAGCTCTCGCGTCCATCGCATCTCACCGCGCGGTCGTGACGTTCGCGAGCGCCCCTCATCCGCCGTGAGACGGGCGGAGTTATGCCGGTGATTTGGGTCAGAACGAAAGCGGAATATTTTTGCTTCCGCATCTTGACGCAATTTCTGAAAATCAGAAGTGATTTGCCCGCCGGGCAGTCATGCCCCTCTGCCACCGGGGCCTCCACGGTGCGCCGCGCTAGTCGAAGTGTACGCGGCGGTTCGGTCGATGACGCCTGCTGTCGTCCGCGCGCTGAATACGGCAGTCAGGTGCCTGTCCTTAAGGACAATTGTCGACCAGGTGCATAACGCCGGAAGCTGGATCGAGGGGGGAAGCACTCGCTGGCTATCGAGATCATGATCGCCGAAGAGCAAATCACAACGGCACGGCTAGTGGACCTGGCGCCTACGCAAATCACCGTGGGGCTGCGGGAAGTCAACTTGAAACGCTTGCGCTGGCGCGAGAGATCAAGCTGTGAGGCAACAAACTTCCTGAACAAGCTCCGCATTCCGGTTGTTCTGGGCCCGAATGCCCGAACTTATCTGATCGATCGTCATCATCTCACTCTTGCGCTGTACGATGAAGGTCTCCGCGAACTCAATGTTTCGCTAATAGCGGACTTCAGTGCGTTCAGTCTCGGCGAATTCTGGACAACTCTTGAAAGGCAACACTGGACCCATCCATTCGATAGTGAGGGCCGGCAGCGGTGCTATCAAGATATGCCTGAGACCATAGACGATTTGGAAGACGATCCCTTTCGATCGTTGGCGGGTGCGCTCAAGCGAGCAGGCGGATTTGCCAAGGACAAAACGCCGTTCAGCGAGTTCAAGTGGTCGGATTTCCTGCGCCGGCGCATTGGGCGCGAACTGGTTGAGCGCGATTTCGGGCGCGCTCTAGCGAAGGCAATGCAGTTGGCACAGACAACAGAAGCGGCCGCATTGCCCGGCTGGCGACGCTTCCCTAATTGAAATGCCTTTGCGCATGGTAGCTTCCAGCAGACCGTTTGGAGAGTGAGATGCCCAAAAGGTGGAGGCACGCTCATCGTCCACGGTATTCTGGCGGGGCCAATTGCAGTCGCGTACGATATACGGCGAGCGAACCCGACTGGTTTGAGAGCGACTGGCAATGAACCATTGGACCCGCTGGTTACCGGGCGTCGACATGTTCCGTCAGTATCAGGCGGCATGGCTTCGGCACGACATCGCGGCGGGGCTCGTGCTGGCGAGCATGCTGGTGCCCGTCGGCATCGCGTACGCCGAAGCATCGGGCTTGTCCGGCATCTACGGCCTCTACGCAACGATCGTACCGCTGCTCGTCTACGCGGTGTTCGGTCCAAGCCGGATCCTGGTGCTCGGACCGGACTCGGCGTTGGCCGCGATCATCCTTGGCGTTGTCGCTCCCCTATCCGGTGGCGACCCCTTGCGCGCCATTGCGCTCGCCGGGGCAATGGCCATCGTTTCGGGAACGGTCTGCATTCTGGCCGGCATCGTGCGCCTCGGCTTCATCACCGAGCTCCTCTCCAAGCCGATACGCTATGGCTACATGAACGGCATTGCGCTGACTGTGTTGATCAGCCAATTGCCCAAGCTGCTCGGCTTCTCGATCGAGGGCGACGGGCCCTTGCGAAGCCTTCGGGCGATCGGCGAAGCCATGCTCGACGGGAAAACAAACTGGGTGGCCTTCGCGATCGGGCTGGGCACACTGATTGTGATCCTGCTGCTGGCAGGCAACAAGCGGTTGCCCGGCATCCTGATTGCCGTCGTCGGAGCGACGCTTGTCGTCGCCGGGCTGGATCTCGGCACGCAGCATGGTGTGAAGGTTCTCGGACCGCTTCCGCAGGGCCTGCCGGGTTTCACCATTCCCTGGATCGGCTACAGCGACATCGTCCCGGTCCTGGTCGGCGGTTGCGCGATCGCGCTGGTATCGTTTGCCGACACCAGCGTACTTTCGCGGGCCTATGCCGCCCGGCTGGGCGATTCGGTCGATCCCAACAAGGAGATGGTGGGGCTTGGCGCGGCCAATCTTGCAGCCGGCTTATTCCAGGGATTCGCGATCAGCAGCAGCAGTTCACGAACGCCTGTTGCAGAGGCCGCCGGCGCCCGCACCCAACTGACCAGCGTCATTGGCGCGCTTGCCATCGCCCTCCTGCTGCTGCTCGCGCCGAACCTGCTGCAGCATTTGCCCAACGCGGCACTGGCCGCCGTTGTCATCGCCGCTGCCATTGGCTTGATCGAGGTCGCCGACCTCAAGCGGATCTACCGCATTCAGCAGTGGGAGTTCTGGCTGGCGATGGTCTGCTTTGTCGGCGTCGCAGTGCTTGGCGTGATTCCGGGAATCGGCCTCGCCATCGTCATCGCCATCGCCGAGTTTCTCTGGGACGGCTGGCGTCCGCACTTTGCTGTCCTCGGTCGCGCCCATGGCATCAAGGGATATCACGACCTCAAGCGTTATCCGGATGCGCGCCAGATCCCCGGGCTGGTTCTGTTCCGGTGGGATGCACCCCTGTTCTTTGCCAACGCCGAATTCTTCAACGAGAGCGTTCTGAACGCTGTGGCAGAATCGCCGACGAAAGTCCGCTGGCTGGTCGTAACCGCGGAGCCCGTCACCAGCGTGGACGTCACCGCCGGCGACGCGCTTGTCGAACTGCATCAATCCTTGCGCGCGCAGGGCGTCGAGCTGCATTTTGCCGAGCTCAAGGATCCCGTAAGGGACAAGCTGAAGCGGTTCGGCCTGTCCGAGCTTCTTGCGGAGCACTACTTTCCCACCATCGGCGCGGCTATTTCCCGCTACCTGGAAATCCATGACGTTGCGTGGGAGGACTGGGAGGATCAGGAAGGGCAAAAAGATTGACCTGCCGGGGTTGAATCCCCGCTGTGGTCGACACCGCTCCTGGCCCTGAGCGGAAACGGCATCTGGTCTGCTCAGGATGAGCCGCGGCGCCGATGAGGTAGCCGATGTCCGCTTCGCAGGCTTAAGCCGACCACAGATCGAGAGGGCTAGCTCGTCAGCAAGTGACCACAGTAGACATACGTTGTGCTATTCTCGCAGTAATGTTTCAGAGCCATTTAGATCGCTGGGGTCTCGTCGCCGACGGACATCCAATCACGACTCCTGCCGCTCAACTGCTGCCCGTGCTGAGGGATGGTGAGCCAGCCATGCTCAAGCTATCTCATGGAGCGGACGAGCGTTTGGGCGGGGTGTTGATGGAATGGTGGGCTGGTGATGGCGCAGCGCGGGTTCTTGCCCGGGATGCCGCTGCGCTCCTCTTGGAGCGCGCCACCGGCGCCGCTTCGCTCGCTGACATGGCTCGTTCGGGACAGGACGATGAAGCCTGTCGCATCCTGTGCGCCACCGCCGCGAAGCTGCACGCCCCGCGCGCCAGGCCGCTTCCCGAATTGATCCCGCTGAAGCAGTGGTTCCAGGACCTTGAACCGGCCGCTACCAGCCAAGGCGGCATCCTCAAGCGAAGCGCGGAAGCCGCCCGCTTCCTGTTTGACGGCCCCCGCGAGGTTGGGGTGCTACATGGCGACCTTCACCACGGCAACGTGCTTGATTTCGGGGAACGGGGCTGGCTCGCCATTGACCCTAAGCGGCTGCTAGGCGAGCGCGGCTTTGACTTCGCCAACATCTTTACCAACCCAGATCTCGCTGACCCGGCTCAGCCCGTTGCGACGGAGCCCGGTCGGTTCGCGCAGCGTCTCGATGTGGTGGCCCGAGCGGCTAATCTGGAGCGACAACGGCTTTTACTCTGGATACTGGCATGGACCGGCCTGTCCGCGTCGTGGTTCTTGGGTGACGGCGATCCTCTTGCGGCCATCGACTTGCGGATTGCCGAGCTTGCCGCTGACGAACTGGATCGATGAGCGGCGCGTCCGTCTCTACGGACGGCAGTTTTGGCCCGAAGCCGACATGGCTAATCGGTTCACCGACGTCCGCTTCATCGGAACGGTGCTGACGAGGCAAGATCTTTCGACTATCCTTCAATGGGGCGATCAAGGCGGGGGCAGGACGGCGCCAGGGGAGGACATCGATGAGCACAGTAAAAAACGCTCTGGCCCAAAAGAGTGGCGCCCTGGTCCATGTTCGTTCCGGCGACATGGTCGTCGAAGCCTTGCGCCAGATGCGCGACAGCCGGGTCCGGTCGGTGCTGGTGATCGACGACGACGTGCTGGTCGGTATCGTGACCCAGGGTGACTGCGCCATCAAGGTGCTGCTGCCCGGACTCGATGCGAAGCAGACGCCGGTGAGCCAAGTGATGACGGGCAACCCGGTGACGGTTAGGCCGGACGATCAGCTGCAGGGCTGCATGGCAATGATGGCTGAGCGCGGTTTTCGCCATCTGCCGGTGTTGGACGCGGGCAAGGTCGTGGGCGTGATCTCGGTCGGCGACGTCGTCAAGGAAATCATCCGGGATTTGGAGCTCAACGTGGGCGACCTGATGGGCTTCATCATGAGGGACGGCCCCGGTGGCTGACCGAGCGGTGCCGCCGTCCCCCCGCGTATCTGCTTGTGGACCAAAGCCGACGTGCCTAATCGCTTCACCGACGTCCGCTCCGAGGGGTAGAGCGGATCTGGCGCTGCCGGCTGGCGACGTCTGCAAATGACCCAACGCGGAATGCCAACCGCACCGACCAAGGTCGTTGAAAATGGCGGACCCTGTCCGCTTTGAAGGCATTGGGTCAAGGGAAGAACCGGAAGCATCCGGCGATGCATCACCCTGCCCTGTGGCCCGATACGGTCCCGCTGAGATGACGCCGTAACCTGTACGATCCCGATCGAGGTAATGAAAAAAGGGCGATGCTCGATCGGCGCGGCCCAGCTACGTGATCCCAGAGTCGTTTGAACCATGCCATATGGACCGCCACTCCCCTGCTGTGGGTGCGATGCGTAGAGCGCGCATAGCGTGGACGCAACGTGCCGGTCTTTCTAACGGAGGGAACGAGATCCTTAACCTCCTGGCTCACATGCACGACCGGGGGATCCTCGGTATCCTTCGGGCGAACGATGCCATCAGCGCGTGGTTCGTTGTTATGACTATCCCTCTCTGGTTCGCCGCGCTGATCCTGCACAGATGCGATGTGTGACGCCTCCTGAACTGGATTGCGTTCATCGGGTTCGGGCCGGGCCCGCTCTTGCTGGGTTACAGGAGCGGGCATCTGTGACCTCGCGACCGAGCTTGCAGTCTGCACGTTAGGCTTGGGATGCAGACAACGACGCGCCGTTTCGATTTCGGCATCGCTGGCGCCCTGATTTCGTGCCCACTTCTCAGCGGCTGCTTCCGAGTATTTGGCGACATAGAAACGTACAACGGAGCAGGAGACACCGGCCGTGGCCGTCTGGCTGAGCGCAATCAATGCTGCAAAAGCCAGGATTGCTCGTCTCATCATCGCGACCCCCGTGACATTAACGCAGCAACTTCAAACGCCTCTCTTGATTCCGCTCGCCACTGGTCTTGGGATGAAGGTGCGCGGACCACACTTGTCAGGAAAAAGTGGCACCCATCCAGCTCCGCCGTCCAGTCATTGGCGGGGAGCACAGGCGAAAAATTCGGTCCGAACGTTTACAAATTATCTATAGAAACGCATCAAATGATGCATTGATTTTGCGCGAGTGATTTCCACAAAGATTCATTCGAAAAAACGCTAAAGTTTAACAACCCGTCTCACGGAAGCGTCTTGCAACTTGTTTCGATATTTCGGCGACGCCGTCGACATGGCCACTGAAGAACGCTGACCGCTCGCTCGAAGCATTACGTGTCTGCTTCTGGTCCATTAGCCGACATGGCAGATGTGTTCACCGATGTCCGCTTTGAAGAGGTAGAGCAGACGCGATCTGGCCGGCCGGGAACGTCTGCGGATGGCCCAAAGCGGACTCCGGCGAGCAAGAACAAGCTTGACGCAATGCCCGTGCATTGCGTCTATCCCCAGATGAGCAAGATCAAAGCAGTCTGCGTCTATTGCGGTTCCTCGCCCGGTCACGATGTTGCCTACGTTGAGGCAGGCGAACGATTGGGACGCGCTCTTGCTGCATCGGGATTGACGCTGATCTACGGCGGCGGAACCCATGGTGTGATGGGCGCGGTCGCTCGCGGCACACTGGATAACGGCGGCAAGGTCGGCGCGATCATTCCTAGATTTCTCACAAACTGGGAAACGACGACTGATGCGCTCAAGATGTTCGACGACTTGACGATCACAGACACCATGCACGAGCGCAAGCACTTGATGTTCGAGCGTTCCGATGCCTTCGTGGCACTTCCGGGTGGTATCGGTACAATCGAAGAAATCGTGGAAATCATGACCTGGGCCCAGCTTGGGCAGCATCGCAAGCCGATGGTCCTGGTGAACATCAAAGGTTTTTGGGCGCCCATGATGGCAATGCTGGACCACATACGCAGCGCAGGTTTCCTCCATAGAGACCACCTGCTTCAACCCATTGTCGTTGATCGTGCCGAGGACGTAATCCCAGCGATTGCCGCTGCTGCTGCTAAAGGTCACGCGTCCGAAGACGGTGCTTCGTCGATCATCGACAAGATGTAGATTTTTGCGTCCTCTGGCGTGGTGGGGCCGGGCACCTTTGACTTCTGATGTTGGCCCAAAGCCGACACGACTTATCGGTGCACCGACATCCGCCTCGAGGGGCGGAGCCGACATCGGTTAACTGGTCGGCAACGTCTGCAAATGACCCTTAGCCGCCGTTTCCGCGCTTGGGTGCGTCTGTCAGGTTTTTCGAGGCAGACCGTTGCCTGGCCTAGCGGGTTTGTCCATGTACCCGATCGAGTTCGACCAAAAGTTCGTGGACGTTAGCAATCCAGTCTGTTGAGAAGCGCTCGCCATCAGTAAACCAATTGCACAATGCAGGTAGAGAGCCGGAAATGCCGGAATGCTCGTCGACCCAGGCGGAAGCGATCAATTCTGCGGCCAGTTCAACGTTAAAACCAGTGCAGGCTCGAAACCGTTGATCGAATACTTCGACCAGGTGCGATCCGCTCTCGGCGCCAACGAGCCTCCGGCGCTCGGCCTTGCGATCTGCCAGGAAATGATCGAATTGAATTTTCTTCGGTTGGTTGGGAAATTCCTGGTCGATCGCCAGCAGGACCGCCGTGAGGTGAGATTCAAGGATCACCGTCGGAATGCCACGGCTGGCTAACACCGTTCGCAGCCACTCGAGAGCCTTCGTAACTGCGATCTCCCTGGGCGCGCGAGTCAGCGTGAACAGCCAGCAACTGTCGCTATCGGTGAAGCGTCTTCCGCGCTCACCATATCTGTGCTCGAGATACGAATATTTCTCCCATGCAACCTTGGCGGCTCGTAACGCCAAGTCGATTTCGAGCGGAGTCTGCGGCATGGCATGATCGCCCGCCTCAAAATTGATTGCCGCTACGTGGTACTTTTCGTTCATTTTGGTTCTGGCATGGAAAGCGTGATATTCCAGAGCGCAACCTGGGCGGAGCTAATTACGCCGCCGCACGAAAACGCTCCTGGTTCGAATCCGGTGACCGCTTCTGACCTCAAGCAGGGGTTTGGGGACTTTTTTTCCGCCGCTTTCGCCCGATGTATTGATCTGGATCAACTGACTTGGTTGAGCGCCGACGTACGCGGCTTGTACTGCCCGATTTGCCAACTGCCCCGGCGATTCCACCTCGAGCTTTTTTGCCGCGGACGGAAAGGCAAACGGGCCTGGTTTGGCACCCAGGGAGGCTGCGCAATCGCGCTCCCAGCGTCGCCTCCTGCATTCATGCAACCGGGCTCCAAAGTGAAATATTCGGCAATTGCAAGATAGAGCGGTCGCGGCGCGGCCGGATCACCGCGTCCCGTAGATCGGAGCAAAGAAATCTCAGGGGGCGGCCGACGCAATGATCCATGAGAGGAATCTATGCTCAAGTGGTGTTGTTATTGTCAGAGTTTCCTTGGCGAAATACCGCCGTATCACGATTTTCACCCGACCCACGGCATATGTACGCGGTGCGAGACCGCTCACCCCGACTTGTTCGATCCGCTAGTTCTTCGGAATGCAGCCGTGGCAAGGCACATCTTCGAAGTGCTTTTCGAGGCCGGCCAGAAAAATGATCTCGGATCGGCTGAGCGGATTATTGAACACGCCCTGGCCACGAACTTCAGGCCCGCTGACATCTTGATGGGCATGATCTCGCCCATGCTTTACGAGATCGGTGAAGGCTGGGAAAAAGGTAAGGTAACCGTCGCGGATGAGCATCGCTTCACCGCGTTTTGCAAGGAAGTTTTGGATGTGATCTCTACCCAATGGTTGCCTGATGAAAACGAGGAAGTGGGTCACGAGCAAATTCTCTTGGTCAACGCGCCCGGCAATCTCCATAATCTCGGCATCCGCTTCCTGCATCTCTGGCTGGAAAGCCGTGGGTACCCTGCGAGAGTAATTGAGGGCGATATTGGTGACGTTGTAGAGAACATCGTTCGTTCCGGCCCGAAGATAGTGCTTACGTCAATTTCGCTGCCTGAACAGACTGAAGGCGTTGCCGCTCTCTTCGAGCAACTCAAACTGGCTTTACCAGTGGCCACGCCGAGGCTGGTGGTGGGGGGGCATGCAGTAAAGGTCGGAGCAATCAGCCATATTGCCGGTGCTGAACTTTGCCCGGACATCAATTTATTGAGCTTTGCATGAAGTGCGCGTCGCTACTCTCCCGTGCGAACGACGTGATCGAGTAACAACATTTACTTCGGCTCATGGCCCTTGGCGGACCCGACCCCGATGTCCGCTTTGAAGGGGTGGAGCAGACGCGACCTAGCCGGCTGGCGACGTCTGCAAATGACCCTAAGCGGACATTGGCTCTGGCCCGCGAACAACCCGTCATGCTTTGATAGGGTGGGTAATGGCACTTGGGGGCACCTTTGGCAGGTGACCGGCCGCCACCCCCTCAAATTATTTTTTGTGCCGCGACCCCGGCGCCGGTTTTGCGCCCTCTTGTCTGGTGAATGCGCCATAGCGGCGCGTCACGAACCGGAGGACAGAACCATGTGGTATAGGAAGAACGTTGGCGGGTGGGAGCGCGCGGCCAGGCTGATCGGCGGGGGCTTGATGCTCATCTGCGGCGTGGTTGCGCTGCACGCTTCGCCGCTCGGGCTACTGCTCAGCGGCGCGGGTGTCGTGACGCTGGTCACCGGCGTGTTCGGCTATTGCCCTGCCTGCGCCATCGCCGGGCGCGAGCCACTGAAGGGGTGACCGCCTTGGCGCGCGTATCAGACGATCTCTTGCTCGCGGCACAGTCGGGTGACCGGCACGCGCTGACACAGCTATTGGTGGCGCTGCAGCCGGACATTCGACGCTACGCCCGGCGCCTTTGCTACCGCGCCTCGGTCATCGAAGATGTGGTGCAAGAAGCACTCATCGTCGTGTACCGGCGCGTGGGCACGATCCGCAGTCCAGCCGCACTCGCCGGCTGGCTGCTGACCGTCATCGCGCGCCTTTGCATGCTGCCGGCGCTGATGCTGATGCGCGGAGTCGAGGAGCTCGCCAGCCTGGAAGAGTCACGCGAGCTCGCAAAGGTCCCGCCGGACGAGTTACGCATGGACTTGGTCAATGCGATCGAGTCGCTTTCGCCGTCCCATCGCGAAGTGCTGCTGCTGCGAGATCTCGAAGATCTGACGATTGGGGAAATCGCCGGGCGGCTCGGCGTGACGCGCGAAGCGGCCAAAAGCCGCCTGCGCCGCGCCCGCACATTGGTGCGCGAATACCTGCTCGGCACAAAGGACAGCGGACGAGAGAGCACATGAATTACTTTCGTGGAGTCGGCATGTTCGGGAGCGCCTTCCTGGGCGCACACCTGATGCGCGGCGCAGCTGCGGCGGCGCTACTCGCTTGGGCCATCGTCCACCAGACCGCGCACCCTTGGCTATCCTTGGGCGCGGGCGTTGCCGCCCTCGTCGCGCTACGCGGATGCCCGATGTGCTGGACTGTGGGCTTGGTCGAGACGCTTTCGCAAGGCGGTCGCGATTCAACAGATGCTCTTTCAATAAATAGCGCCGCCAGCGAAAGCATCAGGGGGTGACCATGCAACGGGTGAGTGCCGTCTTGGGCTCTGCACTATTCTTCTTGGTTGCGCCGTGTGTGCTCGCAGGGCTGATCCCGTGGTCGATGACTCGCTGGGAGTTCAGGCCTGCTTTTTTCGGTCTTGAGGGCGCGCGCTCCGTCGGCGTCCTCCTCATCCTGGTCGGTTTGCCTGGACTCGTGGACTCCTTTGTACGATTTGCGCTTCAAGGACTCGGCACACCTGCGCCCGTTGCGCCCACCAAGAACCTGGTGGTCACAGGTCTCTACCGGCATGTGCGCAATCCGATCTACCTCGCCGTCGTCGCAATCATCCTTGGTCAGGCTATGTTGTTTGGCGATTGGCGCCTCGTTCTGTTGGGCGCACTGCTCTGGCTCGCCTTCCACCTGTTCGTCGTTGCCTATGAAGAGCCGACTTTGCTGGGCACGTTCGGTTCGGAGTACGAGGCATATCGCGCGAACGTCCGCCGCTGGGTTCCGCGGGTGGTCCCCTGGAGAGCACCGGAGTCTGGTTGGCGACAGCCCGCAAAGCAATGAGGTCGGGCGGTTGTGTCCCCTGGGCAAATTTCGGCAAGGTTGGGCTCGCCTCGCCTGGAAAACGCGCAGTGGAAATGTGCGCCCATGGGACCCGCGACGGACCATCAGTATCGATAAGCCTCATTCTCGCTCGTTATCGTTGATTCCCCGGACTTCGGGGCGCGCGCTCGCCGACCAGGTCATTGAATAACTTTCCGCTTATGTCGGTTCATGGCACCACGCTGCACTTGCCGCGCCGCCGCGTCATGTCGGAAAAATCGGGGCTAAAGCGGACTTCAGTCGACTGGGTGTGAAATAGCGCTTTTGACCCAAAGGCGACATACTAGCCTGCGCAGAGCAGACGGTTCCAACTGCGGAACTTTCCGCAGCAATTGTTGGTTATGCGGTCGCCGCGTGTGCGTCGTGCGTCACCATCACCGTCGTCTGTCCGTAGGCCTCCGTGGCCGACCGGAGCAGCTCGAGGATCTCGGCACCGGTGCGCGAGTCGAGGTTGCCGGTCGGCTCGTCGGCGAAGACGACCGTCGGCTTCGAGACGAGGGCGCGTGCGATTGCCACGCGCTGCTGCTGTCCGCCCGACAGCTCCG
>Ga0207678_10005531_pt1 | contig 11289 bp, 11 predicted proteins | sample KBSC63metaG_FD_184319 | JGI IMG/M metagenome (GOLD analysis project Ga0207678, IMG submission 184319) | Corn rhizosphere microbial communities from Kellogg Biological Station, Michigan, USA - KBS C6-3 metaG (SPAdes) (version 2) | ecosystem: Host-associated > Plants > Roots > Rhizosphere > Soil ...
CAGCTCCCATTCTAAATCCACCACTTAGCACTATTAGCCAACCCGCATTTGAAATCGGAAAAACTGCAGCAGAATTGCTGTTCAAAGGAATTGAAAAAAAGAAATACAATCTTACCGATGAGACCATAACACTGCCTTCCGTTCTTATTGAGAGAACCTCCTCACAGGCATTTTAACTGAACAAAAAATTACAAATCATACCTGTTTATTCGTTTACTGAAGGTTAAAAAAAAACGGATCGAAATGCAAATCATCTTCATATTAATTATATCTTGCTCTTATTTATCGCTCTATTAAAAGATTGATATGCGCCTTCACATTGCCGATTACCTGATCATCATTGTTTATTTTCTTTTTGTGATAGCAGTTGGATTTATCATAAAACGAAGGATTAAATCAAGCAACGATTTTTTGGCAAGCGGACGAAATATTCCTTTATGGATCACCAGCCTCGCCTTTATCTCCGCTAATCTTGGTGCACAGGAAGTACTAGGAATGGTAGCTTCCGGAGCAAAATACGGAATTATGACGGTCCATTTTTATTGGGTCGGCGCCATCTTCGCAATGGTTTTTCTCGGCGTTTTTATGATGCCTTTTTATTATGGCAGCAAAGCACGAAGTGTTCCTGAATTTTTAAAACTCCGTTTTGATGAAAAAACAAGAGGATTGAATGCGATCACATTTGCTGTAATGACAATTTTTTCCTCCGGCATTTCTTTGTATGCTTTGGCCAAATTGCTGGAAGTGATTTTGCATTGGGACTTTGACGTTTCTATCTGGATGGCAGCGGGGATTGTAATGATCTACACTTTTCTGGGAGGATTAACGAGTGCGGTTTACAACGAAGTGTTGCAGTTTTTTTTAATCGTTCTTGGTCTTTCTCCTCTTGTAATTGTAGCCTTGCATGATGCGGGCGGATGGTCGAATATTAAAGATGTGCTGCAACCTCAATTCACCCATGCCTGGAAATATATGGGCCATGCGGAGACAAATCCAATGGGAATCAATTTTATGTCGCTGATATTCGGTTTGGGCTTTGTGATGTCATTTGGATATTGGTGTACAGATTTCCTTGTTGTACAACGCGCGATGATGGCAAAAAATATGAACGCTGCGCAACGCACACCTATTATCGCAGCCATTCCTAAAATGCTCATGCCACTTATAGTAGTACTGCCAGGTGTTATCGCTCTTGCATTGTTACAGCCGGCCCTGGCTTCGAAAGGCTTTAGGATTCCGTCTGATGCCAATGGTGGTCTTGATTATACGATGACTTTGCCTGCACTTATTTCCCATTATTATCCAACAGGTCTTTTGGGTGTGGGTATTACCGCACTTATCGCTTCCTTCATGAGCGGCATGGCGGGAAATGTAACGGCTTTTAATTCTGTGTTTACTTTTGATATATATCAGTCTTATTTTGTAAAACATAAGTCAGACAGGCATTATCTTATTGTTGGCAAAATGGTGACTGTAGCAGGAATACTTTTATCAATTGTAACAGCATACATCGCCAAGAGTTTCAATAACATTAACGACTTTCTGCAATTGGTTTTCAGTTTTGTAAACGGACCGCTGTTTGCTACTTTCTTGCTGGGAATGTTTTGGAAAAGAACGACCGGCCATGGCGCTTTTTTTGGACTTCTTGCCGGGACACTTGCTGCAGCAGTTACTCATGGGCTTACGCTTGCAGAAGGAAAAGGGGGCTGGATCTATCCTTTATATGAAATCCATAGTGGAATGGGGCAAGCGTTTATTGTAGCTTCTGTTTCTTGGATCGCTAACTTCTGCACCACAATTGTTGTAAGTTTGTTTACAAAACCAAAACCGGAAAACGAGCTGGTGGGGCTTGTATATTCCCTCACCGTAAAACCATCTTATCACCAGGACAAGTGGTATCTTAAAGTGGCGCCTTTGGGTTTGATTCTAATTATCATCACGATCGTTTTGAATATCATTTTCTTTTAAATAAAATGCCATGTACAAAAAATTAAATAATCTTGGTTTTGTCATTGGAATCTTCTTCATTATTATTTCACTGATACTTATTATTGGTGCCGTCGTCTCAGAAGCCTTAAATAACAAATTGAATTTTTACACCGGTTTTTCATTCCTGGTCTTTGGTTTTTGTATGGCTTTTTTTAACCGAAAATAATTGGCTGTGCTTTCCCTTTAAATATTTTAATTAAACCTCACGTTGAAGGAGCCGTTACAACAAAGCAATCCTCTTTCTTACCTTTGTCTTTTAAGGTCTATCTAAAAGCGAACATCATGCAACAACAATGGCCCGTTCTTTCATACGAAAAAGGAAAAGACACGTTTGAAACCCTGCACATGTGGACGCAGATTGTTGGCAAAATAAAATTAGCCACAGTTCCGTGGATCAATCATTCATGGCATATTACTTTACATGTGGTGCCTACTGGCTTGACAACGCAAACCATGCCTTATAAAGACCTCCATTTCCAGATCGATTTTGATTTTATTGAGCATCATTTAAAAATTACTACAAGTGATGGGCGGCTAAGAAAGTTTGATCTTCATGGAATTTCTGTTGCAGATTTTTATGACAAGATCTTCACACTGCTTAAGGAATTAAATATTGATCTGATAATAAGACCGGTTCCCGTTGAGCTGGAGAATCCTATTCCGTTCAAAAAAGATACGGTTCACAAAACTTATGATGAAGAGCAGGTGAAAGCTTTTCATAACGCTTTACTTTCTATTACAAATGTGTTCGCCATATTCAGGGGTAAATTCAAAGGAAAATGCAGCCCCATACATTTCTTCTGGGGGAGCTTTGATTTAGCGCTTTCGTTCTTTTCCGGCAGAAGAGCGCCAAAGCATCCCGGTGGAGTTCCGGGCATGCCCGATTGGGTCGCGGAGGAGGCTTATTGCCGCGAAGTAAGCAGCTGCGGTTTCTGGACAGGCAGTGAAGGCCTTCCTGAAGCAGCATTTTATTGTTATTTGTATCCGGAACCGGAAGGATATAAAGACGCTGTATTGCAACCGCAGGAAGCATATTATAACACTACTTTCCGCGAGTTCATTTTACCGTATTCCGCAGTGCAGCAATCGACCGATCCAGAGAAGAAATTACTGGAATTTTTAAACAGCACTTATCAAACCGGGGCCAATCTGGCTAAATGGGACAGAGAACTTTTGGAAGTTGAATAAATATGATTCTGCGATCTGGAAATTGTATTTGTCATTCATACTCAGCAAAAACTTCATCCTCGTAGCACCAAAGCCATTTTTCTCCAGGCTCTGCCGAAATAATCACGGGATGATGCGTATGATGATTGTGTTTTGTCATGTGTGTATTTGGAGACTCGTCACAGCAAAGTGTAACACCGCATGTCTGGCAGGTTCTCAAATGAACCCATTCACTACCGGATTTTATACATTCTTCACACACCAATTCTTTCGGTAGTTTTAATTCCTTTATCTTTTTGATATGTTCGCAAACAGGTTCATTTTCCATAAAAACTTATTAGACTTTTAAAGATTGAGGTGCATAGGATTCTAATCCTCATTGCAAGTTATTCCGCTTTTTTGATAATATAATAAACACAGGTGGTTAGATAATTCCTTATGACCGGAATTTTACTTACAATTGAATTTTGCTTTTTTGGCTTCAAATTAAATTTCCATTCGTAAATTGGATTGAAGAGATAATGGATTTTCCCAGCCACTTTATATCCGGTTTCCTTCACTATTTTTTCAAATCTTTCGATAGAAATGCCGGTTTGTTTTATTTCAAGTAAGTCGTTAATTACATAATCCGGTTCTTTAAACAATCGTAAAACGCTTTTGTACAATGGTGTTGGAAGCAGGTGGAAATACGGAACTTTCCCTAATTTTTTTTGACACAACTGCTGATGCCCCCCAAACGGCATTTGCCACGGCGGAAAACCGAAAAATATAATTCCGTCAGGTGTAAGAAAATCTTTTAATCTCGCCAATAGCTTTGATTGATCGTGAATATGTTCAATCACGTCTTTCAAAATAATTATATCAAATTGTCCACCTAAACTTTCTACATCTGTGTCATAAATATCTTTTACAACAAATGAAAGTTTCCCCTCAGCAATCTCTTCTGCCAACCAGTTTTCGCCATTCTTTATTCTTATTTCATCAAATTCAACGCCCACAGCAATGCAGCCTTTTTCGATAAAAGGCTTTAAGACGCCGCCTTCGCCACAGCCGATCTCCAATACGCGCGTTCCCTTTTGAATAGAAAATTTGGATTCAATAAAAGGCAAAATGTATTTCTCTGCATTTAAAGATTGAATGTCAAAATATCTTTTTCTATCGGCGTGAAATTCAAACATGTAATTGAGGATTTTTCAAAAAGATTAAAATAATAAGCAGCGAAATTATCATAAAACATTCTTTAGAAATCGGAAAATTAAGCAGCAAATAAACAAATAAGTGCGTTTCTATTTTACCCCTATAAAAAAACCCCTTATTTTAATATAAGAGGTTTTAGGTTTCATGAAAATAATACAATGAATTATCGTTTCTTTTTATTTTGTTTTCTCGAACTAAAGATATTTCCTTCTTTAAACCCGTTTCCTTCGGCGCTTCCGAGACGGGTCATCGCGCAACGGAAACCAACCGTGCTGCTTGACTGATCCTGTGACATAAAACGACGGGCTCCCGGAGACAACCAATAAGGCATATCGTTCCAGCTTCCACCTTTTATAACACGTGATTTATCACTTACCAAAGTAGTAACACCATAACCATAAGTAACGGCTGAGATGGAGTCTCCATCCAAATAATTGATCACATCACCTTTCTGATAATTGCGGCGCTGAGAAGCTTCTGCATCAGTTACAACTACTTTTTTCAATCTTCCCAAAGTATCTCTTACATATTCTCCTGATTCATCTTTATAAAATTTTTCAAACTTATTACCGCGGAAAGGGTTTACGTCATCTTCATCAATCGAAGTCATCGGGCGATAAACATCCGCTACCCACTCGCTTACATTTCCACTCATATTATATAAACCATAGCCATTTGGATAAAAAGATTTTATCGGGCCAGGTATTGCAGCACGGTCATTTAAACCACCGGCAACTCCCATCACGTCTCCACTTCCTCTTTTAAAGTTTGCCAGAAATTCGCCCTGCCAGCTTCCACGGCGGTTATCACGAAGGCCATTTACATTTTTGCTCCATGAATAAACCTGTTGGTTAGAAATCACCTCTTCTCCCCGATTCTTTTCCTTGGTACGTGGTTTTGGGTTTTGGGCCACAATTCCATAGGCGGCATATTCCCATTCTGCTTCAGTTGGCAGACGATAGCCCGGTAACAAAATCCCATCTTCAAAAGTTACCACTTTTCTCGCCCTGCCACTTACGTCTTTCAAACCACCCTTCTTAGGCGCAGTTTTATTATTGATCAAATCGGGGTTCATCAGGTAAGTATCAGTATTAAAAGTAGCATCACCTTCACCGCCTTTCATGGCTGCGAGCGGTGCTTTTTTATTTAAATAACCTTTGTCAATTAATATTTTTTCGTTTACACGGTCTGTTCTCCAGATGCAGAAATCATGAGCCTGCTCCCAGGTAACACCAACAACCGGATAATAGTTATAGGCAGGATAACGGAAATAATATTCTACATACGGTTCATTATAAGCAAGTTCACTTCTCCACACCAATGTATCGGGAAGCGCCATTCTCATAATCGTAGTATCGTTATCGAACGTATTGGAGAGCCAGTAAAGATATTCGCGGTAATGAACATTAGCTACTTCAGTTTCGTCGATATAAAATGAATTCACACTCACACGGCGGGGAACATTATTCCAGTCGCCCATTACATCTTCTTCTTTAGCACCCATTACAAATGTACCACCCTGGATGAAAACAAGTCCCGGGCCGGTCTTTTGCTGCTGAGCCTTTAGTACATGGAAATTACCATAGTTTTTATCATCATAATTCCAACCGGTAACAGACGATTGTTGTTTCTTCTTACCGAATATACTTCCGTTTTTACAAGAGGGAAGCGCTATTAAAGCGGTCAGAACTATTACGCTGAGTTTAGCGACGGATACTGATTTAAACATGTACGTTCGTTTTGCAGATTAAATAACGAAAGGTTGTCTTTCTTATTGTGAAAGGATTGTTTTCTTATGCGAATATAAAAACTTTATTTGGTTTAGATTTATTATTCGAAAACATAAAAATACCGATTCCTGATAATTTTGCATTGCATTCACAAATCAAATTCTTTTTTATAGAAGGCTCATTACAGAAGGGAAAAGCGGAGGCCAATAACAATAAAGCTGAAGATAGAGCGTTCAGGTGAAAGCAAAATAAATACAAAAGAAAAATATGCAATTAACACAACTTATCCTGCTTTCAAACTGATCGGTTATTTAAAAATTAATTGGTGGTTAAGGAAAAAAAATTATTTTTACAATCTTCAAATCCCATGTTATAAAGAGAACTCTACCTCATAAGAACATAAAAAAATACATGAAAAAAGTCATTTTAAAACTGACGGCATTTTTGATGCTGACAGGTGCCGCAACCTTTGTGAATGCCCAAACTAATCCCATAAATGTGGTAACCACTGCTGTTCCTTTTTTGAGGATTTCTCCTGATGCCAGGTCCGGTGGAATGGGTGATGTAGGCGTAGCCACCATCCCTGATGCCAATTCTATTTACTGGAACCTTGCCAAAATTCCTTTTGCAAAAAGCAATTCAGCCATTGCGCTTACTTATACTCCCTGGTTGAGCGCGCTCGGATTGAATGATGTTTATCTCGTTTCTGCAGCCGGTTATGGACAAATAGATGATCAACAAGCTATTTCCGGCTCTGTACGGTATTTTAGTTTAGGAAATATTCAATTTACTGATGCCAGTGGACAACCGCTGCAAACCTATCGTCCACGTGAATTTTCGGTAGATGCCGGATATTCACGCAAACTTTCTGAAAGCCTGGGATTGGGAATCGCTTTAAGATACATTAATTCTAATCTTGCCAGCGGTCAATCTTCCAGTGGCTCTACTTATAAAACCGGAACTGCTGTAGCCGGCGACCTCTCTTTATTTAATGATGGTTCGGAAGGTGGAACCGTTTCCGGATTGAACTGGGGTGTAGCTATTTCAAACTTAGGCAGTAAGATCTCTTATACAAACGATGCTTCTGAAAAAGATTTTATCCCGGCAAATCTTGGATTAGGAGTGGCTTATGTAAATGTTGTTGATGAAACCAATAAAATAACTTTTGGATTGGATGTAAATAAATTATTGGTTCCGACTCCGCCGGCATTAGGCGATTCCGCCGGTCTTGTTAGCTATCACAATAAAGGTGTTGTAGAAAGCTGGTTCAGTTCTTTCGGCGATGCTCCCGGTGGTTTTAGTGAAGAATTGAAAGAATTCCAGATCTCTGCCGGCGCTGAATATACTTACAACGACCAATTCTCATTGCGTGCAGGATATTTTTACGAAAATCCAACCAAGGGTGACCGTCAATATTTTACTGTGGGCGCAGGATTGAACTATAACATGTTTGGGTTAAATTTCTCCTATCTCATTCCATCAGGAAATGGCGTAAACCGCAATCCTTTGTCAAACACTTTGCGTTTCAGCATTTTGTTTAACCTTGATAAATCGGCAGCTGTTGGCGGAAACCAGTAAAACTCAGAAAAAACTCTTTTCAATTTATTGTATATTTGAACGCTCTGTAAGGAGCGTTTTTTATTACACAGCAAACAAAGAAATGACGCCCAATTTATTTTTATCGGACGTATCTTCTGACTGTTCAGTAGACCAACAAATAAATTGAATATCAATTTCTCCATAAAAACAAATAAGTTCATTACCGATAACCATTAATCCAGAAAATGCAACCTTCAAACAAAATCCCTTTCAGAACCGGCTTTGGTATCGACTTTCATCAATTAGTTGCGGGAAGGGAACTGTGGATTGGCGGAATAAAATTAGCACATCATAAAGGCGCGCTTGGCCATTCTGATGCCGATGTATTGCTTCATGCTATTTGCGATGCCATGCTTGGTGCGCTTTCACTCGGCGACATTGGTCTTCATTTTCCTGATAATGATGAAAGCTATAAAAATATTGACAGCAAAATCCTTTTACAAAAAACGATTCAACTCGTTACTGAAGCAGAATACGTTGTAGGAAATATCGATTCCACTGTTTGCCTGGAAATGCCAAAATTAAAACCTCACATCACCGAAATGCGAAAGGTAATTGCGAATATTCTTTCTATAAATGAAACCCAGGTTTCTATCAAAGCCACTACGGCAGAGAAAATGGGTTTTATTGGCCGTGAAGAAGGAATTGCTGCTTATGCTACCGTCTTGCTTCTGACTGCCCAGTAATATTTCTCATTCTTTTCTTCCCGCCGTACAACGCTGCCAGCAAAATGCTTTTTGCTGCAGACTGACCTCATGTATATCTGGACGTAGTCATGTAGGCGTTTGATAGTATACAAGTCCGGGATAAGTCCGGTATATGCCGGACTTATCCCGGACTTGATGCGGCTATGGTAGGGAGCAGGATGCCTTCAAACAGGAAGCAGGTATACATGGAAACCGTTGAAGTCATGCTTTATTTCATTGACAACAGGAGTGAGATCCATCCAATTATTTTTTTTATTTAAGGCACCGGGTTTGCGTTTTTCCGGTTAGCACTTTCAAAAGTTTTTTCTCTTCCTTTCAAAAAATTTAAACCCAAATTTTCCGATATCTTTTTATACCGGATTATGGAATACAGAGCAATCCCGTTTTTGCTGATATTATTTTGCAGCTCCTGCAAAATGTCATAACATTGTTAATCAGCTAAAAACCCTTACTCAAAAAAATGAAGGAAAAACTTACTACTTCCAGGCGCGATTTTATAAAAAATTCCACGCTTGCCGTTACAGCTTTTACGATTGTTCCGCGATTTGTATTGGGAAGAGGTTATACGCCTCCGAGTGATCAAATTACCAAAGCAGTTGTCGGCGTTGGTGGGATGGGACGAAATCATTTTGCTTATAACGGAACCCGCGTTGTTGCTGTTTGCGATGTGGACAAAAATCATTTACAACAAGCATTAAACATCCTGAAAGATAAAAAGATAAAAGCCTTTAGTGATTACCGCGAGCTGATTCAATTGCCTGAAGTGGATATTGTTCATGTCGCTACTCCGCCGCACTGGCATGGAATTATTGCGGCCGACGCAGCGCGGGCCGGTAAAGATGTTTTTTGCGAGAAACCGATGACGCATACCATCGGCGAAGGAAAACGGCTGGTAGAAGCAGTGCAGCAAAATGGCCGCATTTTCCGTTTAAATACCTGGTTTAGATTCCAGGATATTTTTTATGGAATGGGAACAACGGTAAAACCGATAAAAAAGCTGGTCGATAGTCGTTTGTTGGGATGGCCATTAAAAGTTACGATTGGCCGGCGTACCGGGTTTGACTGGAAATTTTATTGGGTTGGTAAAACCAATCTTGAACCGATGCCCGTTCCTCCAGAACTCGATTATAATTTCTGGCTTGGACCGGCGCCTTACAAACCTTACAATCCAGCGAGGGTGCATCAAACTTTTCGTGGTTATTGGGATTATGATGGCGGCGGACTCAGTGATATGGGACAACATTATATTGACCCGGTTCAATATTTCCTTGGAAAAGATGACGAAAGCCCGGTATCAGTAGAAATAGATGCTCCACAACAACATCCGGATGCGGTAGGAACCTGGCGCCGCATTACATATACTTATGCCGATGGATGTCAGATCGTGTTGGATGGAGAAGGCAATGATGAAGTGCCCTACATAGAAGGACCTAAGGGAAAATTGTATCCCGGATTCCGGTCTGATATTCCTGACCTGGAAAAGAAGCTGGCCGCGTTTCCTGATCCTGAACCACAGGAAACAGATTTTATAAAAGCAGTAAAAGACCGTAAAAAATTTGCTTTGAATGAGCAAAACGGCTATCGTTCGTGCACAATTGTAAATATGGGTTTGGTTGCATTACGCCTGGGACGTTCTTTAAAATTTGACCCGGTAAAACAGGAATTCATTGGAGACGAAGGTGCAAACCGGCTGATTTATCCGCCACTTCGTGAACCATGGACGATCTGACTTGCCCGTTATTTTTAGCAATACGATAGAACTTATTGTTCTATTTGCTTAAATGAAAACACTTCAAAAAAAACAAACACATCCTGTTAAGCATATCATTATGAAGAAATTACTTTTTACACTCTTAACGATCGCAATGTTTGCATCAACGGCGATGGCACAAGCGAATAAAGATCAGCGTACTTTAACTACCAAAATCGCGGATTTATTGGCACAGATGCCGGCCAAAGATTCTATTGCATTTACCACTGCAATGAAGCAAATGGCAGCGCTGGAAGAAAAGGGATTGGTAAATATTGCTGTAACGCTTGCACCGCCCGGCAAAGACGATAATACGCACGCAGAATATGCCATCAATGGCTTCTCTTATTATGTAACGCAGCCCGGAAGAGAGAATTGGCGCAAAATGAGTGAACGCGCAATGTGCGAGGCATTGACAAAGATGGAGGACAAAATAAATAAAACATTTATCATTAGCCAGTTGCAGATAGTGGCGCAAAGCGATGCCGCCGTATCTGCCTTGAAGGCGTATTTGAATGATGAGCAATTATGTGATCCTGCTGCAAGGGCCTTGATAACAATAAATTCTTCCGCGGCAAAAAATGCATTGTTAAAAGCGCTTTCAAATTCAGCGGGAACCTGCCGTTTATCGGTCGTAAAAGCGTTAGGAGATAGCCGGTTTGCCGCTGCTGTTCCTGCAATAACAAAACTGGCTGATAGCAAAGATCTCATGCTTCGCAAAGTTGCCTTAAATGCTTTGGCTAATATTGGAAATCCTTCTTCCGCTTCTCTTTTAGCAAATGCTGCTGAAAAAAGCGGCTATACATTTGAGAGCACCGATGCAACCGGTTCGTATTTATTATACCTGAACAGGCTGGCAGAAAATGGTAATGGAAACGTGGCAAAAAAACTGGCTGGTTTATTAATGAAAAACGCAAACGAGGATAACCAGGTACATTCACGTATCGGCGCGATGACATTGTTGACTCACATTCAAGGAAAAAACGACGCCGGTGTGCTGATTGATGCATTGGAAGATAAAAATGCTGAGTATCGCGCTGCCGCTCTAAGGCTAGCGGAAGGCAATATGAATTCTGCCGCAACATCACTTTGGTTAAACAAACTAAAAATATCCACTCCGGAAATACAGGCAGAGATTATCAGCATGTTG
>Ga0207678_10005534_pt1 | contig 11286 bp, 10 predicted proteins | sample KBSC63metaG_FD_184319 | JGI IMG/M metagenome (GOLD analysis project Ga0207678, IMG submission 184319) | Corn rhizosphere microbial communities from Kellogg Biological Station, Michigan, USA - KBS C6-3 metaG (SPAdes) (version 2) | ecosystem: Host-associated > Plants > Roots > Rhizosphere > Soil ...
GAAGCTCGGGATCGAGTGCCGAAGTCGGCTCGTCGAACAGCATTAGCTTCGGCCTGATCGCCAGGGCGCGCGCAATTGCGACGCGCTGCTGCTGCCCGCCGGACAACTCGGACGGATAGTGATTCGCGCGCGATTCGAGCCCGACCTTGTCGAGCAGCGCCATTGCCTGATCGCGCGCTTCGGCTCGCGATGCGCCGCGTACCTGAATCGGGCCGAACATCACGTTTTCGAGCGCGGTCATCTGCGGGAACAGGTTGAACTGCTGAAACACCATGCCCGCTTCCAGGCGGATCGCGCGGATGTCAGACGCATTGCCTTTCACGCTCAGGCCGTCCACGAGCAGTTCGCCGCCGCTGATTTTTTCGAGTGCGTTAATGCAGCGGAGCATGGTCGACTTGCCCGAGCCCGACGGCCCGACGACCACCACGACTTCCGAACTCTCGATGCGAAGATCGATGTTGTTGAGCACCGGCAGATGGCCGAAGCTCTTTGAGACGCGCTGAAATTCGATCATGCTCATAGAATTCGCATCCTTCTTTCGACGACGCGCAGCGACAGCGTCATGACACCGGTCAGGACCAGATAAATGACCGCGACGGCGGACCAGATTTCCACCGCGCGAAAGTTGCCGGCGATGATCTCCTGACCCTTGCGCGTCAGTTCCCCGACGCCGATCACGATAAACAGCGACGTGTCCTTCAAGCTGACGATGCACTGATTGCCCAATGGCGGAATCAGGCGTCGAAATGCGAGCGGCCCGATGATCTTCATCAGCACGCGCGGCGTCGAGAGTCCCATCGCGAGGCCCGCTTCCATCAAGCCCTTCGGGATCGACAGCAACGCTCCGCGCACCACCTCAGCAAGATAGGCACCCGAATTCACCGTAATGGCGATGATGGCGGCGGTCAGCCCGTCGATTCGCAAATGCGCAAGCAACGGCAACGCGAAGTAGAGAAACATCACCTGAACCACAATCGGTGTGCCGCGTATCAGTTCGACGTAAACCTGCGCAATCACGTTTAGCGCAAGCGGGCCGTAGGCGCGGCATGTGCCCGCCACGACACCGACGATAAAGCCGCCGATCAAGCCCACGAAGGCGATGAATACAGTCAGCTCCACGCCGTCTATCAGATCTGGAAGCGCACTCCAGATAACTGTCCAATCGAATTCCACGAACCGCTCCTTAGGTGTGCGTCTGCCGCGCGGCGGGAACTGCCGCACGGGACGTCGCAACGATTACGATTTGGGCGGCTCGGAGCCGAACCACTTCTTGTACAGCGTCGCATAGCGGCCGTCGGCCTTCATCTTCGCGAGTTCCGCGTTGACGCTCGCGACGAGCGGACTGCCCTTCGGAAAGCCGATGCCGTACTTGTCGCCGCTCACCGGCGTGCCGGCGACCTTGACCTTGCCTTTACCGGCCGTGCTCGCGAAATACAGCACGTTGGGCGTGTCGTGCATCGCGGCGTCGACGCGGCCCGCTTCGAGCGCTAGGTACGCCTGGTCGATGTTCGGGAACTGGCGGATTTCCTTCGGCTTCAGATGCGCCTTGATCCAGTCGATAGTGGCCGTGCCTGTTTTCGCCGCGATCACCTTGCCGTTCAGATCGTCGATGGACCGGATGCTCGTGTTGCCGCTTTGGACCATCGCGGCGAGGCCGCTGTCGTAGTACGGGTCGGAGAAGTCGATGGCTTTCCTGCGCTCCTCCTTGATCGTCATGCCCGACAGCGCGACGTCGATATTTTGCGTCTGCAACGCGGGAATCAGGCCGCTGAAATCCATCGGCTGGACCTTGTATTTCCAGCCCAGGTCTTTCGCGATTTCGGCCCACAGGTCCAGGTCGAAGCCGACGTACTTGTCGCCCTGCTTGAATTCGAAGGGCATGAACGACGTGTCCGTGCCGACCACGAGTTCTTTGGTGTCCGCGCGGGCGAGCGCGCTGCCGAATAGCGCGGCCGCAACGACGGACATGAGGAAGACGCGACGTACCATGATTTTCTCCGCATTGATTGACGATGAACACGCGTTGTTTCTACAACATGCGGTGTTCCGTCGGCATAAGCGACAACATATGTTGTCAATGCGGATACTACGACATCAAAAAGTTTGGCAACAGGAATTTTTGTCGATGAAAACCCTGGCGTGACGCCACGTGCCCGCCGCGGTGGACGCTCGTGCGAAACAAAGGCATAAAAAAAGCGCCGCTGTTGCGGCGCCTCGAGCGAGTCTCTTATGCGAAGGTATCGCGACTGCGGCTACGCCGTCATGACTTCGACGTGAACGCCGCGACCGCTTCCCTGAAACGGCTGCTGCCGTAGACGCTTTCGATCAGATCCTCGTCGTCGAGCCGCTGATCGATCACGATGCGGCGCAGGCTCTCTTTCACCGCGTGCTGCGTGACGGGCGAAAGCGCAATCAAACGTTGCGCGAGCGAGTGCGCCGCTTCCTGCAATGCGTCTCGCCCGCAGACCTCCTGCACGTATCCGCACGCGAGCGCTTCTTCGGCGCTCAGATAGTCGGCGAGCATCAGCATCTTCTTCACGCGCGGTGTGCCGAAGGCTGCCTGAAGCCGCGCGATATTGCGCGACGACAGCGTGTTCGACAGCGTCTTCGCAATCGGCGCGCCGAAGCGCGAAGCGTCGGTGCAGACGCGAAAATCGCAGGCCGTCGCGAGCGCGAGACCGCCGCCCACCGCCCAGCCGTCTATCACCGCAATGGTCGGCATGGTAATTCGCTCGATAGTGTCGATCACGCGCTCGACGAACGCTTCGTATGCGAGCCCATCGCGGCCGTCGCGGAAGTCCTTGAAATAGCCGATGTCCGTGCCGGAAATGAACGACTTGCCGCCTGCGCCGCGCAGCAGAATGCAGTGCACGTCGTCGTTCGCTTCGCATTGCGCGATGAGCGCAAGCAGCGACTCGTACATGTCGAGCGTCATCGCGTTGTGCCGCTCGGGTCTGTCTATGAGGATTTCCGCCGCGCCCGAAGCGTGAACGGTCAGACGAACCGGTTCGCTCATGACGCGGCTCCGTTGATTTCGGCGAAGATCTCGTCGTTGTGCTCGCCGAGCAGCGGCGGATGGCGGCGCACGGTCGGCGGCGTGCCGAGCAGTTTGACCGGAAAGCCGATGTTCTTGACCTTGCCCTCGTTCGGGTGGTCGATCTCCATGCACATGTTGCGATGCTGCGCGTGCTCGCTTGCAAATGCTTCGGGATACGAAAGAATTGGTCCTGCGGGGATGCCGGCCGCGAGCAGCAGATCGACCCATTCGCTGCTGTCGCGCTTGCCGAACTCCTGTTCCAGCACTTCGATCATCGCCTCGCGATTTTTCAGTCGCAGCGACACGCTCGCGTAATCCGCGTGATTGATCAGATCGCGCCGATCCAGCGTTTCGCACAGCCGGGTCCATAGCTTCTGGTTGGTTGCGCCCATCACGAAGTAACCGTCGCGTGCCTTCACGGCCTGATAGGGTGCGCTCATCTTGTTGCTCGTGCCGAGCGGTGTCGGCGGGACGCCGGTGCCCCAATAGTCGGACATGTCCCAGATCGAGAAGGCCATGATCGAATCGAACAGCGACGCGTCGATATGCTGGCCTTCACCGCTTCGCTGCGCGCCGATATACGCCGACAGCAGACCGAACACCGCGAACATCGCACAGCCGATATCCGCGACCGGAACGCCGGCTTTCACGGGCTTGCCGCCTTTGTAGCCCGTCACGCTCATCACGCCCGACATGGCCTGCGCCATCAGATCGAAGCCGGGCCGCGACGCCCACGGTCCGCTTTGCCCGAAGCCGGAAATGCTCACGTAGACGATCTTCGGATTGATCGCCTTGATCGACTCGTAATCGATCCGCAAACGCTGCACGACGCCCGGCCGATAGTTCTCGACGATGACGTCCGCGGTTTTCGCGAGCTTGTAGAACATCTCGCGCCCTTCGTCGCTTTTCAGATCGAGCGTGACGGAGCGCTTATTGCGGTTGAGGTTGAGAAAACCCATGCTGTCGGGGCCTTTCATCTTGAAGCCCATCGAACTGCGCGTCTGGTCGCCCTCGGGCGGCTCGACCTTGATGACGTCCGCGCCGAGGTCGGCCAGCATCATGCAGGCGAACGGCCCCGCCATGACCTGGCTCACGTCGAGCACGCGTATGCCTTGCAGCGGTAGATGCGTTGATTGCGTCATGTCGGGCTTCCTCCTCGGTCGGTGAGTCATGTTGTGACTCCACTGTCGCCGGGCAGAAGCGTTGCCGCAAGAATCGCTACGTCATGGCTGGTTTCGCGGATCGCGAAACCGTCGCGCGCGTGTGCTCCAGCTAGACCGCTAGACTGCTAGGCACCCGCCAGCAACTCCGCGACGACGTTGCGCAGCGTTTGCTCCTGCGCGTGCCCTTCGACGCAGGACAGCACGTAACTGCGCCGCGACCAGTCTCCGTCGAGTTCGACCGATGCGAGCGATGCCTCGGGATGAAAGCTCTGCAACACATCGGGCGGCATGAAGCCGACGCCTAAGCCGTGACGCACCATCGCGAGCATGGTGTCGAAACCGTTGACGGTCAGGTTGTCTGGGAACAGCCGGCCGCGGCTGCGATACGCGCGCTCCACGGCGGACAGTACGGCCGAGCCCTTGCCGAGGCTCACAATGGGAAGATCGAGAATATCGTCGATGCCCACTGGTCCATTGCCGAATTCAAAATGCGCGCGGCTATAAACCAGCACGAGGCGATCTTCTCGATACGCGCATTTGTCCAGATCGAGAAAGCCGCTTTTCTTCTCGTAGATGCCGACGTCGATCACTTTGTCGCGTAGCAGTTGCTGCACGATCTTGCTGTTTTCCTCGACGATTTTCAGCGCGATGCGCGGATATTTGCGCTGAATCCCGGCGATTTCACGCGCCAGAAACTGAATGACGACTGCCTTCGGCGCACCGATGATGATGCGCCCTTCGAGCCCATGATTGAGCGCCTGTGCATCGCCTTCCATGCGATCAATCAGGTTGTCGATCTGCCGAACGTACTCGATCAGCTTCGCGCCCGACTCGGTGATTTCCGCGCCGTGCGGCACGCGTTGGAAGAGCTTCGCGCCGAGTTGCTCTTCGAGATCCGACACGCGCCGCGATGCCGCCGCGACTGCCAGGTTCAGCTTGTCCGCGGCGCGCGAGATGCTGCCTTCTTCCGCAATGGCAAGGATCAGCCGGACAGTTGTCGTGTCGAATTTCACTTGGTCTCCAATGGGTATTCAACGATGAATCGGCGCATGCGCCGCCCGCTAGTTTAGTGCGCCGCGAACCGCGGCAATAACGAAAACGCTATCACGGCATGCGGTTTCGACATTGGAGCTCTCGCGCCTGCATCCGTACACTTGTCCTTCAGCACCTGCATACAAGTGCCGCGCTCTGCGGCACGATGCATATCGACAACGACGAATGGCCTTTATCAACGTTCATGGCCATCTGGACGGAGACACGATTTTGGACAAGCCCACTGGTTCGCTCACGGCCGCCGCAGTGCGGCCCGCTCGCCTCAATTTCCGCTGGCATGTGCTTATCTGGCTGCTGATCGGCGGGATTATCAACTACATGGACCGCGCGAGTCTTTCGATTGCGGCGCCGGGCATGATTGCCGAACTCGGACTGACTCGCACGCAAATCGGCCTGCTCGGCAGTGTGTTTGCGTGGACCTATGCGGTCATGCAATTGCCGGCCGGCTGGGTGATCGACCGCTTCGGCGCAAAGCGCGCTTACGCACTCGCGATGATCTGGTGGAGCGTCGCGACATGGCTCACTGGCGTGGTCGGTTCCATTTCGGGGCTACTGCTGATGCGCGCGTTGCTCGCGGTCGGCGAGGCGCCGTGCTGGCCGACATCCGCGAAAATTACCGCTGCATGGTTTCCCGCGAAGGAGCGCGGATTCGCGACGGGCGTGTGGGACTCGTCTTCGAAATGGGGACCGGCCATTGCACCGGCTCTACTCGTCGCGTTGATGGTCGCATTCGGCTGGCGCTCGCTCTTTCATGTGACAGGCGCGGTGGGTGTTGCCTTCGCGTTGCTGTTCCTGATGTTGTATCGCAACCCGATGGACAGTAAGCGTCTCTCCAAAGACGAGCTCGAATACATCGAAGCAGGTGGCGGCGGTCACGAACGGTCGCTCGTCAATTCAAAGCTGCGGTGGCGGTCGCTGTTCGCGCGACGCAGCGTGTGGGGCATGATTCTCGGCTACTTCTGCACGATCTGGCTGTGGAATATTTTCCTCGTGTTCTTGCCGCTCTATCTACTCGACCGCTTTCATATTTCGTTCGCACAGCTTGGCGTGTATGCGGGTATTCCGTGGGCAGGCGGCGCGCTGGGCGAGATTGCCATCGGCTATCTGGCGAAGAAGATGGTCGACCGCGAGATCGCTTCGCCGATTGCCGCAAAGCGTCTGTTGATTGCATGCTGTGCGGTGGGCGCCGCTGTATGCGCGATTGCGTTGCCGTTTAGCCATACGTTGAACGTGACGCTTGCACTCTTCACCGTCGGGCTGGCGTTCATTGCGGCCGTGGTGGGTTCCGCGTGGGCGCTCGCGGCGGACATCGCGCCTTCGTCGATGATCGCCTCCGTCAGCGCGATCCAGAACTTCGGCGGTTATTTCGGCGGTGCGTTTTCGCCGGTCGTCGCGGGATTTATTGTCGACCGCACCGGCTCGTATGCGCTGGCGTTTATTTCAGGCGGCGCGATTGCGGGGTGCGCGGCGCTGTTCTACTGGTTCATGGCTCGCGAACCGATTGTCGATGATGCGGTTGCGTAAGCGGTAGCGCGGCGATAACCACTGGAATGTGGGCAGTTCGCCGTTGCGGGGATTACGGAGTCGTGAAGGCGCTCGATGCGTGTGGGCGCGAGTGGATGGAATCGGGAGAACGCATATCTGCCGAATTCCATCCAGACGCGCGAGCGTACAACGCGCTCCGCGTCTACTGCGTGCCCGGCTGCTTTTGCGCGCCGGACGCGGGCGCCACTCGTGCCGACTCCTTGACCAGTTGATCGGTCATCGCGTCCGCGACCGGGTTCGAACTGCGGCGATTGAGTTCGACCGGAGCGGTCGGCGGCGGCGGGGGCAATGACGGATCGAGTTTCGCCGACTCGCGCACGAGCAGTTCCGTCATCAACGCACCAACGTCGCTTGAACCGCGGCGGCGCAGGTCATCATGACCACGCGAATCTTCGGCAGCGCGCTGCGCGGTCTTCGATCTGGTGTTGTTTGCGTGTTGCGGTTGTTGCGGCTGTGGTGGTTGCATCTGCTGCTGCGCTTGCACCGGTTGCTGCTGTATCGGCTGCGTCGGTTGCTGAACCTGTGGGAGCTGCGCCTGCGTTTGCATGTCCGCCGCGGGCACGTTCGCGACGCTGGTGTTCGGAACGCCCTGCAACGCCGGTGCCGCCGGCAGCGCAGGCTGCGGCGCAACGGTCGGGGTCGGAGCCGGCGACGGCCGCACGTCCATGCGGCTCACCTTCGTGCCGCCAGGCGTGTTGCTGTTAGCCTTCGCCGATGTCTCCGGCGACGCCGGGCGAGCAATGCTGCCCGCAATCACGTGGGTCTCGGCAGGTCGCGAATCGGTGATCTCGGGCGCGGTCAGCGCGGCCTCGGGCGCGGCAGCCGACTTCTTTTCCTCGCGCGGATAGAGCAAATAGGCGCAGATCACCAGGTCAGCCAGCACAAGGCCGATGATCAACGTCTTTCCGGTATTGGTCATATCTAAAACTGAATCTTCATCGAAAGGCACAGGTTCATGATAAACGACGACTCGTTGCCTTACCGCGAACAGCGGTCGCTGCGTTTCAAACACGAGCGGCCAGCCATCGACACGTCGCGTGGATCGCAGGGAAGAGTTTCCATACAAGTTGGCCGTTTGTCATGCGCCGTGGTTCAACTTTTTGGGCCATCTTTTTCGGACATGTGGCGCGATTCGCAGGGCAAACATTCGGATCGGCCCGCCGCGCCGATAGTCCTTTACGCAATAGGGCCATGACTGGCCGCCGCGTATTCTCCGGGGCGTTCTCTGTTACGCTCCTGCATTCATGACCGTCACTAACGAGGAGCGTCAAATGAGCAAGGGGTATTGGGTCACCACGTATCGCAAGATCAACGATCCGTCGAAGCTGGCCGCCTACGGTCAGTTGGCCGGCCCGGCAGTAGCGGCTGCGGGCGGCAAGTTCCTCGTGCGCGGCGTCGCGGACGAAGTTCATGAGCAGGGCTTGAAGGAGCGGACGGTGGTGATCGAGTTTCCGTCGTATGAAGATGCAGTCGCAGCGTATTCACGCGACGACTACAAGAAAGCGCTCGACGCTTTGGGCGACGCAGTAGAACGCGATCTGCGCATTGTGCGCGGCGCGGAATAAGCACAAGGAATAACGGCAAGCGGGCTCAGCGAAACACGCGCTGACCGCCATGGCCACCAGCATCACCATGACCGCGCCGAAGATTGCAAACCTCGGCGCGGTGGGCAAAAACGTACTACTTCACCGCCCCCAAAGCCAGGCCCTTCACCAGATACCGCTGCAACCACGCAAACACGACCGAAACCGGTAGCGTTGCGCACAGCGTCGCGGCCATCACGAGATGCCACTGGACCACATACTTGCCGGCGACCATGTCGGTGACCTGCACGGTGAGCGTTTTGTTTTCCGGCGAGCGGATTAGCGTATACACAACGGCGAATTCGTTCCACGCGTTGATGAACGTGAAGATCGCGGTGACGACAATCGCCGGCACGGCAAGCGGCAGAAACACTTTGAAAACGGCACGCGTTCGTCCACATCCTTCCAGCCACGCCGCTTCCTCGAGATCGCGCGGCACCGTTTGGAAATACGAAGAGAGCATCCATACGGCGAACGCGATATTAAATGCCGCATACGAGACGATCACGCCGATTTTCGAATCGACAAGATTGCCGTCGCCATAAGGGATCATGGCGGCAAGCCGGAACAGCCCGACGACCAGCAGGATAGGCGACAGCATCTGCGTGACGAGCAGGAACTGGCGATACGGTCCGCGTCCACGGAAGGGGAAGCGCGCTAATGCGTAAGCGGCGGGCAAGCTCACCGCGAGTGCGAGCAATGTCGACAGCAAGCTGATAACCGCACTGTTGCGCAGCGCCACGCCGAAATTGGCCGCTTGCCACATATCGGCGAAGTTGCTCCACTGCCAATGCACCGGCAACCAGCGCGCGGGATAAACGAAAATCTCCGAAGCAGGTTTGAGTGCGGTGAAGAGCATCACCGCAAACGGGAACAGCACCACGATCACCAGCGGCGACAACGCGAGCCAGCACCACAGCGAGCGTTTCGTTTTCGTGCTGAGCGTCATGACGGTTCTCCTTCTTTCGCCGGCTGCATGCGCAAATACGCCATCGAGAAAACGAACAGCATGACGAGCATGATCAGCGACACGGCCGCGGCCTCGCCGGGTCGTCCGAGCCTGAAGCCGAGTTCGTACAGATACGTGACGAGAATATGCGTGCTGTTATCCGGGCCGCCTTGCGTCATGACCCAGATGATCGGGAACGAGTTGAACACGTAGATCACGTTCAACAGAATGGTCATGTTGATGAACGGCCGCATCAACGGCAGCGTGAGCTTGCGAAACTGCTGCCACGCGCTCGCGCCGTCGATGCGCGCCGCTTCGTAAATGTCGCCGGGCACAGAGGACAATCCGCCGAGCAGAATCGTCACCGTGAATGGAATCGACACGAGAATGCCCACCGCGATTTCCACGGGAAACGCGAGTTCCGGAGTCGCGAGCCAATGAATCGGGCCGCCGATCAAGCCGAGGCGTTGCAGCGTGACATTGACCATGCCGTAGTCGTCGTTAAACGCCCAGCGCCAGACAACCGCGGTCATGGTGAGGGAAACCGACCACGGCAGCATGACGATGGTTCGCGCGACGCCGCGCCCATAGAAGTCCTGATTCAGCACCAGGGCAACAGGCACCGAAATGGCGACTGTGCCGCCGACCACGAACACGGTCCACACGATCGTACGGCGCGCGGCCGCGAGAAACGTCGGGTCGCTGAAGATCGAATAGAAGTTCTGCAAGCCCGTGAAGTCGCGAATCGCCCCGAAACGCGATACCTCATGCAGCGATTGCCACACGATGTTGAAGATCGGATAGCTGATGATAAAAAGCGCCAGCACCAGGCTCGGTGCAATCAGTAACCACGGCGCTTGCAGACGCGAAGAGGCGGAACGGCTCATACATGCTCGGTCGTGAGACGCGCCCGCATGAAGCATGCGGGCGCGTCGGATTGGGCCGGATAGTGACGGCTTACCGCGACGTCAGAGCGTCGCCCCGATCAATGGCCGAGCGACTTGTTGGCTTGCGTAGCCGCCGCATTCAGCGCATCGGCGGGCTTGGCCTTGCCCAGGTAGATGGACTGCATCGCGTCGGTCACGGCCTTCGCGGTGTCTTCCCAACCGGTCACGGTCGGTGCAAAACGCGCAGTGGGCAGCAAGGCGACAAATGCTTTGGTATCCGGATCATTGAATGCCGGGTCCGACGATTCCGCCTTGGTGGTCGGCAGGAAACCTTCAGTCGTCGTGAACTCGACGCGCGGTTCTTTGGTGAACAGATAGTCGAGGAACTTCCACGCGGACTTCTTCACCTTCGAGTTCTTGAACATCACGATCGAGTCCGTGACTGCGTAAGTGGCGTGCGTAGTGCCCATCGGAATCGGATCGATGCCGTACTTCAGGTTAGGCGCTTCCTTCTTGATCTGCTTCGCGAGGAACGGCGCCGAAATCATCATCGCCACGCGGCCTTGCTTGAAGAGGTTCTGTACGTCTTCGCGGCTGTAACCGGTAACGCCCGGTTGCGTCAGACCCTGATCGATCAGCGATTTATACAGCGTGGCCGCCTTGACGCCCGCCGCCGAGTTGAACGCCGCCTTGTTGTCCTTGCCGACTACTTCGCCGCCGTTCGTCCACAGCGCATAGTAAAAATAGACGTCCGTTTCGATTTCCTTGCCTTGCAGACCGAAGCCGGCAATGCCTTGCGCCTTCAGTTTCTTCGATGCCTCAATCACGTCGTTCCATGTTTTCGGGCCGTCCGGATAGCCGGCTTTCGCGAGCAGATCCTTGTTGTAGTACAGCGCGCGTGCGGACGCGGCGATCGGCAAACCGTACACCTTGCCGTTGATTTCGCCGGGTGCCAGGAACGGACCGATAAAACGTCCCTTGAAATTGGCGTCCATATAGCCGTCGAGCGGTTCGGCCACGTCGTCCTTCACGAAGTCGAGCAGCCAGCGCGTGCCGACAATCGCGAGGT